>WNGG01017776.1_pt1 | contig 13819 bp, 10 predicted proteins | sample 5400661 | NCBI WGS metagenome assembly WNGG01 (sample SAMN13153372, study PRJNA577476) | soil metagenome | isolation source: 100 cm soil or saprolite under Garry oak tree replicate 1 | place: USA:California | collected 2016-06-15
AGCCGGCCCGCGAGGACGGGAGGCGCCACGCCTCCTTTGACGTGCTGCATTCCCACGACCGGAACGTCATGGCCGCCCAGCCGCACGCCACCCATGGCGGTCGCGGTCAATCCCGCGACGTCGGCATCCGCGCGGAGCTTTGGCTCGATCGTCGCGCTGGTGTCACCGGAGTGCGGATTGCCGACCGCCACGTCCCAGTCCCAGCCCGCGACGACAGGATCATTGACGACGTTGGCCAGGCTGGACCCAAACACAAGAGCTGCCATCACCGCGGCGAGCGCCACCGCCGTTCCGAGGATGGTCGAGCGAACCGGGACAGCCGAGCGGTCGCGGCCCGGCTCGAACGCGAGGCGGATACCGGACACCGCTGTTGGCGGGAACCCGCTGCGAGCCATCCATCGGGCCACCCGTGAACCTCGGCGTCCGGCTTGCGCCGCCGATATATCCGTGCGGACCCTCATCGCGCGAAACGCCGTAATCGCCGCTCTGCCGACAAGCAGCAGCCCGAGCGCGGCGGCACCGCTCAACAGGATCGCGGCATTGAACGAGAGTCCGGGCGAGATCTCCGCCCGGCGTGCCAGTCCGACCGGCGTGAATGCGGAAAGCCCGTAGGCGATCGGGACCGCCAATGCCATCCCGCCCACCGCGACCAGCGCCCCCGGGGCGAGCGCGACCGCGAAGAGCTGCCTGCGAGAGGCGCCCAGCGCCCGCAGCACCGGGAAGTCGTCGGAGGTGATATACGCCTGCCGTGCGATGCTCTGGCCCACGATGACGACCATCGACAGCGCCACGATGACCCCGAACAACAAGAGCGCGAACGCCTGCAAGGACGTTCCTCGAGCCGCGGCGACCGCGGCGTCGTGGGCGTCGCTACCGGCCAACACCTGCGCCCCTGTGACGCGCCTCACCTCCGCCTCAAAGGCCGCGAGGTCCCGAAAGCCGCCTTTGAGGTGGAACGCGAGCCCGGCCATGTTGCCCACCGAGGAGGCGAAGCGGTGGTAGAACGCGGCCGTAACGTAGAGCGAACCGGTCCCCATGAAGCTGACATCCGCCGGCGCGTCGGGGTTCTCCGTGAGGTCGACAGGCGTCCGGATGACCCCGACGACATGAACGCTGGGCAGCCAGACGCTCGGCGGCGGGCTGGCGCCGTTCAGTACCTGGTGAACCTGATCGGGCCGGTACCCGCGCAAACGGATCACCGATCCGACGCGCGCCGTCAGGATCCGGGCGGCCGTTTCGTTGATCACGACCTCGTTGGCGCGTGACGGCGCCGCCAGCCGACCGGCAACGGTGATCACACGTGCCTGCGCCGGGCGGTAAATCACGGCCCAGGTGAGCACCTGGCCGAGCGGCACCGCCGCCCGGCCGTCGGCCCTGGCGGGCGATATTCGTGATTACAGTTCGAGCGAGCTTCATGAGCAAAAGAATGCGCTATTCGAAACTCACGCGAACAGAAAGCCAATATTGATGAGATAAGAAGAATCAGCGCTGCAGATGACGTGCGGGTCATTGGAGAGCACATCGATGCTTTATACCGCGATGTCATTGAGATTGATAACGAGTTGACCGCCCGTCGCGAGCGCCGAGAGGCCAGGCGTGCCCGGGAGGTTGGGCGCAACGGCGACAACGACAGAGACTATGGTTCGCCTAAATTGCCGGTTCTTGTGAAAATGTCGGCATCCAATAGGGGGCGTAGTATCTTGAGGTGTGACGTCTGCTAGTCGGACGTCCTCCGCGCCCATCGGTCGCAGGTCGAGCCTTTGGGAGCCTGGAGCGTACGCTATGGCCCGCGAGTCCTGCGCCGCGAGAGGAGTTCCGCAAGTGGCCGACGAGGCGTCGCTGACCGCAGGGCGATGGTTGCTCCAGGCCGCCCTATGACAAGTTCCGAAGCAGGGCACATGGCCGACGCGCAGCTCCTACGCAGAAAGAAGCGTTGATCCAGGCGGAGTTCTCGCAATGCATTCCTCGTTATCACCGTGAAGGAACATACATGACCGACTCGCCCCCTGCGGATTCTGAGCGACGCCGCAAGATCTTCGTTGTGCACGGCCGAAATGAGGCGGTGCGGGTGGCTATGTTCACCTTCCTGCGATCGATCGGGCTAATTCCGATCGAGTGGTCGCAGGCGATCGCCATGACACGAGATGCCACGCCTTACATCGGCGAGGTATTGGATGTCGCTCTTGAGGCTGCGCAAGCGGTCGTCGTGCTCCTGTCTCCAGATGAGATCGCTTCGCTACGAGCGGAGTACGCAGACGGTGACGACGATCCTGAAGCCAGGCCGTCTGCCCAGGCTCGCCCCAACGTCCTCTTCGAGGCTGGCCTCGCATTGGGCCGCGCGGCACAGCGCACTGTCTTGGTCGAGTTCGGCAAGGTACGGCACTTCAGCGACATCGCGGGTCGGCACGTGGTTCGCGTGAGCGACTCAGTAGCCAGCCGACAGCACATTGCGTCGCGCCTTCAAGCCGTGGGCTGCGCCGTCGATCTGTCCGGTACCGACTGGCACGTCGCGGGGGACTTCACGACCCCCCCACCGCTCGTGCTGACATCAGCCGCCCGGTGGCCGTCCAGTGCGCAGGAGCCAGGCGAGGCTCGCGGGAAGTGCCGGGGCTGGATTGACTCGCCCAACGACTGTGACACCGTTGGCAGGCGAATCGCGGTGCGCGGTGGAGCACGTGACGTGCCGCCTCGGCACAGCCTCTGGATTGGGCACCGGGTCAACCCAGGAGGTTTGTTCTGGCCCAAGGACGCCGAGATCACGCTCGACCAGAAGGGTCATTTCGATGTCTATGTATACGAGGTTGGGTCCTCTCCCCGCATTTACGTGACGCTCCTTCTGGTCACAGCTGCGGTAAGTGCCGACTTCGATCGATGGATCAACAAAGGCAGTCAAACCGGACATTATCCCGGCCTTCGGCCATTGCCAGATTCCTACGTCGAGCTGGCGAGTGTGTGCCTCCTGTACGACCCTTCCAAAGACAAATAGGATTCGCATGTCCAGCCAAGGCGACGAAGCTCGGCGGGCCTTATAATCGCCGCTGCCGACGAGCGGATGCGGTGCTCTTTGGGGCACGGATCGCGGTATCCAGTGGTGGTTACCCCGACGCCCGCGAATCGCGGGGCGGTTGACCGAATGGTACAGATCACGCAAATCTGTGCGCCGTGCCGCAGTACCTCCGACGCGGCGCGGCGCGCGCCCGGATTCTTCAATCAGGCGGCTATGCGAACACAGCGGACGTCAGGTGAGATCACATTCGGTGACGCACTTGCCGAGCGATAGCTACCGAGGCCACAGCGGACCTCTCGGCTATTCGGCTGGACCGGAGACGGTGGAATACGCCCGTAAACATTCACCGGGTGCTGACTGAGCCGGGTTTCCGGTGACTGAACGTGGCCAGCCGGGCACCTGGCGATCTTCGCAGGGCCGTACCGGAGTGTTGGCTTGATTACTGTCGGCCGGCTCTGATCATGGTCAGTTGTGACCGATCTGCCACCTCCCGGGCCGGATTGCGGGGCCTGCGCTGCCCGGGATGCCGTGATCACGGCCCAGGGCGAGCAGATCGGCGCGCAGCAGCGCCAGATCGAGGAGCTGCAGCAGAAGGTCGCGCAATTGGAGCGCGCGATGTCGCGCAACAGCGGTAACTCCTCCATGCCGCCGAGCGCCGATGACCTGCCCGGGCGGAAGCCGCCGCCGCGGCAGCAGCGGCGGGCCGCGGAGCGGGCGGCGCGCAAGCGCGGCGGGCAGCCCGGCGCGCCAGGTACGTCGATGAGCTGGGCTGAGCCCGATGAGGTGATCTGTCACCTGCCTGCCGGGGCATGCGCGTGCGGCGCGGACCTGGCTGGCGCTGACGACCTCGGCGTGGCCCGCTCGTACCAGCAGCTGGACATCCCCGAACCGGCCGCCCGGCGGATTCAGCATGACCTGCACAAGGTGGTGTGCCAGTGCGGGCGCGAGCACACAGCGGCCCGCCCGGCCGGCGTGCCGGACGCCGCGGTGCCGGCCGGGCCGAACGTGCGCGCCCTGGCGGTGTACCTGCTGGTGTTCCAGCACGTGCCCGTGGCACGGTGCCGCCAGCTGATCGAAGACGCCACCGGCGCGGCGGTGTCGGACGGGTTCATCCACTCCTGCCTCGCGACAGCCGCCGGGGCCATCGCCGACGTTGTGAAGCTGATCAAGACGCTGATCACCGCCGCGTACGTGGCCGGCTTTGACGAGACCACGCTACGGGCCGGCCGCGCGGGCCAGAAGAAGTACGTGCTGGGCGCCTTCACCGAGCTGTACTCGCTGTTCTTCCTCGGCAAGCGCAGCCTGAAGTCGTTCCGCGACTTCGAGATCCTGCCCGCCTTCGCCGGGATCGTGGTGTCGGACCGGTACCAGAACTACTTCCACGACGGCTGGCAGCACCTGGCGGGCCACCAGCCGTGCCTGGCTCACATCCTGCGTGATCTTGAGGATGCCGCCCAGTGCTGGCCGGGCGCCGCCTGGCCGGTGCAGGCGCAGCGGGCGCTGCGCGGCCTCATCAAGGCCTGGCACGCCGCCCGCGACGCCGGCCTGGCCAAGATCCCCGCCGACGTGCGCGCCGTGCTGGCCCGCGAGTTCCGCCACGCGGTCCTGGCCGGGCTGTCCGACCTGCCCCGCATCCCCGGCCCGAAGAACTCCACCGCCCAGCACCCCGGCCGGGACCTGCTGGAATTCTGCCGCGACCACCAGGACGACGTGCTCCGGTTCACCACCGAAACCCGGGTCTGGCCGACGAACAACATCAGCGAGCGCGGCGTGCGCCCGCTGAAACCCAGCAGAAAATATCCGGCCGGCTCACCAGCGAAAAAGCCACCCAGGACCGGCTGGACATCCGCGGCTACCTCGACACCGCACGCAAGCACGGCCAGGACGTCATGACCGTCCTCCGCGCCGTCATGACCGGCACCCCATGGAGCCCGCCAGTCCCGGCCGCAGCCTCCCCGTAACACCAGACGCCGAACAAGATCACAATCACTCAGCGTCCGCAGGGTGAATGGTTACATACGCCCTGCAGCCATGGCAGGAGGTGTGCAGCACTGCATCTGCGCACGCACTACCTGTGCGTATCCAGCGGGTCCTGGCGGGGCTCCACCAGCCGGAACTCCTCAGCAACCACGAGCGTGTCGTCGCTGACCGTGAACTGCGGGTCGCCGAGCACCTCGCGCATCTGCGCCGAGTGCCAGAACCGTTCGTGGGCGGCCCGCCACTGCGCCACCGAGGTATATCCCTCGCCCTCACCGAGGGCGTGGGCCAGGTCGACATCGCCCAGTCGCAGTTCCCGCACCGCGATGGTCTCGATCACCGCGACCCGGTGGCCGGCTGAGTCAATCACCGCATACCGCTGCCCAGGGCGCGGCAGCAGGTCACCGCCCGTCTGGTACTCCACGGCCAGCCCAGTCGTGGTCGTCTTGCGGCCCGCCAGGATCGCGGCGACCAACTGGTCACGCAGCGGGCCCGGGAAGGCAAACTCAGCTACCGGCAGGTCCTCGTACGGCATGCCGCAAGGCTAGCGACCCAGTCCCGCCCGCACGGGGAACGCTTGGCTTGCCGCCGATCCACGGGCAAGCACGCGACAGAGGAGCCTGATATGGGCGCGATAGCGTGACCCAGCACTCGGCAACCAGTGGCAAACAGGCGGGAGTGTGCGTCAAGTCGGACCGAGCGTTCGTCACTGAGCGTGAAGCGCGCGCGGGCGGGTAGCCGTCCACCGCCGTACCGGGGGGCGGCTGCGGCTGCCGGATCCGTCCCAGACCGCAGGTCCGGGACGGCGGTCCCACGTGGCTGGTCCGGGCCAGCGAACTCCATCGCTGACGCCGAGGCCTTTGACGACCCAGGCGACGCCGTCCTCGAGGTCTACGACACTCCCGACGAGTTCGCAGAGCACGTGCCGCCCAAGTTCGCCAAGCTCGTGGCCGACGCCGCCGCCCCTCTCGAGATCGAGGAACTCGACGCCTGACCGCCGCAGAGCGAAGCTGGTCAGGGTCGCTGAAGACAAGCTCCGCGCGGCACACAGCAAGACCGGCCACACCTACATGGCCGAGTATGCCGCCTGAACCATCAGCGCCGCATCCGTGGACGCGGGGCGCGCACACAGCGATACGGCGCATACCGGGGCGAACCCGGACCGCATGGGGCGGCGCCGCCGTGATATGACGGTAGCTCTACACGGCGGAGGGCTCGTGACGGAGCGTGATGATGCGGATGCTGCCGCTTGCGGCGTCGCGTGCCCGGTATCGACGCCATCGGTGGTGGCCCTTCGTGACCATTTGCGCAGCCTTCTACGCGCTCCACCGGCGCGTGCCGTTCGAGACGCCGCTCGCGGCCGGAATGACACAGCTGCCATGATGTCCGGATGGAGCCGGAAACCAGCGCGCTGCTTTCATCCCTGAACAATCAGCGAACCCATGTGTTCGGGATTCTGGACGGCCTCACCGAGGACGCGCTGCGGCGGCCGGTGCTGCCTTCTGGCTGGACGTGCCTGGGGATGGTGCAGCATCTGACCATCAGCGACGAGCGGTTCTGGTTCCGCGGGATCGTCGCCGGCGAGCCAGTCGACCTCACCACATCCGAAGAAGCCTATGCGACCGCGTGGCGGGTCCCTCCAGACGTGCCGACGGATGCCGTGTTCGGCGCGTACCGGCAGGAGATAGAACTCGCCAACGCCGTCATTGCCGCCACCCCCCTGCACGCGGCGCCGGCCAGGTGGCCCGATGAGCTGTGGCCCGACTGGAAGCTGCAAGACCTGCGGGCGATCATCCTTCATGTGATCACCGAAACGGCTTGCCACGCAGGTCATCTCGACGCAGTCCGTGAACTCATCGACGGCCGCCAATGGCTCGGATAGTGCCCCGGCGCTGACCATTAGCGATTCCCCGCGCCAATCTTGGCCGCCGAACACGCCGGGTGCGGCCGGGCCCGGGCTGGCGCCCACCACGGCACCCTTCATCACGTGCTGCCCCAGTGCCGCCCGCCCCGCAGCGCATAGCGCTAGCCGATCTGGCAGGCGACGGGGAAACCCATCTCGCCGCAGATGACAGCCGCCAGCCGCCACGCACATCTGCCAAGCCAGGGCGCACCCTCTCCCCTGGTCATGCCGTGCCGCCACCGCGGACACGTGAGCGCACCCGCCGGCCGCCATGGCGTACATCAGGCTGCCCGGGTCGCGTCAGCATGCCGAGGCACTCGTGACGAAGCACGATGGTGCAGCCGAGGCCACGAGCGGGCTGAGCGCACGGCGCCGGGTATGCACCATCTGCCAAGGTCCCCTTCACCACGGAGGACCGGCGCAGAATGGCCAGTTAGGTGCAGGATTGATCGTCCGCCGGGCGCCAGCGGGCTGCACCCAGAACGGCGGGACTGTGCGCGTTCTTCCTGAGGTTCTCCATCACTCAACGTGATGCCGTCTGCCGATGCCGGCCGTCAACTCGGTGCGGCATGACCGGTCTGAAGGTCGCCGTCGGGCGACGTGTGCGTCGATCCCGGACTGTGCGCGTTCTTCCTGAGGTTCTCCATCACTCAACGTGATGCCGTCTGCCGATGCCGGCCGTCAACTCGGTGCGGCATGACCGGTCTGAAGGTCGCCGTCGGGCGACGTGTGCGTCGATCCCGGGGGCGAACACCGGGCCGCCGCTGGCTGGATCTCGTATGACCTGGCGCGCGCCCTATGCGGCAGTTGCGGGCGTCCGCGTGGCAGCGGCCGTTCGTATAGTTGCTTCGATCAGGAGAGCGCTTCGATAGGGGCCACAGTCACCAAATCCTTCACGGCATGGGCGAGTTGCCGATCGAGGGTGATCAAAGCGTCGGCTTGGAGCTGGGTCAGAGCGACGTACTCGGCGTCAAAGGTGTCGGGCCATCCGAGTTGGCCGGCGACCTTCCATGCGACATTTTGAAGGACGCGGTCTCCGAGCAGCCGAATCCGCAGCCCGCGCACGTAGTTGAGTCGTCGGCCGGCATCCTTTTGGTCATCTCACCGCGGTGCACTGCCTGGTGGAGGAGCGAGAGCATCTGCGAGCGAAGAAGCGTCGGAGCCAGGATGTGATGTTCATCGCGGATCACGGCCTCCGCCTGGGCCAGGTGAATGGCGACCTCTGGACCGATCACGTACTTGGCCATGGAAGATCAGCTCCTGTCCGCTGCGGACGCAAGCGCTGCCTCAGAGTATGGGGATGTCAGGCCCGCTCATCGGCGGCACAACGAGTCGAAGATGCCCGGGGGCGGCATGAGCGGACGGCTCGTCCTGCGTGATCTATGAGCGGCCTGCGGCGACGTGGTCGTGAACGAACCCATGACACGTGTTCGGTTGTGCGACGCGCGCCTCGGTTATTGACTGATCACATGACCGAGCTCCCCGTGGTGAGGGCTCCGCGGATCCCGGTGACAGACACCTTTCACGGAGTCGAGGTCACCGAGGACTACCGATGGCTGGAGGACGCCGCTTCGGAGGAGACCATCGCCTGGATGGAGGCCCAGCAGCACCGCAGCCGTACCTACTTCGGCGGGATCGCCTGGCGAGACGGGTTGCGGGCCCGTGTCGAGCAGCTGCTGAAGTCCGAGAGCACGACGTACAAGCGGCTCCTGTCCGGCGGAAGCATCTTCTTCGCGCTGAAGGTGCAGACGCCACGGCAGCAGCCGTTCCTGGTGGCGCTGGCCGACCTTGACGACCCTGCGACCGAGCGGGTCGTCGTGGGTCCAGATGTCATCGACCCGTCGGGCGAGACCACCATCGACTTCTTCGTCCCGTCCCCGGACGGCAAGCAGGTCGCTGTCTCGCTGTCGGAGCATGGCACCGAGGACGGGTCGCTGCACGTCTTTGACGTTGAGAGCGGGAAGGTCATCGACGAGCCGATCCCGCATGTGAATCTGATGGGCGGATCGGTGGCCTGGCGTCACGACGGCTCAGGGTTCTGGTACACCCGCTGCGCTGACCCCGCAGGCTTTCGGCAACAGGTGTGGTTCCGCGAGTTCGGTGACACACCTGACCGCGTTGACCTCGCTGGCCCCTTCGCCGACGAGCGGATCGCGGAGAACTACCTGTCCGCCTCTTCCGACGGTCGATGGGTGATGGACCGGGTGCAGAAGGGGGATGGAGGCGAGTGGCAGGTCTTCCTCCGTAGCGAAGGTGCCTTCAGCTCGTGGTGGCAGGTCGCGGACATTCCCGATAAGTGCGTGCGTGCGGCGCTCGGCGCGGGCGCCCTGTACCTGCTTTCCTTCCGGGACGCCCCGCACGGCGAGGTGCTCCGCCTACCGCTGACCAGTGGCGCCACGGTCGCCGGCGCCGACGAGATCGTGTCGGCAGGTGACACGGTCATCGAAGACCTCGCGGTGACTCGCGACACCGTCTGGGTGGTGGACATGGCCGGCGGGCCGCAGCAGGTGCGGGCCTTCGACGGCGAGGGTGGGCCACTTTCCCGGGTGGAGATCCCGCCGATGAGCTCGGTGTCGTCGTACTCCGCTCGTCTCTCGCCGCTGGGACAAGACCGGATCGCCTGGTCGTGCGAGTCCTTCACCGAGCCGGCGACCTGGTGGGTAGCAGCCCACGGCGCGGCACCCCGGCCAACCGCACTGAGGACGACTACCCCGGTCGACCTGTCCGGGTACGAGGTGACCCGTGAGTTCGCGACGTCGAAGGGCGGTACCCGTGTCCCCCTCAACGTGATCGCCGCACCCGGCACGCCACGTGACGGAACCGCGCCGGCGCTCCTGACCGCGTATGGCGGTTACAGCGTCTCGCTGGTGCCGCGATTCGATCCCGAGCTGCTGCTGTGGCTGGAACAGGGCGGGGTCTATGTGGTGGCCAACATCCGCGGCGGCGGCGAGTTCGGCGAGGAGTGGCACCACGCCGGCCGGCTCGCCACCAAGCAGAACTGCTTCGACGACTTCATCGCCTGCGCGGACCATCTTCACAGCAGCGGGATCACCAGTCGCGAGCGGCTGGCGATCATGGGCGGTTCCAACGGAGGCTTGCTGATGGGTGCCGTGCTCACCCAGCGGCCGGACATCGCCCGTGCGGTGGTGGCAGCGGTGCCGGTGATGGACTCGTTGCGAGCCGAGACCACCACCAACGGGAGGTTCAACACGCCCGAGTACGGCACCGTGGAGGATCCGGAGTCGTTCACGGCGCTGCTCGCGTACTCGCCCTACCACAACGTCGTGGACGGGACGGCCTACCCAGCCGTGTTGCTGACTGCCGGACACAACGACACCCGGGTCGATGCCTGGCATGCCAAGAAGATGACGGCTCGACTCCAAGAGGCAACGTCCTCGGACCGGCCGGTGGTGCTGAGGTTGGAGTCCACAGGCCACCTGGCCGGGTCGCTCGATCAGGCCATCGACGAGACAACAGACTGGCACGCCTTCCTCTTCGACCAGTTGGGTCTCGGTTCTTCCTTGCATTGAAGCGACATCCGCTCATCGGCAATCACCCAGTTCAGGCGCGGCACAGGCGGCCACGCTGGCAACCAGGTTGCAGTCCATATCGGCGGGAGTGTGCCCGTGGCTCACGTCGACAATCGATCACGCAGCGTGAGGACACTCCAGCCTACCCGCCCTCCTGCGCCGATTCCACGTGGTAGTGAGCTATTCCGACCGCACAAGCGCTTGCGCTCAATCCAGTTCTGTGCTCCTCTCGGCCCGCCGCTTGTCGGCGAGTCACGGAACGAGCATTCAGTGCGACCCGGCCGGACAGGCGGGCTGCTTCGCGAGTGGCGCGGCATCGAGCAAAGGTACGGCACCGTGCTGAACGCCGGGGCGATACGGGCTGGCCTTCAGGCAAGGCGTCATGCGGGCGTCGATCCTTCCGGATCGGTTGCCGCGATTGAGGCGTGCCTGAGTTAATGAACCAGTCGCGGGGTGAAATACCCAGCCAGGGACAGGGCGCGGTCACTGGTTCTCCTCGGGGGTTGTGCTTCGACGGTATGCGATGCGGTTGTGGCGTGCCTGGGCGAGCCCGTCGCGGCGTTGCTGGCGGATGGCATCGCCTCTGCCTTCGTGCTCATCGTCGGGGGTGACGTAGCCGTTGTCAGCGTGCAGCCTGACCGCGTTGTACTCGGCCCGCACCAGGTCCAGCTCGGCCTCCAGCTCGCCGGGGTCGCGGATCTTCTCCAGGTGTGGCCACTCGCCCTTGACGTGACCGGACAGGGTCTCGATCCACGCCTGGTCCTGGGGGGTGTGCGGCCGGCCGAACTGCTGGGCGATCGCCACCCCGGCCATGAACTCGCGGGTGGTGACCGAGCGCATCTGCGGCCCGTTGCCGCTGATGGCCAGCAGCAGCGGGATCTGCCCGTCGCCGGCCAGGTCGTGGACCTTGTCTTTCTCGCCGCTGGCGATCGCCTCCCGCAGCGCCGCGGTGGCCCGCTCATCGGCCAGGATGAGCAGATCCTCGGCGTCCAGGGCGGCCAGGAAGCAGGCCTTGGGCCTGCGCGCCGACTGCCTGTCCAGCCCGTCCGGCGGGTTCGTCACGCTGACCTACCACAAGAAACGCGCCCATACCCGCACCGCCAAGCAGATGCGCATCCGCACCGGCGCGCTGTCCACCCCCGGCGGGCTGATCTTTTGGCGGTGCGGCTGACCGAGCCTGCCCGGCGGGCAGCCGGCTCCGATGCGCTGTGGGTCGGATGCGACAGCAGCGGCCTGCGGGTGTTCTTCGACACCGGCTATGAACTATCCGACTGCAGGTCCGGCAGCTGCTGTGACGAGCCGGCCTGTAGGCGGACGTTCGCCGAGCAGGTGCCCGGCCTCACCGTGCTGGCCGCGGTGCTGCGGAACATCGCGGTAGCGCTGGCGGGGCGGGTGCCTGGCCCGGTCATTGCACATACCGGCGAGTCGGCGACCTTGTTACGGCTGGTCATGGCCGTCCCGGACCCGGCCGCGCCCACCCCGCAGGTGCTCGGGGTGGACGGCCCTGACCCCGTAGGTTCAACCCTAGGGCGCGTCGTAGAGCACGGTGCGACAATGCCGTGGTCGTCGGTTGAGGCGTAGCCAGGAGGCCCGGCTGGGGTTGTCGGTGCTTTGGGTCCTCATCGCAAGCACTGCATTCCCCCTGGCGGCAAGGCTTGCCCCTAAAGGCTCTACGAAGCGGATCAAACCCCGGTCCCTTAGAAAGGAGGTTCGGATGATCGCAAACCAAGCAGCTATGGCCGCGTTGCAGGTGGCCAGCGCAATCGGCGCGGGGATGGGTTCGGGCCTCCTGGTTTGTCCCTGAACCGACGAACTCAGCGGGCTGCGGCTCTTCCCTTGGGGAGGGGACCGATCTTCATTCGTCCGCGCGTCTCGTCCGTCCTGTGGGTCTCGTCAGCAACCCTTCAGTGCGGCCGGAGGCGTCACGGCGGCGCGAGTGCGGGCCTCCGCGAGGTGATCGGCTGCTGGATGACCGTCGGCGCCAGCGCGGAGCTGAAGGCGACGACGCCCACATTCTCCGGCTCCACACACGGTGCATGACCAACTGGTGCGTCGGCAGGCAAGGCCGACGGGCCGAACCCGATCAGGGCTACCGGCAGCTAGTGTCTCGTAATTGAACCTCCTTTATCTTGCGTTATTCGCGAGCAGCTTCCGGAAGTCTCGCTCCAGGATGGCGACCTTGGAGATAATCTCGTCAGCAGTGGCGATCCATTCGAAGGGCGCAGCGTCCTCGTTCCATGAGCTGACGTATCTGCCGATCGCGTTGATGAGCTGGCGGACCGAGCCGAACGTCCCGCGGCGGATGGCCTGCCGGGTGATGATGCCGAACCAGATCTCTATCTGGTTCATCCAGGAGCTGCCCACGGGCGTGAAATGGAGTGTGACATTGCGGTGCCGGGTCAGCCACCGGTCCACGGCTTCCCCGGAATGCGTGGACAGATTATCGAGGATCACGTGAAGCTCCCCGTCCGGGTGCTTCGCCGTGACCTGGTCCATGAACTTCAGAAATTCCCGGGTGCGGCGCCGCTGATAACATGCGCCCGTCACCTCGCCGGTCCCGGTGTTCAATGCGGCGAACAAGTTCGTGGTGCCGTGCCGCACGTAATCGTGGGTGCGCTTCTCGGTCTTGCCGAACGTGACCGGGAGCAGCGGCTGTGTGCGGTCGAGAGCCTGGACCTGCGTCTTCTCATCTAGCGACAGCACGACCGCGCCCTCGGGCGGGTCAAGATAAAGCCCCACGATATCCATGACCTTCGCCGCGAACTCCGGGTCGGGCGATAACTTAACGGTGCCCTGCCGGTGCGGCTGTATGCCATTCTCCCGCCATAGCACCGCGACGAAGTTGTGCGAGACGGCGATTCCCTCGCGCTTTTTCAGGTACCTGGCCATCTCCTGGCTTGACCAATGCGACAGGCCAGTTTCTCCCGGCGGCGTCTGCCGGCTCAGCGCGAGGATACGCGAGCGAACCTCACCGGAAATCTCCCGCGGCCGCCCAGTCGATTTCCGGCTCTCGAGCGCAGGCAAGCCTCCCTCGCGGTACCGGTCGATCCATTTGTACACGGTGACCTTCGAGGTATCCATCATGCCAGCGATCTCAGCGACCGAATGACGTTCATCATGCAGCAGAACGATCCGCGCCCGCGATGAGATGGAGCCATCGTATCCTCCGGAAGGGATTTTCGCGTAGAGTTCGGCGCGCTGCGCCTCAGTGAGTGCCATGGGAATTATTATCGCATGACGCTGATCCGTTTAAAGCTGATTCAATTAAGAGCCACCGTCCCCTGGGGGGTGGTCGCATCCGCGAGAAAATCCGAGGGCGGGGTGCGGCGCCGTAACTGGCTGGGGGCCTGGGGCCTGTTGTGGTGCTGCGGCTGCCGGGACTGGTGGTTTGCGGGATGATGG
>WNGG01011486.1_pt1 | contig 13817 bp, 7 predicted proteins | sample 5400661 | NCBI WGS metagenome assembly WNGG01 (sample SAMN13153372, study PRJNA577476) | soil metagenome | isolation source: 100 cm soil or saprolite under Garry oak tree replicate 1 | place: USA:California | collected 2016-06-15
TAGTTCTTGAGCAGGTTGCTCATGCCGATCACGATCCGGGTCGGGAGCGGCAGCTCGAGGTTCACCGACGCGAACATGTTCTGGAAGGTGGGGATCACGAAGATGAGCAGCACCGACACCGCGATGACCGCCACCGACACAATCACGGCGGGGTAGACCATCGCGCCCTTCACCTTCCGCACGATGGCGTCGTTTTTCTCGAGGAACTGGGCGAGGCGCACGAGAATGGTATCGAGGATGCCGCCCGCCTCGCCGGCGGCGACCATGTTGACGTAGAGGTCGCTGAACGCCCGCGGGTGCTTGCGCAGCGCGTCGGCCAGGGTGTGACCGCTCTCGACGTCGTAGACGACCTGGCGGGTGACGTCCGCGAGGATCTTGTTCTCGGTCTGCTGCGCCAGGATGTCGAGCGCCTGGACGAGCGGCAGACCGGCGTTGATCATGGTGGCGAACTGTCGCGTGAGCACCACGATGTCGCGCGTCTTGACGCCGCCGCCGATCTTGAAGTTGAGCTTGAACTCGCGCGGCGCGGCTCGGACCTGCACCACCACCATGCGGTTCTTCCGCAGGTGGGCGATGACGTCGTCACGGCTCGGCAGGTCGATCTTGTCGTTGACGAGATCGCCTTTCAGAGTGCGCGCGGTGTACTGGAAGACCGGCATAGCTCACTCCCTCCGGGCGCCTAGCGGCGCGCCGCCACCTTGGCCGGGGCCGTCTGCGGCTGCCCGGCGGCGGGCTCCTTGTCGTCCTGCGGCGGCTCGCCGATCATGCGCAGGAACTCGTTCGGGTTGGCCGAGACCCGGAGACACTCGTCCTTGGCGACTTCGCGGCCCACGTAGAGCTGGTAGAGGGCGTCGTTCAGCGTCTGCATGCCGTACTTCTTCCCCGCTTGCATCGCCGACTCGATCTGGTGCACTTTGTTGTCGCGGATCAGCGCCCGGATGGCCGGGGTGCAGATCATGATCTCGGCCGCCATGACCCGCCCCCGCCCTTTGATCTTCTGCAGCAGCGTCTGGGTGATCACGCCCTCCAGCACGAAGGCAAGCTGGGCGCGGATCTGCGACTGCTGGTGCGAGGGGAAGACGTCGATGATGCGGTTGATGCTCTCCATCGCCGAGTTGGTGTGCAGCGTCGCGAAGGCGAGGTGGCCCGTCTCGGCGATGGTCAGCGCCGCGGCGATCGTCTCGAGGTCGCGCATTTCGCCGATGAGCACGACATCCGGGTCCTGCCGCAGGGCGTACTTGAGCGCGGCCGCGAAGCTGTTCGTGTCCGTGCCGATCTCGCGCTGGTTCACGATGCAGGCCTGGTGGCGGTGGATGAACTCGATCGGATCCTCCACCGTGATGATGTGCCCCTTCAGCTCCTTGTTGATCTTGTCGATCATCGCCGCGAGGGTCGTGCTCTTTCCGGAGCCGGTCGGTCCCGTCACCAGGACCAACCCCCGGGGCCGCTCGGCGAGCTTGGCTACGACGGCCGGCAGCCCGAGATCCTCGAACGTGCGCACGTTGAAGGGAATCTGCCGGATGACGAGCGACACGCAGCCGCGCTGCTTGAAGCAGTTGCCGCGGAACCGCGCCAGGTTCTGGATCCCGAAAGAGAAATCGAGCTCGCTCTCGGTTTCGAACCGCTTCTTCTGGTTCTCGGTCAGCACCGAGTAGGCGATCGACAGCGTGTCCTTCGGGGTGAGGACGTGGTCGACCGATGAGTCCACAATGTCCCCGTCGACGCGCATCTTGGGACGCTCGCCCGCCACGATGTGCAGGTCCGAGGCGTCCTTCTCGATCATCTCCTCGAGCAACGAGCGGAGATTCAGGGGCCCCCCCGAAGCGCCCGCCGCCGTCATGCCGCCGTCTCTTTCACGACTTCCTCCAGGGTGGTGATCCCGCGCTTCACCTTCACCATGCCGTCCGAGCGCAATGTGAGCATCCCCTCCTTCACCGCCTCCTCCCGCAGCTCCTCGGTGGAGCCGCCCTTCAGCACCATGCGCCGGAGCGCGCTCGACATTGCCATGACTTCGTACAACCCCTGCCGCCCCTTGTACCCGGTGCCGCCGCAGTTGTCGCAGCCGGCGCCCCTGTAGAAAGTGAGCTTCGCCGCCTCCGCGGCCGGGATCCCGAGGGCCTTGAGCTCCTCATCGTTGTACTTCTGCTCTTGCTTGCAGTCCTTGCAGATGCGCCGCACCAGCCGCTGCGCCACGATCAGATTCACCGCGCTCGCCACGTTGAAGGGCTCGATCCCCATATCGACCATGCGGGTGACCGTGGACGGCGCGTCGTTGGTGTGCAGCGTGGAGAGCACCAGGTGGCCGGTGAGCGACGCCTTGATGGCGATCGAGCCGGTCTCCAAGTCCCGGATCTCCCCCACCATGATGATGTTCGGGTCCTGACGCAGGAACGCCTTCAGCGCCGCCGCGAACGTCATCCCCACCTCGTTCCGAACCAGCACCTGGTTGATGCCCAGCAGGTTGTACTCGACCGGGTCCTCGGCCGTCAGGATGTTTACGTCGATCTGGTTGATGCGGGACAGCGCCGAATAGAGCGTGGTCGTCTTGCCCGACCCGGTGGGGCCCGTCACGAGCACCATCCCGTAGGGATTCAGGATCGCCCGCATCAGGTCCTGCTCGGCCTTCGGCTCGAAGCCGAACTTCGTCAGGTCGAGCGTGAGGTTGCCCTTGTCGAGGATGCGGAGCACGATCTTTTCGCCAAACAGGACGGGGAGGGTCGAGACCCGGAAGTCGATGACCTTGCTCCCCATCTTCAGCTTGATGCGCCCGTCCTGCGGCACGCGCCGCTCGGCGATGTTCAATTGCGCCATGATCTTGACGCGCGAGGTGAGGGCCGCCCGCATCTTCACCGGCGGCTTCATCACCTCCATTAGAGCACCGTCGATCCGGTAGCGCACCCGCAGCTCGTGCTCGAACGGCTCGATATGGATGTCGGACGCCCCCCGTTTCACTGCGTCCGTCAACAGCCCGTTGATCAGTTTTACCACCGGGGCGTCGTCAGCCAGGTCCTGCGCCCGGACATCCTCGTCCTGCTGGTCTTCGACGACCTCCAGCAGCTCTTCGGCCGCCGCGACGCTCTTGAGCAGGGACTGCAGCTCGGCGTCCGACTGCTGGTAGTAGCGCTCGATCGCGTTCCGGAGGGTGTACTCCCCCGCGATCACCGGGAACACATCGCAGCGCGTGACGAACTTGAGGTCCTCGATCGCCGTGACATTGTTGGGGTCGGCGATGGCCACGGTGAGGGTCCGCCCCTCGCGCTTGAGCGGCAGCACGGTGTGCTTTACGGCGATGTCCGGGGGGATGAGCTTGAGAATCTTGGGATCGACCTCGAACCGGGAGAGGTCGACGGCCGGCATCCGGTACTGCCGGGCCAGCATCTTGGAGATCTCAGTCTCCTCGACGAAGCCCAGCTTCACGAGGGTGTAGCCCAGGCGCATCCCCGTGTTCTTCTGCTCCAGCAACGCCCTCTTCAGCTGATCCAGGGTGATCAGACCGTCGCGGACGAGGAGTTCGCCCAGCTTGTCGCTGGTGGCTGCTGCGGTGGCCGTATGCAACTCATTGGAAATGAACAGGCTAACATAGAACGCGGCGGAGGGAAGTCAAGGCGGCGATGGTATCTGACCCGAAAACAACACGTAAGGTCGCAGGCTCTCGATGAGGTGCGGGCCGACGCCGGGCACGCTGTCAAAACGCGCGAGACTGCCAAACGGGCCGTGTTGCTCGCGCCAGGCCACGATCCGCTGCGCCAGCGCGGGGCCCACGCGCGGCAAGCGCGTGATCTCCGTCACGTCGGCGCGATCGAGGTCGATGCGCTCGCCCGGAAGCAGCGGGCGTGCCAATCGCGCTGCGGTGCGCGCCGTCTCGCGCAGCCGGCGGGGCGGCGGCGTGTCGGTCGCGGCGAGCCGCACGTCGCCCGGCGCTGCGGCGGATGCGGGAGCGAGCGCATAACGCACCCCGGCGCCTGCCAACGCGAGGCCGGCGAGCAGCAGCGCGGCGTGGCGGTCGTCCATACTGCATGCTAACGCCTCGCCCTCCGATGGACGGTACCCGTTCCATGCGCGGTGCGCCAGAAAATTGCGGTTCACTAATGCGGAATGTGGAGTGCGGAGTGCGGAATGTCCGTGTCGGCGTCGTGCGGGGGCTCGGCCCTTCACTTCAACTCCGCATTCCGCACTCCGCATTCCGCATTCCGCACTCCGCATTGGGGTTACCGCACCAACGCCACCGCCACGTCCCCGACGACTTTGAGCGACGCCGCACTCACCTTGTCTATCGTATCCTCCGTCGTATGCCAGTAGCTGTTGCCGGGACCGTAGTTGAAATCCACGACGTCGATGGCGTGGATGCCGGCCTTCTGGAGCGCGACGTGGTCGTCGATGAGGGTCGACTCGACCTGCGGAATGAAGTACCGCTCATAGCCGAGCTCGCTCGCAGTGCGCCAGACGCGGTCCACCACCTCCGGAGCGAACGCTTGGGAGTTGCCTTCGTAGAGCACGTCGGTTGAGTCCTTGGTGAAGTCGCCGTAGTCCTCGCCGTCCACGAACAGCAGGTCCACGCCCACCGCGGGCGGTTTGGCTTTGAGCGCGTCGGCGACGCCGAGCAGCACGGCGACGCCCGAGGCGCCGTCGTTCGCGCCCGGGACGGGGAGCCGTTGCTGGCCGAGGTTGGCGCTTTGATCTGCGCGGGGGCGCGTGTCCCAGTGCGCGAGGAACAGCACGCGCTCGGCGGCCGCCGGGCGGAACCGGGCGAAGAAGTTGCGGAGGTGCAGGGTGTCGCCGCGACGGGTGACGTGAGTGATCGCCTGCACGCCGACGGTATCGGCCCGGGCGCGCAGCTGGGCGAGGATCCAGTCGCCCGTGCGCTCGTGCGCGGGCGTGTTCGGGATGCGGGGCCCGAACTGCATCTGCTGCTCGACGTAGGTGAACGCGCGGCCACCGTCGAACTCGCGGGCCACGCCGCGGGCACTGCCGCGCGCCTGGCAGGCGACGAGGAGCACCAGAAGCAGGTACTGGAGGTTGTGGAGGTTGGTGGAGGTGGGTGGAGGTAACCTCCAGAACCTCCACAGCCTCCCCCACCCTGCTTCTCGCCTCACTGGATCTGCCCCACGCTGGTGTGGAGCTCGACGAACGCGGTGATCACGAGCTGCGAGGTCTTGCGATTGGCCTGCCGCTCGTCGTTCACCAGGTATGCCATCTGGAAGCCCGCGCTGAGGGTGGGAGGTAAATCGGTATCCAGGGAAAGCTGCATCTGCGTCTGGCGGCTGTCCACGTAGGGGATGCAGTCCACCTGGCCGGCGGCCTGCAGGCACGTCTTGTTGGCGCTGGCGCTGTACCGGCCGGCCGCGCGGATGTCGTGCTTCAAGCGGACGATACTCGCCGGAGGCCGGAACACGAAGGCGAGGCTCGCGCTCTGCTGGGAGCGCTCCGTGTGAAACAGGTTACCCGCGCTCACCTGATCGCTGGTCGCATAGGACGCATCGACCGCCGTCGAGACGCCGTGCCGCCACGTGAGCGAGAGGGCTGGCCGGATCGAGCGCTCGGTGCCCGACGCGGTCGCGGCGGGAGCATCGGCCCCCAGGAACGACGGCTGGTCGCTCGCGGTCTCCAGCTGGCGGTACCCGAGCTGCGCCGAGAAGCTCGTCAGCACGCGGCCGAGCGCGGTCGCGCCGGGCGACACGCTCCAGCTGACGTTCGCCGAAGGCCACTCCGTGCTCGCACTGCGGATCGGCACCTGCTGATCGAGGCGGAGCGCCCAGGTGACGCCGCGGGTGCGCCGGTAGTTCATGTTCACGCGCATGCCCTCGGGGAGCGCCACGTTGGCGGCGGCGTTGAGACTCGAGTTGTCCGTCGCCGCCAGCGCGAGCCGGCCGCTCTGGCTCTTGAAGCCGTCGAACCGGCCGATGGCGAACTGGTAGCCGAGCGTTGGGCCGCCCGGTACACGGTCGTAGCTCGACAGGAGCGTGCGCCCGTACGAGAGGTCCAGATTGGTGAGGCGACCGAGCAGCCTCGCGAGCGCGGCACTGTCGCCGAACAGCTTCCCGCCGAGTCGCCTGGGGTCCACGCCGACGGCCAGGTCGAGGCGACGCTGGTTGCTGAACGCGGCCGGCAGATGGAACCCGCCGGCCGTGTCTCCGACGTCGCGTACTGGCGTGCGGCCGTTGGGGTCGCGCGTAAAGCTGAACGAAGTCGAGACCGCGGCGCGGGGACGCAGCCATGCGCCCACTTGCGGCGTCGCGGTGACGGCGGTCGTGATGGTGCGTTGCGTTTCCACGCCGACGTCTTGGCCCAGGAACGTGCGCCGCTGTTGCCGCATGAGGCGGGCGATGGTGGTCGAGTCGCCGTAGTCCCGGAGGTCCCGCAGGGAGGCTGCATCGACGCGCAGCTGGAGGCCGCGGAGCGGCAGGAAGTCGAGACCGCCGCTGTTGCGCCACACCCGACTGCGGGACAGCGCCGGGGCGAGGCCGGAGTCGGCGACGCGCGCGACCGGGACGGCATAGGTGAGGCGGGACCCCTCGTCGCCCGCGAGGCCGGAGTGGAATCGCACGGCCGCGGGCGCGAGCCGGATCCCGCCCCCGCCGGGCGGGCCCGTGCCCGGCGCGAGCGCGTAGTCCAGGTTGAACGCGTAGCTCGACGACGTGGCGAGCGCGAGATCGCCCTGCGCCGTGCCCCGCGCGTAGGCGCCCGAGAGGGCGAGCGGATCCACCAGATAGCGCATGAACGGGTTGGGCGACCGGCGGGTGCGCCGGACCGTGAGGGCGTAGCTCGCGGCCGTGGCGCGCGGGGTGCGCAGGCCGGTGAGCGCATCGGCTCGGAGGTCGGTGCCCGCCAGGTAGAACGGAGCGCTCGACGTAGCGGCGTAGCGCACGGTCAGCGGGGCGATGATGCCCCACCGATCGGGAACAAACCGTTCCAGCCGCACGGTGCCTGCTACGCTCGCCGCGTTGTCGGCTACATAGCGCGGATCCTCCCCCAATTGCCGGAACTGGGCATCGCGGCGCGATACGCTGACGGCGACGTCCGCCACGTTGGCGGCGGTGAGCGTCACGTCGATCGCCCCCGCGAAGCCGGCGTCCTGCACGACATCACTCAGGCGGATGTCGTCCACCCACAACTCCGCCTGATCGACGAACACGCGGCTATCGACGCGCCAGATGCCCGCCGCGATCTCCTGCACGGCGGCGAGGTTGGGTGGAGCGGTGGCGGGATCGCGCACATGCGCGAGGTAGGGGCCGTCGCACATCACGTACGCGGAGTCGAACGGCACGAGCGAGGTGTCGGGGCAGCCGGCGTAGATCTGGGCGGTGTCGCCCCGCAGCCACGCCTGCTCGATCTTGGCGCGCAACAAGAGCCAGCGGTCCAGGTCCACGACCATCTCCGGATCCCACGAGCTGGTGCGGGCTGGGGCGTGGTACAAATAGAAGTTGTTTTGGTCCTTGCCCGCTTTGATATAGGCATGGAGGTCCCCGTCCTCCCAGCCCGGGCCGCGCCCCCGCATCCAGGTGCGGAGCCTCTTGTACTTGAGGAAGTTCTTGTCCCCCTCGGCAGTGAACCGCAGAAACGCTTCGGCACGCTGGCCGGTCTGGAGGCCGCCGGCGAGCAGGCGGAGCGAGCGTTCGTTGATCTGGGCGGTCGCGAGTTGCAGGTTCGCGTCACGCCGCCCCGCCTCATCGAACACGCCGGGCGGCGGGGTGTAGCCGAGGTCGCGGTTCTCGGTGCTCACGACCGAGGCGATCACCTCACCCGTCCCGGTACCTCGTTCGCCGGCGACGCCCCGAATCGGCGTGTCGGCGCGTTTGAGCCACGAGGCGCCCACCAGCCGCACTCGGGCGAGCCCGAAGTAGACCTGCGGATCGGGTTGGTTTGGGCCGGCGGTATGCGGGGCGACCACGGTGACCCGCAGGCTCTGGATCTGGCGTAGGTCGACGTTCCCCACCTGGATCGTGTCGGTGTGAAACGGGATGCGGTACAGCCGCCAGCCCGACGTGCCGTCGGGGAGCCCATTCGTGAACGCGGGGAGTATGGCGCCGTCGCGCACGTAGAAGCGCTCGTCGCCGATCGGAAACACGAACCGCACGAAGCCCTCCGCCGTCCGCACCCCCGCCAGCGAGTCGAGCCGGAAGTCGCCGTCCAGGTCCTCCGTGTCGACGAACCCGTTGTGCCGCCCGCAGCGCGAGCGCAGGTCGCCGAAAAAAAACGTCTGGAGCAGGCCGTGCTGCGTGGCGCTGCAGAGTGGCAGGGTGTCCCGCACCGCGCCCGTGGTCGAATCGACGATGCCGTCGGTCACCCGGTCGGAGAGGATGCCTTCGTCGTTGATCACGGCGTTCCACGAGTGGGTGATGGGATCGCGCTCGGTGTCGAGCCGGCCGAGCCCCACGTAGCGCCGCCCGTAGTAGGTCGTGTCCCCCCCGGGCGAAGCGCTGAAGGCTTCCGGCACCCACGCGAGCGCGTCTTCGAACACCGATCCGAAGTCGAGGATCAGGGCGGCGTGATTGGTCTTCGCCACGCGGTGGTTGTCCTCCCACACCCACAGCTCGAGGTACTCGGTGCGCGACAGGTCGATGCCGGTCGCCGACAGCGGCTGCGTGATCGAGCGCCAGCGCGGCCCGTCCCGGTGGGGGCGCACCCAGTTCGGGTTGCCGGTGTTCACGTCGGCGAGGCCCAGCACCGTGTCCGGCTTCAGCATGAGCCACAGCGCCTGCTCCGCGGACTGGGCCTGCCCGACGAGCCGGATCGTCGGGTCGATCTGTTGCGGGAGGAACTGAATGGCACGCCCGTCGGCGCCGAGCGGCAGGTTCTGCCAGGTGAGCGCCGCCGCGTTCGCGGGGTCGAAGCCCGACGGATCGATGCCGAACGGCTCGGCGCCGCGCGCGGTCGCGGGGACGCTGCCCCAGTGCCAGCTGTTTTCGGCGAGCGAGAGCGGTCGCCCCGCCTCCGCCTCGAACTCCTCGACGTACGCCTGGCCCGCCTGGTTCGGGCTGGGGCGCGACGTCGCCACTTCCGCCGAAATGTTGAGCAGCGAGGGGACATCGGTGTGGATGCCGGGGAGGGCGTTGAGCGCCCGCGTGACGAACTCGGGCTGGAAGTGCAGCTCGGTACTCACGCCGCCGATGAAGCTGGAAGACGGTTCGAAGCCAAGCGGTGGCCGCGTGAACGCGCTCTGCTCCTTTTGGAACAGGCCGGTGAAGTTGACCGTCCCGCGCTCCCCCAGGTCGTAGCGCGCGGCGAGGCCGTAGATCGACGTGGGGGCGACCGCGAATGCGGCGCGCTCCTCGAACTGCGCGCGCACCTGAGCGGTGCCGCCCTGGAACAACGAGTCGGGGTTCTTGAAGGTGACCTGGCCAGTGGCGTAGTCGATGCTGTAATCGGCGTCGCGTGTGAGGAGCTGGCTGCCGAGGTAGATCTTTTCCGAGCCGTCCCGGATCTGGAAGCTGTTGAGCGACAGCTGGCTGCGGTCGCTCGACGCCGAGACGCTGGCGTGCACGCCGAGCGCGAAGACCGATGGGGGCGACTGCGTCAGCAGCAGGAGGCGGGGCGTGCGGTACAGGGAGTCGTTGCGCTCCACCGGCGCGAGCCGGGCCGTGTCGGCGAACGGCGTGAGGTGCGGGAACACGGCGAAGTAGTCGCGCAGCGGCGCGCCCTGCTGGGGATCGCGCGTGCGCGGGAACAGCCGGTTGTACTGGTCGAACCGGGTCGGGTCGGACTCCAGCGCCATACCGAGCTGAGCGAGATACGTCTGGGCGCCCAGGACGGTGCGCTCCCGCTGGTTGACCGTGAGCGCGAGCGCGACGGTAGTGCGGTCGACCTCGCTGCCGCCCACGCGGTAGGCGCTGCGGATTTCGAAGCGGAACGAGGGCGTCGCGGCCGTGACTCCCGGGCGCGGGTCGTACACCAGCCGCAGCGTATCGACGACCGCGGTGTCGCGACTGGCGGCCGCCGGAAACGTGCCGACGCACCGTCCGCCCGGGCCGCAGCCTGCCGCGCCGACGGGGATGTAGGACACGGCGAGGTAGTCGCTCTGATCGAGGCGCGCGGCGAGCGCGAACCACGCGCCGCTCGGATCGACGTAGTAGTCCTTCCCCTCGAGCAGCAGCTCCCACTGGAACGGACCCGCGCGCTGGACGTCGCAGTCCACTGAGCGGGTCGGCCCGGGACCGCATGCCACCGCGCGCACGCCACCGATGTTCTGGTTCGTGGTCGAGGTCGGGGAGGCCGCCCGCACGCGATAGACCCGCACGCTGCCCACGCGGAGCGAATCGGGTAGAGTCGCCCGGTCGATGTTCAAGGCGTCCACGGCGGGGTAGCGGGGGACGAGGGCCGGGTCCACGGCGAAGAAGAACCGGCCCGCCTCGTAGTCCAAGTCGCGCGCGACGCGGGCGATCGGTTGCGTGGTCGTCTCACCGACCGAATAGACCCGATCCCGAACGACATTCCCTTTCTGCTGGGCGTAGATGCCGCGGAACTCGAGGGCACCCAGCTGCGCGACCGCCTGGACGCCAAAGTTGTTCGCCGGGATGGCGGCGCTGATGAAGCGCGAGGGCGGCGCCTGGAACGTGACGTTGCCCGCCTCGACGCGCCGCAGGACTTCGTCCTCCAAGCCCTCGTACCAGACCTGCAGGTTGTTGTTCGCGTCGAACTCGCGCTGACTGTCGAAGTCGACGTTGACATGCAGGCGCCGGCCCACGATCCCGGCCGTGCGCACCGAGTACTGCGGAACCGGACTGATGGTGGGGAAGCGCGCCTGGCAGCCCGAGAGCGCTTGCTGCTGCTCGAACGGCGTGCACTTGAGGTTCTGAAACCGGTCGGCCTTGAGCTCGAAGCGCACGCGCAGCTCCATGCCGATGTCGGCGTAGGTGCCAAGGATGCCGCGCAGCCCCGCGGGCGGCACGGGCTGGGTGGGTGCCTCCGGCGCGGCCGCCGCCGACTCGGCGACGGCGACCGGCGTCTGCGGCAGGATCGCGAGGCCGGCCCGCCGCGCCGCGCGCACGCGCCGCGCCCAGTCCGCGGCTACGGCGGCGGGGCTGGTGCGCAGGCCCAAGCGCCCGCCTGGACGGAGCGCGGCGAGCTGGGGCGGCGCGAGCGCTGTCCAGGAGAACGTGGCGACGAACCCCGGCGGGCGGGGCGGGCGGGGCGGGCGCACACGCACGGCCGCCGTATCCTGCGCTTGGGCCTGGGGTATGACGAGCGAGAGAGCGACGAGACCGACCAGGGTGGGGCGCCGCATCCCTTGTAGAGACGTGGAGCCGCGAATATAATGGCGCGACCGACCGTGCGCACCATCAGCCGGTACCTGCTGCGACAGCACGTCGCGCCGCTCGGCTTCGCGCTGGCGGCTCTCACCTCGCTGATGCTCCTCAACCAAATCGCCAAGCAGTTCGGGAGCCTCGTGGGCAAGGGGCTGCCGTGGAGCGTCATCCTCGAGGTGTTCGTGCTGTCCATCCCGTTCATCGTCGCGGTGACGCTGCCGATGGCGGTGCTCGTGGCGGTGCTGCACGTGTTCACGCATCTCGCAGGCGACAACGAGATCACGGCGATGCAGGCGAGCGGCGTGAGCGTGGGTCGCGTGATCAGGCCGGTGCTGGGCGGCGCGGCGGTCGTCGCGCTGCTCTCGTTCCTGTGGAACGATCAGGTGCTGCCGCGCTCCAATCACCGGCTCCGCACGTTGCAGGTCGACATTCAGCGCAAGAAGCCGTCCTTCACGCTGAAAGAACAGGTCATCAACGAGGTCGTGCCCGGGCAGTTCTTCCTGCGCGCTGCGCGTATCGACCCCAATTCCAACAAGCTCAAGGATGTGACGATTTACGACCTGGGAGACGCCGAGCGCCGGCGGATCATCGGCGCCGACTCGGGTCGCATGGCATATACCCCCGGCGGCCGCGATTTGTACCTCACGCTCGAGGATGGCGACATCCAGGCGGTCAATCGGACCGATCCCACGGAGCTCGACCGCACCTTCTTCCGCGTCAACCGCATGCGCGTCGCGGGGATCGGCAACACGCTGGAGCGCACCGAGCACGACACCTACAAGAGCGACCGGGAGATGTCGATCTGCGAGATGCGGGGCGTGGTCGCTCAGGCCCGTCGCGAGGCCGAGCGGGCGCGCCAGGACACCCGCGCCGCCGTGCAGAACGATCTGCGGCGGCTCGCCGGGCTGGCGCCGGTGTACCAGCCGCCGGCGGCCTACAGCGTCGACACGGCGCCGGTCGGCCTGTATTGCCGCGCGCTGCGGCAGGTCATGACGTGGCTCGTCCCGAAGCCGGCCGCCGCGCAGACGCCCTCCCCACCGCCGCGACGGCCTCGCCCCGCCGGACGCCCCCCACTCACGCCGACGCCGGTGGCTCCGGCCCCTCGCTCTACCCCGCCTGCGGCGCACTCCACGCCACCGGGCATGCCGGCCCCAGGCGCGCACATGCCGCCCACGAGCCTCGTCACGGTCGGTGCGACGGCCGGCGAGGAGCAGCGCATCCGCTCGGCGTACCAGCGCGCCGCGGGGTACGAAGTGGAGATCCAGAAGAAATACGCGATCGCCGCGGCATGCGTCATCTTCGCCCTGGTGGGTGCGCCCATCGCGCTGCGCTACCACCGCGGCGGGGTGGGACTGGTGATCGGCATGAGCGTCGCGGTATTCACCATCTACTACGTGGGGCTGATCGGGGGCGAGGAGCTGGGCGACCGCCTGGTGGTCCCGCCGTTCCTCTCGATGTGGCTGCCGAACCTGCTCTTCGCGGTCGTCGGCCTGATCGGGGTGTGGCGCATCCGCAAGCCGGGCAACGCGCGATGACGACACTCGACCGCTACGTGCTGCGCGAATGGGCCAAGGTATTCTTCCTGGCGACGTTCGGCTTTCCACTGCTCGTGTTCGTGATCGATCTGGTCGATAACCTCGACAAGTACTTGGCCCGGGGCGTCTCGAAGCAACATCTGGCGCTGTCGTATCTCTACTATGTCCCCGAAACCGTCACGCTCGTGTTTCCCGTGGCGGTGCTCTTCGCCGTGGTGTTCACGGTGGGTGCCTTGGGGCGACACGCGGAGCTGACGGCGGCGAAGGCGTCGGGCATCTCGTTCCATCGACTGGTCCGGCCGCTGCTCGCCGCCTCGCTGGCCGCGGTGCTGGTCGACATCGGGCTCACGGAGCTCGCGCCAGTGACCTCGAGCCGGCGCGCCGAGCTGCTGGGCGAGAAGCAGATTCGCAGCGACCAGTACCGCAACAACTTCGTGTACCGCGCGGACGGCGGCTGGGTGTACGCGATCGGCGGGCTCGAGCTCGCGTCCCGCTCGATGCGCGACTTGATCCTGGAGCGCGAGGGCACGGGGCCCGAGTACCCCACGATCGTGATCGCGGCGCCGCGGGCGAGCTACGACACCGCGAAGGGCACGCGCGGCTGGACGCTCAGCAAGGGAACGCTGCACTACCTGCTCGGCCCGGGCCGCGAGACGGCGTTCAGCTTCGACGCGCTGCGCACGCGGGACCTGCGGGAAGGGCCGGTCGAGCTGCTCGCCGAGCCCAAGGCGCCCGACGAGATGCGCTACGCCGAGCTGGGGCGCTACATCGACGCGCTGGCGCGCTCGGGCTCGGACACCAAGAAGCTGCGGGTGGAGCGGGCCCTGAAGCTGTCGGTGCCGTTCGCGTGCATCATCATCGCGCTGTTCGGCGCGCCGCTCGCGATCACCACGCCGCGCAGCGGCGCCGCCTGGGGGGTGGCGGTGTGTCTCGCCACGACCTTCGTCGATCTGCTGATGTTCCAGCTGTCTAAAGCGGTAGGCGCGGGCGGCGTACTGCCGCCCAGCTTCGCCGCGTGGGTGCCGAACTTCGTCTTCGG
>WNGG01008054.1_pt1 | contig 13816 bp, 12 predicted proteins | sample 5400661 | NCBI WGS metagenome assembly WNGG01 (sample SAMN13153372, study PRJNA577476) | soil metagenome | isolation source: 100 cm soil or saprolite under Garry oak tree replicate 1 | place: USA:California | collected 2016-06-15
TTGCCCGGGTTTACAATCAGCAGCCATGAATCTCTTCCATCGCTTACCCTTGCTTTTGCTTCTCGCCGCAGCAACAGCCGCCGGCTTTCTCATCAACTCGCTCCACGCCGCAACCCCGCCCTCGGCAGAGGCCCCGGCCAAGGAAGCGCAAGCGGTTCTGGCCCCGATCACGGCGATGTTTGACGGCATGGCAAAACGCGACGCGGCCGCAATCAAGAAACCGTTACTGCCCGGCGGCGGCATGGTGCTGATGCGCGACGGCAAGCCCACCCAGATGACCTTTGACGCCTTCGCCGACCTGGTGGGTAAACCCGGCAAGGCCCAGATTGAAGAGCGCATTCACGATCCGCTCGTGCGCATCGATAACGATCTGGCCGTGGTGTGGGCGCCATTCGAGTTTCTGGTAGACGGCAAGGTGGACCACTGCGGAACGGATTTGTTCAACCTTGTTCGCGCCGATGGCAAATGGCTGATTGCCAGCGTGGCCGATACCGGGCGGAAGGATTGTTCGGGCAAATAAGAAAACCTACCACGGAGGCACGGAGACACGGAGAAACCCGGGGAGCTAACCACAAAGGACACGAAGGAGCGCAAAGAAAAAACTTTACCGCGGATTTACGCGGATGAACGCGGATCAGAAGAGAACTCAATTGCAGTTTCTGGTTTTTCTGATCACCCGATTTCCCAATTTCCCGATCACCCGATCTCCATCCGTGTCATCCGTGTAAATCAGTGGTCAGATTCTCTTTTGTGCTCCTTCGCGTCCTTTGTGGTTTAGCCTTTGCCTTTCTCCGTGCCTCCGTGTCTCGGTGGTAGGGTTACCTCATCCCTTCGGCGTAGAATAATTCACGACTCCCATGAATGCCATCCCAAAGCCCGAGATTGCTGCAGTTCACTCAAACGCCCAGCTAGGCCCGCAGTTTGCCGTCCGTAATCCGGCGACGCAGGAGATCATAGGCACGCTTCCGAATCTGACGGCTGCTCAGATTGCAGATGCCGTTTCCAAAGCTGCTGCGGCGCAAGCCCGCTGGGCGTCCATGCCGGTGCGCGATCGCCTGCGCATTCTGTCGCGCTTTGCCGATTTGCTGTGCGATCAGAAAGATGCCGTTGCCTCCGTGATTAGCCGCGAAGCTGGCAAGCCGCAGGCGGAAGCGTTCGCCACGGAAATCCTGGTGGTGCTGGACACCGTGAAGTACCTCAAGAACAATCTGCCGGGCTTTCTGCGGCCCGAGCCGATCCCGCACGGCAACCCCGCGATGAAGCTGAAGAGCGGCCAGTTATTGCGCGAAGCCTACGGCGTGGTCGGAATCATCAGCCCGTGGAATTATCCCTTCAGCGTGCCCTCGGTACAGACGCTTACGGCCCTTGCTACGGGGAATGCCGTGGTGTTGAAGCCGTCTGAATTCACTCCCTATTCATCATTGGAGCTGCAGCGGCTGCTGCGCGAAGCGGGGCTGGATCGCGAGCTGCTACAGGTGATCACCGGTGAAGGCGGGGCCGGAGCGGCGCTGCTGGCAACCAACGTCCAGAAGGTGGTCTTTACCGGCAGCGTGGCCACAGGCAAACGCGTGGCGCAGGCGGCTGCTGCGCGACTGCTGCCCGTAGTACTGGAGCTGGGCGGCAAAGACCCGATGATCGTGCTGGAAGATGCCGATGTTGACGTGGCTTCCAGCGCGGCGGTGTGGGGCGCATTTATGAATGCCGGGCAGACTTGTCTCTCGGTCGAGCGCTGTTACGTGCATGAGCGGATCTACGAAAAATTCCTGGAGCAGTGCGTCGAGAAGACGGCCAAGCTCCGGATCGGCTCTACCCACCCTTTGCGCCACGACGAGCCTGGTAAGGACGGATTCCAGCGGGCGCAAAGAATGGGGCACCCAGATCAAGATGGGGCACCACAGGCGGAAATTGACGTGGGCCCGATGATCCATGAACGCCAGCTTGGCATTGTGCAATCGCATGTGCAAGATGCCGTGGCCCGCGGCGCGCGGCTGCTGGCCGGCGGCAAACCTCTTCCCAGCCTGGGACCAAACTTTTTTGCGCCCACTATTCTTGCCGATGTTGACCACTCCATGAAGATCATGCGCGAAGAAACTTTTGGGCCGACGCTTCCTGTCCGCAGCTTTAAGACTGAAGACGAAGCCATCGCTCTGGCCAATAATTCAGAATATGGACTGGCCGCCAGCATCTTTACCGGCGATCGCAAGCGCGGTGAAGCGCTGGCGCGACGAATCGTGGCCGGCACAGTGATGGTGAATGACGTGCTTGCCTGCTTCGGTATCAGTGAGGCCCCGCATGGCGGCGTTAAAGCCAGCGGGATTGGCCGCACGCACGGCCGCTTTGGCCTGGAAGAAATGGTGTGGCCCAAGTACGTGGATTCTGACCGGCTGCCCCGCATGAAAAAACTCTGGTGGTATGGCTATGGTCCGGCGTTCGCCCAGCAGATGGGCGGCTTTGTTGACCTTCTGTTTGCCAAAAAACTAATAAACGTCATGCTGGATGATGAATCGCTGCGCGACGGCCTGCAATCCCCTTCAGTTACAGATCCTCCGATTGAAGAGAAGCTTAAGATCCTGCACCTGATGGAAGACCTGGGGATCGACCTTGCCGATATCGGCCTGCCCGGTGCGGGGCCGCGGGCCGTGGCCGACGTGGAAATGCTGGCGAAAGAGATCGCCACATGCCGCTTGAAGATCAAGCCCAACTGCGCCGCGCGCACCCATGAAAACGATATTCGCCCGGTGGCGGAAATTTCACAGCGCGCCGGCATCGCGATTGATGTCGCGTGCTTTCTGGGGTCGAGCCCCATCCGCCGCTACACGGAAAACTGGACGGACGATTTTCTGCTTACGACCACGGAAAAAGCCGTGAGCTACGCAAAATCACTGGGCCTGGAAGTAATGTATGTAACGGAAGACACTTCGCGCTGCGATCCGGAGACGGTGAAGCGGCTTTATTCGACGGCGATTAATTATGGCGCTACGGCGATTGTGATCTGTGACACGGTGGGCCATGCGACGCCCAGCGGCGTGCAGGCGCTGATCCGCTTCGTCCTGGACGAAGTGGTCAAGCCGTCGGGACAGAAAGTGCGCGTTGACTGGCACGGCCATTCTGACCGCGGTCTGGCTGTCGCCAACTCTCTGGCTGCGCTGGCGGCCGGGGCAGATTGCGTACACGGCACGGCGCTGGGGATCGGCGAACGCGTGGGGAACACGCAGATGGACCAGATGCTGGTGAACCTGAAGCTGATGGAGATCGAGCCCTGGGCGGAGCAGGATCTGACCAAGCTGAAGGAATACTGCATCACCGTATCGCAGGCAACGGGGGTGCCTATCCCTCGCAATTATCCGGTGATGGGAGAAGATGCCTTTCGTACAGCGACGGGAGTACATGCCGCGGCTGTTATTAAGGCATTTCGCAAAGGCGATATTGAACTGGCTAATTCCGTCTACTCCGGTGTACCCTCACATTACTTCGGTCTGGAACAAATCATTGAGATTGGGCCTATGTCCGGCAAGTCCAATGTGATCTTCTGGCTGGAGCGTAAAGGTATGACTGCTTCTGAGGAACTGGTGGACCGCATCTTTCAGCGGGCCAAGGCTTCAGACCGCTGCCTTACGGAGGAGGAAATCCTGGCCTGCTGCCAGAAGGTCTCTGCCGAGACCTAAGGGTTACGGCAACGGGCCATCGGCGGGGCGCAACTATTTTCCGCGGCGCGGGTTTGCTTGTAATAACACTCTGAACTTCCCTTTAAAGGAGAAAGAATGAAGAAGCTATTCACAATCGCGTTTACTCTGTTACTTGGCGGCGCCCTGAGCTTTGCTCAAGCAGGCGGCAGCACAGGCGGGCAGACAACGGGCCAGACCGGCACCACCTCGACAGATACCGGTAAGGCGGGCAAGAAGCATCACAAGGGCCATCACAAAGGCGGGAAAAAGTCCAAGAAGAACTCCGGCGGGACCACGACTCCGCCTCCGAAATAACAACCTGGAAATTGTTTCAAAAGCGGCCCTGCAAATGGCCGCTTTCTTTTTTCCAGCTTCTCTGCTTAGAATGTTGCACATCAATTATTCCCCAATTGAACGGTTCCAAAAACTGATTCCTCTGAAGGAGACTGAATGAAGAAGCTACTTACGATTGCGTTTACCCTGCTGCTTGGCGCCACCTTGTCGTTCGCGCAGGCCACAGGCGGGTCCACTGACAAGCCGGCCGAAGGCGGCAAGAAAACCACCTCGACCAAGTCCGCGAAAAAAGCCCACAAGGGCGGCAAAAAGGGAAAGAAAAGCTCCGGCGGGACCACTACACCGGCCCCGAAATAACTGCGAGTGAATTTCCACTGTAAAGCGGCCTCGTCACGGCCGCTTTCCTTTTGCCGATTTGGATGGCCCGCCTGCGGGTAATATAGTATCTGTTCAAGAGATGGCCAGCCGCCCCCCGATTCCTGACGCCTCGCGGATCTCCACCCAGCGCGAGATTGCCCGCATCGCAGAGATGCGGAGTGTCCACGCCGCTTTCACCTACCTTCACACCCAGGAGCTGGAATTCCGCCGCTGGCAGCGCGAGCTCACTGAGATTCCCGCACCTCCTTTTGGCGAAGCCGCGCGCAGTGAATGGCTGCACCGCAGATTTACCGCGCTCGGCCTTGAAGATGTTCAGGTCGACGAACTGGGCAATGTCCTGGGCACGCTGCAAGGCAAGCGCGTCGCGCCCATGGTCGGCATCAGCGCGCACCTTGATACGGTCTTTCCCCAGGGTACCGCGCTCCGGACGCGCGAAGAAGCCAACCGTCTTTACGGTCCGGGAATCAGCGACAATGCCGCGGGCGTGATCGCTCTACTGGCGGTGGCTACGGCATTGAAGCGCATGCAACTCCAGCCTGCCGCCAACATTGTTTTCATCGGCAATGTGGGAGAAGAAGGCGAAGGCAATCTGCGCGGCATGCGTCATCTGTTTTCAGCTTCGCCGTGGCGCGATCTGATCCACTCTTTGCTGGTGATCGATGGCGCGGGCACGGACACTTACGTGAACCAGGCGCTGGGAAGCCGCCGCTTTGAGGTCACCTTTCGCGGCCCCGGCGGCCACTCCTGGAGCGACTTCGGCGTTCCCAACCCCGTCGTACTGCTCTCGCGGGCGCTGGCCCGGTTCAGCGAAGTCCATATTCCGGAGTCACCACGTACGACGTTCAATATTGGCGTGATTTCCGGCGGCACATCGGTCAACTCGATTCCTGAATCGGCGACGGCCCGCGTCGACCTGCGTTCGGCTTCCATGGAAGAGCTGCAAAAACTGGAAGACCGCCTGCGTGAATGCGTGGCCGAGGCCTGGAGAGAAGCGCCGCTCGCGCACCGTTCCGGCGAACTCAAGGTCACGCTAGCCATTGAGAGCATTGGTGACCGCCCCGCGGCGGAGCTCCCGGCGAATGCGCGCATCCTGCAAATCGTCCGCGCGGCAGACAAGCATCTTCGTATCGAATCTTTTCCGCGGCTGGCCTCCACTGACGCCAACGTTCCGCTGGCCCTGGGGATTGAGGCTACCACCATCGGCGCGGGTGGCGACGGCGGCGGCGCGCACACGCTGCGTGAGTGGTTCGATTGCAGCAATCGCGACCTGGGACTGAAAAGGATTTTGCTGGTGTTGTTGGCTCTAACCGGAGTGCATGAATGAAAATTATCTTGGCTGTGCTGGTGGTGCTCACAATGGCAAGTTTGTCTTCTGCGCAACAATCGCAACCGCCTGCCGATGTTATTTTTGTGAATGGCAACGTTTATTCCGGCGTGCAGGCCCCCGTAATAACCACCACAGCAGCGATTAGTGGCGCCAAGCCATCTCCGCCGGCGGATCTGAATCTCGGCCCGATGCAGGCAATTGCTGTGGCCGATGGCAAGATTATCAGCGTGGGAAGCAATGCTGAGATTCAGAAATTCAAAGGCCCCAAGACCCAGGTCATCGATCTGGGCGGCCACTTTATAATGCCTGGCTTTAACGATGCCCACGTGCATCTTGGTTCCGGCGGCTTTGAAAAGTTAAACGTTGATCTGGTGGGCAGCAAATCACTCGATGACATGAAGCAGCGCATCGCGGCGCGCGTCAAGACCGCCGGCCCGGGCGAGTGGATTGTGGGCCGTGGCTGGGACCATACGTTGTGGGCAGAACAGAAAACACCGACGCGGGCTGACATCGACGCCGTTACTGGCGATCACCCCGCAATCTTTAACCGCGTCGACGGACACATTGCCATCGCCAACAGCGCAGCGCTCAAAGCCGCAGGCGTCACCGCGCAATCGCCAGATCCGCATGGCGGAAAGATTGATCGTGACGAAAAAGGCGAGCCCACCGGCATTCTGCGCGAAACCGCGATGGGAGCTGTTTTCGAAAAGATCCCGCCACCCTCGGCGGCGCAGCGCCGGCGCGCCGCTGAACTGGCGCTCCAAGACGCGGCACGCTGGGGCATCACCTCAGCCCAGGACAACTCTGACTGGGAAGACTTCCTCACCTACGAGCAGATGGAAAAAGAAGGCAAGCTCACGCTCCGCATCGCGGAGTGGCTGCCCTTCGATGCGCCAATAGATCAACTCAAGAAGCAACGCACTCATCATGCCTCGGGGGATCCCATGCTGCACACCACCATGCTCAAGGGCTTTATGGATGGGTCGCTGGGCTCGCGCACCGCAGCCATGCTCGCGCCCTATGACGACGACCAAAAGAACGCGGGCATTCCTCGCTATGAGCAGGAAAAGCTCAACCCTATGGCTGCGGAACGCGCAAACGATGGATTTCAGATTGGATTTCACGCCATCGGCGACCGCGGAGCGCGCATGGCGCTGGACGCATTTGCCTATGCCATCCAGAAAAGCAACAAGAAGAACTTGCGTTTCCGCATTGAGCATGACCAGGTCATCGCCCCGGAAGATTTCAAAAAATACAAAGACCTGGGCGTGATTGCCTCTGTGCAGCCCAATCACCTGCTTACCGACATGAACTGGGCTGAAGCGCACATCGGCCCTGCCCGCGCCAAACATTCTTATCCCTGGAAGGAATTTGAAGACAACGGTATCCCGCTGGCCTTTGGCACAGACTATCCTGTCGAGCCGATCACGCCGTTCCGCGGTCTATACGCGGCCGTCACCCGCAAGAATGAAGCCGGAACCAAAGAATATTATCCCGAGCAAAAACTCACCATAAACCATGCCATCGCCGCCTACACCACCGGCGCGGCTTACGCTGAGTTCGCCGAGGACAAGAAAGGCATGCTCACGCCCGGCATGCTGGCCGACTTCGTTGTCCTCGATCGCGATATCACCAAGGTCGCGCCGCCGGAGATATTAAAGACCCGCGTCCTGCGCACAGTGGTCGGCGGCAAGACGGTGTACGAAGCAAAGTAGACCTGCTTCGTAATTGGTATGAACAGAATGTCATACTGCCTGCGTCGCCGCAGAAGAGCACGGCGTTCAGCCGTGCGTCAAAGAAGAACAAAAAGCCCGGGGCTTCAGCCGCTGCAAAAATCTCGCTTAACAAAATAAATCCGCCGCTTAACTTTATGCGTTTCTTCAAAACGCTTCGCTATTTTGTTGCGTCCACTTTCGCCGCGCGATTATAAAGCTAGAGACGGGCCACGCCGGTGCTATCAACACCGAACGCAGCCCTAACCACAAATCACCTTCACAAGAAAGGCGACCTATGGCTGACACTGATTCTAGCAGCGTGCCTAAACCGCACGTCTACGATCTCCTCAACCGCCTTAACGCAGCATTCGCCCGCGTTCATCGCAATATGGCGGCATTGGAGCAGGTCGGCATCTTCGATCCGCTGATGATGCAGACTCTTAACCGCCAGTCGGAGCAGCTTCGGGCCGGCGCGAATTATCATCTGCTCGGGGCCATGCGCCGTGTGGAAGAACGCGACCGCGAGCGGTTCTCGCAGCCACCCAATGAACCTCAAACCCCACCCAGTAAATGAGTCCTTAAACTGTTGAACAGAGGGACCCGCCGAAACAGGCGGGTCCTCTCGCCTAATGCACTTTTGGCTTTGGAATAGCGCAGATTTTTTTGAGTTCGTCGTCAGAAATTGGAAGAATGCTCGCACCTAAAACACAAAGACCAGTTGCTAATTGCTAGTTGCTAATTGCCCTAAAGCCCCGGCTTGCTGAGCGCTGCTTCAGCTTGCTTTCTGCTCTTGTGTGAATCCCACAAAAGCCACGCCATGTACAGCAAGATCAGCGTATTGATCACCAGCCCGCCCCATGTGAAGAGGTTGTTGTGGCGCCTTACTTCCAGCACCAGGTAAGGCGTGTATGAGCTGCAACTTATTACAGCAAACCACTCAGCCCATTTTTTTTCCAGCCACAGCCCCACGCCTTCGGTAAAACGGATCGCGGTGTAGGCAAAGGCAAACAGCGCCCAAAGGTGGATGTTCTCGTGGTTCACGCGGGCCGCTCCACGCATCATGGTCCGGGCGATATGCCCATCAGGGCTGAGGTGAAGGACTTTGTGCAGGAACTGAAGCAGGTGAGCGGCCACGGTCTCCAGGTCCTTGTGCCGCAGGGTCACCAGCCACACGCCCAGGACCAGTCCAACCAGGCCTTTGCCGCCTTCAACCAGGGCGACGCCGCGCAGGCCAAAATGTTTCGCGATCAGGTTTTTGTTGTTATTCATGGGCCTGCAAGGCAAATGTTTATTCTATATGGCGCGCCATGTCTTGGTACGGTGGGCCAGCGCACTGCCTGGATCCATTGCGTTATACCCACTGACGGTCCGGCAAGCGAGAAATTACAGCAGCTATAATGCCCGCATGCGAATAATGATTGCCGCGCTTCTGTGCCTGGTCTTCGTACGTGGGCCCGCACAGGTAAAAGAAACAGGGCCGGTGTGGGCGCTCAAGTTCACCGATTTCGCAGTTCCCGAGAGCTTCCACGGCAAACCAGCCACCCCCATCCTGGCGACACGAAGCCAAAGAATGTTCCGCACCGCGATCCGTGAGGCCGCCGCCAAAGGCCAGAACTTTGCCGGCCATTACACTATCGCCGAATGGGGATGCGGCTCCGGATGCATGTCGAGCGCGGTGGTCGACGCGGTTACCGGCAAAGTGTTCGCAGCGCCGTTCAGGATTCTTAGCATGCCTTTGGCGGAGAGCGAGGGCGGCCATGAATACCAGGGCGCGGTGTACCAACTGAAGAGCCGGCTGCTCATCGCCGATGGCTGCCCGGAAGAGACCAACTGCGGCACCTATTATTACGAGTGGAGCGACAACAAATTCAAACGGCTCCGCTTTGATCCCGCGCCGGTAAAGAAATGATTCCGAAAATCGAACGGATCTTCCCTTCCCGGTAGGCAAAGATCCATCGCGTTATACCCATTGACGCTCCCGCAAGTAAGAAATTACAGCGCGGCTAAATGTCCGCATGCGAATCGTGGTTGTCGCGGAGCTGTTGCTGGCGTGCGCGCGGTCTCGCGCAGGTTGAAGAGAAGGATGTTCCGCAACGCGATTGTGGACAAGTTTGAGATTGTAAAATTATTTCGATTGCGGATTTTTTTGCCCTTTCCCGCACGGCTCGCTTAAGATTCGTTCTGGCCCAAACATCGTGAACTCTCCAACGCCTCAAGCCCAAACGGACGCGGCCCAACCTCTGGCACGCCGCCTGGGACTGTTCGATGCCACCATGCTGGTGATGGGCGGCATCATTGGCACCGGCATTTTCATGAATCCCTATGTGGTTGCCCAGCGGGTACACACGCCTGCGTTGGTGCTGGGCGCGTGGCTGGTGGGAGGCTGCATCGCGCTCTTGGGTGGATTCATCTGGGCGGAGCTGGCGGACCGCATGCCAGCAGCTGGCGGGCAGTATGCCTATTTGCGTGACGCTTATCATCCCCTGGTTTCATTTCTTTATGGCTGGGTCTTGCTGCTGGTAATCCAGACCGGCGGCATGGCCGCTGTGACCGTCACGTTCGCGCGATATTTTCTGGAACTCACGGGTTGGCACTCCGCTGACTGGCAGGTAGGCTTGGTCGCACTGACCGTGCTGACGGTGATCAACTGTCTGGGCGTGCGCGCTGGAGGAACGGTCCAGAGCGGGTTGATGGTCCTGAAAATTGCGGCGATTGGATTGCTGATCTTCGCGGGAGCGTTCCTCGTCCGCGGACACATTACATGGAAGCCATTGCTTGACCAGCCAGTCTCGCCGGGACTTTTCTCATCCTTTGGCGCTGCCATGGTTCCCGTGGTTTTTGCCTTTGGGGGATGGCATACTTCAACCTTCGCTTCGGCGGAAATGAAAGACCCGCGTCGTGACCTTCCCCGGGCGCTGATTATGGGCGTAATAGGAGTCGCGCTGCTGTATACCTCAGTCAATTACGTTTGCGTTCGTGCGCTGGGAGTTCTAACGCTGGAGCACACTCCGACGCCGGCTTCCGCGGTCATGCGCATCGCCATGGGACAAAGGGGAGCCACGATCATCGCGCTGGGCATTGCCGTCTCCACTCTCGGCTATCTCAGCCAGGCCGTACTAACTGCGCCGCGCGTGTACTTTGCCATGGCCAGGGACGGGCTCTTCTTTCGCCAATTGGCGTGGGTCCAGCCGCGCACTCAGGCGCCCGCAATTGCCATTGCCATCCAAAGCGTATGGACAATGGTGATCCTGTTGACCGGCAGCTATGAAAAGATCCTCAACTACGTAACTTCCATGGACGTGTTGTTCTGGGCCCTTACTGCCGGCTGCCTGTTCGTTCTTCGCCGCCGCGCGCCCACTCGATCAGCTTTTGCCATGCCGGGACATCCTTACACCACCGCGCTGTTCTGCGTCGTTTGCCTTGCCGTCGTTGCCAATACCGTGTACCGCTTCCCGGAAAACACGCTGATTGGCATGGCCATTCTGGTTGCCGGCGTTCCCTTGTATTACATTTGGAGACGGACTTCACACGCATGACATATTCAAGAAGCACGGCCTACTCTCTCTATATGGAGTGGGCCAAACTTTATTCCACGGCAAAGTTCAACCTGGCCACCAGCGGTGTCACCGGTTTTCCCTTGTCCGGGCTGGGCGTAGCCATTGACCAGCTTGAAATCAACGGCCCTTCCATCTATAGCTACGAACCGCTGCTTGAGGCGATCGCGCAACGCTATCGCGTGCCCCAGGAGTGCGTTGTCAGCGCCGTCGGCACTTCGCTGGCCAACTACCTTGCCTTGGCCGCCACCACGGAGCCCGGTGATGAGATCCTGGTGGAGCAACCCACTTACGAACTCATCCTGAGCACGGCAAAATATCTTGGATTGGAGATCAGGCGTTTTCCCCGCCACGCGGAAAATAACTTCGCTATCGATCTCGCCGACGTTGAACGCAACCTCACTCCGCGCACCCGCGTGATCGCAATCTGCAACCTGCACAACCCCTCCGGCGCGCAGGTTCCCGACGCCACATTGCGCGAAGTGGGAAAGCTGGCAGCCAGGGTGGGGGCGCGAGTCCTGGTGGACGAGGTCTATCGTGAGATGTTGTTTGAATCCGTTCCGGCCAGCGCGTTTCATATCGATCCCGAACGCTTCATCGTCACCAACAGCCTGACCAAGGCTTACGGATTAAGCGGCTTGCGCTGCGGATGGGTGCTGGCTTCGCCTGAGCTGGCCAGGCGCATGTTCCGCATCAATGATCTGCATGGCGCTACGTTTGCTCATCCCGCCGAGTTGTTGAGTGTGGTGGCCCTGCAAAAATTGCCGCAGATCGCGGCGCAGATGAAATCGATGCTGGATACAAATCGCCGCCTCCTGCACGACTTTCTGCTTGGGCGCGACGACTTGGATTACTTCTGGCCTGAATACGGGACGATTGTCTTTCCACGCCTGAAGAGTGGCGGGGTAGAACCACTTTGCGACATCTTGCGCCGCGATTTTGAAACCTCGGTGGTTCCCGGGAACTTCTTTGAGAGTCCGGACCGGTTCAGGATTGGCGTGGGCACACCATCCGAATCTGTGCGCGAAGCTTTGCAACAGTTGGAACTGGGGCTGGATCGCTATCGGGAGTCATTACGAGTGCGAGCATAACGCGGCAGTTCGCACCGCAGGTCAACCCTTGTCGACGCCCCACTTGCCTGCGCCGCGGCAGGCGATAAACAGCGCGACGAAGCAATAGATCACGGCAAGCTCACCGCCGTTCCGGATCGGGAGAGCGCCTTGATGCTGATGGACCGTGAAATAAGCCACCGCCATCTCACCGCTGGCGAGAAACGCGGCCAGGTGCGTAAGCAATCCAATCAATATCAACACACCGCCGACCAGCTCAATCCCGGCTCCGGTCCACCCCAGCACATCGTGCGGTTTGTGGCCGCCAAGCACCACAAAGACTTTGCTGGCGCCGTGGCAGGCAAAGAGAAAACCAAACACGATGCGAAGCGCAGCGTACGCGGTGGGTTCAAACTTTTTGAGAGCGTTCATTTCAGGTCCTTAATTTTGGGCTGAAACACAGGCGACGATTATAGCAACAGCAACAGTGGCGAATGGTTCCCGCTCAAGAACAGGCACGGAAAGACCACCGGACAGTGACGCAAATTTGATTTGACAGCTTGCCTTCGTCCCTCAGTCGACCGCTATCTCGACGCGTTGAAGGCAAAGCTCGGCAGCTAATACTGCTTCACTTCTGTATTGGGATAGTAATGCTGAAGAATCTCCTGGAAGGACGCTCCATGGCGTGCCATGTCAGCCCCGCCCCGCTGGCACAATCCAATACCATGCCCCACGCCCACACCCTCCAATACCACTGATCCGTTTTCCGTGTGCGACGAATAGGAGTTACCAGGAACGCTCTTCCACCCCAGTTTGCGCGCCAAACTCAGCCGTGCGCTTTCCGTCGGCGCCAGAGCCGCCGCATCTTCGGTCTTGAGTTGCGTCACCCATTTCTCCGGGTGTCGACGGCAATAGTTGCATGTGACCGCAAAATACGGGTAGCCATGAACGGGAAGGCCCAGGTCTGCGAGCGTGTGCGTACGTCCGCCGCAGCTTGCGCTGTACATGGCTGCAAATACTTCATCTTTATAAACCAGAACCAGGCCGCGGGTTGCGGCAACCGCCTTGAATGCTGCCGTCGTCGGGCCGGGAGGAGCGCGCAGAAATTGACAATGCGTGGTGTCACAGAAATCAAAGGCGCGGTGCCTTCCCTTCCCAGCCACGAAAAATGATCGCGTGGCCACTGCCTGCGCTTTGAGCGCCTCCATGGGGGCATGTGGAGGGCTCTCCGCGGCGACCACGGAAGCCACGGCCATTTCCATCGGCATCGCGACCACAATGACCAGTTCGCTAGTGTCCCGCCTGATCTCCAGCTTTCCTGAATAGCGGCGCACAATCTTCCCGGGGATACTCGCCACAAATTCGGTAGTGCCGCTTGCGCCGTTGTCACAGAAAATTGTTCCGTCGAAAGCGTTGTCCGTACCGCTAATCCTGACTTTTGTCCCTTCAAGCTCCGCGCGCATTGCATCGACAACCGGCCACGGTTCGGTGCCCGCCCTGCATTGCAGCGGCTGGCCCGCTATCGGGTAAACCATGATCTGTTTCGAATGAAACAGCCCCAGCACACCAATGCGGACTTCTTTCTTCTGCTTCTGCTCCTGCGTCTGCACGAGCGCTGCGCCAAACAGCAAAGCGGCCACGATCCAATGCGATCTCATCATTTGCCGCTCCCGCTTCCTGCCACTGCGGCAATCATGCGTCCGGCAATTCCGGCGGCAATAAATCCCGGACGCCCGTGCAACCTCACCAGCAAGATAGCCCGAGGATGGTCCACCGGCGACATCACCAGGGCAAAGCCATCACCCGGCGCTTTCTTGGCGTGCGTACACGGAGC
>WNGG01017135.1_pt1 | contig 13811 bp, 16 predicted proteins | sample 5400661 | NCBI WGS metagenome assembly WNGG01 (sample SAMN13153372, study PRJNA577476) | soil metagenome | isolation source: 100 cm soil or saprolite under Garry oak tree replicate 1 | place: USA:California | collected 2016-06-15
CCCCAGCCCCGCACCAGCACCAGCACGAGCCGCCTGACCGCACAACCCAACCGAAACCCCACGACCCGGAACCCGCCACGCCGACGGTCGGCCAGCGACCAGGGGCCGCTGTGCGATGCCCTCCGGCGCTCAGCGGCCACTTGGTGCATCGTCGCCTGCCAGCGGCTGCAGCAGGCCGCGCGGCCATAGCCGCCGGGCGGCCACGACGTTGACCTCCGCGGCGTACAAGGTGAGCCGCGCGCCCAGATACAACCAAAACAGCAGGCCAAGGACGATCGCGAACACCCCATACACCTGGCTGGTGTGGCGCAGGTAGTGGCCGACCAGGTATCCACCGACGGCCTGCAGGACCTGCCACGCGACCCCAGCGACCAGCGCACCAGCGCCCAGCTGCCGCGTCGGGATCTGCCGAGGGGTGAGCACCCGGAACGCCAGCAGGAACAGCCCGACGTTCACCGCGGCCGCGGCCGCGAGGTTGGCCAGCGCCACCGCGACCGCCTGCCCGCCGTAGCTGCCAAGCCAGGTCAGCAGGCTCGTCGCGGCGAGGCCGATGGCCAAGACCACAAGCAGCAGCAGCCCACGGACCTGCCGGGCCCAGAAGCTGGGCCGCTGCTCGCCGGGGATGTCCCAGATCTCCGCCATCGCGTGCTGGGCGACCTGGGTCAGTCCGCGGGCGCCCCACGCGAAGGCCACCAACCCGATCACCAGGCCGATCCCGCTGCCGCGCAGCCCGTGGATGTTGCGCTGCACCTGGTCCCCGATGATGGGGAATTCGGCCACAGCGGAGCCCAGGAGGAGCTGCTGGAGGTCGGAGTCGCGGCCGAGCAGGAACCCGAGCACGGTGACCACGATCAGCAGCAGGGGAAACAACGCGAAGAACGCGTTGTAGGCGACCACGGTGGTGAGCGCGCCGCCGTGGTCGTCGCCGAACTTCCGCATGACCGCGAACGGGAATCCCAGCCACCGGGAACGCTGCTGCGCACGGTCAACGGACCGCAGCAGCCGGTCGACACGCTGCATGCCGGCACGTCACCTCAGGAGCCAGGACCGGCGGGTTCGTGTCCTGAGCAGAAGCTTGTGGTGTGATTGGCGGGATAACAAGTCGAGCGGGTAACGATCGTCCGGAACGGGAGTGAGGGCGACCATGAGCGCGGAAAGGCCAGCGGCCCGAGAGCCAAAACAAGCTCCGGTGGACGGCTCGGTATCACCCGAGCCGGAGGTGGCGGCGCCGGCGGACGCCGAGCCGGCCCTGCCACAGCACACCATCGAGCCGACCCGGACCAGCATGGTGTGGACGATGGTCGGCATCGGCGTGGTCCTCCTCGTCGCGATCCTGGTGTTCATCCTGCAGAACGGCCAGCGTGTGCGCGTGCGGTTCCTGATGGTGGACGGCACGCTGCCGCTTGGCGTGGGGCTGCTGTTCGCCGCGCTGCTCGGCGCGCTGCTGGTGCTGGTGACGGGCGCGGCGCGGGTGCTGCAGCTGCGCGTGGTGGCACGGCGCCATCGCCGCACCGACCAAGTGCCCTAGGTGGTCAGATCCTCGACACCCTCGCCGCATCCTAACGAGCGCCCCGACCTTGGGACACTACTCGTAGGTGAGCACAAGACGGAATGTCTGCTGCTCTGCCGCCACCCACCGAGGCACCCAGGCGCGCGCCGACCGGGCTGACCCGACGCCTATGGCAGTTTGGCAACAGTGAGCAGCACGGCTGCGTCCTCCAGGGCATGCAGCGTGTGCCGCGCCTGGGGAACGATCAGCAGGTCACCGTCGCGCCCTTCCCATTCCACGGCATCGGCAACGAGCCGCACCCGGCCGTGCAACACGTGCACGGTCGCCTCGCCGGGATTCTCGTGCTCCGACATCGACGACCCGGCAGTCAACGCCATCAGCGTCTGCCGCAGCACGTGTTCGTGCCCCCCATAGACGGTACGTGCGCTCCGGCCGGCCGGCGTGGCCGTAGCCGACTTCAGCAGCTCACGGGCAAGCGCATCAAGCGACAGCTTCTCCATACGCCCAGTGTGATCACCCGGTAGCGCAACCGTCAACGACACCGCCGGACCCTGCGAAGGTCCGCTGGGTGCTGCCCAGCTCCTGGAGCACCGCGCTCACCGGGTGACGGGCAGCGGCCCCAAGGTCCAGCGCCGGCCGCTGTGACCATGCCGGCGACACCGGCGGGGCGGCCTCGCTCATGGCTGGCCCCTCGTCACGCGGCGGCGCGAGTGGTCGTCAGGCCCCCCGGCATTGACCACCGGGGCGTGCCATGCGATGTGCAGCGAGAGCGCCGCCAGGGGAAGCTCCACCAGCACCGCCTCCACGATCGCCACCGCCAGCGCCCCGCCCGATGCGGTCACCACGTCGAACCACACATCCACGACCAGCAGCGTCGCGGTGGCGACCGCGCCCGTCTGGACCCACCAGGCATGCCGCCAGGCCGCCCATCCGGTCGCTGCCAGCGTGGCAAACAGCCCAGCGTCGAACCCGGCCCAGGCCACATCCCAACTGCTCGACGCGCTCCGCGAGGGTAGCGACCAGGCGACGTACACGATCCATGGCAACAGGCAGACAGCCAGGAGCAGGTACAGCGGCGCGACCCAGCGGGGCGCGAGCCGCGCCGGAGCGAGATCGCCAGGCGCCCTGCGCTGCCCCGGTGGTGCAGGGACACGTGGCCTCGGTTCGTCTGGTGGCATCGTGACCTCCCCCTCCGAGACTATCCAGGGTTGCAGCAGACCATCACGATCGCCCACGATCGCCTGCATGCGAGCGACCAACTCGACCAACACCCCACCCCACGCGATCGGTGACGAACCCATGTCCCATACTGTGCTGCTGAGCTTCCATATCGCCGTCGGCGTCCTCGGCCTGCTGCTCGGTCCGCTCGCCATGTGGCGCGACACCCGGCGGCTGGGCGCCGGCCACGGCCCTGCTGGCGGCATCAGCGCCGCCTATCCCTGGGCCGTGCTGGCGGTCAGCCTGTCCGCTGTCGCGCTCGTCATCTGGTACCGAGCGGAGCTGTGGTGGCTGGTCCCGGTTGCCGCGTTCTCCTATGCCCTGGCGGTGCTCGGACGGTATGCCGCGGCCCGGCAGTTCCGCGGCTGGAGTCACGCCTTCGTGCACGGCCAGGGGGGCTCCTACATCGCGCTGGTGACCGCCCTGGTGGTGGTCGCCCTCACCGTCGACGGCCCCCTCGAGGGACCGGCCGTCCTCATCCCGTGGGTGCTCCCCACGATCGTCGGCACGCTGCTGATCGAGTGGTGGCGCCGCCGGCTCGTCCGAAGGCTGGCGACCCGCCCGGCCAACGCCAGCTGAGCAACCTCGCCCGCGCAGTGGTCGTGACACCCTTATCCCTTCTTGACCTGCGACGAGTACCCTGGAGGCATCCGGGCGAGGGGAGTAGCTGAACGAAGCCCCGTCAGCACGCCGCAGCCTGCGCGGCCGGGGCCAGGCCGGAGCGATCCCGCTCCGGCGGCCAGACCTCGCCCGGGTCGGCTGCCCCGGCCGGGGTCGGGGACATGTCAGCAGGCGGGGCGCACCAGGCGCCCACGCGAGGAGTGAACGGACCCGATGGGTGGACGCAACTACCTGAAGACGACCCTGTTGCTCGCCTCGATGAGCGCGATCGTGCTGCTCGTCGGGCAGAGCTTCGGCCCCAGGGGCCTGACCTGGGCGGTCATCCTTGCCGTCCTGATGAACGGTGTGGCGTACTTCTTCTCCGACAAGATCGCGATCAGGGCGGCCAGGGCCGTTCCGGTCACCGAGGCGGAGTTCCCCGAGCTGTACCAGATCGTGAACGGGCTCGCCGTGAAGGCGGGCATCCCCATGCCCAGGCTGTACATCTCCCCGAGCCAGCAGCCGAACGCCTTCGCGACCGGCCGCAGCCCGCAGCACGCGGCGGTGGCGGTGACTCAGGGCATCCTGCCGATCCTCAACCGCCACGAGCTCGAGGGGGTGCTCGCCCACGAGCTCTCCCACGTGATGAACCGCGACATCCTGATCTCGTCGGTGGCGGCCACGATGGGCGCGATCATCACGTTCCTGGCCCGGCTGGCCTGGTTCATCCCGCTCGGCGGGGGCGACCGCGACCGCAACCCGCTCGGCGAGCTCGCCCTGCTCATCCTCGGGCCGATCGCCGCGCTGGTGATCCAGCTGGCGGTCTCCCGGAGCCGGGAGTTCGGCGCCGACTCGTCGGGAGCCAGGCTCACCGCGGACCCGCTCGCGCTGGCGAGCGCGCTGCGGAAGATCGAGGCGTACTCGCGCGGCACCCCGCCCGCGACGACCAGCCCGTCGACCGCCCACCTGTTCATCTCGAACCCGTTCAAGGGCGGTGCCGGCATGGCCAAGCTGTTCTCGACCCACCCGCCGACGGCGGAGCGGGTCGCGCGGCTCGAGGCCATCGCCTACGACCCCTACGACCCCTACCACCGCCGCTAGCCAACCGTCCGGCCCCGCGGCCCGGCCCTCCTACGACGGGCGCACCTCGGCCAGGCGCCTGGCGAGGAAGCTCCGCTGGCGGCCTGGTAGGCCTCGGCGGCCTCGCGGGCCCGGCCGAGCCGCCTGAGCAGGTCGGCTCGGGCGGACGTCAGGTAGGGATAGGCGGCCAGGCGGGGGTCGTCGGCAACCGCGTCCAGCACGGCCAGCCCGGCCGCGGGCCCGTCGACCATGGCGACGGCGACCGCGCGGTTGAGCGCCACGACCGGCGAGGGCCACACCATGAGCAGCGCGTCGTACAGGCCGAGGATCTCTCGCCAGTCGGTGTCGGCGTAGGTGGGCGCGTCGGCGTGCACGGCGCTGATGGCCGCCTGCAGGGCGAACCGGCCCGGCTGGCCCCGGCGCAACGCCTGCAGGACCAGCTCGCGTCCCTCGGTGATCGCCTGCCGGTCCCAGCGCGCACGGTCCTGGTCCTCGAGCAGCAGCATCCGTCCCTCGGCGTCGGTGCGCGTCGCCCGGCGGGCGTCGGTGAGCAACAGCAGCGCGAGCAGCCCGCGGACCTCCCGGTCGTCGGGCATCAGGGCGTACAGCATCCGGGCCAGGTCGAGCGCGCGCTCGACCAGGTCGGCCCGCACCAGCGTGTCGCCCTGGGGCGCGGTGTGCCCGGTGGTGTAGAGCAGGTGGACGACCGTGAGCACGGCGTCCAGCCGGTCGGGCAGATCCTGGACCGGAGGGACGCGGTAGGGGATGCGGGCCCCGGCGATCTTCTTCTTGGCCCGGGTGATGCGGGCTGCCATGGTGGGCTCGCCGACCAGGAACGCCCGGGCGATCTCGGCGGTGGACAGGCCGCACACCAGGCGCAGCGTCAGCGCCACCTGGGCCTCGCGCGCCAGTGCCGGGTGGCAGCAGGTGAACACCAGCCGCAGCCGGTCGTCAGCGATCACGTCTGCCTCCTCGCCCGCCGCGGGCTCCCGGGCCGGGGGGCCCGGCTCGACGAGCAGCGGCAGCTTGCCGCGCAGCGTCCGGTCGCGTCGCAGCACGTCCAGCGCCCGGTGGCGCGATGGACGTCTGTCACGTCCCCGGCTGTCACGCCCCTGGCGCGCCTCCCGAGGTGTCCATGATCGGCCGGACCTCGACCCCGCCGCCAGGGGCGGGACACAGCTTCGCGAGGGCGAGCGCCTGGTCGAGGTCGGCCGCCTCGATAAGGTAGAACCCGCCCAGGGCCTCCTTGGTCTCACCGAAGGGCCCGTCGGTCACGGTCCGGCCGTCGTCGCGGATCGAGGTGGCGGTCGTCGTGGGCTGCAGGGCGTCGCCGCCGAGGATCTGGCCGCCCTGGGCGGCCACGCTCTCCGCGAACGCCCCGTGGGCCTTCATCATCCAGTCCCACTGCTCTGGCGTCGGCTCCGCGAAGTCGGCCTCGTTGCCGTAGATCAGGATCATGTACTTCGCCATCGTGGCCTCCTTGGCCTCGGTCTGACCTGACACCCTCCCGACGAACGAAGCTTCCCCGAATCGACAGCCCGGCGGTCACGAGGGCGAAGATTTCCCGGTCGCCGCCGCGCTCGCCGTCCCCACCCTACCCAGGGACGGCGAGCCGCGGAATCGCCAGTTCGGGCCAGCCCGGTCTCAGCCGGCGCCGAGGAAGCGGCTCGTGCGGTGGGTGACGGCGAGGAGCACCTCGGCGGCATGGGCCTCGCCGAGCTTGGTGTCCCAGGGCGTGCGGACGTAGAAGACGTCGACGACCCGCTCCCCCAGGGTGTCGATCTTGGCCACCCGGATGTCGAGGCCGAGGTCGCTGAGCGCGGCGGTGACACCCGCACCTCCGGAGGTGCGGGGATGGCGGCGCGGTAGTCGCGCGCCTTGCGCTCGAGCCTGGCCTCGACGGCGAGCCGGCCGGCGTAGGCGGCCTCGAGGTCGGCGGCGAGCCGGTCCCAGCGCGGCGCCGCCGCCGGCTGCACCAGGAAGCGCTCGAGCGCGAGCCCGTCCGTGGTCGACCATGCCCACGCCTGCCTGACCGAGGCGCGGTGGAGGGCCAGCACACCGGCCGTGCGCGCGAGCGTGCCGGGGCGGTCGAGGGCGCAGACGGTGACCGCCGCGAGACCGTCCCCGGCGTCCTCGTCGATCCGGTGGCGCACCTCGCCCGCGCCAGGGGGCTGGCGCAGCAGGCGCAGCTCGTCGACCATCTCGCCGAGCGGGGTCGATGCCGGGTAGGACGGGGGGAACGTGGCCAGCAGCCGCTCGGCCCGTCCGGCCAGGGCCGGCTCGGCCGCCTCGACCGCCAGGGCCAGGGCCCGGAGCTCGGTGGGCGAGCCGCCGCCAGGGCCGGCCGCCGGCCCGCCCTCGAGCGCGCGCCGAACCCGCTGGTACAGCTCGCGGACGAGCGACGCCTTCCAGTCGTTCCACGCCCGCGGCCCGGTGGCGAGCCCGTCGGCCACGGTGAGGGCGTAGAGCAGCCGCACGCGCCGCGGGTCGCCGAGCCGCTCGGCGACCGCGCCGACCACCGCCGGGTCGTCCAGGTCACGCCTGGTGGCCGTCTCCACCAGCAGCAGGTGCCATCTGACCAGGCCGGCGACCTCGTCGACGGCGTCCGGCGCGAGCCCGATCCTGGCTGCGGCGCGGCGGGCCAGGCGCTCCCCGGCCACGCTGTGGTCGGTTCCGGAGCCCTTGCCGACGTCGTGGAGGAGGGCGGCCAGGTACAGGGTGCCGAGGTCGCCGGCCCCCTCGGTGGCGAGCCGCACGGTCGGGTCGGAAGCCCGGAGCCGTGAGAGCGTGGCCAGGGTCGCGAACGAGTGCCCGTCCACCGTGTAGCGGTGGTAGGGGTCGTGCTGCGCCCGCCCGCGGACACCGGCCCACTCGGGCAGCAAGGCGGCCCAGCCCCCGACGTGGTCGAGCAGCTCGCACGCTGACGCGGCGTCGGGCCCGGCCAGCAGCGCGAGGAAGGCGTCGCGGGCCGCCGGGCTCCAGCGCTCCAGCGGCGGCCGGTCGAACACTCCCCGCAGCCAGGCTTGGGTGGCCGGGGCCACCGGCCGGTCGACGGACGCCTTCGCGGCCAGCAGGTGCAGCGCCCGGGCCGGCTCGTCGGCGTCCGGCCGCCCGTCGGCGACGAGCACGCCGTCCTCGACCCGCACGCCCTGGCCGAGCAGCCGGACCGTGCCTGATCGGCGGGGACCGCCGAGGACCGCCTCGACCAGCTCCCCGGCCTGGGTGGCCGTCTCGTGCTCGATGGTCCTGGCAGCGGTGTGGACCGCGGCCATGAGCCGGTCGGCCGCGTCCTCCCCGGTGAGGCCCAGGTGGCGGGCGACGGCGGGCTGCAGGTCGATCCGGAGCCGGTCGAGCTTGCGCCTCGACTGGGCGTGGAGGGCCTCCCGGACCGCCAGCAGCAGCTCGCCGGCTGCCACCAGCCCCGCGTCGCCGGCCGCCCGGCCGGGCCCGCCGCCCGGTCGGCCGTCGCCCGCCACTCGGGCCTCACCGGCGACGGCGGCCAGCCAGCCGAGCGCGTGCAGGTCACGGAGGCCGCCGACGTCGCCCTTCAGGTCCGGAGCGAGTGCCCAGCCGGCCCGCTCCGCGCAGCGGTGGCGGGCAGTCGTGGCGTCGAGCACGCGACGCGCCAGCCGCCGCCCGTTCCGTGCGAGCCAGCGCCTCCGGCGGCTCGCCAGCTGGTCGAAGACGGCCGGCTCCCCGGCCACCAGCCGGGCCGAGAGCAGCGAGGTCGCCGCGTCGAGGTCACCCGTGGCACGCTCGATCGCCTCGCGTGGCGTCACCACCGCGTGCCCCACCTGGAACCCGGCGTCCCAGAGCGGGTAGAGCAGCGCCCGCAGCGCCTCCGGGCCGATCCCCGCCCGGGAGCCGGTGAGGACCAGCAGGTCGATGTCGGAGTGGGGAGCGAGGTCGCCCCGGCCGTAGCCGCCGACGGCGGCTACGGCGGTGCCGGCGAGAGCCGCCGTAGCGTCGTCGGCGAGTGCCCGGAGCGCCCCGTCCACGGCCGAGGCGCGCCGACGGGCCGGCGCGCCTCCATCAGCCAGGGTCAGGGCGCTGGCGGCGCGGACGTCAGAGAGCATCCACCCCCATCTCGCCGGTGCGGATCCGCACGACCTGTTCGGCGGGCACCACCCAGACCTTGCCGTCGCCGATCGACCCGGTCCGGGCGCTCGCCACGATCGCCTTGACGACGTCGTCGACCTGCTCGTCGTCGACCGCGATCTCGAGCCGGGTCTTCGGGACGAACTCCACCTGGTACTCGGCGCCGCGGTAGACCTCGGTGTGGCCGCGCTGCCGGCCGAAGCCGCGGACCTCCGAGACGCTCAGCCCCTGGATACCGACACCCTCGAGGGCCTCCTTCACCTCTTCGAGCTTGAACGGCTTGATGACCGCGACGACCAGCTTCATGAGGCCGAGTCTCCTTGGGGGACGCGCACCGGCTGGGCCGGCGGGGGAGTGGGCGCGGGCGCGCCGTGCCCGGCGACCGGGGCGAACCCGCCGGCGCCCTCCGAGAACGAGTAGCCGGTCTCGGCGTGCTGGGCGAGGTCCAGGCCGGCCGCCTCCTCCTCCTCGGTCACGCGCAGGCCGACCGTCACCTGCACGAGCTTGAGGAGGACGAAGCTCCCGCCGAACGAGAAGACGAACGTGGCGAGGACCGCGACCGCCTGCTTGCCGAGGAGGGCCAGGCCGCCACCGGCGAGCAGGCCGTCCGCTCCTGCGGGGTTGAACGCCGCGTTGCCGAAGATCCCGATGAGCAGGGCGCCGAGCATGCCGCCGACCATGTGCACGCCGACCACGTCGAGCGCGTCGTCGAAGCCGGCCCGGAACTTCAGGCCCACCGCCCAGGCGCAGACGAGCCCGGCTGCAAGGCCGATCGCGACCGACGCCATCGGGCCGACGAAGCCGGCGGCCGGGGTGATCGCGACGAGCCCGGCGACCGCGCCCGAGGCCATCCCGAGCGTGGTCGACTTGCGGCTCTTCAGCGCGTCGAACAGGGCCCAGCCGCAGGCGCCCGCGGCGGCCGCGGTGTTGGTGGCGATGAACGCGGAGGCGGCGAGTCCGTTGGCGGCCAGCGCGCTGCCAGCGTTGAAGCCGAACCACCCGAACCACAGGATGCCGGCGCCGAGGATGGTGAGCGGCAGGTTGTGGGGGACGTGGGCCTGGGTGCCGAACCCCTTGCGCTTGCCGATGATGATCGCCGCCGCGAGCGCCGCCGCGCCGGAGTTCATGTGCACGACCGTGCCGCCGGCGAAGTCCAGCGCGCCGAGCTCGCGGATCCAGCCGCCCGGCGCCCACACCCAGTGGGCGAGCGGCGCGTAGATGAGGAGCAGCCAGAGGCTGGTGAAGACGACGTAGCCGGAGAACTTCATGCGCTCGGCGAACGCCCCGGTGATGAGCGCCGGGGTGATGACCGCGAACATCAGCTGGAACGCGGCGTAGGCGAGATGCGGGATGGTGGCAGACAGGGCGGGGTTGGGGTTCTGCCCGACGCCCGAGAAGCCGAGGTAGTCGAGCCCGCCGATGAGGTGGCCCTTGTCCGGCCCGAATGCGAGCGAGTACCCGACCAGCACCCAGAGGACCGAGACGAGCCCGAGCGCGAACACGCTCTGCATCACCGTGCCGAGCACGTTCTTGGCCCGCACCATGCCCCCGTAGAAGAGCGCCAGCCCGGGGGTCATGAACATGACCAGCGCCGCCGAGATCAGGACAAATGCGGTGTCCCCGGAGTTCACAGAGCCTCCCTTGCTCGCTGTCCGTGCGAGAGATGGGTACCTGACCGATGTTTCGGCCGTGTTACCCGGGAGTTGATCCGTCGTTAATCTCGGACGTCCCGTGGGCTCGTCGACGGCCCTGCCGCTGACGGCCGGGCCGGGGCCCGCACCGGGCTCAGGGGACGGCTACCGGGGGCGGCGCTGGGCGCGCTCGTAGGCGTCGTCGTACCGCGCGGGCGAGCCCGACGTGGCGCCGAGCGCCAGCCTGACCCCGATGCCGGCTGCCAGCAGGAGAACGAGGACGATGCTCGGGACCATGGTCATGCCTCCTGGGCGGCGCGCCCGCGGCCGACGGCCGGCCTCGCGCGTCCGCGGTGCCGGGCGCCGAGCTGTCACGGGGAAGACGGACAGCATGTTCGCAGCAACACCGAGCGGAACGGATCCGCAGGATTCGGCAGAAACCCAGTAAAGATCTGCACACCGAGCATGGCCACCGAGTGCCCTGAGCCGGGCGAACGCGGTTGTGAGAGGCGGATTCCGCCGGTATCATCCGCCCTCGGTCCGCGAGATCGCCGGGGTCGCCCGAGGCCTCGCCGGCTGACCCTGGCAGGGTGCCCGAGCGGTCAAAGGGAGCGGTCTGTAAAATCGCCGGCAATGCCTTCACAGGTTCGAATCCTGTCCCTGCCACGCTACCTCTGACGTGCGAAAACGCGGTCGCCGCTCGGCCGGTCACGCGGGGCTCGCCGGTCGGGGCTCCCTCCGGCTTCCCTCCTGCTGACGCGCAGCCGACACCGCCCGCAGGTCCCGCGCCGCGGGGCCGAATACGCCCTCGATCAGCCCGGCCAGCCGGGGTGCGGTCTGTGGGAGCTGGTGGATGTAGACGCGTTGGGCGAGCGCGCCGCCGTCGGCGTGGCGCAGCTGCGCGGCGATGATGCTGGCCGGCTCCTTCTCGGCCGCCATCGCCGACGCCAGCGCGTGCCGCAGCATGTGGGGATGGGCGATGAGCCCGACGGTGGCGGCGAGGGTGGCGAAGGCGCGGCTGGCGTGGTTGGGGTTGACCGCCGTGCCCCGCTCGGTGCGAAACACCAGGTCAAGCTCGACCGGCCGGGGCGGCCGGCCGGGCTCGACCCAGCGCAGCCCGACCGTGGGGGGCTGGGCAGCGGCGAGGCGCAGCCGGGCCTGCTGGCGGCGGTGGGCGCGCAGCACCGCCACGGCGAACGGTGGCAGCGTGAGGGTCTCGGCCACCGCGATCCGCACGACGCTGCGCCGCTATGGGCTCGACCCGGCGCCACGGCGAGCCGATGGCACCTGGCGGGCGTTCCTGCGCCTGCAGGCCGCCGGGATCGTGGCGTGCGACTTCCTCACCGCGGACACGGTCTGGCTGCGGCGGCTGTATGTGCTGTGCTTCATCGAGCTGGACACCCGCCGGGTCCATCTGGCCGGCGTGACCGCCAGCCCCGACGGCGCCTGGGTCACCCAGCAAGCCCGCAACCTCCTGCTGCTGATCCTGGGCGAGCGGGGACGTCGGCTGCGCTTCCTGCTCCGCAACCGCGACGCGAAGTTCTCCCGCAGCTTCGACGACGTGTTCCGCTGGGAGAGTGCCGAGGTGCTGCGGGCACCCGTGCAGGCACCCAATGCGAACGCCTACGCGCAGCGGTGGGTTGGCACCGTCCGCGCCGAGTGCCTGGACTGGCTGCTGATCGTCGGACGCGCCCACCTCGAGCGGGTCCTTCGGGTCTATGTCCAGCATGACAACGCCCACCGTCCCCACCGGGCGCTGGGCCTGCAACCACCAGACCCGCCGCCCGTCGCGCGGAGCATCCTCGGCGAGGATGACCGAGGCGCTGTGCATCGACGCGACCTGCTCGGCGGTCTCCTCCACGACCACGAGTACCGGCGAGCTGCATGAACGCGTTTACGCACCCTTCAGGTGCGGGTAGGTCCACGCGCCGGCGATCAGCCGGCGGTGCCAGCGCAGCAACGTCTCCGGCTGCACGAGGAAGCAGGACCAGCGGGCTCGGGGGAGCGCGCGGCTGACGGCGGCGAGCAGGGCGCGGTCGGCAGGCTCGAGCCTCGGCCATGGAACCTGGCGGCGGAGCACGGTGAGCTGGTGGCGCAGGACGAGGAGCTCCAGGTCCTTGGCCGGATCGCCGCGGGCGAGCAGGGCGAGCAGCTGGATGGAACGGCACAGCGTCAGGTAGGCGAGCCTTGGCAGCATGCGGGGTAGCCTCCCGGTCAGGGCAGCAGGGTGCCACCATACCGAGCCACAGGCCTGCGACTCCGCAGCTCAAAGGCCACGTCCGACTTTGCGCACCCTTCAGGCACGGCGTCGGCGGTAGCGCGTGGGGTGTGGGTATCCATTCTGCAGCTCACAGGCAACATCCGACGTCCCGACCCTACCGGCTGGTCGAGCCGCGGGGTAACCCGGGACCGCCGTCGCCGGCGCTTGTCGGGGGTTGATGCGATCATCTGTGCGCGACCTGCCGCTTCACGGTAGGGTTCGCGGTCGGGGAGGGTGCCGACATGACCGACCTGCTTGAGCGGCAGCTCTACACGGTAGGCGAGGCCGCGCGGCTGCTCAGGCTGCCGAGCAGCAGGCTGCGGCGGTGGCTCGAGGGCTTCACCGCCAGCGGGCGCTACTACGAGCCGGTGATCCGCCCGCAGCCGACCGGCAGCGACGTGGTGACTTGGGCGGAGTTCGTCGAGGCCGGGTTCCTCCGGGAGTACCGGGCCAAGCGTGTCTCGCTGCAGCATCTGCGGCCGGTCATCGACCAGATGCGAAAGCAGTTCGACGTTCGGTATCCGCTGGCGCACTTCAAGCCGTACGTCGATACCGCCAGCCGGCAGCTGGTGCTTGGCATCCAGCGGGCCGCCCAGCTCGAGGATGAGCTGGCGCTGCTTGTTCGCCTGCCAGGTGGGCAGCTGCAGTGGGCCGCGGCGGTGCAGGCGTTCATCGACAAGGTCGAGTTCGACGCCGAGGGGATCGTCGAGCGAATGCGCCCGCTTGGGAAGACCTCCCCTGTCGTCATCGACCCAGAGGTGACCTTCGGCGTCCCGCAGGTCAAGGGCATCCGGACCGAGGTCATCGCCGAGAGCTACGCCGAGGACGGTTCATGGGAGCGCGTCGCGCGTGACTGGCACCTGGGCGTCGAGGATGTGCAGGCGGCGCTGCAGTGGGAGTTGACAAGCCGAAAGGCGGCCTAGCGCCGCCGTGGTCTTCTACCTGGACGCGAGCATCCCCTTCCCGGTCAGCCAGGCGTTCGCGCTTGTCCGCGACGATGTGTTGTATCCGGGAGGGCCCGGTTGTCCCATCACGACACCGGACGCGAAGGACCACGAGTGGCTCCCAGTCGCCGGGCAGCACGGATGGGTGGTGCTCATGCGCGACAAAGCACGTGCGGTCGCGGCCCGGAGAACGCCGGGCGCTACGCGAGAACGGTGTCCGTGCGTTCGTGCTCACCGGCGCTGGGAACTACTCGAGGTGGCGCACGCTCGACCTGCTGGTGCGGCGCTGGCCTGACATCGAAGATGCCGCGGGGAGCGAGGCCCCTCCCTACATCTACGCGGTAACGCAGCAGGGGCTCCGACGGGTCGAGCTGGGCTCGAACTGAGCAGCGGCGGCTCGGTCGAGTGGCCGGGGAGTTGCGCCCCTGGCTCCCACAGATCCCGGCGTGAGTCTCTCGACTCGCCGGACG
>WNGG01005742.1_pt1 | contig 13809 bp, 12 predicted proteins | sample 5400661 | NCBI WGS metagenome assembly WNGG01 (sample SAMN13153372, study PRJNA577476) | soil metagenome | isolation source: 100 cm soil or saprolite under Garry oak tree replicate 1 | place: USA:California | collected 2016-06-15
GCCGTCCTTCATCCTGTCCTACGTTGTATTGACAGGAACATCCCGGGCGAGGAGGTGTCGCATGGGTGGGTTGGGGCAGTCGCTGCAGCAAGTCGGCGAGCTGGCCTGGAAGGCGTTCCAGGCCGTCAACACGCGGGTGCCGGCGAGCCCGGCCCCGACGCCGGCGTGGGCGCCCGGGCCGCCGCTCAAGTCGCATCAGCGCTCGCGGCCCCCTCTCGGATACCCGCGCGAGACCGACTCTCTCTGCCCGCGCTGCGTCGTCGAGACGCGGCGGCAGATCATCGCGGGCGAGCGCGACCTGTCCGAGCTGGTGGGCGGCCACAACGGCGAGATCCGGGCCACCCTCTACGAAGAGGACGGGGAGATCCGCGTCCGCAAGACGTGTCCCCGCCACGGGACCTTCGAGGACCTCATCTCGATCGACGCGGAGTTCAGCCGCCGCATCGAGAGCCGCTTTCCCGGGCGCGACTACCAGACGCTGGGGGACGAGCTCGTCCACCGCCACGGCACCTCCACGATCAAGTACGGCCGGGGGGCCGTGCTCACGATCGACCTGACCAACCGCTGCAACATGATGTGCAACCCGTGCTTCATGGACGCCAACCAGGTGGGCTACGTGCACGAGCTGACCCTGGAGGAGATCCAGAAGATCCTCGACGACTCGATCTCGTTCAAGCCGCGGCGGCAGATGTCCGTGCAGTTCTCGGGCGGCGAGCCCACGCTCTCCCCGCACTTCCTCGCCGCCTGCACGTACGCCAAGAAGGTCGGCTACCGGATGGTCCAGGCCGCCACCAACGGCCTGCGCTTCGCCCTCGAGCCCGGCTTCGCCGAGCAGGCGAAAGCGGCGGGCTTCGACATGGCGTACCTGCAGTTCGACGGCGTCACCAACGAGGCCAACTCCCACCGCCACATCTCGAACCTGTTCGACGTGAAGAAGATCGCCATCGACAACATCCACGCGGCCGGCATCAAGATCACGCCGGTCGTCACCGTCGTGAACGGCCTCAACAACCAGACCGTAGGGCCGATCGTGGACTTCTGCATGGACAACCACGAGAAGATCGGCGGACCGGCCTTCCAGCCCGTCTCCTTCACCGGGCGTGACGAGGAGATCAGCGACGAGGACCGGCACCGCCAGCGCTACACCACGTCGCACCTGGCCCACGAGCTGGCCCGCTACTACGACGGCAAGATCGATCCGATGCGCGACTGGTTCCCGCTCGGCGCGGGCGTCGCCTTCGCCTCTCTCGCCGACCACCTGCACGGGCCGGAAACGCAGTTCGGGCAGTTGAGCTGCGGCTGCCACCCCAACTGCGGGGCCTCGGTGATGCTCGCGCGGAACCGCCGCACGAAGGCGTGGGCGCCGGTCTCGGCCTTCTTCGACATCGACCGCTTCATGAAGGACATCGACGTGATCGTCGACAGCGCACGCGGCCGCGCGTTGTCGTTCGCGCAGGTCGGCCTCTCGTTCCTGCGCAACTTCGACGAGCGCAAGGCGCCGCCGGGCCTGACGATCCACCGGGTCGTCGAGCTGTTCCGCAGCCGGCTGGGTGGGGCCAAGGCCGCCGCCGACGAGCGGACGAAGGAGTGGGAGTTCCTCTGGATCGGGAGCATGTGGTTCCAGGACTTGTGGACCTACGACTTCCGCCGCACCGAGATGTGCGTGATCCCCTACGGCACGCAGGAGGGGGAGATCTCCTTCTGCGCCTACAACACCGGCGTGGGCTGGCGGCAGATCGTGGAGAACATGCACATGGTCGCGACCACGCGCGACTGGTTCCAGCAGCGGGGACGGCACCCGATCTACGCCGGCGACCGTCCGATCCCGCTCCCGGAGACGCTGAAGCGCCGGCTACCGGTGGTGGCGGTGCAGGAAGGCGGCGCGCCCGCCAAGGCCGGGGCGGGCTGCGGCTCCGGCTGCGGCTGTCACTGACCGCGGCCGCTCAGGGCAGGACACCCAGCTCGTCGAGTGAGGCGTCCAGCTCGGCCGGGTCGCGGTACACGCGGAACGCGCCGGCCCGCGTCAGCTCGTCCTCGCCATAGCCGCCGCTGAGCAGCCCTACCGTCAGCATTCCTGCGCGGCGTCCGCCGAGCATGTCCCAGACCGCGTCGCCGACGACGTAGGCGTCCGCGGGGCCCAGGCCGAGGCGCTCGGCGCAGACCAGGAACAGGTCCGGCTCGGGCTTCGCGCGCGACACGGCGCCGCGGTCGACGACCACGGTCGAAGGCGGCACGCCCAGCGCCTCGAGGGACGGATCGATGGCTGGCCGCCGGCCGGAGGTGGCGATGCCGTGGGGGACCTTCGCGTCGCGCAGCCGGGTGAGCAGCTCACGCGCGCCGGGCAGCGGGCGAGGGTGGGGGAGCAGCTCGTGGTAGAAGGCGTCGTGCCGGCCCTGGAGGTCGCCGGCCTCCTCCGGACCGATCGCCCGCCCGATCTCCCGGCCCACCGCCCGCGTGAAGAGGCCGCCGCTCATGCCGATGCGGCGATGGATGCGCCAGCCGTCGATCGGCATGCCCGCCTCGGCGAGGGCTCTCTGCCAGGCGAAGACGTGCGCGTAGACGGTGTCGACCAATGTCCCGTCGAGGTCGAAGATGAGCCCGAGCACCGCGGAGAAGTGTAACCCGCCCTGAGATGAAGTTCGGGCGCGCGCAAGCCTCCGCCCCATCTTCGGGGCGGGCTACGCCACGACGGGCCGGTCGGAAAGGTCCATCCGTCGCAGGAGGTCGTCGAAGCGCGGATCGTCCCGCAGCGAGTCGAAGATCGGCTCGACCTTGAGATAAACGAGCAGCCCCGAGCGCTCCTCGTATGCCTTGTCGAGCAGGTCGAAGACGCGATCCTTGTCTCCCAGGCCGATGAGGGGATAGGCCAGGTACAGCGTGGGGATCCCTCCTTCTGACGACAGGCCGTCCAGCTCGTCGAGCGTGCGCCTCGCCTGGGCCCTGTCGCCGGAGAGCGCGTAGACGTAGCCGAGCACCGAGACCATCGCCGGCCGGCGGCCGGCGATGACGATGGCGCGCTGCAGCTCGCCGACGGCTTCGGGAAACATCGACCGCTGGACGTATACGAAGGCCAGGTTGAAACGCGCCTCCGCGAAGTCGGGATCCCGCTCGAGCGTCTTCAAGTGCTGCTCGAGCGCCCGGTCATAGCGCCGGGCGAAGTGGAGCGCGCGCCCGAGGGCGGTGCTGATGATGAGAGAGAGTGGATCCAGCTCATAGGCCCGCTCCATCCTCGCGATGGCTTCATCGGCGCGTCCCATCGCCGAGAGATAGAGGCCGTAGAAGTGGTGGGCCGAGGCATGGCCCGGGTTGAGCTCGATCGCGCGCCGGAACTCGCTCTCCGCATCCCTCCAGTCCCAGTCCAACCGGAACTTCACCAGGGCCAGAGAGGTGTGGGCCTCGGCCAGATCCGGGTCGATCTCGAGGGCCCTCACGGCCGCCGCCCGGGCGCGGGCCAGGGCCTCCCGCGGCGGAAGCATGGCGTACCCGGCCGAGCCGAGCAGCGTATAGCAGTCGGCCAGGCCGGCGTGCGCGAGTGCGTACGCGGGATCTCGCTCGACTGCCCGCTCGAACTGCTGTAGCGCCTTCCGGAGGCCGTTCTCGGTGCGCGTGTTCCACTGGTGACGGCCCCTCAGGTAGGCGTCGTAAGCCTCGTGGTCATCGGTGTATCGCTGGTGCAGGCGCCGCTTCTCTTCGGCCGTGAGGCTGGAGACGAGGGCGGCCGCCAGGCGGGTCGAGATCGAATCCTCGACGGAGAAGATGTCGGTGAGGCTCTCGTCGAAGCACTGGCCCCAGACCGGCGCCCCGGCATCCACGCTGACGAGCTGGACCGTGACCCGGATGCGGCCGGCCGCCCGCTGGATGGAGCCTTCGAGGACCATGTCGACGCCGAGCCTGCGGCCGGCGGACACGGGATCGGTTGCCCGGCCGACGTACGGGCGGACCGCACTCGTGGGCCGCACCACGATCTGCCGGATGTTGCCCATCCGCGTGATCAGCGCGTCGGCCAGGCCCAGGCCCATGTACTCGTCGACCTCCCGGCCGAGCGCGGCGAAGGGTAGTACCGCCAGCGAGCGCGCGGGGGAGTCCGGCCGCGTAGACGGCGGCCACGCCGGGCGCGTCTCGCACACGTCGGCGACGAACTGGTACCCGTGCCGGGGGACGGTCGCGATGTAGCGGTGCTCGTGCGGTCCGTCGCCGAGCAGCTTGCGCAGGGTGAAGACGCTCTGGGTGAGGTTGGCCTCCTCCACCACCACGTCCGCCCAGACGAGCCGCATCAGCTCGTCCTTATCGACCACACGCCCGCGGTTCTCGATGAGGACGACCAGGATGTCGAAGGCCCGGGGCGTGAGCGCGAGGGGCCGGCCCTCCCGCAGCAGCAGCCGCTTCGTGGGATCGAGCCGGAACGGGCCGAAGTCGTACAACACGTGAGCCGCCAAGGTCTTTCCCGTGGCCGGCCGATTTGACATTTTTTGAGGAACTCTTTGAGGACTTATCGCGGGCGCCGGTCTATCTTCTTCGCGCAAGGACCTGACCGACCAGAAACGAAAGCCGGCCCATTCTAGCGCCCTTGCCGGCGCCAGTGGCCGGCGGAGAGGACATGACGATGAGCATCGCTCTGCAGACACCCGGCGTCCACCACATTACCTTGCGTTCTAGCGACCTCGAGCGCTCCCGGAGGTTCTACGCGGAGGCGCTTGGACTGCCTTTGGCCCTGCAGCTTCCGAACCTCTTGATCTTCCTCGCCGGCTCGACCGCCGTCGCCGTGCGGGGACCCGAGGCGGACACACCCAAGGGTGACCGGTTCAGCCCCTTCCGCGTCGGTCTCGACCACGTGGCTCTCGCCTGCTCCCACGAGGAAGAGCTCGAGCGAGTGGCCGGGGCCCTGGCGAGGGCGGACGTGCCGAGCACGGGCGTCAGGACGGACGAGGTCCTCGGCAAGCGCTACGTGGCCTTCAAGGACCCCGACGGCATCGCCTGGGAGCTCTACATGGCGGCCAACCCGGCGGTCCAGGCGGTCGAGAGCTACCTCGACGCGCTACGGCGCAAGGACCTGAGCCGGGTCCCCTTCGCGCCCAGCGTGAGCTTCGAGAGCCCGCTGTCGCCGCGGGTCGTGGGCGTCAAGGCCGTGAGCGAGTTCCTGACCGGGATGTTCCCCGTCATCAAGGACGTCCGCGTCCGCCAGCACATCGTGGAGAACGAATACGTCGCCACCCGCTTCGACCTCGACACGACCTTCGGCGTCATCCCGGTCTTCGACTGCTTCCGCGTTGCGAACGGGCTCATCCAGGAGGTCCGGCCCTTCTACGACCCGCGGCCGATCACGGACGCGGCCGCCTGAGGCCGCTCCGGGTCGCGCGTCGTCCGCGGAACGATGCGGTACGGTCGTGGGTTCGGGACGGCGTTCGGCTGCGATGTAGAATGCGTGGCTCGTGGCCTGCACACTCTGGGTCCTGGCCCGCGCCCGCGACGAAGGCCTGAAGAGGCTCGAGCGCGTCCCCGCCGGCGTCCGCGTCGTCGTCGGCGACACGCCCGAGGCCTTCGACGGTCAGCCGAGCGCCGACGCGATCCTCGTCTGCTCGATGGGCCGCGAGCTGCTGCACGCCGTCCTTCCCAAGGCGCCGGCGGCCCGCTGGGTCCACTCGCGGTCGGCAGGGATCGAAGGCATCGTGTTCCCCGGCCTCGCCGAGAGCGGGGTCACGGTCACGAACGGCCGCGGCGTCTTCAGCCCGTCGCTCGCCGAGTGGGTGATCGGGGCGGTGCTCTATTTCGCGAAGGACCTTCGCCGGCTGGTGGACAGCCAGAAGGCGGGGAAGTGGGACCCGTTCCCGCCGGAGATGGTGCAGGGGCGCTGGATGGGGATCGTCGGCTACGGCGACATCGGCCGCGCGGTCGCGGTTCGCGCCCGATCCCTCGGCATGCGGATCCGCGCGCTCCGCCGGCGCGCGGGCGGGCCTCCGGGCGATGCGGCTCCCGACGAGACGCTGCCTTCGGAGCGGCTCACCGACCTGATGGCGCTCTCGGACGACGTGGTCGTCGCGACGCCGCTGACGCCCGAGACGCGGGGCCTCATCGGCGAGCGCGAGATCCGGGCGATGAAGCCGACGGGGGTGCTCATCAACGTCGGGCGGGGGGCGGTCGTCCAGGAGGCTCCGCTCGTCGACGCGCTGCGCGCCCGCGCGATCCGGGGCGCGGCCCTGGACGTGTTCGAGACCGAGCCGCTCCCCGCCGGGCATGCGTTCTTCACGCTCGACAACGTGCTCCTCTCGCCGCACAGCGCCGACCAGGTCCCGGGATGGCTCGACGACGCGATGGAGGCGTTCCTCCAGAACCTCGACCGCTTCCTGGCCGGCCGGCCGCTGCAGAACGTGGTGGATCCGACTCGCGGATACTAGGCGGGAGATGTCCAGCGTCGACCGCTTCGCCCGCATCGTCTGGGACTACCACCACGTCAACCACTCGCTCGAGCCCGCGGAATGCATCCTCGTCCTCGGGAGCCACGACACGCGCGTGGCCGAGCGCGCGGCGGAGCTGTTCCATGCCGGCTGGGCGCCGCTGGTGGTCTTCTCGGGGAACCTGGGCGCCCTGACCCGCGGCTTGTGGAACCGGCCGGAGGCCGAGATCTTCGCGGACGTCGCCGCCGCGGCGGGCGTACCGCGGGACCGGATGCTGATCGAGGACCGGTCCACGAACACCGGTGAGAACGTGGACTTCACGCGCGAGCTGCTCGCGCGCCACGGCCTGCGCCCGCAGACGGTGATCGCGGTCCAGAAGCCGTACATGGAGCGGCGCACGCTCGCCACGTTCCAGACGCGCTGGCCGCAGTTGCGCGCGATCGTCACCTCTCCCCGGATCGACTTCGACGCCTACCCCAACGAGGCCATCAGCCGCGAGGACGTCATCCACATCATGGTGGGCGACCTGCAGCGCCTGATGCTGTACGCGGACAAGGGCTGGTCGGCGGCGCAGGAGATGCCGTCCGACGTGCGGGACGCGTACGCGGCGCTCGTCGCGGCGGGCTACACGCGACACCTCGTTCCCGACAGCTAGCTGCGCCGCTCAGGGATGGCGCGGGGGCGGGGCCGTGGACGAAGGCGCCGGCTGCCCGTCGACGGTTGCGGGCTCCATCAGCTCGACGCGCGTGCCGTCGGGGTCGTAGAGGTTGAGCTGGCGCTTGCGGTTGGTGCCGACCCGCGGCTCCAGCGGCCGCGCGTACGAGGACCGGTAGGGCCGCGCCTCCAGCAGCGCCTGCGCCTTCGCGAGGTCCGGGACCTCGAGGCAGATGTGGTGCTGCGTGCCGCGCTCGTTCGGCGCCGGCCGCGGGCCGTAGAGCATGAACTCCACGTATGCCCCTCCGTCGGGCACCTTCATGTTGATCCAGGACAGCTCGGTGGCCGACCGGCTCCCGCGCCAAGTCTCGGTGAAGCCGAGCACGTCGCCGTAGAACCTCATGCTCGCCGGCACGTCGCCGACGATGATGCCAAGATGCAACATGTGGGTGGACACGCGCGCGTCGCTGCCCAGCTCGGTTCGCGTGAGCTCGCGCTGGCCGGCCGGCGACGGCTGCACGAACTCGACGGTGTGGCCGTCGGGATCGGGCACGGAGAAGCGCCGCCCGGCTTCGTCGCGGGTGACTCGATCCGGAACGGCCACGCCCCGTGAGGCGAGGTAACGGCGCAGGCCCTCCGCATCGTCGGTCTCGAGCGCGATGTGGTCGAGGCGGTCCTGGTCCGCGGTCAGACCCGGAATCAGCTCCACGTATTGGCGCGGATTCACGCGCAGATCCTTCAGCCCCAGGAACTCCTGGTAGAACGCGCGGGCGGCGGCGACGCTGCTGACCTTCAGCGCGACGTGCGAGATCCCGAAGATGCGTGGTCGATATACGCTCGCCGGCGCGAGCGCGGCCACGAAAGCGGTTACGGCAAGAAGGCGCGACACACCGCCGTTGTACTACAACCTCGGCTAGGATGGGGGCCCGAAGGAAGGCCATGAAATACCGGAAGCTCGGGCGCACGGACATGACGGTCTCCGCGATCAGCTTCGGCGCCTGGGCCATCGGCGGGGCGTGGGGCACGGTGGACGACGCGGACTCGCTGCGCGCGCTGCACGCGGCGGTCGACGCCGGCATGAACTTCATCGACACCGCCGACGTGTACGGCGACGGCCGCAGCGAGCGGCTCGTGGCGCGCCTGCGCAAGGAAAGGCCCCGCGACACGCTGTGGGTGGCCACCAAGGCCGGACGCCGGCTGCCGAAGCAGACGGTGGAGGGCTACAGCCGCGAGAACCTCGCCGAGTGGGTGGACCGCAGCCTGCGAAATCTGGAGACCGACGCCATCGACCTGCTGCAGCTTCACTGCCCGCACCCCGGCGTCTACGACCGGCCGGAGGTGTTCGGGTACCTCGACGACCTGGTGAAGGCGGGCAAGCTCCGCCACTACGGGGTCAGCGTGGAGACCGTGGAGGAGGCGCGGCGCGCCGTGCGCCATCCCAACGTGCAGACCGTCCAGATCATCTTCAACATGTTCCGGCTCAAGCCGGCCGAAGAGTTCTTCTCGGAGGCCAAGGCGCGGCGGGTCGGCATCCTGGCCCGCGTGCCGCTGGCGAGCGGCCTCCTGACGGGCAAGCTCCGGCGGGATTCGAAGTTCGAGGCGGACGACCATCGCCAGTTCAACCGGCAGGGCGAGCGCTTCGACAAGGGCGAGACGTTCTCGGGAGTGCCCTACGAGGTGGGCCTCGACGCGGTCGAGCGCCTCCGGCCGCTGGTGCCGCCGGGCGCCACGCTCGCGCAGCTCGCGTTGCGGTGGATCCTGATGTTCGACGCGGTGAGCTGCGCGATCCCCGGCGCGAAGACGCCGGTCCAGGCGCGCGAGAACGCCGCCGCGGCCGGCCTGCCGCCGCTCGACGACAAGGCGATGGTGCGGGTCCGGGCGCTCTACGACGAGAAGATCCGCGGCTTGGTCCACGCGAGCTGGTGAGCCGCCCGCTTTGCCGCGGGTAGGAGGGATCACGATGCACGACCGCCGGCAGTTCCTCGGCACCGCCCTCGGGGCCGGCGCCGCCATCCTGGCGCCGCGGCTCGCGCGGGCCGCGGAGGCGCGCATCGAGATCATCCCCGCCGAGCCCATCGGCACGATCGCCCCGGAGATCTACGGCCATTTCGTCGAGCACCTCGGCGGCGTCGTCTACGACGGGATCTGGGTGGGCGAAGGCTCGCGCATCCCCAACGTCGGCGGCATACGCAAGGAGATCGTGGAGCGCCTCCGCCAGATCCACGCCTCGGTCGTCCGCTGGCCGGGCGGCTGCTTCGCCGACCAGTACGATTGGCGGGACGGCACGGGCCCGCGGGCGAGCCGGCCGCGGCGGACGAACTTCTGGGTCGACGTGCGCGAGTGGCCGGCGAGCGCGGGGAATGGGCCGCAGCGGTTCGAGCCGAACCAGTTCGGCACGGTCGAGTTCGCGCGCTTCTGCCGCCTCGCCGGCGCTCAGCCCTACGTCGCGGCCAACGTCCGCAGCCTGTCCCCGCAGGACTTCTGGCGCTGGGTGGAGTACTGCAACGCGCCGGCCGGGAGCACCACCACCGCCGACCAGCGCGCCTCCGACGGCGAGCGCGAGCCGCTGGATGTGCGCTTCTGGGGCGTCGGCAACGAGTCCTGGGGCTGCGGCGGCAACTTCACGGCCGAGGAGTACGCAGCCGCGTTCCGCCGCTACACCGCGTGGCTGCCGTGGGCGGGCAAGCTGTCGCTCATCGGCGCCGGGCCGAACAGCGGCGAGCTGGACTGGACGCGCCGCTTCTTCGCCGCCGCCGACGGCCGTGGCCGCCAGCACCTCTGGGGCTGGGCGCTCCATCATTATTCATGGAACGTCAGCGGCGGCCGCACCACCGGCTGGCGGGAGGGAAAGGGCGACGCGCTCCAGTTCGACCCGGAGCAGCACTACGAGATCCTGGCCGAGGCGGACAAGATGGAGTCGCTCGTGACCGAGCATTGGAACGCGATGGAGGAGACCGACCCGCAGCATCGCGTGAAGCTGGTCGTGGACGAGTGGGGAGCCTGGCACAAGCCGGGCACGGAGCCGTTCCCGGAGGCGCTGCTCGGCCAGCAGAACACGATGCGCGATGCCCTGCTCGCCGGCCAGACCCTCGACACGTTCCAGCGGCACGCCGACAAGGTGGCGATGGCCAACGTCGCCCAGCTCGTCAACTGCCTGCAGTCGCTGTTCCTCGCCCACGAGGACCGCTTCTGCGTGACGCCCACGTACCACGTCTTCGACCTCTACGCCGCGCACCAGGGCGCGCAGGCCGTGCGCGCGGTCTTCTCCGCGCCCCGGGTCAGCTACACGCGCAACGGGCAGCCGGCCTCCCTCTACGGCCTGAACGGCTCGGCGTCGCTGAAAGACCGGCGCGTGATCCTGACGGTCACCAACCCCAGCCTGGACACGCCGCGCGAGGCGGAGGTGGCGGTGCGGGGAGGCTCGGTGCGCTCGGTCCGCGCCACCGAGCTGGCGGCGCCGGACGTGCACGCCCACAACACGTTCGAGAGCCCGGCCGCGGTGGCGCCCAAGGCCCGCGCGGTCGAGGGCGGCGGATCGAGCTTCGTGCACCGCTTCCCGCCGGCCTCGGTGACAAGGCTCGAGATGGAGCTGGCCTCGTGAAGCCGCGGCGGTTCCCGGCGAAGGTCGTGGCCGCCATCCGCGGTGGTCAGATCGTCGGAATCCGGGCCGGCAAGAAGCCGCACCGGATCATCGGCATCTGGGCCGTGGTCGTCGAGGGCCGCGTGTTCGTGCGCTCCTGGAGCCTGAAGCCGAGGAGCTGGTGGCGCACGTTCCTGGAGGAGCCGCGGGGAGTGGTCCAGGCCGCCGGACGCACGATCCCCGTCCGGGCCGTGCAGACGCGGAGCGAGCGCCTCAAGGACGCCGTCGACCGGGCCTACCTGGAGAAGTACCACACGCCCGGCTCGATCAAGTTCGCGCGGGACCTGGGACGGGCGAAGTCGCGGGCGACGACGAGCGAGCTGGTGCCCGCGATCCGCAAACGGCCGGCGCGGCGGTAAAGTCAGGTTGTGATCGGGCCCATTCTCGCTTCCCTGGTGGCGGCGGCGGCCACGTCGCCGCCGCCGGACGCGGCCCTGATTCCGGCCGGCACCTTCCTCATGGGCTCGCGCGACAAGGCGCCCGACGAGGCGCCGGTCCACGAGATCACGCTCGCCGCATTCTGGATCGACCGGCACGAGGTGACCGTGGCGCAGTTCGCCGCCTTCGTCGCCGCCACCGCGTATCGCACCGACGCGGAGCGCTTCGGGTGGTCCGGTGTCTTCGACACGGCGCGGGGGGAGTGGACACGCGCCGACGGAGCGGAATGGCGCCATCCGGAGGGACCGGGATCGAAGGCGCCGCGCGACGAGCCGGTGACCCAGGTCTCGTGGAACGACGCGACCGCCTTCGCGCGCTGGGCCGGCAAGCGCCTGCCCACCGAAGCGGAGTGGGAGTACGCGGCCCGCGGCGGGCTGGCCGGCCGCACGTACGCCTGGGGTGACGAGCTGCGTCCCGGCGGCCGGCTGATGGCCAACTGGTGGCAGGGCGTCTTCCCTTCCCACGACACCGGCGAGGACGGCTACCGTGGCCGCGCTCCCGTCGGCCGCTTTCCTCCCAACGGCTACGGGCTCTACGACGTCATCGGCAACGTGTGGGAGTGGTGCGCCGACTGGTACGAAGCCGCATACTACCGGCGGAGCCCGGTCCGCGACCCGCGCGGGCCCGGGAGCGGCCGCGAGCGCGTGATGCGCGGCGGCTCCTGGATGTGCAGCGAAAACTTCTGCAGCAACTACCGCGTGGCCAGCCGCAGCCACGCGACGCCGGACAGCGGGCTCGACAACGTGGGCTTCCGCTGCGCCCGCGACGCGGAGCCTAGCGCGGCGCGCCCGTCGCCTCGAGCAGGCGCTCCAGCTCCTGGCGCATCTCGGCCTGCGCGGCCGCCCACTCCGGACGGCCGGCGAGGTTCCTCATCTCGTTCGGGTCGCTGAGGAGGTCGTACAGCTCGACGTCGGCCGAGTTTGACGGGTAAGTCACATACTTGCGGGTGGCGGTGCGGACGGCCTGGATGTCCGGGACCACGGGCAGGAAGCTTTCCTCCTGGTACTCGTAGAGGAACGACTCGCGCGCGGGCGCGGCCTCGCCCCGCAGCAGCCTCGCCAGCGACCGGCCCTGCATCTGGGGGGGCACGCTCAGCCCGGCCAGATCGAGCGCGGTGGGCGCGAGGTCGAGGTTCAGCGCGGTCGCGCTCACGCGCCGGGGCGTGAGGTCGGCACCGCCGATCACGAGCGGGACCCGGAGCGACTCCTCGTAGGCGAGGCGCTTGTCGCCCAGGCGATGTTCGCCGAGGAAGAGCCCGTTGTCGCTCAGGAACACGACGTACGTCGAGCGGGCGACACCCAGCCCGTCGAGCGCCGACAGCACGCTGCCGACGCTGTCGTCGAGGGCCATGAGCGTCCTCAGGTACTCGAGGCGCGGCCCGTCGTGGCCGTTCCAGGGCCAGGGGGGGAGCCGGTCCGGCTGCGGGTCGGGGCACTGCGCGAAGGCGGCGGGGCTCCCTCCGCACCGCGCGTAGCGCCGCTCCCAGGCGGGCTTCCCCTCGTAGGAGTCGTTGAAGCTCATGGGCTGGGGCAGCGCCGCGTCGACGAGCGCCGCGGCGTGGCGCTCCGCGGGGACGGCCGGGTTGTGCGGCGCCTTGTGCGAGAGGATCAGCAGGAAGGGCTTCGTGCGCGGCTGGCGCAGCCAGTTGACGGCGTACTCGGTGAGGAGGTCCGTGATGTAGCCAGAGCGCTGGACCGCGCGGCCGTTCTCGTTGAGCAGCGGGTCCTCGTACACGCCCTGGCCCTTGAAGCTCAGCCAGTAGTCGAAGCCCGGCCGAGGCGCGTCCGTGTGCGCGTCCATGTGCCACTTCCCCACGAACGCGGTCTCGTAGCCGGCCCGCTGCAGGATCTGCGGGTACGTGGCGACGCTCGGCGACAGCTCGAGGTTCTCGTTGACGAGCACGCCGTGCGTGTGGGCGTAGAGGCCGGTGAGCAGCGTGGCACGGCTCGGCGAGCACAACGACGTGGTCACGAACGCGTTGTCGAAGAGGACGCCGCGGGCGGCGAGGCCCTGCAGGTTCGGCAGCGGGACGAACGGGAAGCGGCGGCCGGGGCCGAGGAGGCCGTAGGCCATGTCGTCCGCGATGATGACCACGAAGTTGGGCCGGGCGGCCGGCGGCGGCGTCGAGCCGGTGGGGGAATGGCCGCACGCCAGCCCAATCAACGACAGGCCGAGCACCGCCCCCGCGACCGGGAAGGACCCCCGGCGCACGGCCGGAAATACACCCAACCGGGGCGATTTCACATTCCTTGACCTGTTCCGGAGGGAACCAACCGGGGGGCTGGATGCAACTTTCTTGAAGACGCCTCTGCCCAACCGGGGAAGGAGCGGAGCATGTTCTCACGAAAATGGGCCTGGACGCTAGTGATGCTGGCGCCGCTGGCGGCCGGCGGATGCGGACAGACCCTGACGTCGTACCCCGACCCGGTGGTCCTGTTCTCCCCGATCGCGACGACGAGCGTCTACCTCATGTCCCTCGACGGCCAGCTCCTTCACGAATGGAAGACCCCCGACCCGCCCGGGTACTCGGTCTACTTGCTGCCCAACGGCAACCTGTTGAGGGCCGACTCGCTCGCCGACCGACCGCTGTCCGCCCTGCAGGGCAGCAACGGCGGGCGCGTCGAGATGCTGGACTGGGACGGCAACGTCGACGCGCCCGCCGTTGCTGCCCTGCAGGGCGGACAG
>WNGG01007382.1_pt1 | contig 13808 bp, 13 predicted proteins | sample 5400661 | NCBI WGS metagenome assembly WNGG01 (sample SAMN13153372, study PRJNA577476) | soil metagenome | isolation source: 100 cm soil or saprolite under Garry oak tree replicate 1 | place: USA:California | collected 2016-06-15
CACGTTCTTCGCTTTCATCATCTGTGCGAGCATCGGCGCAAGCTCCGCGTAGCTGAGGTCCATCTTCTGGTTCTTCTGCGGTTGTCCGTTGCGGAACGCGTCCAGGCCGTAGAACGTGAGGAAAATCTCCACGTCCATCCCCATGGCGACGGCCCCGGAGGCCATGATGGCCACCGGGTAGAGCCGGTCGACCGTCCCGCTGAAGACGACCATCGACAGCCGGTCTGGCATCGTTTCACCCAGGAGTTACTCGGGCTTCGACCGGTAAGTGCCTACGCCCAGGACTGAATATACCGGTATATTCATCCGGAACCTGATGCTCTAATGTTACGGGCCTCTTACCTTTCGTCGGTCGGAGTGGGGATTGACCATGCGCACTCCCACGCAAACCAGTTGGGCCTCCCGGCCGAAGGTCTATTTACTCAAGGGAAGTACATGGTGACCACCGTACTTTCGGTCGAGGGTCCCGACATGGAGAGTCGCAAGATTCAGAAAGTGGGGGCCGCGACCCTCACGATTTCCTTGCCGAAGAGTTGGGTGACGCAACGCAAGCTCAAGAGGGGGGACCTGGTCTTCCTGGTGGAGGAAGGCGAGGCGCTCAAGCTCCTCCCAAGCGAGCAGGCCGCGGAACGAAAGCGATCGACCGTGGAATTCCTTGTCGACGCGGACCTTTGCGACGAGCCTGGAATGCTCGAACGCGTCGTCGTCGGGAACTACGTCCTGGGGCGGGAAAAGATTATCGTCCGGGCCGATCGTCGACTGCGGAGCGAGCATTTGGACGAGATTCGCCAAGCCGTACGGCGCCTGATGGGGATTGGGATTCTCGACGAGACGCCGTCCGAGGTCGTGCTCCATTGTTCCATCGACCCGACAAACTATCCCATCGAGGCGCTGATCAAACGCCAGCACGGCCTCGCTTCGACGATGCTCTCGGAGTCCCTTGAGGCGCTCAGGACCTCCGATGTGACGCTCGCTGAGGATGCGATGAAGCGGGAGGATGACGCGGACATGATCTACTGGCTGACCCTTCGGCTTCTTCTGTCTGCTCAGCTCGATGACGCCCTCCTTGAGCGTCTCGGCATCCGGTCGCGCCTCGAGATCGCCGGATACCGTGCAATCGCCCGCGACTTGGAAATCGCGTCGGACCACGCGCACGAAATCGCCACACTGGTCCGCGGATTGCTCAAGGACCAGATCAAGGTCCCTGATCCGATCGTGAGTGCGCTTGCGGCCTTGGCGGAGCTGATTGGCCAGGCGTCTGCCCAGGCTCTGGGCGCCCTATTGTCTCGAGATCTGAAGCAAGCGAACGCGGCTCTCGGCCTCTCCAAGGACATCGAGAAGCGGAATCAAGACGTCGTGAAGCATCTCGTCCGAGAATCCCGTGCCCGGCGAGGCAAGGACCCTTCGTTCCTCCTCCCGATAAGCGGGATTCTCACCAACTTGGCTCAGATTGGGGGCTATGGTCGGTCGATCGCCCTGATCGCCTATAACCGCTACCTCGAAAAGCCCTCGAACCTGTGCCGTCCGGCCCCCGCCCGGACGTGAGACCCCACGTTGCCGGGAGGGCCCCGTCGGTCAAGTCGGAATTGACCGAATCCCTTCGGTTCGAGGTGACCGTCCAATCCGATTAGGGCTTGTACGTCACGACTCGGCCCCAGACGCTTGTCGTTCCCCAGATTCCGCGGCGGACGATCTCGAGCTGGAGGATCTGGCTGTGATCCACGAAAAGATTGACGTCGGCCCCATAGTTCTTCACGTACCACGTGAACACATCGGGGTCCGCGGCCTCGAACATGACCCTTTCGGTGCCAAGCGCGCCGATGACTTGGGAGACGACGTCCGTGCGCCAGGTTTTCACGTTCTCCGTGATGCCCTCGGACTCGACCATGATGAGGTATGCGCCGGCATCGAGGAACTTCTTCGCGGCCAAGATGGCGCGGCCCGGATCGCGGACCCCCTCCGCCTCGAGTTCGCTGGCGCTCGTTCCGCCTCCGGCGCCCCACTGGATTCCGACCTCCGGCTTGGGTTTCAGGCCCTCCGCCTTCGCGCGTTCCACGAGGGCGAGCCAGTCATCGATGGGGATGCTGATGAACCCCGCGGAGATTTCGAGGATGTCGAATCCGACGGACTTGACTTCCTCGATGTACCGGTCGACGCTCCCCTTGCCTTGGGTTAGTATGTACTCGATCCAGCCCCCGGTGGACACCATGACGTCGTAGGAGTGGCAAAGATTGATGATTTCCAGGAGGGTCTTTTTCGGGATGACGGAGAACGAGCCCGCGGCGAACTTCAACGAGTCGACATAGTCCCCCGCGGTTTCGAGGACATCTTGTAGGTATCGCGGTCCCACGACGCTGTAGTACGGCCCGCGGATTTCCGTCAAGCCGCCGGCCCTCGGTTTCCCTTGCCGCTCGTTCATCCGGACCCAGTTGAACGCCCGCTCCTGTGCATGCCACGCTTTGGACGCCGCTTTTGGACTCATCGTATCACCATCATCATCGCCTTGGAATCTTCGCAAGGACCTTGCACAAGTTGACCACCGGAAGGTCCTCCAACTTGCCCATGAGGGAAGCAATCTCCTTTCTCAAGGCCTCCCCAGCGAATGGTGCGGCGAGGGTTTGGAACTTCGCTGTGGCCGTGGCCCATGTCATCGGCCGTGTTACGAAGCCCTCGTAATCCCGCTTCTCCTTCTCGAAGACGCGGCCGTCCTTCAGGTGGACGGTGAGGCGGCACGGCATCTCCGCAGGAAAGCGGTCACTGTACGCCTTGTCCGGCCGGACGACGACTTTTCGGTGAAGCTGCTGGACGTCTTCTCGAAGAATCCGTTCGGGCTCGTATTGCGCGGGCATTAAGGTGCCGTCCAGGAGGGCTGCCGAGACGATATAGGGGAGGCTGTGATCCGCTTCCTCCTTCGTCCGCACGCCGTACTTGGAGCCTTCTTCCCCGCCTCCGATGATGTTGAATCCGACGTCAAAGATGTCGATCTCGATTCGGTCCACCTGATCCGCAGCAAGGCCGCGTTCGGCCCTCAGCTCGAGAATCCCTTCCGTGGCCGACTGCGAATGGATCTCCGCGTTGTACTTCTTCACGGCCGTCTTGGTCACGCGTTCCAGGTCCTCCTTCGACCAATCGATCGAGAAGCGGCCCGCGATGGAGTCCATGAAACCCTTGTTTCCCTCGAAGACTTCCATCGGGCCCGTGATGCCGTGTCTTGCGAGAAAGGTCGCGTGGGTCCCGCAGAAGCCCGTGTTCGGATAGGCGAGGCCTTTCCAGTTTGACAGCACGCCCGTCCGGGTCACCCGAAGGGCGTTGAACGCGGTCCCGCTGATTGCGATCGCGTTCGCGGTCTTCGCCGCATCGAGCCGGAGGGCCTTCGAGACGCCGGCCGCGACCGCAAAGGAGCCCTGGGTCGTATGATCGAAGCCTCTCGCCCGCACGGGCGCGACGTCACTCAGGCGGCATTGGACTTGGTACGCCACGGCAAGGGAAAGGAGGAGGTCCTTACCGGTCCCGTTCGCGTACTCCGTGGCGGCGAGGATCGCGCCGAGGTTGTCGCTCGGGTGGCAGGTCTCGCCCTTGGCCAGGTAGCTGTCGTTGAAGTCCAGGTACCTCACGAGAGCCGCACTGTAAAGGGCGCACCGATCCGGGGCCGTCTTGCCGAATCCGAGCGCCGTGCAGAGCGGTCGGCCGCCGAAATCCCGTAGGTAATCCCGAATCGCTCGGATCGGTCCGCCTTCCAATGCCCCGACGGCACACCCCAAGCCATCGAGGATGCGGATCTTGAGCGCACCCACTGCGGTGTCTGAGAGGTCGTCGTAGGTGCGGGAGACTACGAACTCGGAGAGATCTTGCACCATAGTCATATCATGCACCGCCGCATCGAGCGAGTCAATCAGCCATCTCGATTCGTTTTGCGAGCCCACGATAGACGGGTTGGACTTGGGCGTATCGTACGTATTGGGCGCATCGTACGTATTGTACCTACGCGTATTACATGGCATAGGCGCCCGCGTCGCCTGCGCAGGCGATCGGATGGCTGGATCGAGCGAAGAGAGTTCATCTGTGGGCCGGACGTTGTTGATTTCGATCGTGGTGTCCGCCATCGTCGGCGCGGGAGCGGGGTTCGGTGCGGGATACCTTTCCGGCACGAGGCCGGCAACCCACACGCCGCAGAACCGAGAGTTTTGGGTCTTCACCGTCGTGCTGCCTTTCAACGACAGCGGGCCGGGCATGCCGTCCCACGACTACTTTGCACCGGATCGCATGACGGTGTTCAAGGGAGACAACCTAACGATCCACTTTTTCAATACGGAAAGTGAGCCCGAGGACCACACCTTCACAATGGACGCCCCTTATGCGATGAATCACATCTTGCCGTTCAACGCGACGACGACTTTCAGCTTCACCGCGACCGTCTCGGGTATCTTTCCGTACCGATGCCTCTACCACCAGCCCACGATGACGGGCTGGCTTGTTGTCTTGGACAACTAGGTCTCTTTGAGCGAGGCAGGGATGGGTCTCTCTCCCGACAGCAGGCCGTATCGCCGCAGCCATGGGGCCCCCGCGGCGTAAGAACCTCTCGGCCTTGTTCCTCCGAGGGGGGATGACAAGACATCCGCTCGACGAACGTCGGGGGATACGCGCTATTGCGGTGGAACGTATTCTACTTGCAGCAGCTATTAGAACCAGCCGATGCCCTCGTGCCTAGGGATTTCCATGGTCTCTTCCAGCCCTGCGACATGCGCAAACTGCGGCGGACCCCTCGAGCGTATTGAGGAATACGCATTGGACATTGCAGGAGAGGATGTCCGCTTCTACGCGGACCGCTGCACTTCGTGTCAAAGCGAATACGTGAACGCGCCCGACATCCTCCGGTCCGACGAGGAGCTCCTCGCGGTATTTCGACCGGGTACGGGCTCCATCGGGGCTTATCGCAAGATCATGGCCCTCGCGAGTCGGGACCCGGACCTCCGTCATCAGCTACGACCTCGCGTCGGGGCGGCGCTCCTAGCCCATCTCCTCCAGGAGGACCTGGCTGACGTCGTGTTTCTCGCCCAACAAGGTGTCTCGGAGGAGCCCGTCATGGCGTTCACGAAGGCAGACTTGTTCCGGGCAGGCGAAATCCGAATGGGCCCCGGCCGCTCGGTCTTCACCGGGAGCGGGCTGCGGGCAAACCTGCTCACCCTCGCGCAGCTCAAGCAGTTCGTCGAGACGGACCGTGGGCTCAATCCGCGCATCGCCGTCGTGGGTCGACCCTGTCAGATTTACACGATGCGCAAGCTTCGTTGGGATCGCTTTGCGCCCGGCTACGAGCTCGTCTTCGCGCTCGGCACGTACTGCTACGGCAACTTCTCCGCCGCGGCCTGGGGTGGCCGGAAGCTGCGCGGGCTGATCGGCTTCGATCCCGCGGAGATCCGCCACGTCGAATTCGTCGGCGAGGAACTTCGGTTCACCTCCGCGGGCGGCGTGCAGTCGAAGGTGGGCCAGGACGAAGTCGCCGGCTTGGTGAACCCGAACTGCCTCCAGTGCTATGACTTCGCCGCGAGCTTCAGCGACGTGAGCGTGGGTCTCGTGGGGCCCGACGAGCTGTTCGAGACTGCCGTCATCCGGACGGACCGCGGGGAGCGAATCGTGGATCAAGCGATCCGGGACGGCGTCCTCATGACCTCCGGACAATACTACGGAGGAACGGGCTCGCAGGCAGACGAGCGCTTGATGGAAAGGTACCTCGAGGCGATGGTTGAAATCAAGAGAGGACTCACGCGGAAGCTTCGCTAGCCAGCCTGTCGTGTCCGCGCGTCGCTGGCCTGCCCGTCGCCGATTCAAAACCAGGCTCTTCTTGCCGCAACGGGAAACCGCTTTCTTCAGTCGATCTTCCGCTTTGCGCTATACGCCCTTGAGGGCAGTGTGCAATGGATTCGAAATGGGAGGCCATACGAAGAGTCTCTCCCATGCCGAGGGCTCGCCAATGCGCAGCGTGGTGGGTCCGTCGCCGCGGAACTGAGCGCGCGAAAGGCCCAGTCATCCGGGATGGCTCAGTTGTTGCTGCATTCATCCCCTAGATCGCTGCGGTGTACCGGGCCCAACGGTGGCGGAGATTGTACTGTATATACTTGCCGCGACCGAAGAACCATAAGCCGCGTGTTGCAGCAAGCGCCGAGGTGGCTTGAATGTCGGTTCCGCTCCTCGACCGGATTCGGAAGATGGAGCCCTCGTTGGCCACGCTGCTCCTGTTGACGTTAGGGGCCATTGCAGCGATTGGCGCTTTCGCCGCTCTGACGGCACCTGTGAATGTACTGCTCGGAGATAGCAGCTGGGCGGTAATTAGCGTCTTCCACGGGCCTGGTGCCACAGCTTCCTTCTGGCTGCGACGATTGCGACGTACTTGGCGTGGCGCTTGTACATCGGCGAAATCAGGGCGTTCAAGGATCTGAAGTGGTTGGCGGCCTTCTCTACGTTCAGGTCCGCCGTGACGATCGCCTTCGGCAACTGAATCTACAACGGGTATCGAGCACACGGTGGGCCTCGGGCGTTCTTCCTTGCAAACATGCCTGAGATCCACGCCGTCTTCTTCGAGTTCAAGGAATTCATCGCCCTCTTCACGCTCCCGATGATGGCCGTTTCGACGTTCGTCCTCTGGTGGTATGGCGATGGCATTGTCCAGGACCAGGAACTCGGGGCCGTCGCGAGCATTCCGGTCCTGCTCGGCTGGGTGTACCTGGTACTGGCGTACGTTCTCGGCGCGGCAATTACGAAACTGGCGGGGGGGGGTGATCGATGGCAACGGTCGAGGGGATCGTCAGCGGACGGGAGGTCCTTCGGTCGAGATTCCCGACGGGGACGGCCGTCGCTGCACTTGTCTCCGCCATGATCGGCTTGCTCATCCTTGGCGCAGAGAACATCTTATGGCGACGTGGACGCCGGATTTGCGAAGGCAATTACGCTCAATGCCGGCATCGGACCGTACAGCGGGAAGGAGCTGTTCTGGCTCTCCGGATGGTTCGTCAGTTGGATCATCCTACACTTCGCGCTCCAGAAGAAGGCGTTGAACATCCGGAAGTGGTTTGGGGTGTTCATCGGTGGGAATGCTCGCTGCCACCTTGCTGGTTTGGCCGCCCATTTTCGAAGCAATCGGGAACGCCCTTAAGGGTCCCTAGGACTCGTCGCCGCAATCCGAACATCCTTTGAGGGTCAGGACGAGCGACAGACGGGGATCGGCTTCGTACCTCCCCCTCTCCATGAGATTTCACCGGATGTGGGGTGCGGTGTCGGCGACACTCTTAAAGCTCTGAAAATAGAACTATTGCAACAGTAACTTTCGCCCAAATCCTCCTCCAACTACGTCGCGGCCCATGCCGAGGAGAACCAGCGCGAGGAATGGCTAGGCGATCGGGGGCGCTGGTTTAAGTCGGACGGCGGCTGTCTCGCTGGGCACCATGGCGGAGCCTAAGGACGACATCACGGAGGAGCGTCGCATCCTCAAGGAGGCGGGGATCCTCGACGAAAAGCTCCTCGAAAAGATGGACATCTTTCCGGGGGACCGCGTCCGCTTCCGCTTCTATTATCCTCATTCCGGGTTCGAGGAGACGATTGGCCATTTCCTCGGCTTCTACACGCTCTACGAGGGCCCCGAGGGCGGGGGCGACCTGAACCTCGTGATCCGGACCGTGAAGGACGGCCGCACGACGGTCGTCTACAAAGACCGGAACTACCTGGAAGAGTACGAAGTCCTCGAGCCGAACATGAAAGTGCGAGACAAGATCCGCGATCTGGACGCCCGCCATGGCCGGCACGTCGGGCACGAGTTTGGTTGAGCCCTCAATAGTTGTCGACGCCTTGGGCGAGAGCCCGCAGGCGTGCGATTCGCTCTTGAATCGGCGGGTGGGTGCTGAACATCCGCACGAACGCACCGGCGGCGAACGGGTTCACGATGAAGAGGCTCTGAGACGCCGGGCTGCCGAACGTGAAGGGCCTCCGCTTGTTCGCTACCTCGAGTTTCTCGAGCGCCGAAGCGAGGGCGAGCGGCTGCCCGATCGTCTTCGCGCCGCTGTAGTCGGCCTTGTATTCCCGGCTTCGAGAGATCGCGAGTTGCACGAGGATGGCGGCGATCGGCGCGAGGATCATCCCGACCAGGGCGAGAATGAGCGTGGCCGCGTTCCCGTTGCGGTCCCGGGAGCCGCCGCCGAACAACATGTTCCAGCCGAACATCCGGGCCATGAACGAGATGGCGCCGGCGAGCGTCGCCGCGACCGACATCACGAGGATGTCGCGGTTCCGGACGTGCGAGACTTCATGGGCCAAGACGCCTCGAAGCTCGTCTTCCGAAAGGAGGCTTAGGATGCCCTGTGTCACCGCGACGACCGCGTGTTGCGGATTCCGGCCCGTCGCCATCGCGTTCGGCGTCTGGGTCGGGATGATGGCCACCTTGGGCATCGGCAGGTTCGTCTGCTGCGTCACTTGACGGACGATCCGGAACAGCCCGGGGGCTTCGGCCTCCGTGACGAGCTTGGCCCGGTACGACCACAGGACGATGCGGTCCGAGGCGAAGTACGCGATCGCGTTCATCGCGCCCGCGAGGAGCAGGAACGTCAGGACTCCGCCGACCGCGTTGCCGAGCCACACCGTCCCGATTGCCCAGCCGAAGACGACGAAGATGCCCGTCAACAAGGCGAAGAGGGCGAAAGTACGCAGGTAGGCTCCCATGGACTCCCCACCCCACTGAGTGGCATCTCATGAGCACTCGGACGTCCTTTATCAACTTGATGCGGGAAAGCCGCTCGCCGCTCAGAGGCCCAAGACGTCCGAGTATCCTTCCATGTCCATGAAACCGTGGCCGCTCACGTTGAACGCGATGACCGGACGGTCGCCGGCCTCTTTCGCCTTCAGCGCCTCGTCGATCGCGCACGCGATGCTGTAGGCACTTTCCGGGGCGGGGAGGAAACCCTCCGTCTGGACGAACATGCGGGCCCGTTCGAACACATGTCGTTCGTCCGTCGGGTAGGCAATCGTGTCGATCAGGCCGCGGTGGCGGAGGAGCGAGAGGATCGGAGAGCAGCCGTGGTACTGCAGGCCGTCCCCGCGGACCGGCTTCATCTCCGTGCGGTGGCCGAGGGTGTACATCTTCAGCATCGGCGTGAGTTCCGCGTGGTCCGCGAAGTCATAGCGGTATTCCCCTTGGAGATTCGGGGCCGCGGCGCTCTGGGCCGCGATGAAGCGGATCTCCTTGCCGTGGAACGCGTCCGCGAAGAAGGGGAGGGTGAAACCTCCAAAGTTCGATCCGCCGCCAAGACTCGAGACCATGAGGTCCGGATACTCGCCGATCTGCTCGAACTGCCGTTGGGTCTCGAGTCCGATGACCGTCTGATGCAGGAGGACATGGTTCAGGACGGAACCGAGGCAATAGATCGCCTTCTCATCGCCCCCGGCATCCTCGAGTCCTTCCGATACCGCAATGCCCAGGGAGCCGGGATGGTGCGGATCTTTCTCGAGGAGGGCGCGTCCCGTTGCCGTCTCCGGACTCGGTGAAGCATGGACCGTTGCGCCGTACATCCGCATGAATTGACGGCGCTGCGTCTTCCAGTCGTGGACCGCGCGAACCCAGAAGATCGTCGTCGGCAGGCCGGCAAGGCTCGCCGCGTACGCCAGCGCAGTGCCCCATTGGCCCGCACCCGTCTCCGTCGTGAGGCGTTCGTACCCTTCCTGCTTCGCATACCATGCTTGGGCGAGGGCTGTGTTCACCTTGTGGCTGCCCGTCGGACTGTAGAATTCCGTCTTATAGTATAGGCGTGCGGGAGTACCGAGTCGTTCTTCGAGGCGGCGTGCGCGGATTAGCGGCCTCGGTCGACCCGCTTGTCTGTACAGGTCTTGGATCTCCGTGGGGATTTCGATCCACCGCTGCGTGGAGTTCTCCTGCCGCAGGCATTCGCCGATGAGCAGCTCCGGGAGAGCCTTGATTCGCGACGGACCGGTCGCCGGATCCTTCGGCGGCGGGAGGGGCTCTGGAAGGTCCGCTTGGACGTTGTACCACTTCGTCGGCCGCTCATCATCCGGAAGCTGCACGACGACAGCGTCGGCCTGAGACATCCGTCCTCCGAAAACCCGCCCGGGCCATAATGGCGCTCGGATGTATAGGGCTTGCCGCTGCGAACGTCGCGACCTACGCCTCGATGCCGTGTCGTTCGACGATTTCGACGCTTCCGGGAGGCATCGCGCGGGCGATCTCCTCGATCGGGACCCCGAAGGTCGACGCGAGTTTCTTGGCGATGGCCTCGCGGTCCCCCTTGCCTGGAGCGAGGACGACATACCGAACGGATCGGGTCGCGACGGCGGTGACGGGCCCGCCCATGATCTTGCGGTGCCCTTCGACCTCCACCTCGCCAATCGCAATCCGGACGGGCAGGTCGGGGAAGTAGTTCCGCTTCCCGCGGATAACGAACGCCCCACGCGGCAGGAACTCGCCGGACTCCGCTTGCTTCGACACTTGCTCCGGTAGGACCCAGTACGCGCTCCCGCTCGCAAGTCCCGCGGACCACGCCTTGCTGTATGAGAGGGCGAACTCGCACGCCTCTCGCAGCGTGGCGTCCGAAGCGCGTGCGCCATCCTTGATCACCGTCGACGGGGCGCCGTGGACGTCGGCGTGGGCGTACCGATCGCCCTCTTTCAGATGCTTCTTCACGAGTTGGTCGTTCGTGCGCGCATCTCGACCGCCGAGGATGAGGAACCCCTCCGACGAGATTGTCCATCGGTAGGCCTCGAACCACATCGACTTCGTCGACTTGATTCGTGGCCGTTTTGCGACCTTGACCGCCTTCGCCTGTGCGGTTTCCATCTCTGCCCTAGTGGCGCCGGTCGCTTCGTCGACCCGTTGCGCCTTGGCCAGTGCGCCTTTGCGGCGGTCGTAGAGCGCCTGGGCGTTCGCGGTCACGTCCTTCTCGTAGTCCAGCGTAATCGCATCGAAGTCGCCGATCGCGAGCGTGACTGTGTGATCCTTCCGGTCAATCGCTTTGATCTGTGCGTGCTCCGGCGGGGGGCGGCCCTCGCGGATCGCCTTCAGGAGGTCGTCGAATACGGCGTAGTGCCCATAGAGAAAGACCGCCTGAGCTTCGAGCCGCATCGCCTCCTCCCGCAAGGCCTCCATCGACTCCCGCTGCTGCGCGATGCGCCGTTCGAATTTCGCCGCGACATTTTCCGCCATCGCCGCTTGCGGCTCGGCGACGGTCAGGTAGTGGGAAAGGGCCTCGTTGAAGGTAGGAAACTCTCGATGTTCGAAGTCGCGGTATTGAGCGAGCTCGACGGGCGTCGCGTCGATCGCGCGGCCGGGTTGGAAGACCACCCGGGGGTGTCGCTCTTGGTCGACGGCCACCGCGAGGTTGTTGATAGCGGTGAAGAGTCCGTCCACTTGCACCTCGGTGAGCTCCTTCACTTTCGTCTGTTTCTCGACGTCAGCCCGCAGGCAGATTTCCTCGGCGTATGTGCCGCCCAGGTTCAGGACGCTCGCGAGGACCCGGACCACCTGACCCTTGGCTGTGCGGAGTGCGCTGGTGAAAGCGCCTCGGTCAAGCTCGAGCGGGTCCAGCCCCGCTTCCGGGAACCGATAGTGCTCGCCGACTTGGACCGCTCGGTCTTTGAACGTCTGCGGAAAGAGGACCGCGGCGATCGTGTCCTTCTTCGCGACGACGATGTTCCCTTTGCCGAATACCTCGAAGACGAGGTTGATTGGTTCGCCTCCGCGCTCGAGATGGAAGACCGCAATCCGGTCGAACCCGCGTTGCTCGATTCCCTGGATGCGGGCGTTGTCGAGGAGCCGCCGCAAACTCTGCGCGAACGGGGGCGGGGATTCCGGCTTGTTCTCGACTTCGTGGAGGCAGAGCCAGCGCCCCGCCTCGTAGAACAACTCGACCTTGCCGCGTGCAGGTGCGTTGACTCGGAGGATGACTTCGTCTCCCCTTTGATATGCTTTGTCGACATGACCGCCGATGAGTTCTTGCCACTCTGCGACGAGGGCCCGCAGATCGAAGGAGGAAAGGGCTGTCTTCATTTTCGTCGAAGCGAAGACCCGTGCTTTACTTAATGATTGGTCCGCGGCCCGATAATCCTAAGTAAGTTCCATCCTTTGGTCCGCGTCGCTGCCGCAGTGGCTTAGGGGTAGAGCGGCGCCTTGGTAAGGCGCAGGTCGGGGGTTGCTCTCGCTGCACCGAGTCCTTGCAAGCACGCGGCGATGCCTCCGCGGCGATTCAGATTCAGCCGCCTCGGTTCCGCGGCCGTTCGGCTCGTCGACTGCTTCCGATTCCTTCCTACTGCTCCAAGAGCCTCGCCAAGTTTTCGAGCGATTGAGTCCAGCCCAACACGGCTCCCTCGAGGGGGATCTTCTTCGGCACTCCTTCCTGCACGATGCGGACTTCCGTGCCGCCGGGGACATCCTTGAACGTGACCGTGACCTGGATCTCGCCCTTCATGGCCGGGTCCTCACTTTCGAATTTGTCTGTGTAGTGCAATCGTTCGTAGGGCTTGATCTCGAGGAATTTGCCGCCGAAGAAGTGGGTGTCCTTCTTGTCGAGGGACGAGAAACTCATCCGGTATGTGCCCCCGACTTTGGGCTCGAATTTGTACACGTGTGCCGTGTACCCGTTCGGTGGCATCCACTTGGCTAACGCGTCCGGGTCGAGGAACGCATTGAACACGCGTTCGCGCGGCGCCTTGAAGACGCGGGTCAGTCGCACGGTTCCTGTCGCCGTCTCGGTTGTTGCTTTGGTTTCGGTCATGATTGTTCCTCTTCGTTCCACCTTTTCGCCGATTTCGTCCAGCATGTCCTCCCAGAAGATTCGATACTGTACAATCCACGAGAACGCCGCAGAGAGCGGCGCGGCCTTGAGTGCACATCGGCGCACCCGCCCCGTATGGGTTTGCTCCAGGAGACCGACCTCTTCCAGCGCGCGAAGGTGCTGGGAAATGGCCGGAAGGCTCACGTCGTGAGGTTCCGCCAACTCGCCCACCGTGCATTCCCCTTCGGCGAGACGCTCGATGATCGCGCGGCGAATCGGGTGGGCGAGGGCGGCAAACACGTCGTCGAGCCGGACCTTCTGATCCTTAAGCATCTGCTTAACCGTCATGCCTTGCCGATACTTAAGGATTCACTTAATAATACGCGGAGATCGGATCCGGATCGGGTACGTTATCTTGCTGTTGACGAAGTGTCAAAGCGCGAGAGGGAGGCTAACGTATCTTTACCGTATTTGGCATGACGGTCCTCATCGTCTCTCGACCCCAATAGGTGGAGTCTGACGAACCGATGTTCGTGAACAAGATCGTCAGTCGAGGAGGGGTACTGGAGTGAAAGCAGCCGTATACAAAAAGTACGGACCACCGGAAGTGCTTCAGGTCAAGGAGATCGAGAAACCGATTCCCAAGGACAATCAAATCCTGGTTCGCGTCTTCGCGACCACCGTTACCTCCGGAGACGTGCGTTTGAGAAAGGCCGACCCATTCATCGTTCGGTTATTCTTCGGTCTGCTTCGGCCCAGGAAAGCTGTCCTCGGGTCGGACCTCGCTGGAGAGGTCGAAGCGGTCGGAAAGGAGGTGCGACGATTCAAAACGGGGGACCAGGTCTTCGGACTCGGCGTGAAAACGTATGCCGAGTACACCTGTCTGAAAGAAGACGGTCCACGAACCGTCAAGCCCCTCAACGTATCCTTTGAGGAAGCGGCCGCGATCCCGTGGGGAGCGGGATGCTCGTTGTACTTCCTTCGACGAGGAGGCATCCGGGCGGGACAAAGGGTCCTCATCTATGGAGCCTCCGGATCGTTGGGTAC
>WNGG01010087.1_pt1 | contig 13804 bp, 16 predicted proteins | sample 5400661 | NCBI WGS metagenome assembly WNGG01 (sample SAMN13153372, study PRJNA577476) | soil metagenome | isolation source: 100 cm soil or saprolite under Garry oak tree replicate 1 | place: USA:California | collected 2016-06-15
CCGTCCCGATGCGCAGACCCGAGGTGATCATCGGTGGCCGCGGGTCTCCTGGTACGGCGTTGCGGTTCACCGTGATGCCAACGTCGTGCAGGGCGTCCTCCGCGCCACGCCCTGTCAGCGCCGAGTTCCTCAGGTCCACCAGGACAAGGTGGACGTCGGTGCCGCCGGATACAGGGGCAATGCCGGCACGCGTCGCGTCGGGCTCGAGCAGCCTCTGGGCTAGAGTCTGTGCGCCCTGAAGGGTGCGCACCTGCCGGTCGCGGAACTCTGGCGTGTCGGCCAGCTTCAGGGTGACCGCTTTCGCAGCGATCGCGTGCATGAGCGGGCCACCCTGCTGTCCGGGGAACACGTTGGAGTCGATGCGCTTGGCGTGCTGGTCTCGGCAGAGGATCAGCGCCGAGCGAGGGCCTCCCAGCGTCTTGTGGGTGGTCGTGGTGACGACGTCCGCAAACGGGATCGGGGATGGATGGAGCCCAGCGGCCACGAGTCCAGCGAAGTGCGCCATGTCGAACCACAAGGTTGCACCGACCTCGTCGGCGACCTCCCTGAAGGCGGCGAAGTCAAGGTGACGTGGGTAGGCGGACCAGCCGGCGATGAGGACTGCCGGCTGGTGCCGGCGCGCGAGGCTCCGCACCTCGTCCATGTCAACCAGTCCGGTGTCCGCGTCGACGTGGTACGCGATGGACCGGTAGATCTTGCCTGAGAAGTTCAGCTTCATTCCATGCGTGAGGTGCCCTCCATGGGCAAGGTCGAGCCCGAGAATCGCGTCGCCGGGTTCCGCGAAGGCACTGAGTACCGCAGCGCTCGCCTGGGCTCCGGCGTGCGGCTGCACGTTGGCGTGCTCCGCACCGAACAGTCGTTTGGCTCGCTCGATGGCGAGGCTCTCCACGACGTCCACGTATTCGCAGCCGCCGTAGTAGCGGCGGCCGGGGTAGCCCTCGGCGTACTTGTTGGTCAGGACTGAGCCTTGCGCCTGAAGCACGGCGAGAGGAGCGAAGTTCTCCGAGGCGATCAGTTCGAGGGTGTCACGCTGCCGTCCGAGCTCCCGTTCGACCGCATCCGCGATGTCGGAATCCACCTCGCGAAGGGCAGCGTCCATGGTGGAAGCGGTCGTCACGAGTCGACGTCACCGCCCACCGTGGTGAAGGTCTCCACCTTCCGCTCCGCGAGTAGGTGGACTGCCTCGCCGAGCACCCTGCCCTGGAACGCCTCGGTGGCTCGGTGGTCCTCGTAGCCTGATTCGTCGGTGTAGTGCTCGTAGAGCACGATGGTGTCGGGCTCGGTGGTGCTGACCTGGGCCTGGAAGTGCACCATCTTCGGCTCACTACGGTTGCCCGGAGTCATCTCCTCCAGGATCTGGAGGACCTTGTCCCGCGCTCCGGGCTTGGCCTTCCAGGTCGCGATCACGACGTGTCCCATGTGGTCCCTTCCTTGTTAGATGGTGAAGCCGATGGCGCGCAGCTGTTCGCGGCCCTCGGGGGAGATCTCCGCAGGCGTCCAGGCGGGTGTCCACTCCCAGTCGATGCGGAAGTCAGCGACGAGCGCTTCGTCCCCGACGAGCTCGGTGCGGATCTGGTCTTCCATTACTCCGGTGAGCGGGCATGCCGCCGAGGTCAGCGTCATTATCAGGATGGCGGTTCTGTTCTCGACGGCGATCTTGCGCACGAAACCGAGGTCGATGATGTTGATGCCGAGATCGGGATCGATGACGTCCAGCAGTCTGTCCCGGATCTCCGGGACGAGCGGGTGACTGTCATCACCACCCGTCGGTGCTTGGGCCGAAGGCACGACCGGGAGCTCTACGGGATCTGCCTGCACATGCTCGGACTGGTACATGCCGGTCGGGACGAGCTCGACGCTGATGTTGCTGGTGACGCTGGTGATCCAGTCGGCCTTGCCGTGTGCCTTGCGTCGCACGCGAACGATGTCTTCCCCGGGCTCGACCCGGCTCGCGGCGACTGTGAGTCCTTTCGGGTCGAGGCCGGCGTCCCTTGCCCGGCTGACAGCACGTTCGAGCACGCGGGCCACGGGCTCGAAGGTGCGGCCGGGGCCGTGGCGCAGCTTGGCGGCCGCGGACACGGCGTCGGTCCCGAGAACGCGCCCAAGTGCGTCCCGTGCCTCGGCCGTGCTCACCCGAACCTGGCTCTGGTCCACCGAGATGCTGGTAAATGTCCTCATGATGCCTCCACACGCGCCGACGGCTTGCGTGGCGCAAGCCGGTTGAGTGGGAATGACTCGTCCCTCAGCAGCTCTGGGGTCGCCTGGTGTTCGGCGAAGAGCAGCCGGCGGGTGACGAGGACGTCCTTGGGGCGGTTCAGCGAAATCACCTTCGCGATTCGGCCGTCGCGCAGCGAGAACGCCGAGAAGGACAGCTCGTCGAGGGAGCCGCGGACGACGAGCTCGTCGTCGGGTCGGGCACGCCCGACTTGCTGGAGGGTGTGTTCGTACTGGTCGGTCCAGAACCAGTGCGCCTCGCTGAAGGTATCGTCGATGCCGATCATGTTCTTGGCCGCCGAGATGCCGTGGTGCATGGCGGTGTCGTGGTGTTCCACCCGCAGGTGGCTCCCGTAGTAAGGGTGGAACGTCGACGCGACGTCTCCCGCGGCGAACACGTCGGGGACACTGGTCTGGGAGAACTCGTCGGTGAGGACGCCGCCGTCGACCTCCAGGCCCGCCTCGACAGCCAGCTCCACGTTGGGGACCGTCCCAGCACCGACTAGCACCAGGTCGGCCTCGATGATTCCGCGGTCGGTGTGCACGACAGCCATCGATCCGGTGTCCTCGACTGACTGCACGACGCTGTGCAGCACAAGCTTGACACCTGCCGCCCGGTGTACGTCGGTGAGCACGCCTCCGAGCACCGGTCCCAACGCGGCCTGCATGAGGGTCTCGCTGCGTTCGATCACCGTGACCCGCTTGCCCATCGAGACCGCCGTGGATGCGGCCTCGCAGCCGATGAAGCCGCCGCCGAGCACGACCACCTTCTCGACGGCGGCAAGCCGGTCACGGATCTGCAGAGCATCGCGGAGCGATCGCAGGGTGAGCACACGATCGCTGTCGACGCCGGGGATGGGGCGGGCCCGGACGCCGGTGGCCAGCAGGATTCGCGAATAACCCAGCGCCTCACCGGTCGACAGCTGGAGGGTCTTCCCGACAGGGTCGAGGGTGTGGGCCCGGACCCCCAGCAGGACCTGCACGTCGTGGTCGGCGTACCAGTCCTCCGGCTTCATGTACGTCGGCTCCGGCGGCGTCGTCGGGACGAGGAACTGCTTGGACAGCGGCGGACGCTCGTATGGCAGCACCTCGTCGACGCTGACGATGACGACCTCTCCGTCGAAGCCGTGCGACCGGAGGCTGGCTGCTGCCGAGGCAGCAGCCACTCCGCCGCCGACGATGACGTGGCGCTGCCTGGTCATCCGACGTCCACCCGGATCATGCCGTCCTCGCCGACCTCGCACGGGTAGCCGTTGAGGCTGCAGTCGTCGGGGTTGACCCCTTGCCCGCTGGCGGCGTCGAACTGCCACATGTGCCGCACGCAGGTCAGGGTTGCGCCGTCGAAGTCGCCTTCGTCGAGGGCCCACGCCTGATGCGGACACCGGTTCTGGTAGGCCCGGACCTCACCGTCCACGTTGACCAGGAGCACCTTGGTGCCCTGGACGTCGACCGGGGCCATGTCGCCTTCCCACAGGTCGTCGATATGCATCGTCTCGTGCCACATCGTGGTCACTTCCGCCGTAGTCATGCCGATTCCCTGTCCTCGTCGCCGAGAGCCGAACCCGTGAGCGCCTCGCGCGCCGCGCGTGCACCGGCAGCCACGTCGTCCGCGGTGCGCGGGGACTCGGGCAGCGACTCGAGGAGGGAGCCGAGACCTGCCGCGGCGTCGTCGGCCAGCGACGACCACTTGGTCACCCACTTCTCGATGGCCTTGCCGGACTCCGGCTTCTGTCGGATGGCGAATGCCCCCAGGGCCTGGCTCCAGCGGTTGCGGCGCTGGTTGTCGGCGTCGAGGAAGCTCTGCAGCAGCCAGCTGAGGTTGTCCCCGTTGGCGAGGGCCACCTCGCCGAACTGGCGCGTGAGCACGTCGTCGATGGTGGGGAGGAGGACCAGGTTGAGCGCGGTGAACGCCTCGCCCCAGTCATAGGTGGCCAGTGCCGACTCGACGGCTTTGCGCGTCCCCTGCCAAGCGGGGTGCTCCTGCCAGTGCTCACGCTCGCGTTCAGTGCCGATGCCGGACTCCGGGTGCGCCAGCTGCAGTTCGCGGGTGCGGTAGGCGATGGTGGTGTTTCGGCGGAGGAAGTCAGCCGTCGACAGGCCCGCCGGGTTGGTGATGTACGACGTCGGCGCCAGGTAGCCGATGTAGGCCTCGATCTGCTGGAAGCCGTGCACCGCGTACCGAGACGGGGTGTAGAGCGTCCCCAGCAATTCGAGCCACCCGGGCGCGAACGTGGTGTCGGACCCGAGGAGGGCGTACTCCTCCAGAACGCCGTGCACCTTGGACTCCGACTCGGCCTGCGCGTTGACGTACATGCGGTAGGTCAGGCTGTCGGGCTCGCGGAACTGCTCCCAGTTCTCCGCCTGGAGCGGGGACTGGTCGCGGTAGGTGAGGAACCACAGGTTGGGCGGCGAGGATGGGTTCTGCTCGAAGGCGGACGGCCTGTTGTCCCGCATCGTCCAGTTCTGGCCGTGAGTGACGATCTCGTACTCGCTGGGCATCTTGCGCACGTCGCCGAAGGCGCTGAACGTGCGTCGACGCCTGGGCCGGTTGATGCTCTCGTTCATCGGACCAGTTCTCCTTCCGGAGCGTCGCGCTTGATCTTTTCCCAGACGATTTCCTCGCTGGTGGTGATCACCCGGCCTGCGAACGACGACATCATCGTGCCGAAGGACCGGATCTCGTAGTCGGCGCCGAGGTAGGCCCGGAGGGTGTCCTGTGTGACACGGACCCGGCCGTCGCCTTGGACCCTGACGTAGGAGCCGCGGTCGATGACTGCGATCTCCTGGTTCGGGTTGTCGTCGCGGATCGCCGCGATGACGTCCTCGATCTGGTCGCCCATCCGTAGGACGGGACCGACGGGGTTCTTCATGACTGTCCCTCCGGGGTGTCGTATTCGACGGCGATGTGGTCGAGCGGGGCGATGCCCGCCTCAGCGACGGTCATCTCGGCGGCAGCTTCCGCCCGTTGTGGAAGACCACCTTCGGGTAGGGCAGTGCGCGCACCCGCTTGCCCTCGACGTGGTGTGCCACCGCGGCGGCCACTTCGGCCATCGTGTTTGCGGTCGTGACCGGGACGAGGATCTGCACGAAGTCGGTCGCGAAGATGGCATTGAGTGGCACCAGCTCCGGGGCGCGATCCTCGATGCCCAGCTCGATCTGCTGCTCGGTCATCAGCTCGCCTTTCCAGCAGGGACGGCGAGGCCTGTGGCTGTCCGTCCGACGTAGTCACGTGTCCAGGCCGCGTAGTCCGGGTCGTCGCCCATGACCTCGGGCGTCATCCCCATGTAGGCCAGCACGCCGCCGACGTCCATGGGCTGGATCTGACCTGCCAGGAACCGGTCGATCAGCGTCTCGTGGTTGACGTTGTCGCGGTCCTTCCAGAAGATCTGCCGGCAGGCGTTGGTGCAGAAGTGGTACTTCTTGCCGTCGTAGTCCAGCTGCCAGCTGCGCACCCGCCACTTGCCATCACGGGACTGCGTGGCGTTGCACGCGGGCAGGTGGCAGGTGCTGCACAGCCACGGCAGCGTCTCCGGCAGCGTGGCCTCGACGTTGTTCGCGTTGACCTGGTCGATCATCACGTCCCACTTGTCGCCGTAGACGGTCTCCCAGTTGGGGTACTTCTCCTGCAGCCACTCGCGCTCGTCCTTGGAGACACCGGCCTTCGGACGCCACCACAGGGTCGGACGCCAGAACCACAGACCCATGTGCAGGCCGTGGTGCCAGGTGTCGAGGCCTTGCATGAACTCGTCCCAGAACCAGGGCTTCTTCAGGCCGTAGTCCTCGATGGTGTGGATGAACTGGTCGATCACCCACTCCTCCATGAACTCGCGGTAGGACTGCTTGCGGTGCTCGAGCGGGGTGTAGTAGTCCATCGCCGGGCCAGTGAGCGCGGCGAAGATGCGGGCCGACCCCCAGAAGGACTTGTCGATGATCCACTGGGCCCGGACCGGGTCGTGCTCGACCAGGATCTCCATGGTCGGGCCGCCCTGCTGTGAGTGCCTGGCCTCGTCGGTCTGGATCGACGAGATCATGTTGGCGAAGTTGACGTCGCCGGACTCCAGCGCGTCGGCAGACAGCGCCACGAACTGAAGGTTGGTGAACCCGGTCTCGAACGTGAACGGAAGCTCGATGGCGAGGTCGACGACGTTGGGCGCTGTCATCATGCCGTCGAACAGGTTCCGCGCCGAGAGCGGCACCCAGTCGTTGGTGTGGAAGGTCTTCTGGGTCCAGTCGTACTGCGGGTCCTTGGCGATGAACTCGTGACCGAAGAAGGTCGTGATCTGCGCGTGCCGCATCTCGTCGAGCTGCCCGAACGTGGCCATGTTGCGCCAAGCCGCGTTCAGGCCGAACCGCGCCATCTTCAGCTCGCCGAGGACGGCCGCGTACTCGACGAGCGCGACGCCTCCGAAGTGCATCTTGGTGGCGGACTTCCAGCCCTCGTCCAGGATGTCGAAGTTGTTGGACCGCTGGAGGGCGGCCTTGACGGCGTACGCCGAGGATTCCTTCTCCCGCTGGGTCGCGACGTACTCGGGGTAGGTGACCTTGTAGGACTCCTCCCAGTTCAGCCAGGCCTCCCGGGGGACCTTTCCGGTCCCGGAGTGCCACTCGGGGTAGATGGCCTCGTCATCGACGTACGTGGGCGTCCAGTCCACGTCGCGGACGAACCCCTGCCATTCCTCACGCTTGAGCAGTGCCATTTGGTGTGATCTCCTAGTCGACTTCGAGGTGTCCGAGTTGCTGGCTGATTCCGGCGTTGTTCCAGTAGCCGGTGATCGAGGTGATGAGGCCGTCCGGGTTCACGGTGAAGATGAACAGGTGCGGCTCGCGGTAGGTGTTGCCGGCGGGGCGCACGAAGCCCCACGGCAGTTGTTGGGTGCCGCCGATGTCCACCTGGGCGACGACGTCGCCCTGGTCGTTGGCGTTGATCGTGTGCACCACGTTGGACAGGTTCGGGAATGAGTTGATGAGGCCGGCCCAGATCGCCTTACCGACCGTCCCGACCTTGCCGTCCGCGCGCAGGACACGCTGCTTGCCCCAGACTTCGAAGGGCGGGTAGGAGAAGTCGGCATTGATGGCGCAGAGCTCGCCCATCCCGTGCACGTCGTGGGCGCGGTACCGGTCGAAGAACTCGATCACCACGCCGGCGTACTGGGCTGCCGTGCGGGGTTCGTGGGCTGTCATGGTCATTGGGTGCTCCTCACACAATCGCGATCTGGTCGAACCGCTTCACACCGAGGCGGCGGTAGAGCTGCTGCTGGCACCAGTAGGCGTCGATGGCGACGATCCGTCCGTCGCGGACCTCGAAGCGCCACGCCTCGTCTAGATCGAGGTGCTTCTCCTGGTTGATGGCCCCGGCATAGGGGGCGGCCTGGGTGCCCTCCACCTTCAGCTCGGCGGTCAGGACGTCACCGGTGCGCAGGATGCGCTTGGTCGTGACCCGGAGGTCGGGAAAGGCGCGGGCGATGTCCTCGAGGATCTCGCGGATGGCGGCCACGCCTTGTCCGCGGAGGCCGAGGCCGTGGGCCGTGACGCGTACGTCGTCGGCGACTCGGGCAACGGCCGTGTCCACGTCTCGACGGCCGAAGGCATCGAGGAACTCCACGACCGGGTCGTCGCTAGGGGTGGTGGTCACGTGAGTGCTCCGTTTCCTGGTGAAGGTCTTGGTGAGGATGGACATGTCAGGCCGCCTCGGTGGCCGCTGCTGTCAGGGCCTTGATGACGGCGTCGGCCACCGCCTCGGTGGACCCGGGGTTCTGACCGGTGATGATGTGCCGGTCGACGACGACGTGGCTCGCCCAGGCAGCGGGACCGTCGTCGAACACTGCGCCGGCGTTCTTAAGGGCCGTGTCGACGTACCAGGGAAGACCGAGCTTCCCGGGTTCGGTCTGGTCCTCTTCCTCGTCGGTGAAGCAGGTCATGCGGTAGCCGTCGAAGAGCCACTGGCCGTCGGGGCGCTCGGGGGCCGACAGCATGAGCGCCGGGCCGTGGCACAGGGAGGCAATCGGGGCGCGCTTGGCGTGTAGGGCCACCAGCAGTCGGCCCACGTCCGGGTTGTCGGCCAGGTCGACCATCGGGCCATGGCCGCCGGGGGCGAATACGGCATCGAAGCTCGTCAGCTCCTGGTCGGTGAGGCTGCGCAGGTCGGCTGGCTGCTGGAACCCCGAGATGGTGTCGAGCTTCGCCTTGCGCGTTGCCGCAAGGGCCTCGCTCGCTCGGCGCTGGGCGTCGACGGCATCCCGGATCTCCGCAGCGGTGAGCCCACCGGCCAGGTTGCTGTCGTCGCTCAGTACGTCGGCGATCGTGCGGTCCTCGCGCCAGGCCACTTTCGCGGCGCGGCTGACCGCGGCGTGCGCCTCGGCTCGGGACAGTCCCCTGGCCTGAATCGCCTCGGCCAGGCGCCGCGCGGCCGCCAGGCCGAGCTCGGTCGCATGGTGCAGCGTGAAGCGGATGTCGTCTGGGTCCACCGCGAACGTGCGCACGACCGAGTTCAGGTAGTCCTTGTCCTCCTCGGGGTAGTGGAAGAACCAGTTCAGGCCGTAGGGGTCGGCGGTCGGGGCCTGGCCATCGGGGGTCACGACGACGACGTCGAAGCCAGCGGCGACGAACCGCCCGTACGGCTTCAATGCCTCCTCAGCGAAGTAGCCGGTCGGATGCGTGGTGCCGTCGGCCATCGTGATCTCGGTAGCGCTCGAGACCAGGTAGGCAATTCGAGTCATCAGGAAGTTCCTTCGGTCGGGAGTTCAAGGGGCCTTGTGACCGGGGCCACGTCCTGAAGAAAACTCCAACCGAGGGTCGCGCAGTACTTCATTCCTGCTCGATGTGTGTCGATTCCTCGCCAGTTCCTGCGGCGATATCGCAGACCGACGGACTTGTGTCGGGAACCGATTGGATCGGCGCTTCGGCGGGAGGAATCGACCTAGCGTTTGGGCTTCTCCAAATCGGAGAGATCACCCCCAAACAAGAGAGGCTTGAACATGGCACGCGTCTTGTTCGCCGTCACGGGATCCCGTCACTGGACCCTCAACGACGGCACCCAGCACCCCTGTGGGTACTGGCCCGAGGAGCTCGCCGTACCGCACGAGGTTTTCGCCGCCGCGGGGCTCCAGATCACGGTTGCGACCCCCGGTGCAGTGTCACCTGTGCCGGACGAGGCCGGCTTCACCCCCGAGATGAACGGCGGCTCGGAGGAACCGGGGCGGCGGTTCCGTGCCTACCTGGACAGGATCAGTGACCAGCTGGCTAACCCGGTGGACCTGGACGAGGTCACAGCCGACGACTTCGACCTGGTGTTCGTGCCCGGTGGGCACGGGCCGATGGAGGATCTGGCCGGCTCCGCGTCGTTCGGTCGCCTGCTCGCCGAGTTCACAACCCAGAACAAGGCCGTGGCCGCGGTCTGCCACGGGCCGGCGGCGCTGCTGCCCGCTCACGACGAGTACGGCTGGCTCTTCCGCGGTCGTCGGGTCACCGGTTTCACCAACGTGGAGGAGGCTCAGGTGGGGTTCGCCGATCGGGCACCGTGGCTGCTGGAGGACCGGCTGCAGGAGGTCGGCGGCGCGTTCGAGGCCAGCGCGGCCCCGTGGCAGCCGCACTTCGTGGTCGACGGCAATCTCTACACCGGCCAGAACCCGGCGTCGTCGTTGCCGCTGGCGCAGCTCCTGCTGACCGCGGTCGCCTCAGCTCACGCCTGACGCAGTGCTGCCATCTGATCGCCCAGGGCCTGCGCGTCGACGTAGGCCCTGGGTGTCGTCCCGAATCGGCTCCGGAACTCCTTGATGAAGTGGGAGGCACTGGAGTATCCGACGGCCCTGGACACGTCGGTCACGCTCAGGCGCCCGTCCAGCAGCAGCTCCCGCGCCCGGTCCAGGCGCAGCTCCTTGAGGAACTGGTACGGCGAGCGCCCGGTGACCTCGCGGAACAGATGCGAGAAGGAGGAGGGGCTCAGGTTCACCTGCTCGGCCATATCGTTGACTGTGATGGGCTCGGAGAAGTGCTCCTGGACGTAGGTGAGCGCCGCGGAGACCGGATTGCCACCCGCCTGCTTGGCAGCGATGTAGACCATGCCCTTCTCCGGTACCGGCGCTGTCCGCACGGCCGGGAAGCCGGCCGCGGTTCGACGCTCGATCATGTCGGTCGACACCTTCTTGACCAGCCCGGGGTCGACCTGCAGTACGAACGACAGAAACGGCTTGCGGGGACTGGCCTCAAGGATCTGGGCCTGGAAATGAAGGCTGCTGCTCAGCACCAGGTAGTTGAACGGGTCGTAGACGTAGGTTTTGCCTTCGGCGATCACCGCTTTGCGGCCTTGGGCCACGATGCCGATCGACAGGGACTGGATCTCTTCCCAGGTCGGTTCGGTCGGCTCGTGGAACCGGTAGATCGTCAGCCCGGGCCAGCCGCCGTCATTACCGCCGATCCGAGGCGCTCGTGAGGCCAACTCGGCGATCAGGTCCCCCGTGGTGACTGAGTGCTCGATGTGGGACGTCATCTTCATCCTCCAGACGGGTGGCGGCGACCGCGGTCACGCCGCCAACCCAGTGTATGTGAGCCATGTCACAGTGCGCATTGCTGCCGTCCAGCTGTGGTCGTTCTCAGCGCGCGAGTGGGGCCGCGCGGTACTGGATGGACAGGTATTCGTCGATGCCTTCGATTCCGCCTTCGCGTCCGAGGCCGGAGCTCTTGACGCCGCCGAAGGGTGCCGCAGCGTTGGAGATGACGCCCATGTTGATGCCGACCATGCCGGCCTCGAGCTCGGCGGCGACCGCCTGGCCGGCCTCGAGGGTGGGGGCGAAGACGTAGGCCGCGAGGCCGTAGTCGGTTACGTTTGCTGTCTCGAGTGCGTCCTGGCGGGTGTCGAACCTGGCGATGGGCGCGATCGGGGCGAAGATCTCCTCGGTCATGGCGAGGCTGTCGCGTGAGACGTCCATGAGAACGGTCGGCTCGAGGAAGTGTCCGGGACGCTCCAGCTGGCTCCCGCCGGTGAGGAGAGCGGCCCCTCGCTGCACGGCATCGTCGATGATCCGCAGGGACCGGTCGACTGCGCCCTGGGTGATCATTGGTCCCAGGTCCGTGTCCTTCGCCAACCCCGGCCCGAGCTTGAGGGCCCGGGTACGTGCCGCCAGTCGACCCGCGAACTTGTCTGCCAGTGAGTCATGTACAAGGAACCGGTTGGCGGCGGTGCAGGCCTGGCCGACGTTTCGGAACTTGGCCGCCAGCGCTCCCTCAACGGCAGCGTCGACGTCGGCACCCTCCAGGACAATGAAGGGAGCGTTGCCACCGAGTTCCATCGAGCACCGCAGAACCCGCTGGGCGGCTTGCGCGAGGAGCAGCCGGCCGACCGTCGTCGAGCCAGTGAAGCTCAGCTTTCGCAGCCGCGGGTCGGCAAGCAGCGTCTGGCTGATGGGGGCCGGGCGCGTGCTTGTCACCAGGTTGACCACCCCGGGTGGCAGGCCAGCCTCCTCCAGTACATCGACCAGGAGCATCGCGGTGAGTGGGGTGAGGTCGGCCGGCTTGAGGACGACCGTGCATCCGGCGGCCAGGGCGGGCGCGATCTTGCGGGTCGCCATGGCGAGCGGGAAGTTCCAGGGGGTGACGAGATAGCAGGGACCCACCGGCTTGCGCGCAACGTGCAGGGAGCCGGTGCCTTCCGGGAGGACGCCCCAGCGGCCGCCGATGCGGACCGCCTCCTCGGAGAACCAGCGGAGGAACTCGGCTCCATAGCGCACCTCTGCCTGGGCTTCGGTCAGGGACTTGCCCATCTCTCGGGTGATCGTGGCGGCGACTTCGTCGCGCCGGTCCCACAGCCGGTCATAGGCGTGCCGAAGGATGTTCGCCCGGTCCCGTGGAGGCGTTGACGACCACATGTCCTGGGCTGCGACGGCCGCGTCCAGCGCCCTGAGGGCGTCGGCGGGTCCGGCGTCGACGACGGTGGCGATCGATTGACCGGTCGAGGGGTCTCGCACCTCGAAGGTCTTGTGCTCCTGCGGCGTGACCCAGTGCCCGTCGACGTACAGGCCGGTCCGGCCCTCCAGCGTCAGGGCCGGAACGTGTGCTTCGGCGACAGGCATCTCTTTCCTTCCGGATCCACCGTGATGGGGTGACTTCGAGGGGGGGTTCCGTAGCGGGGCCGGCGATTCTGTGCGCCCACCCCGCCACGGCGCGTGGGTGCTAGACCTGCTGGTGCGGCGGGGCAGTCTTGGCGCGGCTTGTGGTGCCCGCACCATGGCTCGCCCGCCAGAACGGTGGACAGGAGCCCGAGAACCACGCCGACGAGCAGCGAGGCCAGGCAGCTGACCCAGACCCAGGGGTAAGGGGTTGAGAAGACCCCGCCGAAGGCGCCAGTGCCCGCGGACGTCGGCTCAGCGAGGGACTTGAGCCCGCTACCGACTCCGCCACCTTCTCGGCCCACCCGTCCATTCCAGTGACCAGCCACCAGAAGCCGACAGCGGTAAAGGCCGCCAAGGAAGCGGGCGCGTAGTACCAGTCGAAGACGGAGAGGATGACTGCACCGAATCCCAGGATCCCGACCCACACGGCGATGCCCCAGAAGTCGGGCAGGTCGGCGGTTGCCGGGCTCGCCACCATGAGGACAAGGCCGGCTGTGGCGCCGATGACCGTCGCGATGGCGACCTTGGTGGCGGCCGCCATGTCCGCTCCGGCCGCGAAGAACAGCGCCCAGGTGATGAACGCAGCCGGTGCAACCAGGTGGAAGTTCGCGGGAAGTCCAAGACCGTTGCCGAGGTCGCCGTTATCGAACCAGTGGAAGCTGAAGTTGAGCGAGATCTCGATCCAGGCGAACGCGAGCACGCCGAACGCGACAGCCAGCGGGACTGCTTGCTTGAGTTTGTCGACCATCGGTTGAGTTTCTCCGTGGTAGTGACTCGGGGCGAGCGCTCGCGTCCGGGAGGGGTGTGCTGGGTCCGGCACTGGCTGGGACAGTAGGCGGCGCAAATGGCGGCCCGCTAGGTTCGGCGGACCGGTTCCGTCGTAACCCGCACACATTGGCGCGGATCCCGCTATCAGTCGTGGCTCGGGGGGCATGGGGCCGCTCGCACACTTCACCTGTCATGGCCGCGGTGGGATGATCGGGGCGGAGAAAGGCACCCCGCCGATGACGCCCTTCATGCTCGCCGTCCAAGCCCTGCTCGAGGGCGACCAGCCCCCGGAACCAGCGACCAAGCCGAGCCGACCTCGCCCGGTCGCGAAGGCCGCGGACACGCACGTCATCCTCCGCTCGCTTGCCGAGCAGCTGGTGAGCGAGGCCAACGCGGTCCTTCGCGGACGCGGTGTTGGGATCAGCCTGGTCGACGACACCGGTCCGGGTGAGTTGATGTTCACGGTGCGACACGGCGATCGAGCGGCGCACGTGCGGACCGTGGTGTCGGGTCACACCGCTCTGGGCCAGCTGGTGAAGGCCGGCGCGCCCGTCGAGGAGCCGCGCGAGTTCACGTCGGAGGACGAACTGCAAGCGTTGGTGCTCAGTCTGCTCGGAGGCTGACGACGGCCAACCGAGCGGCCCTAGGTCACGTCCTCGCGACCTGGGCAGGGCGTGCCTACTCCGCGGTCGCGGCCCTCGCCGCCGCTGTCGACAACC
>WNGG01005747.1_pt1 | contig 13803 bp, 10 predicted proteins | sample 5400661 | NCBI WGS metagenome assembly WNGG01 (sample SAMN13153372, study PRJNA577476) | soil metagenome | isolation source: 100 cm soil or saprolite under Garry oak tree replicate 1 | place: USA:California | collected 2016-06-15
GAGTATCCACCGGGCGGGTCGGACCCAATACATCGCCACAACGCACATGCGTTTGTTTATGTGCTTGAGGGCTCAATCGTGATGCAGGTGAGGGGCGGAAAGGAAGTGACTCTGACACCTGGTCAGACCTTCTATGAAGGTCCCTCTGATGTTCACGTCGTCGGGCGAAACGCCAGCCAAACCAAACCGGCGAAATTCGTAGTGTTCCTGGTTAAGGACAAAGGCGCTCCCGTATTGGTGGCGGCGAACTAAATCAAACACTACAAGAATTGGCCCGACTGGTACGCCGCATACATGGTGGCGGAGCAGGCCGGGACGGAGCTGTCAACGTAAATGGAACTACGACGTGTTCGTCAGCCTAGTCTCACTTATTCAAAGGAGAGGAAGTCGCGTTCGGGTTTACAGGCAGGTAAGCGCCTGATTAACGCTTATCGGACATCTCTTTTCAATAGACCGACCATGTGCCCGGCGTGGCGAGTTCGATCAAATGGCGGTCCGGGTCTCGAAAGTAGAGGCTCCAGCCTCCCAATTCCCACGTCCGCCTCTCTTCCACTGCGATTCCTCTTGTCTGCAGCCACGACTCCCAGTTGGCCAGTTCGGCGGATGGGATAGCGAACGCAACGTGTAATTCGCCGTCCCCGTCGTGCGGCGATTGGATCGCGCGCGAAGCACCCTTCTTGAACAGCAGCAGCACCTGGCGAGTACCTGCGTGCATTGCGCAACCACGCTCGCCGAACTCGCTGACGACGCGGAACCCAAAAGTCTCCTCGTAAAAGCGAATTGAGCGAGGCACATCGCTCACGTACAAAGAGGATTCAAGAATGCCATCGGTTTTCGGACGCATCGATCCCTCCTGCTGAGCCTCCGACCGTAACATAAGCGTCGTAATGCCCGGTAAACGCGCTAACCGGGCATTGGTTGAGTTCCCTTGTAGCGAGCCCAAAGGAAGGTCCGAGATAAAAAAAACGCACGCAGAAAGTCTGCTTCTTGACGGATTTGCACGATTTGCTAACTGCTTTCCCCGTATGCCATACTGCTCGCAACCAAAGCGGCGCCTGCGAGGAGGTCTATCATGCGGGCTCCAACGCGTTTCTTTTCTCCTTTTCTCATTCTTCTTTCGGCAAGTTTTGTTTGTCCTGTTTCGATCCCCGCCTGCACAGGGGAGACGGATCAGTCCGTGGCTTCGCCAAAGCCGCATCCCAATCGGCAGAAGAAAGTGTTCACGAACGAGGATTTACAAGGACCGCCCAGTGGGTCCGGCATAACTACTTTTCTTCCATCCCCGGAAGTGGTTTCCGCTCCCCCTAAAGGGGAACAGCGTCCCGCCGCGGGCCGCGGCCAGGGCAGCGTCGAACGCAAACCGTACTTCAAGGAAACGAATCCCCACTGGTACTTGGAACAAATGGACTCGGGGCGCACGGAACTCGAAAGCATTGACAGCACAGCGCAACCAATACGCGAGTTCCGTAAGTCCGGCATGGGCATGACAGGCGGAATTACTCTGGACCAGCTTGGTCTCAGGCTTTCTCCGGAAAATGAGGCCGAGCAACTCGCTCTGCGTCGCAAGGAAATTGAGTCGCAAATCGCCGAACTAGAGGACACCGCGCGGCACAATGGCTTTCCGCCGGGCTTCCTCCGCGGCTCGCTGTCAGCGAGTCCCCCGCTCAAGCGCGCGCTGGGTCCCAAAGAGCAGCCCCCACCTACCCAGGAGCAAGAGCGGACCGCCTGGCAAGAAAAATTGCGGCCGCTCCAGGAAGAGCTGACGCAAGTCGAAGGAGTAGTCGAGCGGATGGAAAAAGAGGCCGCCGCTCGGGGGATGACACTCTATCCTGTTACAGTTGGCGGAAGTTCAACCGCCGATCTCCTGCGACGCCTAAAGGCACGGGCAGCAGCCCTTCAGCGCGAAATCAGCACAATCGAAGACGAGGCGCGTCGTGCCAGCGCCCCGCCCGGCTGGCTACGCTAGCTGACTGGGTGACATCGGCAGCGGATGTCTGCAAACCGGAAACTGAAACCTTGTCCGATAACGCGACTTGCCAGGCAAGTGGAATCACTTCGGAGTTGCCCGTCATCCGCCCACAGTCTGCCGCAAGCAGAGCTTCCTATCTCCCACAACTGGACTTCGGGGGCGTTTAGTGCAGGGTTCAATTATCTCAATAGAGCGCGGACAAATGGGGGGCGAACTACTCGTAGCGCAGCGCGGTCATTGGATCGACACGCATGGCGCGCCGCGCGGGAATCCAGCACGCTGCCATGGCTACAAGGATCAGCATCGCAGCTGTGGCGAGGAAGCTCGGCGCATCGAACGAGCCAATTCCGTAAAGCAAGCTGCTCATGCTTCGACTGAACAATGTTGAAAATCCGAGACCGGCCGCCACACCCACCGAAACCATGGCCATCCCGCCGGCGAGAATCAAGCGAAGGACATCGCCCGGCTGCGCGCCGAGTGTCATGCGGATGCCGATTTCTTGTGTGCGCTGGCTAACCGAGTATCCCATCACGCCATAGGTTCCTATGGCTGCGAGGATCAAAGCCAGCAGTCCGAAGGTGCCGAGCAATTCGGCGCCGATGCGTGGCGCCGTCAAAGACTGCAGCAAAACCTCTTCAACCGTCTGCACGCGAAGGAGCGGAATCGACGGAATCAGGGATTGCACCGTACTGCGTACGCTCCCAAGCGCCTTTGTTGGATCTCCCTTTGCCCGCACATAAAGGGTCACGGTCGGTGAATAATGCTGCTTCAGCGGCATGTAAACGATTGCCTGCGGCGGTTCTCCGAGCGTTGCGTACTTGACCGTATTCACTTCGCCGACGACGGCCACGTCCCACGTTTCCCCGAGAAAATGCACGTGCTTACCAAGCGGGTCTTGGCCAGGCCAAAAGCTTTCCGCCATAGCTCGATTTACCACCGCGACCATTGCCCCATTAGCTTCGTCCTGCTCGTTAAAGCCGCGCCCCTTCAGCAGAGTGACGCCTGCCGTCGAAAAGAACCCTGGAGAAACCGCAATGACGGGGGTCAGCTTGCCATTGCGAGGATCGGAAGTATCCACGCCATCCGTGAAGGTGGTTCGCTGAAGGCCCCCCGAGAATGGCGCGCTATCTGCGAGGCTCGCGTTGGCCACCAACGGAAGCGCGTCCAGACGTTCCACAACGTCTCGATAAAAGGCTTCCGCCTGTGGCTGCACGTAATGTTCCGCACCGAGGTTTACAAACATCACCAGCTCTTGCTTCACCTCGAACCCCGGGTCAATTTGCTGCGCGTTCCGCAAGCTATGAATAAATAGTCCCGCCCCGGCGAGAGCGACAAGCGACAGCGCCACTTGCGCCATGACTAAGATGCCGCGAAGCCCGTACCAACGCGCGCTTCCCGTCGGCGCGCCCGTGCGATCCTTCAGCGCGGCAGTGCGATCCGTTCTCGATGCCTGCAGCGCTGGAACCAGCCCGAATAGAATGGTCGCTGCTAGCGCAAGGCCCAGGGTGTACAGCAAAACGCGCCCATCGAGGCTCAAATCAAGATTGCGCGCCAGACCCGGCGGCAAGAGGGAGGACAGCACGGTCTTCCCCCAATATGCGAGGAGAATTCCCAGCGCACCTCCCAGGATCGCCAGCAGCAGGCTCTCGGTAAGCAACTGCCGGATCAACTGCATTCGCCCCGCTCCCATTGCGAGCCTCACGCCAATTTCGCGCTGCCGTTGCGTCGCGCGAGCCAGCAGCAAATTCGCCACGTTCGCGCACGCGGATCAGCAGCACGAGACTGACAATCAGCATCATCAGCGCCCCCGCGCGCACAAATACGTTGTGCAATCGCGGCGGAATCGTAGTCTCGTTGATCGGCACCAGCATCTCGTTCCGGCCGCCGTTTTCCTTGGGGTACTCTTTCTCGAGTTCCTCGCCCAACATATGCACGGCGATTTGCGCCTGTTTGAGATTCACTTCGGGCTTGAGCCGCGCTACCATGGCGACCATCCGGAAGCCGCGTTCATATAGAAACTTCTTTTGAGAGGGGTCGAGCATTTGATCGCGCATCGAGACCGGAATCCACAAGTCGGGACTTCCCAGCACGCCGACGTTGTGAAATTCGCGCGGCGCCACTCCGATCACTGTAAAATCCTGCTGATTCAGTTGAATCTTGCGTCCAAGGATTCCCCGGTCGCCGCCGAATTGCGTGTTCCACAGTGCAAAACTCAACACCGCGACGGGCCGCGGTGACGCGTCCTCTTCTGGCAAAAATCCGCGCCCGAGAAAAGGCTGGACACCCAGAACGTCAAAGAAGTTTCCATTCACCAGTTCGCCGAATAGCTGTACTTGCTTGCCGGACACCACCAAATTGAGACCTGTGAAAATCGCAATCGATGAACCGGAGAACACGTTTGTCTTCTCGCGGTAGTCCATGGCATTGGGATAGGGCGTCGGCAGATATTCCTGAGGCGGGCCCTTGCGGCTCTGCGCATTCGAATAGAGGCTGACTACCCGCGCCGGGTCTTTCACCGGAACCGATTCAAGAAAGAATGTTTTGGCCAGGGTGAAGATTGTAGAGTTCGCGCCAATGCCCAGCGTGAGAGACAGCACGGCCACCGCAGTAAATGCGGGTGACTTGCCCAGCAGCCTCACTCCATATTTCAAGTCTTGGAGGAATGTGCGCATCCGCATCGAAGATAGGGAATCTCTTGCAGAAGTGCAATGAGAAAAGCTCGCCGCAGCGCATTGTTTTTGGGAACGCCCTTCAAGGAGGCGATAGGGATCGTCAACCTCGCCGTCCACAAGCATTGTTCAGGGGGAGCGAAGGCCGAAATTCTTGACGAATGGTCGGCCACTTGGAACTAATCTCGAACAGGATACCGACTAGAGCCTAAGTCCCGATTGACGCGGAAACCGCACAAGTGGATTTGCCAATCGAAAGCTGTCGGGCGGATGTCCGGTAAGCCAACTTACCAGGCAGTGGCACGCAGTTTTTTGTGGCCCATATTCCTGTGGGCCTGACTAGAGAATAGAACTATGAGACGCGAATCCTGTTGACCGACCCCAGCTTACAGACTGAAAGGCGCGTATCCGATACTTCGGCGTTCCGCTGGGGAATTCAGGTAAGCCAAGAATGCACATCCCGCATTTCGTGGACGGGTTAGAGGTAACCGGCGTGTGACACGCGGTGCAGAGTCTTTACCCGAAGCACCATAGGTGGAAGTTTTGCCCAGACTGTATTGCCAAACGTGGCGAGCACGACGGCTTACAACGCCAACAATCAGCTCACGACCTGGGGCACGGCGAAGCTGTTCTTCGATGCCAACGGGAACATGACGAGCGACGGGACGCGCAGCTACACTTGAGATTTGCCCGCTCCATATATGCCCCTCGCTCCGCGCATGGAATCATATTACACTCGAACCACCTGACTGCATTGGTTGTGATCCCGGGAGGGAAGCGAGTTCCCCTTTTCACGGCGTCATGTCCAGAGATTCCCGCGATGCCTCCACCGCAGGTCTGGTGGCTTAATCAGCCCTACCTATCGAGCGTAACGATTACGCTGGGAAAGTCACTACTGAATAGGTGGCACCCATCACAAATCGACACTTGGGACTTCGACGGTTACTTCCAAGGAGAAATCCGGGAAGTGAGAATCCGGATCGGACAGGATATGCCATACCCAAAGTTACGGGCACAAAATCGTGACATTCGGCCTCTTCAAATAAGGAAACACTGTTATGAAACTGATCTTCCGCAATGAGACTTACACTGGTGGCAACGAGCAACGAACGAATTGGAATTTGCTGCCGTTGGTTATTGCCGTCCTCACCCTGTCGACGGTCATCACCACCGACACCGCCTTCGCCCAGAACGAAACCGCGGCTCTCGCGGAGCGGTCTAGCATCGTCATTCTTGGAAAAATCCTGAAGACCAATGCCAGTGACGAGCCAATGGTCGAACCGTCCACTCAGACGGCCATCATTGCCGTGCAAAAAATGTACGCCGGCAGCGAGGTCGCCGGGGACCAGACGGGCCGGACGGTCACCGTCATCCTGAGCCGTGCAGGAGGAGTGAAGGTCGGGGAAGAAGCGCTCTTCTACGGAAACCCGCGCTTCCTCGGGACGTCACTCACGATCGCCGACGAGTCAGAAGTCCCGTCGGGGTCCATTGGTGTTTCTGGGCAGGGGGCCCTAGAGCGGGGCGCGCAGGCGCGGCGGGACAAGCCGATCCTCAACCGGCTGGCCGCAGCCAGTCTGGTGTTTCGCGGTTCGGTTGAAACGGTGGAGCAACTCGCACTTGAGACTGAAAGCAAGGAGGGCCCACGCCCTGCGCCGCCGAGCGAGCATGACCCGGACTGGCATGTCGCTAAGGTGCGTATCGCTACACCGCTGCGAGGCGGTGAGGTGGGACAAGTCGTGACCGTAGTTTTTCCGGCGAGCCAGGACATTACGTGGTTCAACGTGCCGAAGCTGAAGCCAGGCCAGGATGCGGTCTTCCTGGTCCATATGCGAAGTAAGCAGGAAGAGCCGCTTTATCGCGCCTCCGGCCTTGCCAAGTTCCTGGAAAAGCAACCCACTTATCTCGTGACAGAACCGTTCGACGTGCTGCCGGCAGCGGACGAAGCCCGCGTTCGCGGGCTGGTCGTGGCTGCGAAGGAGAGGAAACAATGAACACGCCATTTCGGATGTCATCCGCTCTTTTCGTGCTCTGCAGCATGGCGGCGCCCAGTTTTGCGCAGAGCCGCCTGGTGAACATGGTGCCGAACAGCCGGAGCGGCGAGACGAACCAAGACGCAGAGCCAACGATCACTGTGGATCCCAACCACGCAAACCGTTTGGCTGGCTCGGCGTTTACCTGGGACAACCTTACGGGAGGGCCCATGGTCACGGCCACTGCTCCGATCTACGTGTCCAACGATGGAGGCAACACGTGGACCCTGGCGTTTATCGTTCCGAGCATGATCGGGTCCGGCTTTCCCACCGGGGATATTACGCTCAGCTTTAGCTCGACGCACAGCGGCCCTCCGAAGAAACAGACCAGCTACCTGTATGGGGGCATCCTCCGTTCCACTGCCACAGGACGACCCATGGCGGTCCTGCGCACTAAGAATCCGTTTTCTCCGCCGGTGATGGCAGTCCTCGACACCCACACGGGCAACGTCGACCAACCCCACACGATTGCGAAAACATCGGCAGGGGGGCAGGACAAGCTCTATGTGGGATTCAACAACGGGTATGGAAATTTCCCTTGTCCTCCGCCGGTTGCACCAAACGGCCGAAGTTCGACACTCGACGTTTCGCAAGATGTTAAGGTCGCGGCACCGACGATGAAACTCGACGTGATCGAAGCGCGCAATCCAGCTTGCCAGGATGGATTCGCCCAGGTACCGGCAGCGCATAAGAGCGGGACTGTCTATGGCGCATTCCTGCACGACTGGAGCGGAACGCCGCGGCTCGTGGTCGTGCGCGATGACAACTGGGGCATTGGTCCCTCTCCCTTTTCCGCGCTCAGGGACCCCAGCGACACTGTTGCCGGCCGCTATGTCACACTTGGTCTAACGCTGGCCTCGGGCGTCATGGGACAGAACCGCCTGGGCGCCAGCAACGTCTCCATTGCTGTTGACCCCAACAATGGCGACCGCGTTTACGTCGCTTGGGGCGACTCGAACGGCTTCAATAGCGAGACAATCCATGTTCGGCGATCCGTCAACCGAGGCAAGGACTGGTCGGACGATCTTCTAACGGTGCAGAGTGCGATGAATCCCGAGGTCGCGATCAACGACCTGGGCATCGTCGGAGTTCTGTACCAAAGCGTAGGCGCAGGCAAGTGGGAGACTCGGCTTGCCCTCTCTAATGACCTGGACGCGACGACCTTTGACACTCCGGGCACACTGCTCGCCTCCCAGGACGCGAGCACTCCCATACGTACTTATTCGCCTTACATTGGTGACTATGCTTCGCTGGTTGCTTCCGGTGCCAGTTTCGTCGGCATGTTCTCTGCAAGCAACTATCCTGACAAGGCTAACTTCATGAGTGGCATCAAGTACCAGCGCGAGGTCGACTGGACATCGCACAAACTGTACGCGGATGCCGCCCACACAGCGGAAGTGGCGCCGTCCATCGACCCTTTCTTCTTCGAGATCGGAACCAACGCCTGCAACAAGTCGCATTATTTCTGCAGAATCTGTGACATCAAGCCGACGCTTTGCTACCCGATCTATGATCCCTGGTGGTGGCTGAAGTGTCCCATGTGCGGCATCAACATCTACATCGATCCCGGAGATGAGTTCAAAGAGATCGTGGTCTTCGATTCCCTAGGCGAGGAAGTCGGCAAATTCGAACGCCTACGGGAACCCATCGTCGAAAAAGGCGTGAAGTACACCTACGGAGTTCGGCTGGAATTGAAGGAGGGCGTCGGTTACGTGCTAAAGGCCGTGCCCCTCGAAGAGAAAGTAGCGAAGGGCACCTTCAAGCCGGCGTACATCGTCAAGACGGTCAAAGCCCCGACCGGCACCCGCTAACGACCTAAACGGATATGAACGTCTCGAACTCGCTTACGCTATTGCGGAGACCTGGACTGGTTGTTTTTTGCAGCTTAGTTTCTCTCTCTCAGCTGTAGTGATCGAAGCACCCGTAGCGCCTAAACTTAGCTGAAGTTGGGTCCATAGTAGCGCGCTGGCCCGGCTAGGACTGGCGCGTGCTTACGCACTGCAAGGCGACACCGCCAAAGCCCGCGCTGCGTATCAGGATTTTCTCAACTTGTGGAAAGACGCCGACCCGGACATCCCCATCCTCATCGCCGCCAAGTTCGAGTACGCGAAGCTGCAATAACCGCCAGAACTTGAGCCCTGCTGGGTAATTGGACACCATGCCAGGTAGACGTGGTTATCGGACAACCGGAGTAATGGTACGGGACTTATCCGGTAAGGCGACTTGTGCTTATCCGGTTGTTTCAGCAAGCCCCAATAGGTTGGGGTCAGCCTTCCGCAGGCGGCTTGGAGAGGTCGGCCGCACCTCGTATGTGTTCGTAGTGCGTGGGTTTACGCCCGGTCCCGAGGCCGAGCAAGGTCCGAAAGGCAGCCATCGGTTGCTACCGACGATTGTGCCGAAACACGAACTCGTCCAGATAGACCTGAAGCTGCGCTTTACTGACGCCGTGGTACGTGCCGATCAGCCACTGCTGCATGTTGCCAATGGCGCGGTCCGCCAGCGGCACGACAGAGGGGGCGCCTTTGCGCAGGTCGCTCCTGAGGGGTTGCGTGCGGGCTACGTGCTTGACCCCCGCTGCTTTCAAGTCCTCGAAGCCTTTCAAGCCGTCGGTGTAGACCGTCGACCCCGGGGTGATGTGTTGCTTGATGAAGTCGATCATCGTCGTCTTTTTGAAGTCCCGTACCACCGCCATTCGGATCCGACCAGAGACGCCGCCCCGTTTTTCAACCGCCGCCACCACAATGGCGGCCTTTCGCCCTTTGAGCTGACGACTGCCCCGCAGGCCAGGTTGCGGCCCGCCGACCCAGGTGTCGTCGATCTCCACTTCGCCATGCAACGGCTCACGCGCCGCGTTCACCATCGCACGTCGCAGTTTGTGCAATAGCATCCACGCGGTTTCATACCGGCGCAGCCCGAGCTGCCGTTGGAGTAGGAGGGCCGAGATGCCCCGTTTGTCAGTGACGGTCAAGTAGGCCGCCCAGAACCACAAGATCAGGGGCGTTTTCGTATTGTGGAGAATCGTTCCGGCCGTCAGCGAGACTTGATACCTGCACCCGACGCATTGCGACCGGCGGTGCTTCACCAGGCGATAAGCGCGCGTGTGCCCGCACCGGGGACATGTGAAGCCCTCCGGCCAGCGACACGCTGCCAAGTAGTCTTGACAGACCTCCTCACTGGCGAACTGCCGCTGGAACTCGCGCATATTCTTCGGAAACGGAGGGCGCGCCACGCCCCTACACTACATATAGTGGCTTGCTGAAACAACCGGATAAGCACAAGGCGACTTATCGAGCATGTGAACCCAGGATATTGCCAGTTTCGTCGAGCGAGCGAAACCGGCCAAGGTTTATTCGTAACGGAGGGCCACGAGCGGATCGGTTTGGGCCGCGCGACGGGCGGGCAGGAGGCAGGCGGTTAGGCCCGCCGACACGACGATTGCCACGACAGCAGCGAATGTGGTCGGGTCTGTGGTGGAAACACCAGACATTTGGCTGGCAAGAAAGCGCGTGAGCGCATAGCTCGCGAGAAGGCCGATGAAAATGCCAGCCGCCACCAGTCGGAGGCCGCTGAGAAGCACGAGCCGAAGAATACTTCTCTGTTGTGCTCCCAGCGCCATGCGAATGCCGATTTCGTGAGTGCGCAGGGTGACGGTATAGACCATCACGCTAGAGATCCCGATCAGGACGAGCAGAAGACCAATGCTGGCGAAGGAGCCTAAGGTAACGAGTTCAAATTGTGGTCCACGGTAGAAAGCCCGCAGCGAGCCTTCGAGCGTTCCTGATGTTGCGATTCCCACGTTTGGATCAATCGCCCGCAGTTCCTGACCGACGGCTTTCAAAAGTAGCGCTGGATCCAAGGCCGTCCTAGCCATGTAGGTCCGCCAGCTATATCCCTGAACGCTATAGGGGATGAAGGCTTGGGGAAGGTCTGCCCACGCCGGGTTGTCAAAGTTGCGCGTCTTGTAATCCCGCACGATCCCAATGATTTCGAAATAAGTGTCGTGCGGTGCATCCAGAAAGGTACGATCGAGAACTTGCATCTTGACTCTACGACTGAGCGGATCTTCACCAGGAAAATACTGGCGAACAAAAGCCTGGTTTACTACCATGACTTGGCGAGCAGCGCTCACATCGTCTTCGGAGAAAAATCTGCCGCGAATCAAAGGTAAGCCGAACATTTGGAAATAACCTTCGCTAACCGACTCAAGTGTGGTCTGCCAACGTTCGGCGTGTGGTTTGCCGGGAACGATCGTGTCGCTCCACTCGTCTTGCAACGGGGGTTCCTCAATCGATTCGGAAACGGAGGTTACGCCCGGAAGAGCCCGAAGCCGGTCGAGAATTTGCCGGGTAAGGGCATTTTTCTTTTCCCGCGTGACGTCCACGTCGGTGTTATATGCCTTGGGTAGAGACAGACGAAAATAGAGAACGTTCTTGGGATCGAATCCTAAGTCCACGCGTGTCAGGACAAGAAAGCTGCGCACCAAGAGGCCAGCGCCAATCAACAAGACGATGGAAAGAGCCACTTCGCCGATCACCAGAGCGGCGCGCAATTTCCCATGACGAAAAGTTGTTCCAGCACCTTTGCCACTGCCTGTGAGCCGCGGTTGCAAGTCGCCGCGCATGGTGTGGAGAGCCGGAGCAAGACCGCACAGGATCGTCGTCAGAAGGGTTATGCCCAGGGCTAGCAAGAGAACTGGCGCATTCATGTGAATTACGGTTTCCTCGGGGAGTGTTCCAGCGGGGATGAGCGCCACGACAATTTTCAAAGCGAAATAAGCCAAGGCACAGCCAGCGATCGAGGCGACCGCTGCGAGCACGAAGCTTTCGGTAAACAATTGTTGGATGAGGCGAGCGCGGGAGGCACCCAGCGTGGAGCGCGTGGCCATTTCCCTTTCTTGCGCTGTCGCACGAGCCAACAAAAGGTTCGCAACTTTGCTACAGGCGATCAGGAGCAAAAGCAGGACAGCGGCGAGCAAGCCGCATAGTGTTTTCTTGAACCCTCCGATCAGACTGTCGATCAAAGTCTGGGGCACGATTGTGAATTTCTCGGGGAATTGGAATGGTCCGCCTGGATTCGCCTTCTGGTAGCGGTGCGCAATGGCATCGAGATCGGCTCCTGCGGCTTGCACGCTCACTCCCGGCTTAAGGCGTCCCATAACTGAAGCGTCGCTCCGTCCGTCACTCATTGGCAGCCAGAAGTTCGCCCTGAACACGTTGAACCGCTGAGGCATGATTCCGACCAGAGTTGTGGGCTTGCCGTTGAGGATGAAAATTGTGTTGAGAATGTTTGGATCCCCTCCGAATTCCGATTGCCAGAAGCGGTAGTTCATCACGAACACCGGCGGAGCGTCCGCCCGGCCATCTTCCTGAGAGAAGGTGCGCCCGAGGAGAGGAGCAACGCCCAGGAACTCGAATGTATTCGTGGTTACCGTCGCGCCCCGCGGCCAGTAGCGAACAGACTTGCCGTCGTCGTACTGGAGGCGTATGCCGTTGTAGGCGATCGTTTCCTCAAACACATGATTTTGTTCGCGAAAGGCGCGGGTTTCCTCCGGCAAGAAAAAGTCACGTCCTTTCCATCCACCAACATTTGCTAGATTTTGAATTCTAAATACGACGGAACGCTCGACATTCTTATAGGGGAGCGCATCGACAACAACACTATAAATAACGCTGAACATGACCGTCGTCGCCCCGATGCCGAGAGCCAAGGCAAAGATGGCGATGAGGGAGAAACGGCGATTTTTGCGGAGGTTGCGCAGAGCGTAGTGGAAGTCGCGGGCGAGACTACCCAGGTGGGTTTCCATACGAGCAAACTCTACAACGAAGCGGCTAAGAATTGTAGGGACCTTACGATGACGAGAAGGGTAGCTATTCAGGGCGGCTAGCGTTGTTCTCAATGCCTAGTTAACGCGGTAACCGGAGATGTGGAATCGATCCCGAACTCAAGTGGTATTTGTCCGATAATCCGACTATACGTCCAAGCGAACACCGCCTCGCAGACGAAGCGAAATTTCATCCTTTCAGCCTGACAAAGCGTAAATCCGTTCAGCCAGGGATTCGATCAACGAGCGACGCTTCAGAACTTCGCGCCAGCGTTGTGGAATGTGCCGCTCACCGTAAAAAGCACCTGCCAGCTGACCATAGACGGCGCCACAGGTATCGGCGTCACCTCCGAGATTTACCGCCTGGCAGCAGCCCTCTTCGAAAGAGTTGCTGCGATGAAATGCCCATAGAGCCGCTTCCAGTGTCCTCACGACATAACCAGTAGACGCAATTCGGGGCGGCTGGTGGTTTTTGAATGAGCCAGCAGCAATCTCGTTAATCTCAGGAACCAGAGGATTCTCTCCCCAATAATCGGGGACGGGGGTGAAACGGACCGACAGTAGAGTTTCTTTGTCCACTCCCCCAATGGCTCCCACAAGCAGGGCCCCGAAATACCGGCAAGCGTCCACTGCAGTGGCGGCTCCATGTGTTGTGCGAGAGCTCTCTGCAGACTTTTCAATCGCCTCTCGTGGGCGGTGAGCCCATCGCAGTGGGACAGGAGCAAGTCGCATGATGGAGCCGTTGCCTGCCGAGAGGGGATCAGTTGAGCCTGAATAAGGCTTGCGTGTCCTTTCAAACCGGGTGAGCGCGTCCCGCACTGTACTACCAATATCAAAGCAGTGGTCGGTGCTACTCAAGTGACCGGTTCGGTACCAACGGACATATCGTTCGAGTTGGTCGATCGGGTCAAAGATACGAGTCTCTACGAGACTTTCCGCAAGACAAAGCGCCATTGACGTGTCATCCGTCCATTCGCCTGGAGCTAGCCGAAATGGACCACCGCCAATGATTTCCGTCAGCGGCTTGAAAGTACGGGGTGCAGTGAATTCGATCGTCGTGCCGAGCGCGTCTCCGGCCGCTAGGCCAAGGAGGGACCCACGATATCGTTCGACGGGATTCATGGTCCGCACAAACCAACAAACTGATACATAGTCCAGTTTCCCGGCAAATGCCTGATTAACGCGGTGATCTCAATGGGTCGGCGCAACACTAGCTCGAAGTCTACTCGCAGGAGTCTGAAAACCTAAGGTCTTTCGTGGGCGTTGATTTAAACGCAGGGCTACCTGGTCCAGTTCGGATTGAGCGTATCCGGA
>WNGG01006127.1_pt1 | contig 13802 bp, 15 predicted proteins | sample 5400661 | NCBI WGS metagenome assembly WNGG01 (sample SAMN13153372, study PRJNA577476) | soil metagenome | isolation source: 100 cm soil or saprolite under Garry oak tree replicate 1 | place: USA:California | collected 2016-06-15
TCCGGCGATCTCGACCGGCGTCTACGCCTTCCCGGCCGACCGCGCGGCGCGCATCGCCGTCGGCACCGTGGTGGCGGACATCTCTGCCGACCCGCGCTCGCTCACGCACGTGGTGTTCTGCTGCTTCTCCGAGGATTCGGCGCAGCACCACGCGGCGGCGTTCGCCGAGCTGGGACTGTGACCTGTTTTATTTGACTGCCGCTTCGGCGGCCAAAAATTCCGCGCGCACCTTGGCGGTGTGCTCGCCGAGCGCCGGCACCGGGCCGTAGGGCCGGTTCTCGCCCGCGCGCTTGATGGCCGGCGCCGGATAGGCGACCGCGCCGGACGGCAGGCCGACCTTGATGCGGCGCAGATGCGGGTGGCGCCCGAGCGCGGCCATGTCGGACACGCGCGCGAAGGCGATGTCGGCCGCCGCCAGGCGCTCGATCAGCGGCGCGACGTCGGTCGCGCCGAAGACCGTCGCGACCCGCCCGTCGGTCTCGGCGCGGCGCTCCACGCGCTTGAGGTTGGTTGCGAAGTGGTCATCCTTGGCGAGCGCCGGATCGCCCAGCACCTTCTCGGCAAGCGCGCGCCACTCGCGGTCGCTCTGGATCGAGATGAGAATGTCGGCGCCGTCGCGGGTGCGGAACACGCCGTAGGGCGCGATCGACGGATGGGCGAGGCCGAGCCGGCGCGGCGGCTGGCCGCCCTCGTGCTGCAGCAGCGGCACCGTCATCCACTCCGCCATGGCGTCGAACATCGACACGCTGAGCGCCGCGCCCTCGCCGCTCGTCCCGCGCGCGATGAGGGCCTCGAGGATTGCCTGATAGGCGTTGAGGCCGGCCGCCACGTCGACGACCGAGACGCCCACGCGCGCCGGCGCCTCCGGCCCGCCGGTCACCGACGCGAGTCCCGACTCCGCCTGGATGAGAAGGTCGTATGCCTTGCGCGCCGCGTACGGCCCGGTCTCGCCGTAGCCCGAGATCGAGCAGACGATGAGGCGAGGGTGGTCGCGGCGCAGCCGCTCGACCGGAAAGCCGAGCTTGGCGATGGCGCCGGGCTTGAGGTTCTGCACGAACACGTCGGCCTTGCGCAGCATGGCCGCGAGCAGGGCCTTGTCGGCGTCCTTCGCAAGATCGAGGACGACGGATTCCTTGCCGCGGTTGAGCCACACGAAATACGCGCTCTCCCCGCCCGCGACCTTGTCGTAATAGCGCGCGAAGTCGCCTTCCGGCCGTTCGATCTTGATGACGCGCGCGCCCGCATCGGCCAGCCGGCACGAGCAGATCGGCGCCGCCACCGCCTGCTCGATCGAAACCACCAGGAGGCCGTCGAGAGGAAGAGTCATGGCGGCAACCTATTTGCAACGGGGGCCGGTCTTCAAGCACATTGGGCCGGATGGCGGATTGGGACCACACCGACCGGGCTCCAGCGGCCGAAGCTCCGAGCGCGCCTATCCTGAGCATCGAGGGCGCGCGCGCCTCCATTCGGCTCAATCGGCCGCGCCACCACAACCGCATCGAGGCCGCTGACATCGCCGTGCTGTGCGAGATGTTTTCGCGCATCGATGCGGATCGGCGCATCCGCGTCCTCGTGCTGACCGCGCGCGGGCGCACGTTCTGCTCCGGCTTCAATCTCGCGGAGCTGGACCCGGCGCGGCACGAGCCGTCGGCGCCCGGGTTCGATCGCATGGTCGATCAGCTCGAGGCCTTGCGGGTGCCGACCATCTGCGCCGTCAACGGCAGCCTTTATGGCGGCGGCACCGATCTCGCGCTCGCCTGCGATTTCCGCATCGGCGTTGCCGGCATCGAGCTGATGATGCCGGCCGGCCGCATCGGCGTGCACTATTATTACGGCGGCCTGCGCCGCTACGTGACGCGGCTGGGCTTGGGCGCGGCCAAGCGGCTGTTTCTCGCCGCCGAGCGGATCGATGCCGCGGAGCTGGTGCGGATCGGCTTCCTCGACGAGGCGGTCGCGGCCGCCGAGCTTTCGGCGCGCGTCGATGCGCTGGCCGAACGCCTCGCCGCCAATGCGCCGGCCGCCGTGCAGGGCATGAAGCGCGCGCTCAACCGCATCGCCGCAGGGGACGCCGATGCCGCCGAGATCGCGCGGGCCTGGCGCGCCAGCATGCGTTCCGCCGAGGCGGCCGAAGGCCTCGCCGCCCACGCGCAAAAGCGCAAGCCGGTGTTTGGCGACGAGTAGTGTTCTCCGCTCGCGGGCTCCCTCTCCCCGCGTGCGGGGAGAGGGCGGGGTGAGGGGGATTCTCAACAAACTGAGTCTGCGGAAAGTCCCCCTCACCCGACGCGCTTCGCGCGTCGACCTCTCCCCGCAAGCGGGGAGAGGTTTGGCACCGAGTGGCGGACCTACCGCGGCTTGTCGCCCTTGAGGGTGATGCGGTGCATCACGCGGCGGTAGCCGTGATAATCGTTGACCGGGTTGTGGTGGACACAGCGATTGTCCCACAGCGCGAGCGAGCCGGGCTCCCAGCGGAAGCGGCAGGTGAATTCCGGCTTCGATTGATGCCGGAACAGATAATTGAGAAGCGGCGCGCTCTCCTGCTCGGTCATATCCTTGAAGCGCAGCGTGTGGGCGACGTTGACGTAGAGCGCCTTGCGGCCGGTCTCCGGATGGGTGCGCACCACCGGGTGCTCGCCCACGTAATCCTTCTGGGCTTCCGCCTTGCCGCCGTCGCGAATGCGGCCGCGGCGGTCCTCGCGGGTGCGCGAGGCGTCCGCCTTGGCCGACGTATTGATGCCGATGAGCCCATCAAGCAGGCGCTTCATGCCGTCCGAGAGCGTCTCATAGGCGAGGTACTGGTTGGCGAACAGGGTGTCGCCGCCGAACGGCGGCATCTCGCGGGCGATCAGCATGGTGGCCATCGGCGGCGTCTCCAAGTACGACGTGTCGGAGTGCCATATGCCGCCGAAGTTGGTCTTCTCGTGCTCGAGCTTGGTGACCGCGATGATCTCCGGAAAGCCCTCGATGCCCTTGAGGAACGGATACTCGATCACCTCGCCGAAGCGCCGCGCTACGTCGAGGAAGCGCGCGGGCGGCAGGTCCTGATTGCGGAAGAAGATGACCAGATGGTCGAGCCAGATGCGCCGGATCTGCGCGACCACCTCGTCGTCGAGATCGTGCGCGAGATCGACGCCGGAGATCTTGGCGCCGATCGTGCCGGCGATGCGATGAACCTCGATCGATCGGGTTGCGGGTGAGAGCATGTCAGTGCCTCCCGGTGCCGGTTACTGCTTGCCCCACACCTCGTCGGCCAGCTCGACGATCATCCCGAGCTTGGCCCATTGCTCGTCCTCGGCGAGGATATTCCCCTCTTCGGTCGACGCAAAGCCGCACTGCGGGCTCAGGCACAGCTGGTCGAGGGCGACGTACTTGGTCGCCTCCTCGATCCGCCGCTTGATGTCGCCCTTCTTCTCCAGTGTGCCGGATTTCGAGGTGACGAGGCCGAGCACGACGTTCTTGTTGCCCTTGGGGACATAGCGCAGCGGCTCGAAGCCGCCGGCGCGGTCGGTGTCGTATTCGAGGAAATAGCCGTCGTAATTGGTGCCGCCGAACAGCGTCTCGGCCACCGGCTCGTAGCCGCCCTCGGAAATCCAGGTGGAGCGGAAATTGCCGCGGCACACGTGGGTGGTGACCATCATGTCGCTCGGCCGGCCTTCGATCGCGGTGTTGATCATGCGCGCGTAGATGCCGGGAAGCTTGTCCACGTCCTCGCCGCGCCGGCGCGCCTGCTCGACCTGGTCCTTGGAGCACAGATAGGCCCACACCGTGTCGTCGAGCTGCAGGTAGCGGCAGCCGGCGTCGGCGAAGGCGCGCACCGCCTTGCGGTAGGCCTGAGCCACGTCGTCGAAGAACCGGTCGAGGTCCGGATAGACCTCTCGGCTGATCCCGGCGCGGCCGCCGCGGAAGTGCAGCACGCTCGGGCTCGGGATGGTCATCTTCGGCGTTCGCTTGGTGTGCGCCTTGAGGAATTTGAAATGCTCGAGCATCGGGTGGCCGTTGAAGCCGACCTTGCCGACGATCCGCAGCGCCTTCGGCTTGGTCTCCGTCCCTTTGAACTGGATGCCGTGGTCGGTGATGTAGGTTTCGACGCCGGCGAGGCCTTCGAAGAAATCGAAGTGCCACCAGGCGCGGCGGTATTCGCCGTCGGTGACAGCGTGCAGGCCGACCTCTTCCTGCTTCTTGATGATCTTCTCGATCTCGCGGTCCTCGATCGCTTTCAGCTCGGCGGCGCCGATCGCCCCCTTCTCGCGCTTGGCGCGCGCCTCCTTGACAGGCGCCGAGCGCAAAATGCTGCCGACGTGATCGGCGCGGAACGGCGGCTTGGTCTTTTTCATCGCTGGGTTCCTCCGGTTCTCTCGCTTCTTCTTATTCCTCCCCTGAAAGGGGAGGGTCCGCCGCGAAGCGGCGGGGGTGGGGTTCTCTCGCAGAGCACGGCGTGGGGAAGACCCCACCCGGCTCGCTGCGCTCGCCACCCTCCCCGCTGCGCGGGGAGGGATCAGCAATCAAATATCGAAGAACACGGTCTCGCCGTCGCCCTGCAGGCGGACGTCGAACCGGTAGACCGGCGTGCCGCCGTCCGCCTGGCGCTGGGCGACAAGCGTCGCGCGGCGATCCTGCGGCACCAGTGCCAGGATCGGGTCGGCGTCGTTCGCCTCATCGGAGAAGTAGATGCGCGTGTAGACGTGGCGCAGCATGCCGCGCGAGAACACGCAGACGACGATGTGCGGGGCCTGCGCCTTGCCGTTCGGGCCGGGCACCGCGCCCGGCTTGACGGTCTCGAAACTGTAGCCGCCGGCCTGGTCGGTGCCGCAGCGCCCGAAACCCTTGAACGCCGCGTTGGGCAGCGCCCGCCGGTCGGCCGGATGGGCGTAGCGCCCGGCCGCATCGGCCTGCCAGATTTCGACCATGGCATCGACGATCGGCGCGCCGTCGCCGTCGAGTACGCGCCCGGCGACGCGGATGCGCTCGCCCGAGGCGTCCGGCGTGACCAGGTTGTTGCCGATCGCTTCGCGGAAATCATAGTCCGTGGGCGTGAGCCCGAAATGGAAGAACGGGCCGACCGTCTGCGATGGCGTGATGCCCGGCATCGTCAGTGCTCCATCGGGGTCTGATTGCGCCCGCGCAGCACGATGTCGAACCGGTAGCACAGCGCCCAGTTCGGCACGGTGTTGTCGAGATCGAACGCCGAGACCATGCGCTGGCGCGCCTTCGCGTCCGCAACGGAATTGAAGATCGGGTCGAACTCGAACAGCGGATCGCCCGGGAAGTACATCTGCGTCACCAGCCGCGACAGGAACGAGGAGCCGAACAGCGAGAAGTGGATGTGCGCCGGCCGCCACGCATTGCCGTGATTGCCCCACGGGTAGGCGCCCGGCTTGACGGTGACGAACTTGTAATGCCCCTCGGCGTCGGTCGCGGCGCGCCCGGCGCCGGTGAAGTGCGGATCGAGCGGGGCCGGGTGCTGGTCGACCTTGTGGATATAGCGGCCGCATGCATTGGCCTGCCAGATCTCGACCAGCGTGTCGGCCACCGGCCGGCCGTCCTCGTCGAGCACCCGGCCGTGCACGATGATGCGCTCTCCGAGCGGCTCGCCGGCATGCTGCTTGGTCAGATCCTCCTCGCCCGGGCGCACGCTGTCGTGGCCGTAGACCGGCCCGGTCAGCTCGGACAGGGTCTGCGGGACGATGACCAGAGGCCGCCCGGGTGAGCGTTTCACCGTGCTGCGGTAACCCTCGAACAGGTGCGGCGGGAAGGCTTCGAGGCTTTCCTTCGGGTACGCGAGGGTCATCGGGTTGCCTCCTCCATGGTCACGATACGCGCTCGAGCGCGAGCGCCAGGCCCTGGCCGACCCCCACGCACAGGGTGGCGAGCGCGCGCCGGCCGCCGCCCTTCTCCAGCTGATGCGTCGCGGTGAGCGCGAGGCGCGCCCCCGACATGCCGAGCGGATGGCCGAGCGCGATCGCGCCGCCGTTCGGGTTCACGTGTCCGGCGTCGTCCTTGAGGCCGAGCTGGCGCAGGCAGGCGAGCGACTGCGCTGCGAAGGCTTCGTTGATCTCGATCACATCGAAATCGGAAATTTTTAATCCCAGCCGCTCCAGCAGCTTGCGCGTCGCCGGCACCGGCCCCATCCCCATGATGCGCGGCGGCACGCCGGCGGACGCCATGCCGAGCACGCGCGCGCGCGGCGTGAGACCGTAGCGCTCGGCCGCTTCCGCCGAGGCGACGATGATGGCGGCGGCGCCGTCGTTGACGCCCGAGGCATTGCCGGCCGTCACCGTGCCGGGGCTGCGGAACGGCGTCTTGAGCTTGGCGAGGCCGTCGAGCGTGGTTTCGGGCCGCGGGTGCTCGTCCTTGTCGACCGTGACCGGTCCGGCCTTGCCGCCCGGCACTTCGACCGGCACGATCTCCTCGGCGAAATAGCCCGACGCGATGGCCTTGCCGGCGCGGTGCTGCGAGCGCACTGCGAACGCGTCCTGGTCGGCGCGCGTGACCTGGAATTCCTCGGCCACGTTCTCGCCGGTCTCCGGCATCGAATCGATACCGTACTGCGCCTTCATGACCGGGTTGACGAAGCGCCAGCCGATGGTGGTGTCGAACATCTCGGCGCTGCGCGGGAACGGCTCGGGCGCCTTGCCCATCACGAATGGCGCGCGCGTCATCGACTCGACGCCGCCGGCGATGGCGAGGTCCATCTCGCCGGCGCGGATCGCGCGCGCGGCGGCGCCGGTCGCCTTCAGGCCCGACGCGCACAGGCGGTTCAAGGTCACGCCGCCGATCGCGTCCGGCAGCCCGGCGAGCAGGAGCGCCATGCGGGCGACGTTGCGGTTGTCCTCGCCCGCCTGGTTGGCGCAGCCGAGGAAGACCTCGTCGACCTGCGTCCAGTCGACCTTCGGGTTGCGCTTGATCAGCGCCTTGATGGGCGCGGCGGCAAGGTCGTCGGTGCGCACCCTGGCGAGCACGCCGCCGTAGCGGCCGATCGGGGTCCTGACCGCATCGCAGATATAGGCGTCGCGCATGAGCGTCGTCCTCGGCCGCATCCATGTTCTTTAGGTAGCGGAGAAAATAGGGTCAAGCGCCGCAGCCGCAAGGCGTGGGCCGCTGCCCGCCGCGTCCGGCCGGCCGCGGCCCGCGATCGGCGAAACTATGGATTGCGCGAAGCCGGCAAAATGTCGGACACTCCGGCCACAAGCTGGCCTGAGGAGCGCGCGGAGGCGCGCCGTCAGGCAAGCGCGAGGGAGGACGATAATGACTACACGCACATCATCGCGGCTCGGGCTGCTGCTCGCCGGAACCGTCGGCACGCTCGTCGTTGCGGGCTGGCCGGCGCTGGCGCAGCAGGCGCCCGCGTCTTCTGACCCACCGCCGCCGTGGGCGCAGGGGCGTCCCAGTCCGGAGGTCAAGCTGGCTCCGGTCACGCCGCCGCCGCTTGCGACCGCGGCCGACAAGCTGCCGGTCGACAAGCTCAAGCTCCCCAAGGGGTTCAAGATCGAGGTCTATGCCAGCGGCATGCCCAATGCGCGCTCGCTGCGCCTGGGCGACAAGGGCACGGTATTCGTCAGCAACCGGACCTTGGACAAGATCTACGCGATCGTCGACAAGGGCGGCAAGAAAGAGGTGAAGGTGATTGCCCAGGGCCTGTATCGGCCGAACGGGATCGCGCTGCACAACGGCACGCTCTACATCGCCGAGCTGTCGCAGATCTCGAAGATCGACAAGATCGAGGACAACCTCGACAACCCGCCGAAGCCCACCGTCATCTACGGCGATCTGCCCAAGGACGAGCCGCACGGCTGGAAATATCTGACCGTCGGGCCGGACAACAAGCTCTATTTCAACGTCGGCGCGCCGTGCAACATCTGCATGCCGCCGCCCACCCACGCGCAGATCCGCCGCATCAATCTCGACGGCAGCGGCATGGAAGTGGTGGCGCGGGGCATTCGGCAGATCGTCGGCATGGACTGGCACCCGACCTTGAAGCAGCTCTACTTCACCGAGAACTCGCGCGACTGGCTGTCCGAGGACATCCCGCAGGATAAGCTCAATCGTCTGACCCAGCCCGGCAAGGACAATTTCGGCTATCCGTATTGCCACCAGGGCAACATCGCGGATCAGGAACACGGGTGGGGCCGCTCGTGTGACGAGTTCACCAAGCCGGCCGCCCTGCTCGGCCCGCATTCGGCCCCGCTCGGCATCAAGTTCTACACCGGGACCCAGTTCCCGGCGGAATACCGCGGCCAGCCCTTCATCGCGCGGCACGGCTCGTGGAACAGATCGAAGAAGATCGGCGGCGACATCGTCGTGGCGAAGCTCAACAAGGACGGCTCCGTGAAATCGATCGATCCGTTCCTCACCGGCTTCCTCGAGAACAACAACTACGTGGGCCGCCCGGTCGACGTGCTGACCCTCAAGGACGGCTCGCTGCTGGTGTCCGACGACTACAACGGCGCCGTCTACCGCGTCAGCTACGGCAGCGCCCGCGTCGCCGGCGGCCGCTGAGCGCGAGACAAATCTTCTTCGAGGGCGGCTTCGGCCGCCCTCGACTTGTTTGGTCCGCGCGCTGCTCTCTCAGCCCCCTCTCCCCCGCGCGCGAAGCATAGTCGACGCTTCGCGTCGGCGTACTTTTTAATGAAGAATGGCGGCCGAAGGCCGCCTCTGGCGGGAGAGGGAGGGGTGAGGGGGCATGTCCACAAACTGAAGACGAGCCATATGCGATGGCCGTGCCTTCACGGGAGGGATTCAAATTGCCTCGCGCCGAGCTGACCAACCGGAGTCAATACAAACAAGCATGGGCGCGCTGCTGATCGCCCTGTCGCTGCTCGGCGTCGCGCTCGTTCCGGCGCGCGCGGAATCGTTTCAGGAGCGCATGGCGTCGTGTCTCGCCTGCCACGGCGAGAACGGCCAGTCGGACAATCCGGAGGTCCCCTCGCTCGGCGCGCAGCCGGCCCCCTATGCGCTGATCCAGCTCTATCTGTTCCGCGAGAAGCAGCGCGACGTCGAGCCGATGACCGAGTTCGCCAAGGGGCTCTCCGACGACGACCTGCGGCATTTCTCCGATTTCATCAGCAAGCTCCCGCCGCCCAGGCCAGCCGAGGGCGCGGATGCGGCGCGCATGGCGCGCGGCACGGCACTCGTCGGGCAGCACCGCTGCAATTTCTGCCACCAGCCGGACCTCGCCGGGCGCGACAACGTCCCGCGCCTTGCGGCGCAGCGCGAGGACTACCTCCTGAAGGCGCTGCGCGAATACAAGAGCAACGCCCGCGTCGGCTACGAGCCGATCATGCTCGAGGTCATGCGCCCGCTCGGCGAACAGGAGATCGCCGACCTCGCCTACGCTATCGCGCGGACGCGGTGAGGCCGCCTGGATCGCCCGGAGGTTCGCGGACTGGCTCGCTTGAAAGGCAGTATGGACTTTTCATGGTGCATGTACTATATATAGGGCAGCATGGGGATTGACCGGCCCTGCAAGATCCCGGTCGTGTTCTACCGCACCCGAGCGGGGAGCGAGGTTGTGCGAAACTGGTTGCGCGGCCTCGATGAAGAGCAACGCAACGCGATTGGGCAGGACCTGATGCGGGTCCAGTACCGCTGGCCGGTCGGCATGCCGCTGTGCCGTGCGATGGGGGACGGGCTATGGGAAGTACGAAGCGACCTTCCCAGCAACCGGATCGCTCGCGTGCTGTTCAGCGTGCACGAGAGCAAAATCGTAGTCCTGCACGGCTTCATCAAGAAGACTCAGAAGACGCCGAATGAGGACCTGGAGCTGGCCCGCCGACGCAAGCGCGAATTTGATCCGAGGACGATGAGATGAAAAAGAAGACCATCAGGCGCTCGACGGACAAGCTGACGAGACTCGATGCCTTTCTCAAAGAAGAAGGGAAGCTTGAAGAGTTCGAGGCTGTTGCAATCAAGGAAGTCCTAGCGTGGCAGATTGCCGAAGCAATGAAAGCGCAGAACCTCTCGCGCAAACGCCTTGCCGAGCGCATGAACACGAGCCGCAGCCAGATCAGCCGCCTTCTCGATCCGAAGGACGGAAACGTAACGCTCGCTACGCTGCAGCGTGCCGCAAGAATCGTGGGGCGCACGCTCAAGCTGGAGCTCGTTTGAGCATGAAGCAGGCAAATATTGTGGTGTCATCGAAGGTCCGCTATCGCGAGAAAGGGATGTAGGTGCCGGTCGATCCAATGACGTCTTTTCAGGAAAATCGCTCCCAGGCCGCTTGACGCGAGATTCGAAGCGCACTGCCGATCGTATCCCAACTGATTTCCCGTCGGCGCAATTCGTCGATCTGCCCTTGCAGGACCGCACGCGTCGCATCGACCGTGGCTTCGGCCACCTTCAGCGCGCCGAGCAACTGATCGTCCGGCATGGCTTGCCAGCCGAGGGCAACCGGGGCTGCTTCAAGGATCCTGTTGCAGATGCCGACGCATGCGTCGCAGATGTAGACGCCCGGGCCGCCGATGAGCCGGGCAACGTCCTTGTCCGGTTTGCCGCAGAAGGAGCATTTCAGCTTCCTCTTGCGTCTGATGACGATCATGGTGCGCATCCTTGTCAGGAACGCCTTGACAATAGCGTGCGGCGCGCTAAGGCGTCAAGGATACCTTGACACCGGGGGGCTCGGCCCGCAGCGAAACCTAGCCCGACGGGCTTTCCAACCCGCCGTCAAAACGTCCGGTCATATTTGTGCAAAACGAGCTCGGAAAATTCCGTAGTGGAATCAATGCCGGGGCTCGGTGCCGGGGGTATTGCGCTTAGCGGGGCGGTGACCTAGTTTTGCCTCCACGGCCGTCCGGACGGCCCGCGTACAAGGAAGCGACCATGGCCTGGACTACCCCGACCCTCGTCGAGATCTGCATCGGGCTCGAGATCAACGGCTACCTGCCGGCCGAGTTCTGATCCGACCGCCGCGCCCGGCTTGCGCCGGGGCACGGGCCGTCTGACCGCGATCGTGCTCGGTGCGGCGGCGGGCGGCGGCTATCCCCAATGGAACTGCCGATGCCCGGTCTGTCGCCTCGCCTGGGAGGGCGACGGGCGGGTGAAATCCTGCACGCAGGCGAGCGTGGCGGTGTCGGCCGACGGCGCGCGCTGGGTGCTACTCAACGCCTCGCCCGACTTGCGCGCCCAGCTCGGCGCCACCCGCGCGCTGCATCCGCGCGCCGGCCTGCGCCATAGCCCGATCGACGCGGTGGTGCTGACCGGCGCCGAGATCGACCAGATCGGCGGCCTCATCAACCTGCGGGAACGCCAGGCCTTCGTGCTTTACGGCACGGCCCAGACGCTCGCCGCGCTCGCCGCAAATCCGATGTTCGCTGCGCTCGCGCCCGACGTGGTGACGCGGCGCGCCCTCGCGCCCGGCGAGGCGTTCGCGCCGGCGCCCGGCCTCGAGGCGGAGCTGTTCCTCGTCCCCGGCAAGGTGCCGCTCTATCTCGAGCGCGGCGAGCCGGAGATCGGCGCCGAGACCGGCGCCAATGTGGGGGTCGAGGTGCGGGCCGGCGGGACGCGGCTCGTGTTCGTGCCGGGCGCCGCGGCGGTGACGCCGGCCCTCGAGGAGCGCCTCGCGCGCGCCGACGTCGTGCTGTTCGACGGCACGCTCTTCACCGACGACGAGATGATCCGCACCGGAACCGGGGCCAAGACCGGGCGCCGCATGGGCCACATGCCGATCGACGGCGCCGACGGCTCGCTCGCGGCGCTCGCCGGTCTTTCCGCGCGGCGCATCTACATCCACATCAACAACACCAATCCGCTCCACGTCGCGGGCTCGCCCGAGCGGTCCCAGGTCGAGGCCGCCGGCTGGGAGATCGCCGCCGACGGGATGGAGATCGTGCTGTGAACGCCAGGGCGTTCCCCGGATGCGGTGCAGCGCGAAGCAACGCGGGGCGGTGCGCCGCTGATCCGGGGTCCGCGATCTTCATAAAACTGGGTCCCGGGTCTGCAGCGCACCACTTCGTGCTGCGCTGCGCCCGGGACACGGACGTACCATGAAAACTCTGTCGCCCGACGAACTGGAAGCGGCGTTGCGCGACATCGGCGCGCGGCGCTACCACCGACTCCACCCGTTCCACGGGCTGCTGCACGGCGGCAAATGCACCAGGGGCCAGGTCCAGGCGTGGGCGCTCAATCGCTACTATTACCAGGCGATCATCCCGCTCAAGGACGCGAGCCTGATCGCGCGCTGCGACGATCCGGCCTTGCGGCGCGAGTGGAGGAGCCGCCTCGTCGATCACGACGGCGCGGCGGAAGGGGAGGGCGGGCTCGAGCGCTGGCTCAAGCTCACCGGCGGGCTCGGTCTCGACCGCGATTACGTGACCTCCACCCGCGGCCTGCTGCCCGGCACGCGCTTTGCGGCCGACGCCTATGTGCGCTTCGTGCGCGAGCGCCCGCTGCTCGAAGCGGTCGCCTCCTCGCTCACCGAGCTGTTCTCGCCCGTCATCATCAGCGAGCGCGTCGCCGGCATGCTCGCCAACTACGACTTCGTCACGGCCGAGACGCTCGCCTATTTCGACAAGCGCCCGCCCCAGGCGCAACGCGATTCCGATTTCGCCCTCGATTACGTCAAGCGCCACGCGGCGACGGCCGAGGCCCAGCGTCAGGTGCTCGCGGCGCTCGAATTCAAGTGCGACGTGCTTTGGGCCATGCTCGATGCGCTGTACCATGCCTATGTGGCGCCCGGGCACGTGCCGCCCGGAGCGTTCGTGCCGGAAGATCATTCGTCGTGACCGAGCCGCAGACCGCACGTCCCGTTGCCGCCGATGCGCGCCCGCGCCTGCCGCGCGGCGTGCGGCTGGCGCACAGCGAGGCGCACGGCGGCTTCGTGCTGCAGGCGCCGGAGCGCGTGTTCAAGGCCGACGCCGTCGCGGCCGAGATACTCAAGCGCTGCACCGGCGAGGCGACGGTCGCGGCGATCGTCGACGAGCTTGCCGCCGCCTATGCGGCCCCGCGCGAGCGCATCCTCGCCGACGTGACGAAGCTGCTCGGGTCGCTGGCCGACAAGCGGCTGCTGGAGCTGTGACGTGCTGGCGCCCGCCGAAGGTCTGCCCAAGCCCCTCGGCCTGCTGGCTGAGCTGACCCACCGCTGCCCGCTCGGCTGTCCGTACTGCTCGAACCCGCTCGCGCTCGACGCGCGCGCCGATGAGCTGGATGCCGCCACGTGGGCGCGGGTATTTCACGAGGCGGCGGCACTCGGCGTGCTGCAGGTGCATCTCTCCGGCGGCGAGCCGGCGGCGCGGCGCGACCTCGTCGAGATCGTCGCCGCCGCGCGCCAGGCCGGGCTCTATTCCAACCTGATCACCTCGGCGGTCGGCCTGACCGAGAAGACGCTCGCCGCGCTCGCCGACGCCGGCCTCGACCACGTGCAGATCTCGATCCAGGACAGCGTACGACGGCGCCTATGCGCGCAAGCGTGCGCTGGCCGCCGCGGTCGTCCGGCTCAAGCTGCCGCTCACCGTCAACGCGGTCGTCCATCGCGCCAACATCGCACGCATCGGCGACCTGGTCGAGCTGGCACTCGCCCTCGGCGCCGGCCGGGTCGAGATCGCCCACGTGCAGTATTACGGCTGGGCGCTCGCCAACCGCGCGGCGCTGATGCCGGCCCGCGCGCAGGTCGAGCGGGCCCTCGCGCAGGTCGCGGACTTGCGCGCGCGGCATCACGGCCGCATCGTCATCGACGCCGTCGTGCCCGACTATTACGCCAAGTATCCCAAGCCTTGCGTGGGCGGGTGGGGGCGCCGCTCGCTCAACGTGACGCCGGCCGGCCGCGTGCTGCCGTGCCACGCCGCCGAGACCATCCCGGGCCTCGAGTTCTGGTC
>WNGG01018352.1_pt1 | contig 13795 bp, 13 predicted proteins | sample 5400661 | NCBI WGS metagenome assembly WNGG01 (sample SAMN13153372, study PRJNA577476) | soil metagenome | isolation source: 100 cm soil or saprolite under Garry oak tree replicate 1 | place: USA:California | collected 2016-06-15
CAGGCTTGCAGGGTGTGGCCAACCAGATCGACAAGCAGAGCCAGCTCGGGTAACCGCACGGTCATGGGAGGGCAGGCCGCAGACCGCCAGGTGCGACGGTTCCGGAGAAAGCACCTTCGTTACTACGGTGTCGTCCTGGCGTTCTTGTCGCCATGGCTCATCGGGTTCCTAACGTTCTATCTGTATCCCACCCTGGCCAGCCTGTACTTCTCGTTCACCCACTATGACCTCCTGACGCCCCCACAGTGGGTGGGGCTCGCCAACTACCGGTTCATGTTCACTGATCCGCAGTTCTGGCAGTCGCTCCGCAACACCCTGTGGATGGTGGTGTTCGCTACCCCGATTCAGATCGTCTTCGCCATTGGGACCGCGGTCGTGCTTACACGGGTAAAGCGGGGTGCGGGGATCTACCGCACGATCTTTTTCGTTCCCACCATGGTTCCGGCCGTTGCCGCGACGCTGGGATTCGTATTCCTGCTCAACCCGGCAGGCCCCATCGACCTGGTGCTGGGTATCTTCCACGTCCCCCAGCCGCTCTGGTTCCAGCAGCCCTTCTGGGCCAAGCCGGGACTATTGCTGCTCGGGCTGTGGGGAATCGGCAACACCATGATCATCTTCCTGGCGGCCCTTCTCGATGTCCCGAAGGAACTGTACGAGGCGGCCGACATCGAGGGCGCCAATCCGTGGCAGCGGTTCAGGAACGTGACGCTGCCCATGATCTCCCCGGTCATCTTCTTCGCGCTGGTGACCGGGGTGATCTACGGATTCCAGTACTTCACGGAAGGCTACGTGGCCTCGGGCGGTGACCCAAGCACGCTTGGGACTCCACAGGGATCGCTGCTCTTCTACGGCATCTGGCTCTACCAGCAGGGATTCCAGTACTTCCACATGGGATACGCCTCGGCCATGGCCTGGGTGCTGTTCCTGATCATCATGGTGACGACGCTCGTGCTCATCCGGTCGTCCCGGCGATGGGTTCACTACCAGGGAGGATTCCAATAGCCACCGTCACGGCTCGCAGTCCCGGGCCCCGGGTGGATATCACGCCACGGGTGCTGCCTTCCCATGTCCGGCGGCAGCGCTTCCTGCTCAGGGTGGCAAACCACTCGGTGGCCTTGACCTTTGCCATTATTTTCCTCATGCCGTTCGTGTTCATCGTCCTCACCGCCTTGATGTCGAGGCAGCAGGCCCTGTCCACCCGCTATTGGCCGCATCCTTTCGTATGGAGCAACTTCCTTCATATCTCGGATCTCATGCCCATCGTCCGCGATGGCTGGAACTCCACGGTCTACGCGGTGTTGTCGAGCGTCGGCGTGGTCGTGTCCTCGGTTCCCGTGGCGTACGCCCTGTCGCGGATGCGCTGGCGTGGCCGGCAGATAGTGTTCATCCTGGTGCTGTCCACGCTGATGCTTCCCGACCAGGTGACCAGCGTCCCCCTCTACGTCATTTTCGTCCGGTTCCACTGGATCGGGACGCTGAAGCCCCTCATCGTTCCCAACTTCCTCGGTGACGCCTTTTCCATCTTCTTGCTGCGGCAGTTCTTCATGACCATTCCCGAGGAGCTCGCCGATGCCGCCAGGGTGGACGGGGCCGGTGATTTTCGCATCCTGACCCGGGTGGTGATTCCACTCGCGAAGCCGGCCCTCGCCGCAGTCGCGCTGTTCCAGTTCCTGTACGCCTGGAATGACTTCTACTACCCGCTACTGTACGCTGGGAACAATCCCAAGACCGTTACGCTCGCGGTGGGGCTCTCCCAGCTTCTGTCCTCCGTTTATGTTCATTTCGGCGTGGCCTGGAACGTCCTGATGGCGGGGTCCGTCATATTCATGGCCCCAGTTATCGTGATCTTCTTCCTTGCTCAGCGGGCGTTCATCGAGGGAGTCACGCTGACGGGCATTAAGGGGTAGTGTGCGCCCAAGACGCGGGCGCGGGCGACGGAAACGCCACACAGCCGGTAATGGGAGGCGCCACCAAATGGCGGAGATCGTACTAGAAGATATTACGAAGCGCTTCGGCTCCGACGTTTACGCCGTGGATCGCGTCTCGCTTGAAATTGAGGACGGCGAGTTCATGGTCCTTGTCGGTCCCTCCGGCTGCGGCAAGACCACGATCCTCCGCATCGTCGCCGGCCTGGAAGAGGTCACAGCCGGCGAGGTGCATATCGGCGGGCGGCAGGTCACTGATCTGGCGCCAAAGGACCGCGATATCGCCATGGTGTTTCAAAATTATGCGCTGTATCCCCACATGACGGTGGAACAGAATCTTGGCTTCGGCCTAAGGCTCCGCAGGATGCCCAAAGCCAATGTAAAGAAGAAGGTGACGGAAACTGCGGCTACCCTCGCCATTGAAGCACTCCTGGCCAGGAAACCGCTCGCCCTTTCGGGCGGCCAGCGCCAGCGGGTGGCCATGGGAAGGGCCATGGCCCGGGTGCCCGAGGTCTTCCTCATGGACGAGCCACTCTCCAACCTCGATGCGAAGCTCCGGGTGCAGATGCGAGCCGAACTCGCCCGGCTGCGGGACCGCTTGCGAACGACGACCATCTATGTGACTCATGACCAGGTGGAGGCCATGACGCTTGGTGACAGGGTGGCGGTACTCAAAGACGGCCGGCTACAGCAGGTAGCCACCCCGACGGAACTGTTCAATCACCCAACCAACTTGTTCGTGGCAGCCTTCATCGGGTCGCCCTCGATGAATCTTGTCGAGGCCAGCATCTCGGGCGGGAGGGTCTCCTTCGGGCCGTATTCGCTCCCGCTGCCTCCCGGCATCGATCTTTCCGGTCACACGAGCGACAAGGTCGCGCTGGGCATCCGGCCAAGCGACTTTGAGGACGCCGAGGTTTGGGGCAGCGACCTGCCCACCATCGAGGCGCGGGCCGATGTCATCGAGGAGCTGGGAAGCGAAGTGCATGTGCTGTTCACGGTGGACGCGCCCCCCGTGATTACCGAAGACACCATGGCAGCGGCCACTGTGGAAGAGGGCGAGGACATAATCCCGCTGACAGCCGCTGAGGGGAAGGCCGCGTTCACGGCACGGGTCGATGCCCGCACCGCTGCCCGCCCAGGAGGCTTGGTACGCCTTTCGGTGGACCCGCGCAGGCTTCACTTCTTCAACCCCCGGACAGGACTTGCGATCGGCCAGTCGCCGGACCGCGCGTCAAGTCCCGCGTAGCGGCCGGAGAATCCGGGAGGAGTGGGTGCGGGGTTACCGCCCCGAGGTTTCGTGGCGGGGCTCGTGCCGGTAGAACTCCACAGGTTCTGGCGGGAGCGGGGTGTCGCGAAGGATGAGGTCGGCGGCCTTCTCGGCGATCATCATCACCGGGGCGTAGATGTTGCCGTTAGTTATATACGGCATAACGGAGGCGTCGACGACCCGCAGCCCGGCCAGCCCGTGTACGCGCATGGTGGCGGGGTCCACGACGGCGTCCTCGCCGGCGCCCATCTTGCAGGTACACGAGGGGTGGAGCGCGGTCTCGGCGTCGCGGCGGACCCAGTCCAGGACCTGCTTGCCGGTTTTGACCTCCGGGCCCGGCGATAGCTCCCCGCCGTTGAACGGTGCGAAGGCGGGCTGGCGGAGGATGTCGCGGGCGATCTCGACCGCTTCCATCCATTCGATGCGGTCGGTCTGGGTGGACAGGTAGTTGAACCGCAGCGCCGGGTGGGCGGCGGGGTCGCGCGAGGTGATCTTCACGGTGCCGCGCGAGTCGGAGTACATCGGGCCGATGTGCACCTGGTAGCCGTGGCCACCCGCGGGCGACGAGCCGTCGTAGCGGATAGCGATCGGCAGGAAGTGGAACATCAGGTTCGGGTAGGCGACCTTGTCGTTGCCGCGGACGAAGCCGCCGGCCTCGAAGTGGTTGGTCGCGCCGGGGCCGCTGCGCTGGAACAGCCATTTGAAGCCCACGATCGGGCGGTTGCGCCACTTCAGCGCCGGGGCAACGGAGACCGGCTGCTTGGAGGCGTACTGGACGTACACCTCGAGGTGATCCTGCAGGTTCTCGCCCACACCTGGCAGGTCGGCGACCACGCCGATACCAAGGGCTTCGAGCTCGGCGGCGTTGCCCACCCCGGAAAGCTGGAGGAGCTGAGGCGAGTTGATAGCCCCGCCGCAGAGGATGATCTCACCGGCGCGTACGTGGTGGAACGCGCCGCCGTGCCGGTACTCGACCCCGACCGCCCGGTTGCCCTTGAAGAGGATCCTGTTCACGAAGGCCCGGCAGACCACATCCAGGTTCGGGCGAAGCATCACCGGGTGCAGGTAGGCGCGAGCCGCGCTCATCCGGCGGCCGCGGTAGATGTTGCGGTCGAAGGCGGCGAAGCCTTCCTGCCGGAAGCCGTTGACGTCGCTGGTGAGCGGGTAACCGGCCTGCTGCACCGCCTCGAAGAACGCCTTGAACAGCGGGTTGGTGGCTGGCCCGCGTTCGAGCACCAGCGGCCCCCGGCCGCCACGGAACTCATCGGCGCCCGCCAGGCAGGTTTCCATCCGCTTGAAGTACGGCAGGCAGTGGGCGTAGTCCCAGTCGGCCATGCCAGGGTCGGCGGCCCAGCGCCCGTAGTCCATGGGGTTGCCGCGCTGGAAGATCATCCCGTTGATGCTGGAGGACCCGCCGAGCACCTTGCCGCGGGCGTGGTCGATGCGGCGGTCGTTCAGGAATGGCTCGGGTTCGCTCTGGTATTTCCAGTCATAGAAACGGCTGCCGATGGGGAACGTCAGCGCCGCCGGCATCTGAATGAACACGTCCCAGCGGTAGTCGGGACGGCCTGCTTCCAGGACGAGGACGCGGGTGGTGGGGGCGGCCGAGAGCCGGTCGGCGAGCGCGCTGCCTGCCGAACCACCCCCGATGATCACGAAGTCATAACGCGCCTGCGTCATCTGCCCTCCCGGCCGACCGTGAGCCGCCGGTGTCCGGGGAGAGCGCGGAACAATGACCCCGGTCGGGTGCCCACGCGGCGAATTCACACGATATCGGGATCAAGGGTGTCACGGGTGGCAGACGGTGTGTATCGGGATAGGCGTTGGGGCCGCTCCAAGGTACGCCGGGGCCTCGCGCCTCCCGGGATGCTTGGCCTGGGGCCTGTTGAGGGGCCGCGTGTGGCCGGCCCCGAAGTGCTGCCTCACGTTCCACTACGCTACCGGGGTTGTGATCACGCCTGAGGAGCCGCCCCAGCCTGCGGCCACGTACCGCCAGTCCCAGTTTCCGTCGTTTCCTGGCGCCACAGAGATTTTGCTGATGCGCCATGGCGAATCGGAGCCCTACGTCGAGGGTCACCCATTTCCGCTGGCCGATGGGCACGGGGATCCCGCCCTCTCTCCGGAAGGGAAAGCGCAGGCGGAACGGCTCGCCGCGCGGCTTGCCGCCGTTGGAGTCGACGCGATCTACGTGAGCACGCTGCGGCGCACCGCGCAGACCGCTGCCCCGCTGGCTGAGCGGCTAGGGCTGGCCCCGCAGGTAGAAGCAGACTTGCGCGAGGTCCATCTCGGTGAGTGGGAAGGAGGGATCTACCGCCAGCGGGTCGCGGAGGGAGACCCCCTCGTGCTTCAGGCATGGACGGAAGAGCGGTGGGACGTCATCCCGGGTGCCGAGCCCGCCGAAGTGTTCGCGGCCCGGGTGCGCGGCGCGGTCGAGCGGTTGGCCCGCGCCCACCCCGATCAGCGGGTCGCCGTCTTCACCCACGGCGGCGTGATCGGCCAAGTGCTCGCGACCGCCACCAGCTCCCGCCCCTTCGCCTTCATCGCCGCCGACAACGCCTCCATCTCCCGCCTCGCCGTCATCGGGGAGCAGTGGATCGTCCGCACCTTCAACGACACGGGACATATATCGCCGCGAGAGAGGTAATTGACCCTCGGCACCTGATCCTCTCGGGGTCCCGCCACCGCCTCTGCGCGGGATGGGGTGCCGATCCCGCCTCCCCGGAGTCAAGGCTAACCGGGAGACATCAACAACTGCGCGGCGAAGAGGCACGTCACAACCTCCAGGGAGTGCTCGCTTGGCCAGGTTAGTGGTGCGGAGCGACCGCGGTGCATGACCGCACTGGCATCATCGGCACCCGCGGAGAGCCTGGCCGGGCTCCAGATCGGAGAGCCTGGCCGGGCTCCAGATCAGGGTGTGCGACGACGCGCGCGGAGTGGTGCCAGCCAGCAGAGCATCAGCGCGAAGACAAGGGCTCATGACGGCAGCGACCACGAATGCCACCTCGAGATACCCGGCGGCAGGGGCATGTCGGGATTGATCGTGAAGTACCGGTTCCCCTATGTCAACACCTCCTCACCCCTCGCGGCCCAAGGTATGTGCAGTGGGGCGGTTGGGGCTGGGCTCACGTGCGGGCGAGGATGTTGATGGTCGCGACCAGGGCACCTATGAATGCCGCGTTGACAAGGTGGAACGCAGACACGAGCCCGGTGGTTCGCGGCGGAGCCGCGAACCACCGGGCCGTCCTCAGATCACGGGTAGTTGATCGGGCTGCCCAGACCGGTCACCAGGTCGTACCCAGTCCCGGCCGTGCAGGCGGTGCCGCAGGACCCGTTGGTCCCGCTGGTGATGTCCCTCAAGTGAGTGGACCCGCCCGAGTAGATCGCGGTGTCACCCTCCAGCGCCGTCTGGCCCGCTGCCGTGCCGGCCGCGAGGATGCCCGCCCAGTTCGGTGCGCCCACGCTGGTCCCGCCGAGTGTGAACCAGCCGGACTGGCCCTTGTAGGCCGTGCTGTCATAGACAGACACCCCAGTGCTGGGGTTGGCGTCGAACGACACGTCGGGTATGCCGCGCTTGCCGCCGGTCAAAGCGTTGATCGTGGAAGCCCCGAACACCGCGCCGGTGTAGCCGGACTGGTAACCGGGGATCCCCTCGACGGCCGAGGCGCCGCCACCAGAGCCAGACCACGTGGTCTCACTGCTGAACCTCGCGCACGAGGTGCCGCTGCACCCGTTCAGTGTGGTCCCGCCGACCGCGACCACGTTCGGCGACGCGGCCGGGTACGACGCGCCGTGCCCGCTGTCACCAGAGGACGCGGTGTAGAAGGTCCCGGCGTGGGTCATGTCGCTGTCAAACGAGGTCTCGCTGCTGGACTCACCGCCGCCAAAGCTCATGGAAACCTCGGTGGCGCCGATGCTGCCCGCGTAGGAGACAGCGCTCATCAGGTTGGTGAAGCTGTTGCTCGCCGCCTCGACCAGCACGATCTTGGCGGCCGGGGCCTCGGCGTGAGCCCACTCGATGTCCAGCGACTCTTCGAGCACCCATCCGCTGTTGCTCCTGGGCGTGCCCTGTGGGTCAGCCTGCATGAAGCAGGGCCCGCTCTGGGACAGCGAGGTGCAGGTGGAAAGCTGCGCGTAGCCGTACTGCGAGTTGAAGGTGTTGATGTCGGAAAGCGCGTGCGCGTCGAGCCCGGTGAGGCCGTAGACCGCGGAAACCGCACTCGGCGGCAGCCCGGTCGGTGACGTGGCACTCAGCTGCGGCTTGCCGTTCGGCAGCGTGCCGAGCACCTTGACGCGGAACGGGTGCTGCGCGGTAGCACCACCCGCGGGGGCGGCCATCGCGGCTCCCGTGAGGGACATCGCCGCGATGACTGTGAGCGCGGATCCTGTGGTGAGGACCGCTGTGCGCCTGCGCCAGTTCATTGCGCATTCTCCTTCTTCCCGCTCGTCGTGCGCGAGCGTTTGTAGCGCATCGTCCGGTCTCAAACGCGGAACGTCAAGACCCAAATCCCCTAAACATGCTCTCGGACGGCGCTTCTTACTTTTTTGTAATGGCAAGCACGCTTGACGGCGGTCACGCACCACGAACGGTCCAACTTGGCCGGCCGGGTACGGGGCATGCCAGCTTGTGAGCGGGGCCGGCCCGGGCACCCGCGTTTGGTGGCGCAATGCTAGAGAGCAGCCAGCGACCCGCTCGCCGTACGGTGAGAGACCCACCACCCTGGGAGACCCCCATGACATTTCCCCCAAACGGACCCGCCGTGCCCAGCGCCGCACCCGCCGCGGACACCATCGTGGCCAAACACAAGGACAAGCTCGAGTCGGCGCTGGCCGCCATCGCCGGGCGCGGCTACTGGTCCGCCTACCCGGAGTCGCCGAGCCCGCGGGTGTACGGGGAAGGGAAGGCCGAGGCGGGGCGGGCCGCGTACGAGGCTCACCTGGGCAAGCCGTTCGAGCTCGGCCAGCCGGGTGCGGACGGCTGGGTCGGCGGGGAGATCTCGCCGTACGGCCCGGAACTCGGCGTGACCTACGAGCACCTGAGCGCGGACGCCGCCCTCAGCGCGGCTGCCACGGCGATGGCTGGCTGGCGCGCGGCCGGTCCGGAAACCCGCGCTGCGTTGTGCGTGGAAATGATTGACCGGATCAACGAGCGCAGCTTCGAAATGGCCAGCGCGGTCATGCACACCACCGGGCAGGCGTTCGTGATGGCGTTCCAGGCCGGCGGGCCGCACGCGCAGGACCGGGCGCTGGAGGCGGTCGCCTACGCCTACGCCGAGCAAACCCGGCACGCGGCGAGCGCGGTGTGGGAGAAGCCGCAGGGCAAGCGGCCGCTGCTGCGGATGGAGAAGACGTTCACGCCGGTGCCGCGGGGCATCGCCCTGGTGGTGGGGTGCAACACGTTCCCGACCTGGAACTCCTACCCCGGGCTGTTCGCCAGCCTGGTGACCGGCAACGCGGTGATCGTCAAGCCCCACCCGCGGGCGGTGCTGCCGCTCGCGATCACGGTTTCGATCGCGCGCGAGGTGCTCGCAGGAAATGGTTTTGACCCGGACGTGGTGCTGCTGGCGCCAGAGGCTCCGGGTGAGGGACTGGCGGCGGTGCTCGCCGTTCGGCCCGAGGTCAAGATCATCGACTTCACCGGGTCCACGGCGTTCGGGAACTGGCTGGAGGACCACGCCCGGCAGGCGCGGGTCTACACCGAGAAGTCCGGTGTCAACGTGGTGCTGATCGAGTCCACCGGCGACTACGCCGGGATGCTGGCGAACCTTGCTTTCTCGCTGATCCTGTACAGCGGGCAGATGTGCACCACGCCGCAGGACCTGGTGGTGCCCACGGCGGGGATCGGGACCGATCAGGGGCACAAGAGCGTGGACGAGTTCGCGGCCGACCTTGGTTCCGCGATCGACCGTACGCTGGGGCCCGACGCGCAGGCGGTCGAACTGCTCGGCGCGATCGTCAACGACGCGGTGCTGGAGCGGCTGGATTCCGCTGCTGGGCAGGCTGGCGGGCGGGCTGCCGTGGCCAGCCGGGTGATCGCTCATCCAGCGTTCCCCGGCGCCCGGGTGCGTACCCCGCTGGTCGTGCGGGCCGGCGCCGGGGATTCGCTGATCGAGTCGGAGTGCTTCGGGCCGGTGACGTACCTGGTGTCCGCGCCGGACGCGGCCGGTGTGCTGGACGTGTTCCGCCGGGTGGTGGGAACCCGCGGGGCGCTCACCGCGGGTGTGTACAGCACCGACGCTTCGTTTGTCGAGGCCGCGCGGGGCGCGGCTTTGGAGGTCGGGGTGGCACTCTCGGAGAACCTGACCTCCGGGGTGTACGTCAACCAGTCAGCCGCGTTCTCCGACTTCCATGCGACGGGCGCGAACCCGGCAGCGACCGCCAGCTACACCGACGGTGAGTTCGTGGCGGGCCGTTTCCGGATCATACAGTCGCGGCGTCACCTGTCATGACCATGACGATGACGGCGAGTGAGCGGGAAGCGTTCCTGGCTGAGATATACGTGGCGGTTGTCAGCGTCACCGGGGAGGACGGGCGGGCGCCGCTTGCCGTCCCGGTCTGGTACAGCTACTCCCCCGGCGGCGAGATCTCGTTCATCACGCCCCGCGACAGCCGCAAGGCCAGGCTGATCAGCCGGGCCGGGCGGGTCAGTCTGTGCGTGCAGGCCGCAGAACCGCCGTACCGGTACGTGTCTGTGGAGGGGCCGGTCATCTCGATCCGGGAACACGTCACCGTGGATGAACGCCGACAGATGGCGCGGCGGTACCTGGGCCCGCGGGGCGGCGACGAGTACGTCGATTCCACCCTTGCTGAGACCGAGCGAATGATCATGGTACGGGTGAGCCCACAGCATTGGCTCTCTCACACCGAGAGCGGGTAACCGCGGCTCTGGCTTCAGTACCACTTATAGATGCGGATGTAGTCGGCTCGCAGGTGGGCGCCGAGCGCCTGCGGGCCGGAACATTTCGGCGGGCAGTCAGTCAGTTTGGTTCCGGTGGCCGCCATCGAGTACATGATCACTGGGAACTCCGGCGCGGTCGCGTTGTAGTTGTCGATTTCGCCGACCTTGACCCAGTCGTAGTACCACTTGACGACCGTCCCCCACCAGATGACCGAGAACGTGTGCCAGCCGCACCAGTTGCCGGGCACAGCCGCGCCCGGTCCGTTGTAGGTGCCGTCAGGAGCGTTGAAATGGGCGTGCCAGGCGGCCATGCCGTTGATGCCCTCGACGATGTCGAGTTCCCCGGTCTGCGGCCACTGGAACGGATCGCCCACAAGCCAGAAACTGGGCCAGTTCTTGATCTGCCCGGTCGACGTGCAAGGCATCTTCAGCCGGCCCACAACCTCCAGGTCAGGCGTGTAGCCCTGCTTGAGATAGCCGGTGATCGTTCCCGACCGGTCCGGGAAGTATGACCCGTCGTACGACGAGGTCCACGGGTCGTACTTCGGCGTGAGCAGCAGGCGCCCGTAGGTGGTGTCGAAGGTCACCTGGGCCGGGTCCATCGCGGCGAGCTCATAGTCGTTCGGCGGCTTGGTGATCTCGTCCGCCGTGGCGCCAACCCAGTTCGGCGTCCACGCACTGGTCCGGAGACTGCCCGTGCCGAACCCGTCGCTGAATACTAAGTGCCAGCTGCCAGTGGTGGTGGACTGAATCGCGGCCGTCGCCGGGGCCGCGAACACCGCGGCGAGACCCGCTGACGCGGCGAGCACTGCCAGCCGTCGCATCGTCCCTCCTGGCACCGGAGGTCAATCCGGCCATTGTGGGGAGCCTGGGTGACTCCCAAAACAAAACGTTCCGGTAACCGCAGACGTTACCACCCTGGCGTCCCGATTCCCGGAGAGAAAGATATACCTCATCAGCCATTCCGGAAATGTCCCACACAAGAGTAATACTCTCTGTGATTAATAGCATCAAGCTCCAAGGTGGCCGGAAGCAGGGCAAAGCCAGCGAAATGGGTGGTTTACCAGCACTAAAAGCTTCACGCGGCCTAGACTGGGCACGCTGGCGGCGAGCCGTCGGGCTAACGTAACGTAGTCGCAAGTGCAGCATCCCGTGCAACACCAATCACGCCCCGCACCCACGCGGGTCAGGTGAGTTCGCCAGCCACCCACGCGGGTCAGGTGAGTTCGCCAGCCACCCGCGCGATCACGTGAGTTCGCCAGCCACCCGCGCGATCAGGTCAACAGACTGGCCGGCGCCGAGCGCTTCGGCTCGCAGGTGGCCGAAGACCACGCCATAGCGGCGGATCTCTGGCCCACTCTCAAGGAACAGGCCGCCGGTCAGGTGCTCGACGTACACCAGCGCCGGGTCGGTGCGCTCCGGGAACTCCAGGATCGTGAACGGGCTGACTCCCTGCGCGTGCGCGGCGCTGCTGACCGGCAGAACCTGCAGTGTCACGTTCTCGCGCTGGGCAGCGTCGATGAGGTGCCGGAGCTGGTCGCGCATGACGCCGGGGCGGCCGACTCGGACCCTCAGCACGCTCTCGCTCAGGACCACCCACATGCGAGGCGGGCTGGCCTGGCCGAGAACGGCCTGGCGCCGCATGCGGAGGGCCACCTGCCGGGAGATGTCTTCAGGCCGGCCCGTTCCCGGCGCTGCCCGGAGCACGGCATGGGCGTAGTCCTCCGTTTGGAACAAACCGGGCATGGCCAGGGGCTGGAAGTCACGCAGCCGCGCCGCTTCGGCTTCCATCCCGAGGTAGGTCTCGAACCACGGCGGAAGCACCTGGCCGTAGGCATGCCACCAGCCCTTGCGGCGTGCCTCGCGGGCCAGCTGCACCAGCGCGTCGGCCTGGGGCCCGGTGACGCCGTAGGTTTCGAGCAATTCGCGCACGTCACCCGGCCTGGCGTTGATGCGCCCGGTCTCGATTCTGCTGATGCGGGTACCAGAACATTCGAGCCGGCGCCCGACTTGTTCGCAGGTCAGGCCTGCTCGCTCGCGGAGACGCCGGAGTTCCGTGCCCAGCCGCTTGCGGCGCACGACCGGACTGGGGCTGTCGGCCATGGCCCTCCGGTTAGTCGCGCGGACGCTGACGCGCCGTCTGCATAATTCGTGTAAGCATGATGCATAACGGAAGGTGTGGACTAGATCCACGATACATACCGTTATGCATCATACGCGGAAACGCATTGGTGAGTCCTGAGCGCTTGATGTTAAGAGGGATGCTGCCCACCGAGGTGATGACCCAGATGCCCCAGACAGACACCGCCTGCCTGCGGCCAGCCGCTGGCTCGGCCGAGACTGCTCCGGCAACCCCGGCCGATGCCGCACACTGGTGGCTGGGGTGCAGGTTCCCTGCCCCGCTGGAGGGCCGTAGCAGATGAACTTCCACCCGGGGCACGGCGAGCCCGCCACCGGGCGGCCGACTGTCCCTGGGCCTTCCTCGGAAGAATCGCCCGACACCGTGTTTGGCCAGCCAGAGCGGGAAGACTCAGGTATCGCCTCCTGGCCACTTCAGTCGCATCTGGAACTCGGGGCACTGCCAAGCGCGGTGCCCTGCGCCCGGCTGCACGCTAGGCACCTGATGTGGGAATGGGGCATGAGCGACCTCGGCGAGACCGTGGAACTCATCGTTTCGGAACTCGCCACCAACGCGGTGCGGGCATCCCGCGACGCGGCTGGCCGTGGCCCTGCCTGGGAGCACGACGCGGGGCTTTCGTACATCCGGCTGCGGCTCGCCTCGGACAAGCGTCAGGTGCTTGTCGACGTCTGGGACCGCAACACACAGCGCCCCGTAGCCGGGTTTGCGGGCAGCGAGGCGGAGAGCGGACGCGGTCTCTTCCTCGTCGAGGTCATCAGCGACCGATGGGGGTACTACTTCCCGGCCCAACAGCCCGCAGCCGACGACGCCCCCGCGCAGGGCAAGGTCGTGTGGGCATTGGTCGGCACAGCCTTACTCAACATCCCCGGGCAGCGCTGCCCCGCTCGAAATGGCAACCCCCCCACCTGAACCCCCCGCCCCGCCACCGCCGCCCCGCCGCGCCCACCGCAAAGCCCCGCTGTTCCATGATCCTGAAGACTTTTTGGCTCCATGTGGCGAAAAGTCTTCAGGATCATGGAGATCACGTAGGGGCGGTGCGGTTCACGTGGTGGCGGTCACCTTGCTCAGGTGGGCGGGAGCGTCAGGGTCGACACCCCGGGCGCGCGCGAGAGCGCAGGCGAGCTGCTGGCCACGAACGACGGCCGCGATGGCGCGGGCAGCCTCTGGCCCGGGCGGCAACGGCAGGGTTACGACGTCCGCGTGGCGGGGAGTGAGCAGGCCGCGCAGTTCGTCGATGTCGGCGGCAGCCGGCCCCCCGGCATCGATGAGCAGCACGGGAGCACCGGCATAAACGGCCGCGATGGGGCCATGGAGCAGGTCGGCGGTGGAAATGCCCTCGGCGAGGATGCCGGTGGTTTCTTTCACTTTGAGCGCGGTTTCCAGTGCGGCCGCATAGGCCAGCCCACGCCCAGCCACCACGAGCCGGTCGATGCGGGTCCACCGCCGCGCGAGTTCGGCCGCCGGTTCCGGATCAGCAAGGACAGCTGCGATCGCCGTGGGAAGATCCCCCAGCCCCGTACACGAGGCGGTAGCGGGTGTGACGGGAGCCGCGGAGCTTAGGGCCTCGG
>WNGG01005763.1_pt1 | contig 13789 bp, 9 predicted proteins | sample 5400661 | NCBI WGS metagenome assembly WNGG01 (sample SAMN13153372, study PRJNA577476) | soil metagenome | isolation source: 100 cm soil or saprolite under Garry oak tree replicate 1 | place: USA:California | collected 2016-06-15
AGGAAGTTGGGTTTCTGCAGCATCAGGCGGCAGAAAATGATTCGCGCCGCTTCACCTCCGGAAAGGACCTCCGTCCGTTTGAGCGCATCGTCGCCGCTGAACAGCATCTGGCCCAGCAGCCCACGCAATTCCTGCTGGGACGCGCCAGGATCGAAGCTGTGCAGCCATTCGATGACGCTGACGCGGTGAGGGATGGACTCCCGGTGATCCTGCGCGAAGTATCCGACGGTGACTTCGTGTCCCCACGTCACCTTTCCGGAATCGATCGGGAATACCTGGTCTGGAGCATCGATAAACCCCGTGGCATTGTGAATCAGCGATTTCAGAAGAGTGGTTTTCCCGGCGCCGTTTCTTCCAATCAGGGCGATCTTCTCTCCACGGCTCACGGAGGCAATGAAATCGTGAAACACGCGGAACTGCCCGGCTGCGCCATCGTACGACTTCGTGAGCTTCTCGATTTCGAGCGGATGTCTTCCCGATGGTCGCGCAACGTCGAATCGAATGAACGGACGCTGAATATTGGATTTCGCGAGCTCCGCTGTCTGAAGCCGCTCCACTTCTTTTTTCCGGGATTGCACCTGTGACGACCGGGTACCTGCCGCGAATCGCGCGATGAAGTCCTGCAACTGCTCGATCTTTTTCTCGCGCTGGGCGTTGCCGGCTTCGATCCGGGCGCGCACTTGTGTCTTCGCGAGCACCATGTCGTCGTAGCTGCCGGTGTAGGTGATCACGGTCTCATAGTCGATGTCTGCGGTGTGCGTGCAGATCTCGTTCAGAAAATGGCGGTCGTGCGAAATGACGATGAGGCACCCATCATAGGCACGGAGATGATTCTGAAGCCAATGAACGGAATCGAGGTCGAGGTTGTTCGTGGGCTCGTCCAGCAGCAGCACATCCGGATTGCCGAACAGCGCCTGTGCCAGCAGGACTCGCACTTTCTGGCCGCCCTGCAGCTCGCTCATCTTCCGATCGTGAAGGCTCTCGGGAATATCCAGGCCGTCCAACAAAATGGCAGCATCGACTTCCGCCGTATAACCGCCTTCATCACCGACAATGCTTTCGAGCTCACCAAGGCGCATGCCGTCTTGATCGGTCAGCGTGTTGGAATCTTTGGCGTAGAGGGTTTCGCGCTCTTGCAGGGCTTCCCACAATCCGGCATTCCCCATGACCACCGTATCGATCACCCGATACGCGTCAAAGGCAAATTGATCCTGTCTCAGGACTCCCATTCTCTTTGGCCGGATCACCGAACCCTTCTCGGGATCGATTTCACCCGTCAGGATCTTCATCAGCGTGGACTTGCCGGCGCCGTTCGGCCCGGTGATCGCGTAACGACGGCCGGAGATGAAAGTGGTATTGACGTCTTCGAACAGAATGAGGGCGCCGAAGCGCATCGATAGGTTATTAATGGAAAGCTGCATTTGAAGGATGACTCCCGGGTGATTAGACGAACTTCCCATTGTAACCTGGGACACCCGACTCCATGTGCAAACTTCTCAGCGGATGTCGCCACGCCATAATTCGGGGTTCCCTACAGCACGCCATTGCATAACCCGCGGCCAGTTCGGCGAACCGCATCCCTGGTAGGTGTTCTCTAACGTTTATAGTCGGTTACTCGCCAACTTGACTGAAATCTTTCTTCTCAGAACGGACTTTTGGGGGAATTTGGGAGCCACTAGTCTCTTTGGAAGGATACTCGTTTACCTGTTATTCCGACTGAGGAAAATGGCCTGCGGACGCCTTCCTGGCTCATTGTTGACATGGGAATGCCTTAAGCGCTGCGGGCCGATGAAACCGAAACGACCAGGGATCACCCGACTTCGCACCACCAGTCGCGTCGCGCGCCAGCGTCGTTTCCGATGAAGATCCGCACAGGCGCGCGTTCAGCCGGACTCGATGTTCAGGCCAGAGCTTTTCCGTACAGCGCGAGCAAACGGCTCCATGCCTTCTCGGCCTGTGGCTCGTTGTAGACCTGCGAATCCGGAGGGCACCAGCCATGCGCGGCGCCGGTGTACACTTCGATTTCCGCGGGCAGCTTCGCCTTGGCGAAAGTCTCTTTCAGAACGTTCTTCTCATTGGGCGACCGCATGTCGTCGTTTGCCGCGATCGCGATGAGGAGCTGCGCCTTGGTCTTCGCGGCCTGAAGATGCGGACTGTTCGGCATGTCGGTCACAAGTCCGCCACCATGGAACGAGGCGACGGCGCCGACGCGATCGGGCACTGCGGCCGCAGTGCGAAACGCAATCGGGCCGCCCATGCAATAACCCTGCGTTCCCATCTTTCGGTTCCTGGCAACCGACGATTGCCGGTCCAGCCACCCGATGAACGCCTTCGCATCGGTCATCTGCGTCGTTTCGGTCAGAGCCTGCGCGAGAGGCAGCAGCTGCGGGATTGGGGTTGCCGAGCCGGCGTCCGCGGTCGGGGCTTTCTTGACGCGATAGAACGGATTCACCACAAGCACCGAATAGCCCGATTCGGCGAGCCGTTTGCTCATCTGGCGGAACGCCGGCCGCAGCCCGAAGATGTCCGGCCATACGAGAATGCCTGGAGCCGTGCCGCTCGCCGGATGCACGAAGTAGCAGTCGGCGGTGCCGTCCGGCGTCATCACCTTTACGTCCGATTCGGTCACTGTGACCGCGTTCGCGACTTGCGGCAGCATCATGGCCATACCCGCCCCCAACATGATGCCGAATTGCCGCCGTGTCACCAAACCGAGAGCTTCGTACTCCTGCCGGTCCTTCTCAAATTGATCCTGATCACACATATTCGCTCCTTATCGATGGTCGTCGCGTGGTAGACCGCACGCGCACCGCGACATTCTATACCCATTCGGTCTCCTGTGCGTGCATTGAACTCGGAAACCCTCAGCGTTTGGGATCGTATATCGCGTCGCCTTCGGTCTGACTCAAAACCAAACGCGTCACCGTGCCGTTGGCGTCCAGGAAGAACTCCGCGGCGGCGCCTGTCGACTCAAACTTCGTCTCCGATTGCGGAATTAGAGGAAGAGCATTCAAGTATAGTTGGCCATTGATCAAGGTGACGTTTTGGGTCATACCCATGAAGCCTGCGACAGTCCGCGACCCTTCACGAAACCCATAACTTCCGGCGTACTTTGCGAGAACGGCTGAGCTGAGTTGCACACCTGTTTTCGCAGTGCCCACCAGGTGAACCTTATCCCGGTTGTTTTCGTTGCAGACATTCTCAAGCATGTCCGTATCCGGTCTGTAGTTCACCGACAGCGAGAAGCTCAGCGGCTTGGTCAACGTCTCGGGATCGTCGAAAGTGATCTGAAATTGAATGTGTCCGAAATCGACACGCCGGAATCTCTCGGTTACGCGCAGGTTTTCGGAATGAGGGTGGCCTGCCCTATCGAGCCAACTCCGGTTATTGAACCCCGCGGACTCGACCACGAGCGTGTCGCCCTCCCAGTGGCCGACCGAGTACCCTAACCAGGTCGGGTTCGGATCTTTCGGCAGTTTCCGCCCGTCCATGTAGATCTGCCGGTAACGCCCGGTGCCACTCTCGTAAAGCAGTGCCACGACCGTGGGGGACTGGATGATCCGGTACGTGGTGTTCAGCATTTCCGAAGGACCGCCCGGCAGGCAGTTCGTAACGGGATCGTCCGGCCTGAAGTCCGCGACGCGCTGCATGAAGATGGCTTCCGCCGCTGGCCGGAAGATGCCTTCATCCTTCAGATCTTGTATGACGTCAAAACGGTAGGGGTTTATTTCGGGCTGCCAAAGGCCGGAGAAATCCGGCGTGCCATCAGGCGTCCGGGGTGCGGGAGCCGTCAGGTTCGGTTTACCGTCGGCGGTCCGGGGAATCCCCGGCGTCCGCAAGTCGAGCCATTGAGCGCACAGCGAAACCGGGAGCAGCCATAGCGCCGCCGCGATCGCGATTCTCTGCATGAGGCCTTCCTCCTGCTCGGCTGACTCTCGTCACAGTCTCTGTAGACTCTGACGAGAAGAGTGACCCGGAGCATCCTGAATTATACCTGACACAACTCTAATCGAATCAGACGTCTCTCAAGAGAATCAGCCCACAGCCTTTCTCTGCGACGTACATCAGGGTTTGCGCCGCAAAAACCCATGTGTCTGTCGCAAAACAAACCGTTACGGCCGTCATTGCGCCTGGCCTCTTCATTTTCCAACCATGTGCGGACGGTCTTTTTCGTTCAGGCATACCCAGTCCAGTAAGTCCGTGTCCGGCATCAGGTCCCACGTGATGTGAACCGTCCATGGTTTTCTGTACGCTTTCGCATCATCGATCGTGAGGTCCAGTTGCATATGACCGAAATCCGTGCGCCGGAACCGCTCGATGATGTGTAGAGCATCGCTGTGAGGGTGGCCCGCGTCATCAAGCCATGTATTTTCATTGATGCCCACGGTATCTACGACCAGGGTGTCCCGTTCCCACTTACCGACCGAGTATCCGAACCAGGCAGGGTCGCGCTCATCCGGCAGCGGCCGGCCGTCGGTGAAGATTTGCCGGTAAGTGTGATAAGACTCAAACAACATCACCAGGAGTCCCGGCTGTTGAATAATTTTCCGTGGCGTGATGTGACCGTCGAAATCCGTGACACTGTGCGGGAGACAGCGCGAACTCGGAGTATCTTTGCTGTTACTCTCCTGGCGTTCCTTGTACACTTGCGCGGCCCAGGGAAGCATCGGAATTTCAATGCCGTCGGCACCGAGATTCTGGAGATACTTCTGGCTGGGTGCTCCCCAAATTCCCGAGAAATCCGGCATGCCATCGGGCAGTTTTGGCGCAGGAACAGTCAGGTTGGGTTTTCCATCCGCCGTTCGCGGAGTATGCGGATCTGGATAGTGCAACCACTGCGCGCCGGCTGGAATCGTGATCGCGATGATACAAAAAAGCACTGAAGGAACGTGGAACCATCTGCGGCCAAACAATATTCGCATTTTCCCTCTCTTTGGGAAGCTTGTGACAAACTGCGCGCACACAAAAATGCACGACAAATCTATCTTTGATCAGATATGGCGTTCATCGTAAGGCTAGCCACGTGCTGTCGTCTCGCGCGCCGGAGGATTTTCGTCTTCCGCCGCCCACCCGCCACTACGTTGCGAGTATACCGCAGGCGACCAACGTCTCGGTCTCTTCCCCTGACCGCGGAAATCCCAGTGACGACTTTTCAAGGCAGAAATTTCTGCGACCTCTAATACTCGAGATTTACGGCGAGCTGAATTTGGCGCGGGATGACACCCTGGATAGGTCGCCCAAACCCAGCAACCGGAATGGCGCCTGTTCCGAAAAAAGGGTTGATTGCGGAAGCGCTGACATGGTTGAAGAGGTTGAAGAATTGTGCGATTACGTCCATGTGGCGGTGTTCGCCAAGGTGAATGGTCTTGACCACACCCAAGTCCACGTTTGCTGTTTCTTGGGCGTGTAAGGAATTGCGTCCGAAACCCAGCGGCCGCGCAGAGAGTGGGAAAGCGTGGCTGAGATTTGAATCGAGGCCTACCAATGGGTTGATCGGACGGCCGGTTCCCACAGTAACAATCGGTGCTAATCTAATTTCCCCAGGAATGGGCAAATCCCAAAGCGCGTTAAAAGTAAATCTCTGTTGTTGATGCTGGCTGGAAACCGCGCGTTCGGCGCGGAGGTCGAAGGGGTTCTGCGGCTGTTCGTCGAAGTCCGAGGCGTCGTCGAGAGTCTTCGAGAACGTGTAGCTCGCGATGAATCCCAGCCTTTCCGTCATGCGCCGGGTGAGCGAAAGTGTGAGGCCGTTATAGGTCGAACTCGCTGAATTTTCCAAAAGGAAGATGTCGTTAAAGCTTGGGTTGATGCGCCCGGGACTGAAGGCTTCGCGTCCGAGTTGCTGCGGAGCAGGGTTCCGGACCCCGAGGACCGCCGCATTCTGAAGCGTCAGCACAATTGGCGGCAGAAGGTTGGCGTTGCGAGTGTGGGGAAGTTTCACGCCTCGCACGAACAGATAGTTAACGCTGGCGGTGAGGTCAGGGGCGACAAGGTACTCTCCTCCAAGGTTGGCCTGCTGGCTGTACGGCGTCGTCAGGCGTGGTTCAGGACGAAAGATCGATGCGGCAATGCCCGTCGCAGGCGAAATCAGTGATCCGCCTCCAGCCCCCTGGAAGAGGTTCGCCGCATCGTTTCCGTTTGCCACCTGCTGAAATCCGTGCACGCCATTTTCTGCGATAGCGCGATTTAGATTCGCCAAAATCTGGCGGTCGTGAAAAATCCCATAGCCCGCTCGTAGCACCCATCGGGGACCGGGACTGAAGGCAAGGCCCATGCGCGGGCTGAAGTTGTTGGTGTCCTGGTTAAAAACTGTGGGCAAACGCTCGAAGTCATAGCGCAAGCCGAGATCGACAGTCACACGCGGCAGCAGGGATAAGTGGTCCTGCACGAAGACCCCGTAGCTTGTTACGGCAAATTTCGTGCTTGAATCCCCGAACGCCTGACGGAACGAATCCGGACGGCCAGCGAAGAAGTCAGCCAGGCCGCCGAAACGGTAGAGGCTCCCAAAGCCGTCCAGCACGGTCGCGCGTGAGCTAACATGGTTCACCGTACCACCTACCTTCCACAGATGGCGGCCCTTAGTCCGAAGATAGGTATAACTCGCTTGGTAGTGGTTTTCTCTGCGACTGCTGTTGCCATCAAACGGCCGCCCAAAATCCACCAGGCCGTTGATGTCGATGCCCGGGCCCGCTTCGTCGTTCGTCCGCAAGACTGCGCGGCGTGTTGCCGCCTGGAAACGCAGGTCGCCGATACCTTGGGCACCGAACACGGAGACCAGCGAACCCACTAGCGCGTTATCCGCGGTGAAGCTGCTGCCGCGGGCGCTCGCGTCCTCGAGGCCCGTTGTGTTGAAGGCATCGCCTGCCTTGCGGCTGTTGGTGAAGGCGTAGCGCACCATCAAGGCGTTCTGCGAACTAAGCTGGTGGTTGAGCTTTCCCGATGCCTCGGTTTCCGCTCGCGCGATCGGGAAAAAGCCTGCAGGGATGTGGCGGATCTTCAACCGGGGAAAAGCAGCAGTCGCCAGAAAACTGTTAATGGCTGCGGCCACAGAGGGATCTATATCGGAGCCGTTTTGGCCACGGTTATGCTCCTGCTCAACGGCCGCATGAAAGAACGTCCGGTTCTTAACGACAGGGCCGCCCATCGAAGATCCGATGCGATAGCGGCGGAAGTCTGGCTTGCCGGGCGCGGTTTCGATGGGATCGCGAGCACTGAGCGAGGAATCCTGGGCGAAAATGTAGGCGTCGCCGCGGACAACGTTTGCACCTGTACGCGTGACCACGTTGATCGAGCCGCCTGAAGCACCACCGTATTCCGCCGACAGCCCATTATTCACAACCTGATACTCTTGGACATCCTCAGGTGAAAGCTCTGTGCGGCTCGAACCGGTATACTCGTCGTTGTTGTCAAGGCCATCGACTGAGATGTTGTTGCTCCGAGGGCGCAATCCGCCGAAGGTGAAGCCACTATCTGCGAGCGCGGGATGCGAGCCGGTTCCACCTCGCTGTGAAGAACTAGTCACGCCAGGCATCAAAAGGACAAAGTCCAATGCGTTGCGGCTGCGCACGGGCAGATCTTCGATCTTTTCACGGTCGACGGTAGAAGTGACAGAAGTCTGGCTGGAATCAATGGGAGGCGGCTGAGCGGAGACCGTCACCTGGGTAGTGACGCCGGCCGCTTGGAGGACGACATCCAAATGTACAGCGGTGCCTACGCCGATAACAACTCCGGTATGCAAATAGGGTGCGAATCTAGAATCTTCGATCCGCACCTCGTAGGTGCTCACAAGAAGGTCGGTCGCCCGGAAGAACCCTTCGTCATCGCTATAAACCGTGCGAGTTTGGTTTGTTTCGATCTGCCGCACACTGACTTTGGCGCCGGGAATTCGACCGCCGGTGGCGTCACTGATGGTTCCCTCCAATGTCCCGCTCGTCTTCGAAGTCTGGGCCGTAGACGGCACCACGCTAACTAGAGCGAGCAGTAGCACAAAGAACGCTCGACCCAGCGAGCAACGCGTCGGCCATGATTGGTTGCACTTGGGCGAAAAGTCCAAGGTACACGCTGTTCCGTTTAAGTGGCCCTTGATCTGACTTCCACGATCCAATGCCAGGCTGAAAGTTGACGGAGGTCCCAGTTTGTTTATCCCTCGTTTTTGCTCGTTGCGGTTGGGTGTCGCCAGAATGAGCGCCCTGGCGTTAGGATCACCGGGATTAGACAGCAGCGCGCGAACGCTTGTCAATGCGGTCAAATGTGGACGACCCTCGCGCCTCCGCGTGGGCGCCTTGGCGGACTGCTTTCACAGCGGTTGTCTTCTCGTTCAGATGAACCGAGGCATACTCCAGCTCTGTCCTTATATACTGGGGAAACTGAGAACTGGTGCGGGTTTTCAAGAAGGGCAAAAGCGATTTACGGTAACGTATGCCAGAAAAGATTTGAAGACAAGTTCCTGGCCAATGCTCAATTCTCAATTCCCAATTCTCATCGGATGGGAATTGAGCATTGCTCAGATCGTTTGTTTCCTCATACGTGACCGTATTTGCGAAAAGCTGTACTAAGCTTCGAGCATGCGAGTCCCGTTTCGCAGTTAGTTTAACAGTCCTCGGTCCCATCCAACTTCAGACCACAGATCGTATAGAGTTTTGTACGGGAGGGAGATTCCATGCGCAAACCCGGTTTGATTTTCATTTTTGCGGTTCTCGCCTTGCTGGCCGTTTCAGTGCACTTGTCCGCCCACCCAATGGGGAACTTCAGCATCAGCCACTACGCCAGGATTAACGCGGCTTCTACAGCGATCTCCGTTCACGCCGTGCTGGACTATGCAGAGATCCCGACGTTCCAACTTTTGTCGGATTGGGGCATCCGCTCGGAAGCTGAGAGGAGCCAGGACGAAATTCAACCGGTGGTTGAAAAATTGGTGACGGAATTGAAGCCGCGCTTCAGATTGCTGATTGACGGATCACCCACAACGCTTCAGGTTTCGAATATCAAAGATGAGACGACGGCGGGGGCTGGCGGCCTCCCCACGCTCCGAGTCTCTTTCGATCTTGTGACGGCCTGGAAACCGGCGCCGGTGCGCTTGGAATTCTTCGACGACAGTTACCGTGAGCGCATTGGGTGGAAAGAGATGGTCGTCGCAGCAAATCCGGGCTTTGAATTTCCGGACGGCAATTCTTTCACAACCGACCGTAGTGCGGCGCTCACGAGGTATCCCGACGATCCGCTGACGTCCGCCCCGAATCTCAGCGCCGTTGCGATTCGCATCGCGCCGGGCATTGGTTTGGCTCAGACGCCGGGTGATTCCACGTCGACTGCGGCTCCTGCTCGCGAAAGACCCGGCTCATTCTTGTCCGGGAACCTGGTTCGTGGGGACCGATTGTCTGAGATTCTCAGCCATCGCGACCTGCCGATACGCCTGGCGCTGATCGGTGTCGGCATCGCTTTTCTTCTCGGAGCGCTACATGCGATGTCTCCGGGACACGGAAAAACATTGGTGGCGGCATATCTGGTCGGCAATCGTGGCACAGCACGACATGCGATTTTCCTCGGCGGCATTGTCACGTTCACACACACGGTTGGAGTCTTCCTTCTTGGCGTCATCACTCTTTTCGCGTCAAGTTACATCGTTCCCGAAAAACTGTATCCATGGATGGGCCTGCTCTCGGGACTGATGATCGTCGGGATCGGTGTGAATCTGTTTCGCGGGCGGCTTTCCAGATATGGGCACGAGGTCCGCGGCCATCACCACCACGGAGCCGGAGGTCACAGTCATGAGATCCCTGAAAGCATTACGTTGCGGAGTTTGGTGGCACTCGGCGTGAGCGGAGGAATTGTTCCGTGCCCATCCGCGCTGGTGGTTCTGCTGAGCGCGATCGCGCTGCATCGAGTGGAGTTGGGTCTACTGCTGCTTGTTGCTTTCAGCTTGGGATTGGCGTCATCGCTGGTGGCAGTCGGTGTGCTCGTTGTACGCGCCGGCCGGCTGATAGAACGTACGCCGCTTGCACACGGTTTGGCCGGCGTCCTGCCGGTTGTCTCTGCCGGGATCATCACAGTCATTGGATTCGGGATCGCTGCAGAATCATTTGCGGCAACAGGGTTTCTTGGAGGCACATCTTTGCTGTTTCAGACTCAAGTGCTGATCGTGCTCGGACTGGGTTTGCTTCTTGGGTTGAAACATGCAACGGATGCGGATCACATCGTTGCCGTGACGACGTTCGTCAGCGAATCGAAAAGCCTTTGGCGAAGCTGCGGTATCGGAGTGTTCTGGGGAATCGGTCATACGCTGTCGCTCGCGCTGGCCGGGTTCGTCGTCATCGTCTTCAAGGTGAGCATTCCAGGCTGGCTTGAGCCGCGTCTGGAGCTTGTTGTTGCCGGCATGCTTATTGTGCTTGGCGCGCGGGTGCTGATTCGAACACTTGGCGGAAAGATCGAGCTGCATGATCACACGCATATGCACCGCGGGTCTGTCTCCCACTCGCACTGGCACATTCACGCCGGCGGTGAGCAGCTTGCGCACGATCATACGGGCTGGGCGCACTTGGGCGTGCGGCCACTGCTGGTCGGCATGGTGCACGGGGCTGCAGGCAGTGCCGCGCTGATGCTGTTGGTTCTTTCGACCATTCGGTCTCCGCTGGAAGCTTTTCTGTACATCTTGGTTTTTGGGTTCGGAAGCGTGCTGGGAATGCTGCTGATCAGTTGCCTTCTGGCGCTTCCGTTGCATTGGGCCAAAGGAAGGGTGGCTGCAAGCTACAAGCCCATCCAACTGACGGCCGGTTTGTTCAGTTGTTTATTCGGCCTCTATCTCGGCCTTGAGATTTGGTCATCGATGCCGTGATGGAGCGGCTCTTGCGGCGGCTTGGACCGTATTAATAAGCCGCCGCGACAGTAGAAAGGAAAGACAGATCACATTCAGTGAACTTGGAGACAAGGAGATAAAATATGTTTCGCTCACGCAGCAGGAAGATAGCGGCGGCCGCGCTAGCTGTGATGGCCGGAATTGCACTAAGCACTCTACCGGCACGGCACATGAAAGGTGCCGATCACGCCGAAGCTACCGGGGTAGCGGGCGATCCCGGTGCAGACATCGCGGACGTTTTTGCATTTCTCGACCCGAACGACAACTCGAAAGTCGTGCTCGCTTTGGATGTCGAGGGGTTCATCGTTCCTTCGGAGCTCTTGAATTTGAGCTTCTTCTCACCCGACGTCACTTACCGCTTTGAAATTGAAAACACCGGCGATGCGCGCCCCGACGCATCTATTGAAGTCACATTTTCACCTCAGACTTCCCGGAGCGCGCCGCAGACCGCGACCATACGCTTTTTCGACCGGGAAAGGCGGCATCTCTCGTGGTCGTTTACCGCGCCGACGACGGTACAGACTCTGAACGGGACGCCCAATCCGTTTGTGGTCACAACCGATCCGAAGACAGACGTGTCGTTCTTCGCGGGGCTCACCGACGATCCGTTCTATTTCGACATCGTCGGCTTCAACCGATTCGTTTCTTCGGTGCTGGCGGGAACGCCTGATCCCACGCGGCTCCAGCGCGCGCGGGACAGCTTTGCGGGTTACAACATTCACATGATCGCCTTGCGTGTTCCAGCGTTCATGCTGCGAGGGCTGCCGGCGAATTCTGTGATCGGAGTGAACGGTGTGACATTGCGCAATAAAGTGACGGTGCGCCGGGATGACGGACGTGAGGATGATGATGAGGACGAATCGAAGGGTAAGCTTGTTCAGGTCGACCGCATGGCGACACCAGCCGTCAATACCGCCTTGATTCCGTTCCCGCGCAAGAACGAATACAACAGCGCAACGCCCGTGGATGACGCTGCCGGCCGGTTTGCAGGTGACATTGTCGCGACCCTCCAGGCACTCGGTACCAACAACACGAATATAGGAATCCTGGCCAGTGTGGCGGTCACCAAAGGCGACTACCTTCGCTTAAATTTAAACACCACAAACACAAGTGTCGGTGCAGGAGAGAAGGTTACAACTCCGGGCTATACCGGCTTCCCGAATGGCCGCCGTCCAGGCGACGACACCATTGACACGTTGCTCTACTTCATCAGCAATCAAACCCTGCTGACCGGTGACAATGTGAACGCGAATGATGTGCCGCTCGGTGGATCGTTCCCGTTCTTTGCGCCGCCTCAGCAACCCCGGGTAACCGGAGTTATTGATGACAATACCAGAAACTGATCATCAAGGAAGGTTAAGGGTATTTCGGGAGACGCCGCCGTTCCACGATCGGCGGTGTTTCCCGGAGGTTGAATCATGAAGAACAATCGTTGCCGCATTTCAGTGGTGTTGTGCTTTTGGTTAATGGTGGGCTGCACAAACCGGACGTCTTCACCCACGGAGGCCTCGACGCTTTCTGTCCCTCCGGCAGTACTGCTACCGTCAACTGCGTACACCGACGAACAGACCCTGCGTTTTCTTCAGAACAAAATCAAAGAGGATCCAGACGATTTTATTGCCCAGAACAAACTCGCCGGATGGCACCTGCAACGCGTTCGCGAGACGGGCGACCTTGCATCACTGGAGCTTGCCATGAAAGCGGCGCGCGCCTCGCTAGCAACGTTGCCCGCGGAACACAACACTGGGGGATTGAACTTGCTGGCACAGGCAGAATTCACGGCACATGAGTTTGTTGCCGCCCGCGATCATGCCGAACGATTAATCGAACTCGAACCGGGCAAAGGGTACCCGTTTCAAATCCTCGGTGATGCCCTGCTCGAGCTCGGCGATTATGAGAGGGCGGAGACGGCTTTTCGACAATTGGAACGATTTGGTGGAATTCAAGGACTGACGCGTGTCGCGATCGAGCAGAGAATGTCCAGGCTGGCCTATCTACGGGGTGACAAAGAAACCGCGGAGCGTCATATGCTGCACGCGCTGAAGACCGCGCTATCACTGCCGCTTCCGCCGCCTGAGACCGTCGCCTGGTGCCGCTGGCAATTGGGAGAACTAGCCTTCGGAGTCGGGCATTACGCCGCTGCTGAACAGCATTATAGGGATGCGCTCACAACCATGCCGGGCTACTTCCGTGCTCTGGCGTCTCTTGGCCGTGTGCGGGCCGCTCGTGGCGATCTCCCGGACGCCATCGCTCAATACGAACACGCCGTGAACATCATTCCCGACCCCGCCTTTGTAGCGGCTCTCGGCGATCTCTACAAACGCGTTGGCCGTGATGACGATGCCGAAAAGCAGTACAGGCTGGTCGAAGCGATCGCCAAGCTCAACGTGTACAGCCGGCAGCAAGCGCTCTTTTACGCCGACCACGACGTCAAGCCCCAAGAAGCCTATTCGATCGCGGCCAAGGAATACTCGGTCCGGAAAGATATCTACGGCGCCGATGCTGTGGCGTGGACCGCTCTCAAGGCCGGCAGGTTAAGCGACGCACAAGTTGCGATCGAGGAGGCTCTGCGCCTGGGCACCCAGGATGCGAAACTCTTCTACCACGCTGGAGAGATCGCCAGAGCCGCCGGCGACCATGCGTCCGCGCTGAACTACTTTAAGCGCGTATCCGCGCTCAACTCGGAATTCGACCCGCTCCAGGCCACCATTATGAAAAAACTATATGCGGATCTGAACGCCCCTGCACTCGCCCGCCGGGAATCGGCGCGTTGATAATCCCAAAGTGAAGCAATTCATCCAAGAGTTCGGCCAAGAGATACAGAAACACATAGAACGGAATTCGCGGAAACCCCGGAAGGGCGATAACGACTAGTACGCCTCTATGCCGACCAACCTGCTACTGCTTCCGCTCTTAGCAGGTTATTGGTTCATTCGCTAC
>WNGG01017723.1_pt1 | contig 13789 bp, 10 predicted proteins | sample 5400661 | NCBI WGS metagenome assembly WNGG01 (sample SAMN13153372, study PRJNA577476) | soil metagenome | isolation source: 100 cm soil or saprolite under Garry oak tree replicate 1 | place: USA:California | collected 2016-06-15
CGTCTCGTACCTGCGCGAGAACGGTGCGGAGGTGAGAGACCAGGCCGAGCGGGTGCCGCGCGAGGCGCTCGTCCGGGCCGCGTCTGGCCACCTCAAGCCGGTCGATCTCTTCTAGGCCTCCGTTCATGGGGAAAGGTGACGCATGACTGACGTTCGGGACGAAAAGGACCGGCCGGTGCCGGATGTCCTGGGTATCCTGCCGCTGCGGAACGCCGTCGTCTTTCCGCACGCGGTGGTTCCGCTCGGCGCGGGCCGTGCGTCCTCCCTGCGCCTGATCGAGGAGGCGCTCGCGGGGAGCCGACTCGTCGGCGCCGTGCTACAGCGCGACGCTAGCGACGACGCGCCGGGCGCCGCGGGGCTCTACACGGTGGGGACCGTCGTCGTCATCCACAAGGCGTTCAAGCAGGCCGACGGGACTCTGCGGCTGATCGTCCAGGGGCTTGAGCGCTTCCGGATCGTCGAGATTGTCCAGGAGTCTCCGTACCTGCGCGCACGGATCGAGCACATCGCCGACGACGGTGACGCCTCGCCAACCGTCGAAGTCGAAGCGCTCGCCCGGAGCGCGCTCGGGCTCTTCCAGAAGGTCGTGTCCCTCTCACCGACGCTCCCCGACGAGCTCGCGAACGTCGCGGCTGCGGCGGAGGGGGCGAGCGCGCTCGCGGACCTGATCGCGTCGTCGCTGCCGACACTGCCGACGGCGCTCAAGCAGGAGCTGCTTGAAACCACCGCCGTCAAGCAGCGACTCGAGCGGCTCGTCGGCGCGCTTGGCAAGGAGGCCGAGGTCCTGGAGCTCGGCTCGAAAATCCAGTCCGACGTCCAGTCGGAGATGACGAAGACGCAGCGCGAGTACTACCTGCGCGAGCAGATGAAGGCGATCCAGAAGGAGCTCGGCGAAGCTGACGAGCGCACGCAGGAGATCGAGGCATTGCGCCAGCGGATCGAGGCCGCCGGCATGCCCGAGGAGGCCAAGGGCGAGGCGCTCCGGGAGCTCGACCGGCTCGCCAAGATGCCCCCGGCGGCGGCGGAGTACACCGTCGCCCGGACCTACATCGACTGGCTCGTCTCCATGCCATGGCAGCAGGCGACGATCGACAACGTCGATATCGAGGCCGCCAAGGCGGTCCTCGACGCGGACCACGAAGGGCTCGAGAAGGTCAAGGACCGGATCCTCGAGTACCTCGCCGTCAAGAAGATCCGCCCGTCGGGCAAGGATCCGATCCTTTGCTTCGTGGGCCCGCCGGGTGTCGGCAAGACATCCCTCGGGCGATCGATCGCGCGGGCGCTCGGGCGCAAGTTCCACCGGATTTCGCTCGGCGGCATGCGCGACGAGGCCGAAATCCGTGGCCACCGGCGCACGTACATCGGCGCGCTGCCCGGCCAGATCATCCAGGGGCTCCGCCGCGCTGGCACGCGGAATCCGGTCTTCATGCTCGACGAGATCGACAAGCTCGGCATGGACTTCCGTGGTGATCCCGCCGCCGCTCTGCTGGAAGTCCTCGACCCCGAGCAGAACGCCACATTCCGGGACCACTACCTCGACGTGCCGTTCGACCTGTCGCGGGTGCTCTTCATCACCACCGCGAACGTGACCGACACGGTGCCGGCGCCGCTGCGCGACCGGATGGAGACCATCCCGCTGGCGGGCTACACGGAGGAGGAGAAGATCCGGATCGCGCAGACCCACCTCGTGCCGAAGCAGGCGCGCGAGCACGGGCTCGAGCCCGAAAAGGTCATCGCGTTCGAGCCGGAGGCCCTGCGCCTGCTGGCTCGCGGCTACACGCGAGAGGCGGGCGTGCGCAACCTCGAGCGGGAAATCGCCTCTGTCTGCCGGAAGGTCGCGCGGCGGCACGCGGAGGGCCACGCGGAGCCCGTCCGGGTCACGCCGGACCTTGTCACCGCGTTCCTGGGCGCTCCGAAGTTCGAGTACGAGGAGTTGGAGGAGCGCACGCGGGTGCCGGGGGTGGCCGTCGGGCTCGCCTGGACCCCGGCGGGCGGCGACATCCTCTTCGTCGAGGCGACGCGGATGAAGGGTAAGGGCTCGTTGACACTGACCGGCCAGCTCGGCGACGTCATGAAGGAGTCGGCGCAGGCGGCGCTCTCCTGGGTGCGCTCTCACGCGGCGTCGCTCGGCATCGCGCCGGACTTCTGGGAAACCTCCGATCTCCACATCCACGTCCCCGCCGGGGCGATCCCGAAAGACGGGCCCTCGGCCGGCGTCACGATCACGACGGCGCTCGTCTCGCTCCTGACGGGGCGTCCCGTCCTCCGGGGGCTCGCCATGACCGGCGAGGTTAGCCTGGCCGGACGCGTGCTCCCGGTCGGGGGGATCAAGGAGAAGGTGATCGCGGCTCACCGGGCTGGGATCCGCACCCTGATCCTGCCGAAGCGGAACGAGAAGCACCTGAAGGAGGACGTGCCGGACGATGTACGCCAGGTGATGACGGTCCATCTGGTGGACTCGGTGCGGGAGGCGGTCCGACTGGCGCTGGACAAGGCGCCAGCCCCGCCGGAACCCGCGGAACTCTCCGTGGCGTAAAGCTTTTTCGGAACCTGCGTTGCGGTAGACTTGACAGGGTCTACGGGCACCCCGGTAGAATACTCACGTGAAGCGATTCGTCGCCCTCGCCATCGTTGCGGCTGCCACAGCCGCCGCCGCTCTTGCCTCCGCTGAGACGTACAGGTTGAGCATGGAGGACGGTACCGTCCACTTCACCAACGCCCCGACCGACCCGCGCTACCAGCGCGTCACGGGCTTCTCGTCTGGCACCGAAGCGGGGTGGCTCAGACTGCCGGGCGGTGACCCGAGCTGGTACACCACGGAGATCAAGGGGGCCGCTGATCGTTATGGGGTGCCGGCGCGGCTCGTGTCGGCGATCATCCGCGTCGAGTCCTCGTTCAATCCGCGAGCCGTCTCGTCGAAGGGCGCCCGCGGCCTGATGCAGCTCATGCCGGAGACCGCGTCCGTCCTCGGAGTGCGGAACACGTTCGACCCGTACGAGAACATCGACGGGGGTGTCCGGCACCTCCGCGGCCTCATCGACCGGTTCGGGAACAACCTGACGCTGGCACTCGCCGCGTACAACGCCGGCGAGCGGGCCGTCACGGCGTACCGCGGGGTCCCACCCTACCCAGAGACACGCGACTACGTGACGCGGATCCTGAGAATCTTCGACGGCGAGTGGCAGGGCGTGGATTCGAGCGTGATCTACCGGACGGTCGACGACGAGGGGACCGTGACCTACACGAACATTCCGCCGCGCGGCCACCGCTAGTCAGCGGCGCCAGACCGGCTCCAGGAAGCGCTCCAGCAAGCCGTTCTGCACGAACACCTCGACCGCCGTGCGTGTCCCGGCCTGGTCCATGCCCCCGAGGGCCGCGCGCTTCTCCTCCGTCGCCATCTGCTTACCGGAGCGCAAGGCCGCAGGCGACGTGGGTGGCCTAATGTCGGCGCGTCATTTGAGCAGCTTCGCGATCTCGCGGAACGCGTCGGTGTCGGCACGCCCGAGGAGTTGGAAGACCACGGTCTCCGTGGCTGTGACGACCGCGCCGCCCTGGCGCGCCTGAGCCAGGCCGAGCTCGAGGTTCGCGGGCGTGCGCGCGGAGACCGCGTCGGCCACGACCGACACCGCGAAGCCTTGACCCAGCAGGTCGAGCGCCGTGAGCAACACGCACACGTGGGCCTCGATCCCGGTGAGGATCACGCGGCTCGGACGCAGCCCCCGCAGCCGCTCGGTGAACCCCTCGGCGCTGCAGCACGAGAAGGCGGTTTTCTCGAGGGGCGCGACATCGTCGAGGAGGGCCCGCAGCTCGGGGAGCGTGTGACCGAGCCCCCGGGGGTATTGCTCGGTGACGAGCACCGGCACGCCGAGCCGTCGGGCGGCGGCGCCGAGGATCTTGATGTTGCGCACCATCTCGTCGCGGCGCTCGGCGTCCATCGCGTTGAAGAGGCGCTCTTGCACGTCGACCACCACGAGGACCGGCTGCGGCATGACTCCTCCCGGGGGCGAGCTCGACCGGCCGACCCATCTTCTCACGCGCGCCAGGCGCGGTCGAGGCCGCGGTACTGGATGGCCTCGGCGCAGTGCTCGGGCCTGATCGCATCGCTGCCCGCCAAATCGGCGATAGTGAGCGCGACCTTGAGCACGCGGTCGTGGCCGCGCGCCGACAGCCCGAGGCGACTCATAGCGGCGGCGAGCAGCTGCTCGGCCTCGGGCGGCGGCTGACAGTGGCGCCGGACCTGCCGCGCCGTGATCGAGGCGTTGACGCGGATCCCGGAAGAGCGGAAACGCTCCCGCTGGCGCTCACGGGCATCCGCGACCCGCGTGCGCACGACCGCCGAGCTGTCCCCGGCCCCGCGGCGGTCGAGGTCAGCGGGGCCGAGCGCGGGCAGCTCGACGTGGAGGTCGATCCGGTCGAGAAGCGGACGCGAGATCCGGCCGAGGTAGCGGTGCCGCTCGGCCGGCGTGCACAGGCAGTGCTCGAGCGACGGGCAGCCGCGCCGGCATGGGTTGGCCGCGGCGACGAGCTGGAACCGGGCCGGGAAGTCGCCCACGCCGCTCGCCCGGGCGATCGTCACGCGCCCGTCCTCGAGTGGCTGACGGAGCGATTCGAGGACGTGCTGCTGGAACTCCGGCAGCTCGTCGAGGAAGAGCACGCCGAGGTGGGCAAGCGTCACCTCGCCCGGATGGGGCGGGCCGCCGCCGCCGATCAGGCCCGAGACGGAGATCGTGTGGTGCGGGGCGCGGAACGGCCGCCGTGTCATGAGCGCGCCGGGCCGCGGGAGGAGCCCCGCGACGCTCCAGATCGCCGAGACCTCGAGGACCTCGTCGCTCGAGAGCGGCGGGAGGATCGCCGCGAGGCGTCGCGCGAGCATGGTCTTGCCGCCACCCGGCGGGCCGACCAGAAGCAGGTTGTGGGCGCCGGCCGCGGCGATCTCGAGCGCACGTTTGGCGTGCGCCTGGCCGCGAACGTCGCCGAGGTCGAGGTCGTCGGCCGCGGCCGCCTCGACGGGCGGCGCGGGAGGTACCGCCGCTGCCGCGTGGTCGCCGTTCAGCAGGCCGACCGCGTCAGCGAGCGTCCGCGCAGCGAGCACCCGGAGTCCGTCCACGGCGAGCGCCTCGGCGGCGTTCTCCATCGGCACCACGAGCGTGCTGATCCCCTGGCGTCGGCAGGCGAGCCCGACCGCCAACGTGCCGCGGACCGGCTGGATCTGGCCGTCGAGCGCGAGTTCGCCAACGACGGCGAACGGTCCGATGGCTCCCTTTTTCACGGCGCCGGTGGCGGCGAGAATGCCGAGGGCGATCGGCAGATCGAACGACGCGCCTTCCTTGCGAAGGTCGGCGGGCGCCAGGTTCACGGTGATCCGGTCCACGGGGAAGGCGAAGCCGGCATTGCGGATCGCGGTGCGCACGCGCTCGCGGCTTTCGCGCACGGCGGAGTCCGGCAGTCCCACTGTGGTGAAGGCCGGCAGCCCGGCGGTGACGTCCACTTCGACGCGCACGAGCGCCGCTTCCACGCCGACGAGGGCCGCCGAGAGCACGCGCGCGATCACGCCGTGATTGTTCGGTGGTCCTCGCGGCTCGTCAATGTCGCGGGTCGGATACGTCAGTCGGCGTGCCGGAGGCGCCCTCAAACTTGAGCCATGCCTGGTTTCCCCAGCGTAGACCCCGGGAAAATTCCGCGAAGAAACTCGGGATTTCCCCGATTGTCCATTGCGCCTACCACCGTACCTTGCGGCTCAGAGACATTTCCGCACGGCAAGGAAGAACCGATTCGGAACGGAGGTCGGTATGCGTCAGGCAGGTTCGTGTGGTTCAGGGTTGCTCGCAGCCGCTGCGCTGGGGGCGGTTCTCCTGGTCTGGCCGATGGCAGATGCGGCTGCTCAACTCACGGGCCTTGTCGACACGGTCACGACACCGCTGCCCAATCCGGCGACAGGTACGACTGGCCTTGTCGGCGCTGCTCTCGGAACGACGACGATCTTAGCCGCTACCGGTACGCTTGTCGGAGGGACGAGCGACGCCCTGCAGGCGTCGGCGTTGTCCGGCGACATCCCGTCCCTTCTGACGGGAGAGGCTCTTCACGCGGTGACGATCGGCTGGCCGGATCAGATCGCCTCCGAAGCCTCACTCGCCGCCCTCGACCTGAGCGTCGCCGGGATCAACATCGGCGCCGACTTCGTCATGGCGCGGGCCCTGACGGTCTTCGGCGCCGCCGGTATTGGCCTCACCAGCGTCGACAATCTCTCGATCAATGGCTTGCCCATCCCGGTGACCGGGGACCCGAATCAGAGGATCGACGTCCCCGGAGGCGTGGTGGTCATCAACGAGCAGCGAGTTTCCCCGGACGGTACCACCGTGGTGAACGCGCTTCACGCGGTCATCTCTGGCGTGGCCGACGTGGTGGTCGCGTCGGCGACGGCCGGTGCCAGCGGCGGGGAAGCCAAGGCAGTGCAAGCCTCCTACTGAGAGGTCAGCGGATATCTGGCGTCGAGTGGAGGAAAAGAAAATGCGTAAAGTCACCTCCCTGCTCGCAGTCGCTTCTCTCGTTGGGGTGGCAACGCTGGTGCTCGCCGGAGGCTCGGCGAGCGCCCAGTCCACGTGCGATTTCCTGACCGGCGGCGGGTTCATCATCCGGCCCAGCGGCGCCAAGGCGAACTTCGGCGTCGCTGGCGGGTGCAAGGGCGGTTCGCCGACCTGGGGCCATCTGGAATACACCGACCGTGGCGAAGGGCTGCAGGTGCAGTGGACCCGCATCACGGCATACTTCTTCGATATCGTGGGCGCAGGCATGGACCACCAGCCCACGGGCACCCGTTTTGTTTGCGGCACGGCACGGACGAACCGGACATCCGGTGACGTGGACTGGGTCGTGAGGGCCATGGACTCGGGCGAACCGGGGACCAATAACGTGTTCTCGATCCAGCTGAGCCAATTCGGGGCCGTCATTTATACGACGTTCCCTGATCCGGACGTCACGACGGGTGGTAGCCGCCCCGGAGGCGGCAACGTCCAGCTCCACAAGCCGAACCGCTCGACCTCGGGGTCCTTCAGCACTGATCCGGCGACATGCCCTGCCGCCTCTGCCCAGCAATAGCACCGGAGGGCTTGGCGCGTCACCGACCGACTCGCCCACTCCATGGTGACGTGACCGCTCGTCCCGCCTTCACCGCCGCGTCCCACCTTCACTGTCGCCCGTAGAGGGGGCGATCCCGAGGGCGCGCTAGTTGCGTGTTGGACTAGCGCGGCCCTCAGAGCCGCAGAACAGTTACCAGGAAGCTGCCACTGCCGACATTGCCGGCACGATCCGTCGCTGTGCAGGTCACGGTCGTGATCCCTATATGGAAGATACTCCCCGAGGGGGGTGAGCAGCGCACCGTCGGGGAGGGATCGACGTTGTCAGTCGCGGTCACTTTGAATGTCACGATGGCTCCCAGGAAGCTAGTGGCCGTCGTGATGATATCGCCGGGGAGCGACAAAATGGGTGCTGTCACATCGGTAAAGTTAGCTGTGGTCGCGCTGGCGGTATTGGAGTACGCGCTCAGGCCGCCGGGTCCGCTGGCGCGGACCCGATAGCTGTAGCTCGTGGAGGCGAAGAGCCCGGTGTCGCTATACGCGGCACTGGTCGAGGTCCCGACCTGGGTGAAATTGCAGGGGGTCCCCTGGCAGCGCTCGACGAGGTAGCTGGTCACGGCGCCGGAGGAGGCGGTCCAGGCGAGATTGATCTGGCTGCTGCTAGCGGCCGCCGCGGTCAGGTTGGACGGGGCTGTCGGGGGCGGCGGCGCCTGGGTGGTGGCGCTGGCGGCATTGGAGTACGCGCTCAGGCCGCCGGGTCCGCTGGCCTGGACCCGATAGGTGTAGCTCTTGGAAGCGAAGAGCCCGGTGTCGCTATACGAGGCGCTGGGCGAGGTCCCGACCTGGGCGAAGTTGCTACAGCCGGACTCCTGGCAGCGCTCGACCAGGTAGCTGGTCACGGCGCCGGAGGAGGCGGTCCAAGTGAGATTGATCTGGCTGCTGCTAGCGGCCGTTGCGGTCAGGCTCGATGGGGCCGTTGGTGGCGGCGGCAGGGTGGTCGCGCTGGCGGCATTGGAGTACGGGCTGGAGCCGCCGGGTCCGCTGGCCTGGACCCGATAGCTGTAGCTCGTGGAGGCGGAGAGCCCGGTGTCGCTATACGCGGTAGTGGTGGAGGTCCCGACTTGGGTGAAGGTGCAGGGGGTTCCCTGGCAGCGCTCGACCAGGTAGGTCGTCACGGCCCCGGAGGCGGCGGTCCAGGCGAGATTGATCTGGCTACTGCTGGCGGCCGTTGCGGTCAGGCTCGATGGGGCCGTTGGTGGCGGCGGCAGGGTGGTGGCGCTGGCGGTATTGGAGTACGGGCTGGAGCCGCCGGGTCCGCTGGCCTGGACGCGATAGGTGTAGCTGGTGGAGGCGGCGAGGCCGGTGGTGTCGCTGTAGGTCGTGCCCGACACCGTGGCGATCGGGGCGAAGGAGCAGGCGGTGGTCTGGCAGCGCTCGACCAGGTAGCTGGTCACGGCGCCGGAGGAGGCGGTCCAGGCGAGATTGATCTGGCTACTGCTGGTGGCCGTTGCGGTCAAGCTGGACGGTGCGGTCGGTGGCGGAGAGTTCACGACGAGCGTGACCGTGGTGGTATGCGTCAGGCTGCCACTGACACCGGTGATCGTGACCGTATAGGCCCCGGTCGGCGTGCTCGCGCCCGTCGTCACCGAGAGCGTGGATGACGCGGTCGCCGGGTTCGGAGTGAAGGAGCCATTGGCGTCGCTTGCCAGTCCACTCACGCTCAGCGTGACCTGGCCACTGAAGCCGCCCGTTGGGCTGATCGTGACGCTGTAGCTCGTCCCGTCGCCCTCCGCCACTGTCTGGCTCGAGGGCGCGGCGGTGATGGTGAAGTCACCCTGTTGAGTGGCGACAAACCGGTCGAGGATGTTCGCCGTCGTCTGCTGGATGCGCGGGTCGACGAGGTTCGATCCGCTGAAATTGTCCAACGCCAAGCTCCAGTTACTCGTCCCGGCTCCGAACACCCAAGCGCCGCTCGGCGCCTGGTACACGGATGAGTTGGAGTAATCCGCTGTGCCGCTCGGGCCAGGGAAAGGCGACTGCGACAGCAGCGTGTACGTGCCGCTCACCGCGTTCGCCTGGGGATACTGGCTGAACGAGCGATCGGCTTCGTACCCGACGATCCCCGGCACGCTGTCGCCGTCCTTGAAGCCCGTCCCGGCGTACACCCAGTTCCCGCTGTTCGTAACGACGTACGGAGCGTATCCATTATTCCACGGCACCCCGTTGGTGTACTGGACGCCAATCAACGTCTGCTCCGGACGGTTGACCGGCGGGTCACGCCAGTAGACGGTTTTCAGGCTTGGATCGGCGATCGGGTCGAGGGTGGCATCCCTGTAACAGACCAGCACACGGTTCGGCACACCGCTGCTCGAAGGCTCGAACCGCACCTGCCAGTAGATCGCGTTGGCGCCGATGAAGGCGAGGTTGACCCCAGCATCGCGCGCGGCGATGACCGCGTCATACATTGGCTTCGACCAGTACTCGTCGTGCCCGACCGAGAGGAAACCGCGGTAGTTCAACAGGCGGCCGCCGTCCGTGTGCGTGTCGATGTCGGTCGAGTACGTCACGTCGTACCCCGACTTCTCCATCCAGCGGACGAAGCTCATCTCCCACGAGAAGAAGGATTGGCCCCAGACGATGCCGGTGCCGTCGTCCGAGTACGGGCGGTCGAAAGAGACCTTCGCCGCGTTCTTGCCCCCCGTCACCGTCGTCGCGCCATAGCTGTTGAAGCCGTAGAGGCTTTTGCCGGTCGTGTTGTCATAGGGATAGTCGTTGTAGGCCTGATAGGTCGTCACGCCCTGCTGGTAGAGCAGGGGGGCGACCCGGCTGTCGTCGCGGACGACAAACACGATGTAGTTCTGGTACATCTGCGCGTTCGTCAAGAGAGCGAGGTAGACTCCACTGGTCCACGAGGTCTGGGTGGCCAATGTGTAGGCTGGCGTCCAGTGGCACTCGATCATTCCCGTCGTCGCGTCCGTCGGACAGGTGGGTTGCTGGACACCGTTGAGCGGGCCCACATGCTGCATCAGGCGCCCCCCCAGCCCCTGGTACCAACCCATCCGATAGACGTCGATGGTGTAAGTCTGTGCGGGGTTGACGCTCACGTGGAAAGTGATGTTCTCGCCCTTGTTGACGCTGGCGGCGGACGCATACCCCTTGATCTGGCCTTCTGCGTCCGTCCCCCTCAGGCCGATCCGCCACTGGCTCGTCCCGGGCTCCTGATTCTCGATCACGACAGGATTGCTCTGAGCCGCCGCCGACGCCGGAGCCAGCCCGATTCCGAGGGCCGCAGACAGGGAAACTCCCGTCAAGGTTAACCAGAGAACGCCAGTGCGCCCAGTCTGCCACAGCGTATTTTTTCTCATGTCACCGCACTCCCATACTTCAAGGCGCTATCAAATGCGATTTCCGCAAGCCAGGTTGACCGGGTTCCAGCGCCAGGGGCCCCTGTCAGTCGTCGTCGAAGGTGTCGCCGTGTGCGGCGACTGCGATGTCTTGCGGCGTATCGAAGTTCCCACGAGCGGAAGAGACTGTCGCCTTTCCACGCTTCGATTCGAACGAGTCCTGATTCGTGGGTAAATGAGTCGCGTTATCGACAAATGCTGTTACGAGAAAAAGGCTGTAACGAGAACATCGCCATTGGCTCCTGTGGCAATCCCGATGGGAAGATAAAAATGGACTTCATCCGTCGATGCCCGAGCATGTCCTCATAGCCGTAAACATTCCGGAAAACCGGCATCTTCCGTGCCAAACGACGAACATAATCAATCGAATGTCTTGCGGCACCCAGAATCTCGGGATCCTGCATCAGTTGTGAAAAAGTTTGCCGGTTGACGCCGTCCGATTGCACACATCCACTGACTCGCGCCGTTTCCGAGACGCGTCGTCATTTCCTGAGTGGCGCGGTCAGCGACACAACCTTACGCGAGATCGTCGCACAGCAACCGGCGGCGCCCGGATCCGCGGGGAACGAAGGCGACAGTTCAACCGGGTTCGCAGTTCTCCGACAGGCTCCCGGACCTAGTGGTAAAGTCCATCCACGATGCCTCGGCCGGTGATCCTGGTCGTTGACGACGATCCGGGTGTCAGGGAATCGTTCCGGCTGATCCTCGAAGACCACTACGACGTCCTCGACGTCCCCGACGGGCCGCGGGCCCTCGAGGTCGTGCGCTCCGCCCAGGTGGACCTCGTCCTGCTCGACATCCGCCTGCCCGACATGGACGGCATCGAGGTCCTCGAGCGGACCAAGGCGATCGACGAGGGCATCGAGGTCATCCTGGTCACGGCGGTGAAGACGGTGCGCACCGCCGTGGCCGCGATGAAGCTCGGGGCGTTCGATTACCTGACGAAGCCCTTCGAGGAGGACGAGCTCCTCCAGCTCGTTCGCCGCGCTCTCGAGAAGCGCTCGCTCGAGCGCGAGGTGGCCTTCCTGCGCGCGGAGCTCGCCCGGACCCAGGAGTCCGAGGAGATCGTGGGCCAGCACCCGGCGATGCAGAAGCTCCGCCGGGTGATCGCCCAGGTCGCGCGCACGACGGCGACGGTGCTCGTCTCGGGGCAGAGCGGGACGGGCAAGGAGCTCATCGCGCGCGCGATCCACCGGGAGGGGCCGCGCCGCGACAAGCCGTTCGTCGCCGTCAACCCGGCGGCGATCGTCGAGTCGCTCATCGAGTCGGAGCTGTTCGGCCACGAGCGGGGCGCGTTCACGGGCGCCCACGCGCGCAAGCTGGGCAAGTTCGAGCTCGCGCAGGGCGGCACGCTGTTCCTCGACGAGATCGGCACCCTCAAGGCCGAGCTCCAGGCGAAGCTCCTGCGCGTGCTCCAGGAGCGCGAGATCGAGCGCGTCGGCGGGTCGCGGTCCATCAAAATTGACGTGCGCGTCGTCGCGGCGACGAACGCGGACCTCAAGGCGGCGATGCGGAGCGGGACCTTTCGCGAGGACCTCTACTATCGGCTCAACGTGGTGCCGATCGAGGTGCCACCGCTCTCGGAGCGGAGCACGGACGTCCCACTGCTCGTGGACCACTTCGTCCGTCGCTACAGCCGCGAGTTCAACAAGCGGGTGGAAGGACTGTCCCACGAGGCGCTCGCCGCGCTCGAGGAGTACCGATGGCCCGGCAACGTCCGTGAGCTCCAGAACGTGATCGAGCGGTGCGTGGTCCTGGCGGAAGGCCCGCTCGTGCAGCTGAACGACCTGCCCCTCGACGTGCTCCTGCCCGAGCACCGTCTCAAGGTCCGGCGGGCCGAGCGCCTGCCCCTCAAGCAGGCGTCGGAGCAGTTCGAGCGTCAGGTCGTGCTGCGCATCATGGAGCGCGTCAAGGGCAACCAGAGCGAGGCCGCAAGGATCCTCGGAGTCCACCGTAACTCGCTCAAGCGAATGCTCGCACGCTGGAAGTCATCGTGAGAATTTCGAAAACGTGAGCCCGGTGCACCACCTTGGTGCACTTGCACCGCCGTGGTGCAGCCGGGCGCGAGCCAACGTGCGCCCGCGTGGCTCGCAACCGCCGACAGGTCTGGAGATTTCCCTCCTCACGCCCACCTGGCGAGCGAATTGCTCGTATGCCGTGGGCTTTGGCGAAACCCTCATGGGGAGGGTTTCCGCAACTCGAGCAAATCGAGGAGGGAGTCATGGCGAAGGTCCTGGCGGTTCTTGCACTGATCGCGTCGTTTCTGCTGGTGGCTCCGGTGATCGAGTCTGGGACGTCGGGCTCGACTCAATTCTTCCAGGCGATCGGCACCGCCGAAGGCGGCGGGTGGTAAGCGGAGCCACCGCCGCATCCGTTGTCTGAGTTGCGGATACCGGAGTTGCAGCCCAGCCGCCTGCGACACGGCTGCCTGCGACGCGGCGGGGGGAAGAGGGGAATTCTCGCCCTCTTCCCTCTCGCCGTCCTCCTGCTGACGCTCTCTGGCGTCGAGCCCTCGCCGGTCACCGCGCAGGAGCGAAAGGACGTTGTCGTCACGGGCGGGATCTATCGCCGCCCGCTCGGCCACGACCCTCAGACGCTCGATCCCGCGCGGATTAGCGACATCTACAGTTTTTCCGTTTCACAGCAGATCTTCGACGGCCTCGTCCAGTTCGATCACACGCTGATGGTCGCACCGGCGCTGGCCGAGTTCTGGAAGGCGTCGCGCGATGGGCTCACGTGGACGTTCACCCTCCGGAAGGGCGTGCGCTTCCACAACGGCCGCGAGGTGACCGCCGAGGACGTCGTATACTCGTTGACGCGGCTCGTGGACCCGAAGACCCGGTCGGGCGCGGCCGATCTTTTTGGCGCCATCAAGGGCGCGCACGAGTTCCGGGAGGGCCGAGCCAGGACCGTCGTCGGGCTCGTCGCCCAGGACCGCTACACCGTGCAGGTCACGCTCGACGAGGCGGTTGGCCCGTTCGTCGCCGTGCTGGCCGTGGGCCACGCCAAGATCGTCCCGAAGGACGCCGTCGAGCAGCTCGGCGAGGCGTTCGGCACCCAGCCCGTCGGCACAGGGCCGTTCAGGTTCGAGCGCTGGGAGCGGGGCAAGGAGATCGTGCTCGCCGCCAATCCCGAATACTTCGGCGGTCCGCCGCGGCTCTCGCGGCTCGTCTACCGGATCTTCCTCGGCGAGCAGTTCGACGCGATGTACGCCGAGTTCCTCCGGGGCAATCTCGAGGACACGCCGGTGCCCCCCCGCGAAAATCGTCGCGGCGTACCCGACCCACGCTTTATCTACGTGAAGCGTCCGAT
>WNGG01006205.1_pt1 | contig 13788 bp, 15 predicted proteins | sample 5400661 | NCBI WGS metagenome assembly WNGG01 (sample SAMN13153372, study PRJNA577476) | soil metagenome | isolation source: 100 cm soil or saprolite under Garry oak tree replicate 1 | place: USA:California | collected 2016-06-15
TTGCGGAATCTGATCCGTTCGGCGCGAGTGAAAGCTCGGGACGGCGTGAGGATCGGGACCTGCCGCTTCTCAGCACATGTTCAGCGCTAGGCGACTCCGCCAGCGCGACTGCCCCGGGGCTTCTCACGGCCCTGATCCCACAAGGAAGGAACCGCTGTCATGTCGACTAGCAGTACGGCAGTGCAAGCACCGCCAGCCGGCCGGTACGCCATCGACGCCGCCGGGTCATCAGTCACGTTCGTGACCAAGCACATGTTCGGGCTCGGCAAGGTCCGCGGCAGGCTCAAGGTGACCAGCGGCGTGATCATCATCGCCGATCCGCCGGAGGACTCCCGGGTAGAGGCCGAGGTCTCCGCGTCAAGTTTCTCGACCAGAAACTTCATGCGCGATCCCCAGGTGCGCTCCCGCCTGTTCCTCGACGTCCGCCATCATCCGGCGATCTCGTTCTGTTCCGAAAGCATCCGGCAGCACCGGGGAGGCTGGTCGGTTACCGGGGTCCTCACCGTAAAGGGACGTACGGCGCCCGTTGAGCTGACCGTCGCCGGCGTCTCTGCCGAGGGCGCGGCGATCGTCTTCCGGGCCGATTGCACCGTCGACCGCCGGCGATCGTCTTCCGGGCCGATTGCACCGTCGACCGCTATGCGCACGGCATCACGATGATGCCCGGGATGGCAGCGCGCCGACTTTCCGTCCAGATCACCGCGCGCGCCACCAGAGCCTAGCCACCCCGTATCACAGCAGCCCATCATCACCCAGAAGGTGACACGAATGACCTCATCTACATCGGAGCCGGGCACCCCCGCGAGCCGCCAGCTCCTGACACGCCGGAACCTGATCGCGTCAACAGGGCTGGTAGCGGCGGCCGTTTCCGCTGCGCCGCTGCTCGGACGGGGCACCGCCGAAGCCGCAGTCGCCCCTGCCTGCCCGCCGGGAACCACAGCGCCGGTCCCGCCGCCGGCCAAGGGCCCGGCCATCCCCAAGTCCGGGTACCTGGTCGAGGAGATCGGCGACCGCGTCTTCTGGCTGACTGACGGCCTTTACCAGATGATCTTCATGACAACCGCGGAGGGAGTCGTCGCGGTCGACGCCCCGCCCACTATCGGGCACAACATCCTGCGAGCCATCGCGACCGTGACCAAGTCACACGTCACCCATGCCATCTACAGCCACCACCATGCCGACCATACCGGCGCGATGATCCTTTACAAGGGAGCCCGCTTCTACGCGCAGAGCGAGGTCGCCGGCCTGCTGAGGCAGACGAGAGACCCGAACCGCCCACTTCCTGATGTCACGTTCGACGACCAACTGACTGTCCATGCCGGCGAGGACCGCGCCGAATTGGCCTACCACGGCCCCAACCACTCCCCCGGCAACATCTTCACCTACCTGCCGGCCCAGCGGGTCCTCATGCTCGTCGATGTCGTCTTCCCCGGCTGGGTGCCCTTCGCCTACCTCGCCGAGTCGCAGAACATCCCAGGGTGGCTCGAAGCGCCGACGCTGGCGCTCGGCTACCCGTTCCACACATTCATCGGGGGCCACCTCACCCGGCTGGGCACCCGCGACGACGTGGCCATCCAGCAGGAGTACGCGGCCGATCTCAAGGCGCAGGCCGCCAGCGCGATCGATACCTTCAAGGTCGCCGACGTCTACAAGTCCGTCGATCCGACTAACCCGTGGGCCATCTTCCGCGGCTACCTGGACGGCGTCGCCGCCCAGGCCGCCAACGCGGTCGTCCCCCGCTGGATCGACCGGCTCGGCGGCGCCGACGTCTACACCCTGCCCAACGCCTACCAACTCGTTGAGTCGCTGCGGATCGACTACGGCCACCTCGGCCCGTTCGGGATCCATCCCTAGTTACCCCGGACTCCAGCGACCTAGCGCCGGGCAGCTACCTGCCCAGCCGGATCGGCTGTGAATCGAAATCCCTTGACCATCTTTTGGAGAGGACAAATGGCAGCAGCCCCTGCGCAGGCAAGCCTCGAGACCAGCCTTACCAGGCTCAACGACGACGGCCGTGCCCTCCTTTTCACCGAAGCCCGCACGGCAAACACCTTCAGCGACCGCCCGGTGACAGGCGAACAGCTCCGAGAGATTTATGAGCTCATGAAATGGGGGCCGACGTGGTCGAACACCCTGCCCCTGCGGATCGTTTACGTCACAACTCCAGACGGAAAGGCCAGGCTGCTTCCGCACCTGCAGCCCGGGAACGTCGGTAAGGCGACCCAGGCGCCGGTCAACGCCATCCTGGCCGTCGACAGTGCCTTCCACCACCAGAGCCCCTGGTACGAACGCCTGCCCAGGCTGGACTATGCGGAAGCCGTCCGGCATGCCTAACCCGCTTGCTCGCCCCAGGGCGGCCGGTACCCATACCGGAGGAGGCCCCGAGGGTGGTCTGCACCGCACCATGCGCGCGGCGGCCGCGAGTAGTAAGCTCAGGTGATATGTCACGTAACGGCGAGGCCGGCCCGGCGCCCGCCGGCGGATGGCTCGACGGGGACCAGCAGCGGGCGTGGCTGGCCTATATCCGGGTCCAGCTGCGCCTGGCGTACGAGATGAATCGCCAGCTCCTCTCCGACAGCGGCATGTCGCTGCCCGATTACGATGTGCTGACGGCGCTGAGCGTGGCCGACGGGGGGCGGATGCCGATCACGGTGCTGGCTGCCCAGATCGGCTGGGAGCGCAGCCGGGTGTCCCACCACGTGCGGCGGATGAGCGCCCGGGGCCTGGTGACGTGCGGGCTGTCCGCGGCGGACAAGCGGGTCACCGAGGTGGCCCTGACCGGCCGCGGGCGGCAGGCTCAGGAGGACGCGGCGCCCGGGCACGTGGACCTGGTCCGGCGCCTGTTCTTCGGGGGGCTGCCGGAGGGCCTGGTGGGGCCGCTCGGCGAGGCACTGGAAAGCGTGTACGCCAACATCATCAAACAAGGCTCGCTCCCTCCGCCGGTCGACTGGCACCCGGCGGAAGACTGACGAGGCCCTCCCCTGCCACCGCGGTCCCGCCTGCGGCCGCTAGGCCCCGCGAAGCACCTGCGCCTGCTGCGCGGATACCCGCGGCAGCAGGCAGGCGCGCCCGGCGCGCCAGGCGGGACCTGCGGTCCCGGGAAGCCCGAGGAGCCGTCTGACGCAACCGCAGCAGCCTTCCCCCTCGCCATTACGTGACATATCACATCTTCCCCTTGCCAATTACGTGACATATCACATATGTTGCCGGGGAGAGCCGGTGACCGGCCCGCCGGGGCCGGCACGCGGGACAACCCACATCGGGAGCCTGGACATGACAAAAGGGCAACCGCGACCGGGCGAAGCGGGAACCGGCGCCGTCACCGCCGGGAGCGGCCAGGCCAGCGGGTCGGCGGGCCCGGTGACCCCCGCGCGCGGCGGCGCCGTGGTTGACCGGGTGGTGCCGGCGCACCTGGCCTGCCGCATCGGCGCCCGGGCGCGGCCCGGCTGGAGCGGCGTGCCGTGCTGGTGGGCCTCAGCGCGCTGGTCCTGGTCTCCGACGTGATCGGCGGCCTCGCGCCGGGCATCGGGGTGATGCTCGCGGCCCGCGCCGTGCTGGGGGTGTGCGTGGGCGGGTTCTGGGTGTTCGGGGCCGGGGCCGCGATCACGCTGGTGAGCGAGCGGGCCCGGGGCACCGCGGTGGCGGTGGTCAGCTCGGGGATCTTCCTCGCGACGGTCGCCAGCTTGCCGGCGGGGTCGCTGATCGGCACGCTGACCACGTGGCGGGCCGCGTTCGCGGCCATGCCGGCCGCTGCCGGGAAGGAACTGTTATGCCCAACTACCAGGAAGGAACTGCCATGCCCAACGCGGTTGTGATGACCGGATACGGACCGCCCGAGGTGCTGAAGTGGGCCGCGGTCCCGCTGCCCGAGCCGGGCCAGGGACAGATCAGGATCAAGGTCAAGGCCGCCGGGATCAGCCCGACCGATCTGGCCCTGCGGGCCGGCTATCTGAAGGACATCCCGCTGCCCCCCGACGCCGTGCTCGGCTTCGAGGCCGCCGGCACCGTCGACGCGGTCGGGCCCGGCGTGACCGGCACGTCCCTCGGCGACGCTGTCACGGCCCTGCTGTTCAGCCTGGGCGGTTACGCCGAGTACGCGGTGGCGTCGATCTGGACCCGCAAGCCAGGCACCGTGTCGTGGCTCGATGCCGCCGCGCTGCCCAGCTCGGCCGAGGCGGCCGCCGGTGTCCTGCGGCAGCTAAACGTCACCAGCGGGGAGACGCTGCTGTTGTTCGGCGGCGGCGGATCGGTCGGCATCATCGCCACCCAGCTCGCGGTCGCCCGGGGGGTCACGGTGATCAGCGCGGCCGGCGAGCACGACGAAACGCTCGCCCGCGAGCTGGGAGCCACGCCCGTGCGGTACGGCCCGGGAGTGGCCGGCCGGGTCCGCGCGCTGGGCGCGATCGACGCCGTGTTCGACGCGGCCGGCACGGGCGTCCTGGCCGACGCGGTCGCCCTGGCTGGCGGGCCCGAGCGGGTCATCACCTTGTCCGACCCGGCCGCCGCGGACTTCGCCGTCACGCTCTCCCAGCCCACGCCCGGCCGTGCTCCCGGCGCGCTGGATGAGACGATCGCCCTGCTGGCCGATGGCCGACTCCGCCTGCGCGCGCACCAGTCCATGCCCATGCAGCAGGCCGCCGAGGCCCACCGCCAGCTGGAAAGCGGCACCGTCCACCAGCGCATCATCCTCACCCTGCCCTAGCACGGGCGGCACCGCGGCGGCCAGGCCAGCCGCTCGTGACACGCCGTCCGGGCCGATACGGAGGTCCGGCTGGTGACACCAGATAACGGGGCTGCGCCGGGCGAGCTGAGCCCGGCGGACGGCTGCGGCCCGCGCGGGCTGCTCGCCTACCGCTCCGCGCAAGGCCGGCGGGTCATCGCGGCGATGATCTTGGGGTCGTCGGTGGCGGGGATCGACTCCACGGTGGTCGCCGTCGCGCTGCCAGCGATCGGACGGAACCTGCACGCCGGCTTCCAGGCCCTGCAATGGACCGTCACGAGCTACACGCTGACCCTGGCCTCGCTGATCCTGCTGGCCGGCTCGCTCAGCGACCGCTGGGGGCGGCGGCGGGTGTTCCTGGCCGGGCTGAGCTGGTTCACCCTGGCCTCAGTGCTGTGCGCGGCCGCGCCCGGCATCGGATGGCTCATTACCGCGCGGGCCGTGCAGGGTATCGGAGGCGCGCTGATGACGCCGGCCAGCCTGGCGATCATCGAGGCGACCTTCCAGCCCGGCGACCGCACCCGCGCGATCGGGACGTGGGCCGGATTCAGCGGGGTGTCCTCCGCGATCGCGCCCTTCCTGGGCGGGTGGCTGCTGCAAGCCGGCAGCTGGCGGTGGATCTTCCTGATCAACGTCCCGGTCGCCGCGGTGACCGCGTGGACGACGCGGCGGCACGTTCCCGAATCCCGGGACACGTCGCTGTCCGGGAGCGCTGACTGGCCCGGCGCGCTGGCCGGCGTCGCCGCGCTGGCCGCGATAACCTACGCGATCATCGTCCTGCCGGGCCGGGGCGTCAGGTCGCCGGGGTTCGCCGCTGCCGCGGTGCTCGCCGTGGTGTCGTCGGCCGCCTTCGCCGTCACCGAACGGCGCAGGAGCCATCCCATGCTCCCGCCGGCTATCTTCGCCCCGGCGCCGTTCCGCGCCGCCAATGCCGTCACCTTCGTCGTCAACGGCGCGCTCGGCGGCTTCGCGTTCGTCTTCATCCCCGCCCTGGAGATCATCGCCGGCTATAGCCCGGTGGTGGCGGGCTCGGCACTGGTGCCGGTCACCGTCGTGCAAATGCGCGCGCAAAACCGCGTGGTGTCTGCGGGGCCGTTGCACCGTCGTGGGCCTGGGCGCCGGAGTTGTCCCTGCGCTTTTCTCCGGGTGGTGATGACGTGTCGGCTAGCAGAGCCGGCAAGGACGGGCCGCCGCGGCGAGGGCGGCTCGGTCCTCATGCTGCTGCACAGTCCCGGGCTGCGGTGCCGCGGGCTGCGGTGCCGGCTCTTGCGGCGCGGGCACGGCACCGGACAGCTCCTGGCGGCGGACCCGGATGGTGGCGACCGCGATGAGCAGGGCGAGCAGCCCGATCCCCGCGGCAACCAGGAACCCACGGGAAAAGCCGACCGTCAGGGCGTGATCGTAGATGGACGCAGGCGGGGGTGTGCCCGGCTTCGGCAATGGCCGGCCCGCCTTCGCGGCGGCCGCCGCCGCGTGCGCGACCTGAGTCCTGATGCTGTCCGCGACGGTCGTCCAGGTGACGGTGCCGAGCAGTGCAAGCCCGATCGCGCCGCCGACCTGCTGGGCGGCATTGAGCAGGCTGGAGGCGACACCGGAGTCCTGCTCGGCCACGTTGTGCAGGGCGACCAGGGCCAGCGGGACGAACACCAGGCCGAGCCCGAACGAGGTCACGAGCTGCGGGCCGAGCAGCTGGCCGGCGTAGCCGGCGTGCTCGGTCAGCCTGGAAAACCAGAACATCCCGCCCGCGACCGCGGCGGCGCCGGCCAGGATCAGCGGCCGTGGGCCGATCCGCGGCACCAGCGGCGAGGCCAGCGCGGAGGCGATCACGACCCCGACGGCGAACGGCAGGTAGGCGATGCCCGACCGGATCGCGCTATAGCCGAGGACGCTCTGTATGAAGAGGGTGAGGAAGAAGAACAAGCCGAAAAGCCCGGTGGCGATGCACAGCATGATCAGGTAGGCACCCGACCTGTTACGGTCGGCGAGTACCCGCATCGGGAGCAGCGGGCGCGGGCTGCGCCTTTCGATCAGCACGAACGAGACGAGAAACATCACGGCCGCGGCCAGCGACGCCAGCACCTGCGCGTCACCCCAGTGCGATACCCCGTCGGGCCCGGTGGCGGCCTTGGACAGGCCGTAGACGAGCAGCGCGACGCCGCCAGTGCCGGTGACCGCGCCGGCCACGTCGATCCGGCCCGGCCGACGGGGCGATTCGGCCAGCACGCGCGGCGCCGCGGCCGCCACCACGATCCCGATCGGGACGTTGACGAACAGCACCCACCGCCACGACACGTAGGTGGTCAGTATGCCCCCCAGCAGCAGGCCCACCGCACTGCCGGCGCCGGCCATCGCCGCGTAGACGCCAAACGCCCTGTTGCGTTCCCCGCCTTCGGGAAAGTTGGTGGTGATCAGCGCCAGCGCGGTCGGCGCGATCACCGCGCCGCCAACTCCCTGGACCGCCCTCGCGGTAAGCAGCCACCACTGGCTGGTTGCGAACCCGCCGAGCAGGGACGCCGCGGAGAACAGCAGCAGCCCGAAGACGAACACCCGCCGCCGGCCAAGAATGTCACCGGCGCGGCCGCCGAGCAGGAGCAGGCCGCCGAAGGTGACCGCGTAGGCGTTCACCACCCATTCCAGGCCGCTGCCGGAAAAGCCAAACGCACGCTGCACATGCGGCAACGCCACATTGACGATGGTGGCGTCGAGCACGACCATGAGCTGGGCGGTGGCGATGACCAGCAAAGCCAGGCCCAGGCGGCGGTTGCCGCCGTCGGCCGTGGCGGCGGGTGAGGCCGCACGCCCGGTCACGGATTGCGGGTCCGGCGCCGACTGCGGGATGGGCGCGTAGTCGGGCGGATCGGGGGCGCTGCCTGCGCCGGAGGCTGGTGATGTCACGGTACCTCCCTGGGATCTAGGAGCACGTCCCCTGACGGCCGTGCCAGCTTTCGCGACGGGCCCAGGCTTGCCGCCAGCCAGGTGAAAGGCCATCGCCGGAACCCGGTGATTCACGAGGCTGCGTCAGCGTGACGCTCCACGGGCAGGCGCAGGCCACACGGGAACTGGCCTCGGTCCTGCCAGCGCAGTATGTACGCCGGGTCCTGCTTAAGCGCCGTCCGCCGGCGGTACCGCCCCGCTCACGGGGGCTGCGGCGCAGAGGCTCGTTGCCGGGTGTCATGTCGTTCGCCTTGACCAGGCGATCGACGGGCCGGGGGTTGCCACGAGGCAGGTAAGAGGTCATCACCGGATCGTGGTGATTCGCCGCACCGGAACAACGCAGGACGGGACGGGACCGCGGCGGCGCGTGCATGAGAGTGCAGCAGAACCAAGGGTTCGCGCGCGGTTGACAGCACGCGCGCTGGCCTGGTACCGAGACAGAAGGTGCCCGGACTGCGTGACCGGCGCCAGAGATATCAGGCGTAGATACCAAGGCGGGCCTTTGACGGTGGCTCCAGCAGCTCCCCGGCTGATCGACCGGGGTGATCTTGTCGCTGCCCTGGATCGCGCGGCGACGCGGAAGGTGACGATCATCTCGGCTCCGGCCGGCAGCGGGAAGACGTCGCTGCTGCGCGCCTGGGCCGGCCGTCCGGGGCAGCCGGGCCAGCTCGCCGTGCTGCAGGTGCAACGCGACCAGCAAGACGCCCAGCAGTTCTGGCTTGCCCTGCTCGACGCGGTCCGTCACGTCACCGGTGCAAACAGCGGCGCGGAACTGCCAGCAGCAACACCCGACTTCAACGCACCGGCGATGGTCGACCGGGTGCTGTCGGAGCTCGCCGACGCTCGTAGCAGCGTCACGCTGGTTATTGATGATCTCCACGAGCTGACGTCGCCAGAAGCACTCGCTCAGCTGACCCGGCTGCTGACGAACCTTCCCCCGCAGGTGCACGCGATACTGACCACGCGTCACGATGTGCGGCTGCGGCTGCATCAGCTGCGCCTGGCCGGCGAGCTGGCCGAGATCCGCGCGGCGGATCTGCGCTTTTCCGAGCGCGAGACCAGCGAGCTGCTTGATGCCTCGGGTATCGCGCTGTCCGCGGCGGGGGCGGCACTGCTGCACCAGCGGACCGAGGGGTGGGCCGCGGGCCTGCGGCTCGCGACGATCTCCCTGACCGGTCACCCCGACCCGGAGCGGTTCGTCGCGGAGTTCTCCGGCAGCGACCGCACGGTCGCGGAGTACCTGCTCGCCGAGATGCTGGACCGCCAGCCGCCCGACGTCCAGGATCTGCTCCTGCGCACCTCCCTGCTCGACCGCTTCAACGGCGAGCTGGCCGACCTGCTAACCGGTCGGCCTGGCTCGGAACGGATCCTGCTGGACCTCGAGGACGCCAACGCGTTCGTCGAATCGCTGGACCCCGAGCGCGCGTGGTTCCGCTACCACCACCTGCTGGCGGATTTCCTGCGGCTGGAGCTGCGCCGGACGCTGCCCGCGGAAGTACCGGTACTGCACCGGCGGGCCGCTGAGTGGTTTATCCGGCAGGGCCAGGTGGTCAACGCCATCCGGCACACGCAGGCGGCGGGCGACTGGGCTGATGCGGCCCGGCTGCTCGCCGACCATTCGTTCAGCCTGACCCTCGACGGGCAGGCGCAGACCATGCAGGCGCTGGTGCGGGCCTTCCCGCCGGGCGCAGATCACCCCGAGCTGGCCCTGGTGCGCGCGATGGGTGACCTTGCTCAGGGGCGCCTGGACGAGGCGGCCGCCCACCTGGCGGTCGCCGAGGCGCACGTCCGGACGACGCCGCCGGATCGCCGGCGCCGCCTTGGGGTGGCGATCGCGTCGCTGCAGCTGGCGCTGGCCAGGCGGCGCGGTCACCTGGCCGGCGTCATCGAGCACGTCAGGTTCCTTGACTCCCCGGTAACCGGGCAGTCCGACGAGGACATCACCCTGGGCAGCGACCTGCGAGCGGTGGCGCTGATGAACCTGGGGACCGCTGAGGCGTGGACGCTCGGGCTGCCAGAGGCCGAACGTCACCTCCGGGAGGGCGCCGTCCTGGCCCGGGAGATCGGCCGCCCCTACCTCGAAGTCGGCTGCCTGGCGCAGCTCGGTTTCGCGTATATCTTCCATGGTGCTGCCATGCCGGAGACCGGTCCGTTCGCCACGACCCAGCGGCGCTGCCGCGAGGCGATCGCGCTCGCCGAACGGTACGGCTGGGGCACCGAACCGGTGATCGCACCCGCGCTGATGACGCTCGCCGGCACGATGGTGTGGCTGGGTGAGTTCGACGAGGGCGAGCGGTGGTTGCGGCGCACCGAACGGGCTCTGCAGACAGACACCGGGCCGGACATCAGGCTGCTGCTGCACCAGGCGGCCGGGATACTGCACGCCGGTCGCGGCCGCCGCCACGAGGCGCTCGAGGAGTTCGGCGCGGCCGAAGACCTGGCATCGCAGCTGGAGGGATCGCAGGCGCTGGCGAGCCAGATGACCGGCTGGCTGCTCGCCACGCAAGCCCGCCTCGGGCTGCCCGGCCAAGCCCGCGCCTTGCTCGCGGCGCTTGATGACGAGCGGGCCAGCTCCGGTGAGATACGTAATGCCCGCGCGGTGATCTGCCTCGCGGAAGGCGATCCGGCCGGAGCCCTGGGCGCGTTGCGCGATGTCCTGGATGGCACGGCCCCGGTCCTCGGTTACACAACGGTCATGGAGGCTCACCTGCTGGCCGGGCTCGCTCACCGTGAGCTTGGTGACCAGCGCGCGGCGAACCAGGCGGCTGAACGCGCGCTGGCCCTGGCGGAGTCTGACCGGCTGGTCCTGCCGTTCGCGATGACCGGCTCAGCAGGGCTGCTCGAGGCGCTGCCGCGGCATGAGACAGCGCACGCCGCGCTGCTCGCCGACATCCTCGACGTCCTGCACGGCGCATCCCCGGCGGCCAAAGACCGGTCCTCATCGCCGCCGGCGGAGGAGCTCAGCCCGGGCGAGCTCAGGGTGCTGCGATATCTGCCGACCAACCTGTCCCGGCCCGAGATCGCCGGCGAGCTGTCCGTCTCGCCGAACACCGTCAACGCGCACATCCGCAGCATCTACGCCAAGCTCCAGGTCCGTGACCGGTCCTCGGCCGTGCGGCGCGCCCGGGAGCTGCGGTTGCTGGCGGCGGCCGGCCGGACGCGCTAGCCCGGCGGTAACCGGATCCTGGTGATGCGGGGTCACCTGCCCGCCCTCGACCATGGCCGCATGGACCCGGCACCCGCCCGCTACATGATCCGGATCAACGGGCACCTCGGCGCCACCATGCTGTCCGCGTTCCCGGCACTGGCCCCGCAGCACCACGGCGCGCACACCGTGCTCACCGGGCTCCTGGACCAGTCGGCACTATACGGCGTCCTAGCCGAGATCGAGGCGCTCGGCCTGGACCTGCTCGAGCTCCGAAAGCTCACCCCGGACCGCGAATCACCAGAAACAGGTCACCACCGCTCACCGTGACGGCCACGACCGTCGGGCGCGTCCGTTTCGCTACGAGAAGGTGCCGCTCCCATGGCCAGTGCCCCCGCGTGACCCGCTCGCCGACCATCTCCTCACGCCAGAAACCGGTCAGGGATGGCAGTCGTGCTCACCGCTGGTCCTCCTTGATGCAGATCGCGCCCGGGAACCCAATCACCATGATCCGGTGACGTCTCCTAACCTGCCTGGCGGCAAGGCTGGCAGCAGCCCGCCTCCCGGCGGGAAATTTCAGCAGCGGACTGACATGGGCGAGCGAGCCTGGAGCGCTGCCGAACCAACCAACCGAAGGGAGATCCTCCGTGAGCACCGAGCAGCGAGAGACCCTCGACGCAATCTTGCGGCAGTCAGCCTTCCCCGCCGGCAGCGACGTCAGCGTGCAACGGCGACTGCTCCGGGAGCTGCTATCGGCGCAGCCGCTGCCCGCCGACGTGACGGTGACCGCAGCCGCGCTGGGTGGCATCCCGACCGCCGAGATCACCGTCGACGGAGTCGAACCCCGCCACGTTGTCCTGTACTTCCACGGCGGCGTATACGTGATGGGGGACGCCTCCCTCGCCGCCGGCCTGGCCTCGCAGGTCGGCCGGCGGACGGCCGCCAAGGTCATCTCCGCCGACTACCGGCTCGCTCCCGAGCACCCGTATCCGGCCGCGGTCGACGACGCTCTTGCCGCCTACGAAGCCCTTCTGCAGGGCGGCACGGCCCCGTCGGACATCGCCTTCGCGGGAGAGTCCGCCGGCGGCGGACTCGCCATCGCCACCCTGGTCACCGCCCGAGATCACGCGCTGCCCCTGCCGGCCGCGGCCTTCGTCATGTCACCGTATGCTGATCTCACCCTGACCGGGACGACGATGCAAACCAAGCGCGACGCCGACCCGCTGCTCAGCCCCGAAGCCCTCCAGGCCAGGGTCGCCGACTACACGGCGGGACACGACGCCGCTCTCGGCCTCATCAGCCCCATATTCGCCGACCTGTCCGGCCTCCCACCCCTGATCATCCAGGCCGGAACTCACGAGGTCCTCCTCGACGACGCCGTCCGCCTCGCCCGCCAGGCCGCCACCGCCGACGTCGAGGTCACCCTCGACATCACCCCCGGGGTGCCCCACGTCTTCCAGGCCTACTACCCGATCCTCGACGAAGCGGCCGCTGCCCTGGACAGGGCCGGACAGTTCCTGTCGGCGCATCTCGCCAGCGCAGAACTCGTCACCGGATAGCGAAAGGAAGAAACGTCACGGGGAACACGAACTACGGCCCGTTCGGCAGAAAAGAGATTTTAGAACAACGTACGGCAGGTGACCGTCGTAGCTGACTGGTCACGGCGATAGCTCACTACGCTCTCAATTTAGGGAGATTGTCATGCCCACCCCACCACTAGACACCGGGCCACCGACCCGGGTGGTCAGTGTCGAGATGAGGAGAGGTCTCGTGGAGCTGGAACCTCGACGGGCTGGCTTCTGCCACGACCGCGAGGTCGTCCCGCGTCGCACCGTCCATCATCCCGTCCCAGCGCATACCCCGGGACCGTGAACAACAGGAGTTCGACATGAGCGACACGCTCGACTGGAACGCGAAGACCATCGCGGAGTTCCGGGCGAACGAGGGCAGGGTTGGCGGGAACTTCAAGGGCGCTCCGATGGTCCTGGTGCATCACCGCGGCCGCAATAGCGGGCGGGAGTACGTCAACCCGATGATGTACCTCCCGCACGACACCGAGCCGGACATCATCTACGTCTTCGCAACCAAGGCGGGAGCACCCGCCAACCCCGACTGGTACCACAACCTGATCGCCGCCGGTAACGGCAGTGTCGAACGCGGAACCGGGACCTACAAGGTGACCGTCCGCGAATTGACCGGTGCTGAACGCGACCGCATCTACGCCGAGCAAGCGCGGCGCTACCCAGGCTTTGCCGAGTATGCACGCCAGACCGCTGGAGTCCGCACCATTCCTGTGCTCGAACTTACGCGGGCTTAGCCCACACCCCTAAGACCGGCCAGCGAGGTCCTGGTGACCCTCGAGGAATACACCCGCCATATCGACTGGTCGCTCACGGCGTCCTCCAGCGTCATGCCGCCGCCGACCGGGCCGCGAGCGGCGCCCAGCGCCTCCCGGTAGCCGGTGTCGCCGGCGGCATCGGCATGAAATCTCCACAGCCGCAGGACGCGCCGCAGTTGCTTCCAACCGCCCGGGTCACGGGCATTTTCCAACGCCTCCCGGTACTGGTCCAGGAAGAACCCGCGCTCGTCCGCGGGCAACTGGTCCAAGATCCGCTGCGGGTCGAGCGGGTCCTCGCGCTCGACAGGCTGGGCGCTCACGGTGTCATCGTAACGTCCCGGGGATGGCACCGCCGGCGGCACGCCGGACGGGTGCCGAGATGGTGACCGTGACAGAGGCGCTCATGGCCGGGCAGGCCGGGATGTCCGCACTCATCCTGAGCGACGTCGGTCTGGCGCTCGTAACGATCGACGCCGTCAATTCGCGGCTTCCGCGGTCAAGGTGAGCTCGTCGCGCTGCGCTTGGGTGGCGGGCCGGGGTTCGGCCGAGCGGAGCACGCGAGGGGAACCGCTGATCGGGGTGGCGGCGGCACAGTTCGGCGTCGGCAGCTACGGCGAGGTGGCGCTGGTGGCGTGCTCCCAGTCGGCCGTC
>WNGG01005764.1_pt1 | contig 13787 bp, 8 predicted proteins | sample 5400661 | NCBI WGS metagenome assembly WNGG01 (sample SAMN13153372, study PRJNA577476) | soil metagenome | isolation source: 100 cm soil or saprolite under Garry oak tree replicate 1 | place: USA:California | collected 2016-06-15
GGACGGGTTCCACCCCCGCCACGCGGAGGAGCGATGGTATCGCTACCATCTCCTACAACGCATCCCTCTGCATGCACTCCGAAAGGGAGCCTCTCTCTTCGTCGGCATGCACGACTTCCGTTCGTTCACCTCGGATCCGCCGCGAGGGCCGATAGCGATCACTCGCATCGACGTGATGCGCGACGGCCCCGCGATCCTGTTCGACGTCCGGGCCCCGAGCTTTCGCCGCGCCATGGTCCGTCGCATCGTCGCCGCCGTGGTCGGCACTGCAACGGGGGAGATTTCCGAGGACGACGTCCGCGCGTCGCTTCGCGGCCAGCGACACGACTTCGGCGTCGTGCCCGCGGAGCCGCTTGTTCTGATGGACGTAAGGTATCCGTTTGCATGGCGCGTGCTCCTCAAGCCGAAGGTGGCTGCGGAGTGGAAATCGATCGAAGACGAATTGGAATTGCGCCTTCGTTTCTCGCGCACCGTTCGCGCGGCGGTTCGCGCGGTGTCCCAACAGAACGGCTAGATTCTGGACGCCCGATTGTCCGAGTTTCCATGGAGAGATTGCCCGCTCGACAACGTAGAACGGTCCGTGAACCGTCCAAGTTTGTCGAGCTGGAAAAACCTATTTATAGCGTCCGTTCCCTTCCCTCGCATCAGGCTTCTTAGGGGAGAGGAGCGGAAGACTATGAAACTAAAGCTTTTGCACTCGTCTGGACTGCGTGCGGCCGTGCTCGTCTTTGTCCTGCTCGCTGCAGGATTCGTGTTCTTGGCGACACCGGCCGCGGCCCAGGGTGGGCGGACTGAGTTGGTCATCGGACTGCAGAACGACATGACGACCATGGACTACTTCAATCCGGAAACAAATACGGTCTGGAACGCTTACCAAGTCGGATGGAGTTTCGAAGGTCTTTTCAGCAGCGATCCGGACGGCAAGGTGTACCCCGTCCTCGCGTCCGGCTACACGATCGTTACAGCGCCGACCGCCACGTCGCCGGGCGTCGTCGATGTCGTTGTCCGGTCCGGCGTGACGTTCCACGATGGCGTGGCGATGACCGTCGATGACGTCGTCTTCAGCTACCAAGTGCTGGCGTGGTCGACCGCTCAGACATACGTCACGACGGCTCTATGGTGGGACGCCCCGCTCTGGAATCACTGGACCGGCAGCGGAGCCAAGTCGCACATCGGCGTCGAAAAGATGAGCGCGACCACCGTCCGCTTCCATCTCGCCAAGGCATACGCGCTCTTCTTCCTAGGCACCCTGACAGTCCCAATCATACCAAAGCACATCTGGACTTCACATATTGATACAGCAGCGCACCCGCTCAACATCACCTCTCTGAAGCCGATCACAGACAGTGCCGACTACTCGGCCGATTTCTCCTTTGGCCTGAAGCCGAGCGAGACCGCCGCGGTGATCGGCACGGGGATGTTCAAGTTCGATTCGTGGGTCCCGAACTCTGGGTCGCACATCTCTGTGTACGACAATTACTGGGGCAAGACGACGAGCGTTTCGTGGGGCGGCGTCTCCTATCCATACTTCCCCGAGCACCTCCGCTCGATCAAGTTCGTGATCTACTCCAGCTTGGACGTCATTAGCCTTGCGCTCCAGAAAGGCGAAATCGACACGCTGATTTGGTCGTTGACTCCCGGCTTCTTGAGCCAGGTACGGTCTAATCCGGCCATCAGCGTCCAGCAGGTCACGGATGCTGGCTACTTCTATCTCTCTTTCAACCTCCGCCGAAAGCCGTGGAACGACCTGGCGCTCCGGAAGGCGATTTCCATGGCGATCGACAAAGACTACATCGTGAACACCCTCATGGGCGGCTTCGGGGTCAAGGGCAACTGGCCAATCTCGGTCCACACCCCGCAATACGTGAACTCGAGCGCCTCGTTGCCGTCCTTCGATCTCAACCTGGCCAAGCAGACCCTGGACGCTGCCGGGATCGTGGACCGGACCGGGGATGGATTCCGCGAGTACAGCGACGGGAGCCCGATCCGAGCCACAATTCTGACGCCCCCGAAAGACTACGACCCGGTCCGGGCCGACTCCGGCATCATGATTTCGAACAACCTCAAGAGCATCGGCCTGAACATCGACTCGGCCCCGACGAGCTTCGACACAATCGTCGCGAAGGCGTTCACCCAGGCGGACTTCGACATCTACATCCTCGGGTGGCTGCTCACGAGCACTCCGGAAGGCTACCTGACGGACTTCTTCCACAGCAAGAACGATGTCGCGATCAACCCTGCGGGCTCGAACTCCGCGGGCCTCCACGACGCCACCACGGACGCCCTCTTGGACAAGATGGAAACGACCCTCGACGATACGACCCGCATTCAGATCGTGAAGAACATCGAGGGCCGCGTAGACTCGCTCATCCCGTGGAACGTCCTGTACTACCGGAAGAACCTGAACGCGTACCGCAACGATCGTTGGGAAGGATGGGTCAACACGCCCCCGCAGCTCTATAACTTCTGGTCGCTGTCGAAGCTCCACCTCCCCGGAACCACCACGCCTCCGCCGACGACGGGCGTTTTCGCCGTGGCGCTGACGGCCCCGGAGCGGGCGCTCTTCGGGCGGACCGTCAAGTTCGACGTGTTCGTTTCGCAAGACTTCGCTCCAGTCTCCGGAGCAAAAGTGTGGTTGAACTCCACGTTCGTTGGGCTCGCCCTGACCGGAACGACGGACCTGACCGGCCACGTCGGGTTCACGTGGACCGTCCCGTTGAGCCAAGGTGTGGTGACGTTGACCGTCGACGCCGTGAAAGGAGCCTCGAAAGCGAGCACGCTCAAGCAGCTGTCGCTCGCCGTCGGTCCGCCTGCGCCCCTTGTAACGCTGAACTTGTCGACGACTAAGCCCGTCATCGGCATCGGTCAGTCGACGACAATCACGGCGACTTTGGTCGACGGAACCGGTGTGGCGGTCCCTGGCGTGATCGTGAGACTTGACACCAAGGTGACCCTTGGTTCGATCGTCCCCAGCTCGAGTGGCTCGGATGTCACGAATTCGGCGGGTCAGGCCACGTTCACGTACACGGCTCCGGGTGTGGGGAACTTCACGAACCAGCACTTGGCCGACTTCATAAAGGCGTACGTGAACGTCTCGAACAAGGTCGCGGCGGACGACCAGTACGCCTCCATGGTCATCTTCGTCTCCAACGACAAGGTGCCTGACTGGCGCATCGTGACCGTGCAGGCGACGACGAAGCTCCGCATCACTACGGAGACGGCAGGGGACAATCTAGCCCTTGACGTCAAAGTGACGGACTTCGCGGGCACCCCCCTTGCAGGGAAGGACGTTGACCCTGTGCTGTCTAAGGACGGCGCGTGGAACGTGACCGTTACGCCGTCCACACCGGGGGTCTCGAACAAGACGGACATCAACGGGATTGCGTCCTTCGTCGTCGCGCCGACCGGGTCGGCTGTGGCCGGGAAGAATGCGACCACGGTTTCAATCCGGTTCCAGGTCCGGAACGATCCGTTCCAAGTGAACGATCAAGTGGGTGTCCTCCTCTACAACCTCGCGAGTCCCGAGCAATACGCGGCGAAGCTGGACATCTCCACGCGTGCTATGGCGGCGGTGGCGCCCAACACGGGGAACACGACGAACTCCAACGTGGACGTCCTCCAAGCGCCATGGCTGTTCGCCGGCTGGAATGACACGAAGAATGCGACCGGACTTTGGCTACCCGCGGGCGGGAATACAGGCGGACTGCTCGAGGTCGACACGAACTTCTCCGCGAACAAGAAGGTGAGTGGGTACTGGTACCAAAAGTTCGTGACGACCGGTGAGACCGCGTTTACGGCGACGCTCCAATTCGACCGCAAGGTCGCGACACTGGGAGGGTCGTCGGTGACGATTTACGCGTTCGTGGACCGGACTGCGGGAGCCCCCACGTGGGGCACCGAGGTTGCGTCGTTTACCAGCGCGACAACGACCGGTTGGATTTCGAGCGGGACCATCACGCTCCCTGCCGCAAGTGTCTACACCGCAGGCACGTTTTACTTGAAATTGGCTGCCCGAACGACGAATGGCGCAACGGGGACCAGGACGACCGTCCAGTTCGACAACGCCCGACTCGACTGGTCCAATACCGTCCCGACTACGTCGGACGTGACGATCAGCGTCACGGACAAGGCTGGGCTTGCGGCCGCAAACGTTCCGGTGATCTTCCAGATCAACTATGGACCCTTGGGCTTGCCGGCGCAGTTCCCGTGGGCGTACGACTACGCGTTCGATGACTCCCTGCCCACATATGGCGTTCCGACGTATCTTGGGGAAGGGCTCGATCTGAACGCTTTCGGAGTCGGTTCGCTGGGCGGATCGTTCCAGAACTCGCTCGGCGGCCATTCCCAAGCCGGTCTCCCAGCCGATCTCACCGACCTCACGCCTCGATCCTTCGGGCCGGGAAGCGCCTATGGCGTCGAGAACCTCGCGGAGGACTTCGAGGTGCTCGGCGACTGGGGTCTGATTGACTCGTGTGACCCGACGGGTAACACAACGTTCCAGAACGCCACGGCTCTCGCCTTCAAGGCTGCACTCGGATTCGACGCAACTCCGTACGTCTACCCATGGCCTCGCGACTTCAAACTGCCTTGGATCGATTATTCCAAGAACGGAGGAACCTACGTCATCAACGTAACGAGCAAGACCGATGCGCTGGGTCAGCTGACGATCCCGCTTTCGGCCCTGCCGCACCGGATAGACAGCGGGTTCCAGGTCAAGGCGTACGTGGGACAGCTCCCCGGCAAAACGTTCAACGTTACCGTCGACGCGTGCAATTTCGTCGCGAGAATCAACAACTATGCGTTCGCCGTCGACTCCGGCATTGTGATCAGCCGGGCCCCCGTCTTCGCCATGGGAAGCGCCTGGTTCGACCAGCCCGCGCTCACGTCGCAGGACGAGGTGGCGACGGTCCACGCGAGGTTCTACACGAAGGACGGGCCGCTCGCCAATCCCGAGGTTTTCCTGATCCGTGGAGCCGGTAGCGCGGGACGAAACGTAGGCAGCCTGAGCACGTTGTCCCGTTCCGGGGCCACCTCCGGGACGATCAGCGCGGCGCGCTTCCGCGCCCAGTACCGCGACAACGTGCTGACTTGGGACGTGCGGGATCAGTACTACGTGCGGCGCGTGTTCGACCGGAGCACCTGGCCGTGGACGTTCCACAACGAAGTGAATCCGCCGCTGGGCGCGTCGCAGACGATTTACTTCGCCTACGTCCCGGCGGATGCGCGCTTCGCCTACGGCGGGCGGGACCAGTTGTTCGTCGGCGCCCTCGGCGACTACTGGCTTGCCCCGACGTTCGCGGCGCTCATCGCGAAGGTCCCCTTCGAATTCCGGATCGGCTACTATTTCGTCCCCGGAGGGATCTACGCGTCCGTCTCGGTGGACAAGATGCTCGTCCCCGTACAGGGCACCGCGACGGCAACCGTGACCGTGACGGATCAGAGTGGGAACCCGGTCGCAAACGCAACGGTCTTCAGCGGGCCGTTCCAGAACGTCACGGACGCCACCGGCAAGGCGTCGTTCGTCTTCGGGGCCTCGTCCGGCGCGGTCGAGAATCTCGTCGTCGCGGCGATACCCACGGGTGAAATCGCCCGGGCGTGGTACGGCATCATGGCGTCCCCGCCGGTCCTCTCGTACGGGGCGCCGAGCATCACGGCGAAGGCCGCCGGCGAGGCATCCACCATCACGGTCCAGGTGACGAACCAAGTCCCGGTCGCGGGCACAACGACCGTCCTGCTTACCGTGGATGGTGCGGTGGTAGCCGCCCAGACGATTTCGATCGGCGCGAGCGCGAGCCAGACCGTGACCTTCCAATATGTCTTCGCGAACCCGGGCGACTATCAGGTCGGCGTCGGCGGCCAGACAGCGACCGCATCGATCCAGGCGGCAGTGAAGCCGGTCGACATTCTGACGGCATATGGGATCCCGATCGGGCTCTTGGTCGTCGGACTCGTCGTCGGCGCGGCCGTAGGGTTGATGCTGCGGAAGCGCGGCAAGCGACCGCCGGGAACGGAGATGAAGGCCACCGAGGAAGAACTCGGCCCGGAGGAGAACCTATAAGGACCAACGGACCGGGGTTTACGTGCCCCGGTCCCCCTTCCATTATTTGTTCGATGCGTGCACGGGAACTGAAAAACGTTCTTATAGCCCGCTCCGAATGAACACTGGTAGCGCGGGGGAGGAAAAGGTTGGCCGCCCTGGCACGGTACCTGGCAAAACGCGCGGTTCAAGGGGTTATCACGCTCTTCGTCGTCACCATTATCATTTTCATCCTGTTCGATGCGATGCCTGGGACGCCGATCGACCGATTTCGGGCCGATCCGACCTTCAGCCGCGCTCGATTGGAGCAGCTCAACCAGACGTTCGGCATTAACGATCCGTACTTCGTGCGGATGGGCAAGTTCACATGGAACATGTTCACCTTGGATTTCGGCGATTCCTTCGTCGAGGGCAGGCCCGTTAGCGACGTGATATCGGCGGCGTTGCCGCGGACACTGTTCCTGTTCGGGGGCGCGGTGGCTATCCACTACCTCATCGGGGTCGTGCTTGGCACCTTCATCGCGTGGCGGCGCGGTCGGATCTCCGAAAGCACGGTCGTCGTGAGCAGCCTTTTCTTCTACAACATGCCTTCTTTTTGGATCGGCCTCATCCTTCTCTGGCTCTTCGCCTTCACCGCCGACTGGTTCCCGCTCCGTGGCTTCAGCGATCCTTCGTGGACCGCGGCCCACGTATCTTGGGTCGCGGGCCGAGGTCAGGGTGACCTCATCTTTCAGTTCGTGGACCTCGTGATGCACGCGGCCCTTCCGATGCTCGCGCTAGTGCTGATCAGCGCGGCGGGCACGATTCTCCTCATGCAGACCTCGATGCTCGAGGTGATGGGAGAGGATTTCATCCTGACGGCTCGGGCGAAGGGCCTGTCCGAGCGGATCGTCCGGCGCCGCCACGCCGCCCGCAACGCCTACTTGCCTGTCGTGACGTCCTTCACGATCAGCTTGGCATTCGTGGTCGGGGGCGCGATCATCCTCGAGTCCATCTTCTCGTACTTCGGCCTCGGGTACTATTTTCTCCGCTCGATTGTGAACCAGGACCAGTTCCTCGCGGGGGCACTGCTGTGGATCATCGCCGTCCTGGTCATTTTCGGGAACATCGTCGCCGACATCTTGTACGGAGTCCTCGATCCGCGTGTCCGTATCTGAACCTACGAAGCCGCACCTGAAGCTTGATGCAGTTCGTTTCGTGCGCGTCTTTACGCGAATTATCCAGCGTTCGTTTCTCCTGTTTCGCGGGAGTCACTTGGGAATGGCGGGGCTCATCATTGTCTTGGTTTTCGCCTCGATCGCGATCCTCGCGCCCGTCATTTCTCCCTACCCTAGGAATTTCGAGGCTCCTGATTCCGATCGTTTCTTGGTATCCGACTACGCGCAGGACTTGGCCCCGAACGGACTGAACTATTCCGCACCCGTGATGGGTCCGACGACTCCTCTCTCGAGCGACCGGCAGGGCGGAATGTGGTTGATCAACTACGCGAGGGAAGGCTACGTGTTCATGGACTTCCTTCGTCACAGCTTGGAGACGAACGAGTCCCCATTCCAGGCCGGGAATTTGTCGATCCGTTTCCACATCAGCGACCTGCCTCTGTCTCCCCAGCCGACCGCTCCCTTGAGAGCTCTCTATTATGTGATCCCCGCCAAGGACTCCAACGGCTCGATGGGCGTCCGAAGAGAGAACGGAGCCATCGCGTTCTTCGCCCAGCGTGATTTCTATCTGTACGAGCCGTTCTCGAAGTCGCTCATCTTTTGGTGGAGACTCGATTTCGATCCCGTGTGGACGGGAGAGGACCCCGCGTCTTCCGGGGATCTGATCTTGTTGCCCGTCCAGCGGACGATCGCCCCATTTCCAGGATTGCCGGGCAGGGACGTCGGGCCGTATCGGTACTTCTTCGCTTCGGATGGATTTCACACCGTCGTCTTCGAAACCGTGTATGTGCACGCGAATAGCACGGTGAAGCCGGGCGCGACATATCCGAGTGTGCCGGGCGGTAGACTCCTTCTCTATGTCAACGAAACGCTCTCTGCGCCTCCCTTTGTATATTACAATCAGGACACCCCGTTGAATGCGAGCGACGACTTTCGGAGCGGACCCGGCCAGGCGATCCTCCTTCCACTTTCGAATGCGACCCTCGAGGTCCACAACGTCTCGGGCGCCGTTCGCAAATGGATCCCCCTGAGCCTCTCGGGGGAACCGGCGCTCGTCACCGGGACGATTGGGTTCACGCGGTCCACGTCCCTGGACACGATGAAGCTCTATGTGCCGCTGCGATCGTCGTCCAGGGTCGGGCTGGCGGTTCTCGACGTTACCTCGATGACCATGGTATACGAATTCTCCCTGCCGAATCCGAGTTGGGAGCCGGTCGGCGTGCCCACGAGCTACCGGGCCAAGGCCACGTATCTCGGGCTGTACGATCCCAGCGCGGGGGTTGGAGGGACGACGCACCTGATTCGACTCAATGAGACGGCAAACGAGACAACCCAATTTCGATCCGACTTCCCGGGTCGTGTGCGTTGGTTCTTCGAGGTCGAGGAGCGATCGAAAGTGTTCGTGTTTCCGGCGGGAGGGGGCATCGTCATGCTCACCAGCGTGTTCCGCACGGATGCCCCCGTGACTCTGGAACCGTTCGCGGTCGAACCGCCTCCCACCACCACCTTGTTTCGCTACGCGGGCGCCTTGGGCGGGACCCTGTACGGCACCGCCTTGACTCCGCAGGAGTTGTACGGCGTGTGGACCGACGCTCCCTCCGGCGAGACGACCGTGTTCCAGCTCCTAGGGACCGTCCGCACGCCGTTGCCGCCGGGGACGTACCCCTCCGGGAACCGGTACTTGCTCGGCACGGACTTTCGAGGCGCGGACATCTTGACCCAGCTCTTCTACGGGACTCAGGTGGCGTTCATCGTCGGCGGGCTCGCCGCGGTCTTCGCGGTCGGTCTCGGCACCCTCGTCGGGCTGATCGCCGGGTTCTACGGCAAGATCATCGACACGCTCCTCATGCGGACGACCGACATCTTCCTCGTCCTCCCGTTCCTGCCGATCGTACTCATCCTCGCCGCGATCCTCCGGCCGAGTATCTGGGTGATCGTCCTCGTCCTCGGCATCGTGGGATGGCCGGGAATCGCGCGGGTCATCCGGGCGCAGATCCTGACAATCAAGGAGAGACCGTTCGTCGACGCGGCACGGGTATCGGGCGCCTCGGATCTCCGATTGATCTTCTACGAGATTGCTCCGAACGTCCTGCCGTTCAGTTTCTTGTACATGAGCCTCACCGTCGCAGGCGCCATCATCACGGAAGCAGCCCTCAGCTTCCTTGGCCTCGGCGACGTGACCGTCATCTCCTGGGGCGGGATGTTGTCTCAAGTCCTGACGTTCGGTGGCGCGCTCAGCGCGTGGTGGTGGCTGCTCCCGCCCGGCCTTGCGATTACCCTCCTATCGCTGGGCTTCTATTTGCTGGGCCGTGGCTTCGACGAGATTATCAACCCAAGGCTGCGGAGACGGTGACGTGCCGATGCTCTCGGTGCGCAACCTACGCACCTACTTCCGGGTTCGACAGGGTTGGGTCAAGGCCGTCGACAATGTGAACTTGGACGTCGACTCCGGCGAGACGGTCGGGCTGGTCGGGGAGTCGGGCTGCGGCAAGACGACCCTCGCCTACTCGATTACCCAGCTCCTTCCATCGAACGCGTACGTCTTCGGCGGCCAGATCTTCTTCGGCTCGAGCGGACGTGTCGATCGGTACCGACCCGCATACTGGAAGCTTGCCTCGGAGCGGATGGCGAGAGAGATCCAGTCGGCGCAGGAGGAGCTCGGTCGTCAGAAGGCCCAGGTAGAGACGGAACAGACCGCGAAGGGGATTCGGGAACTCGAACAGCACATCGGAGTCCTCGAAACACCACTCTCCTCGACGTATCGCAACTACTTAAGAGAGGAGATCGCCGCCCTCCGGAAGACGGTCGGCGAACTCACGGCGCAGGCCGAGTCCTCGAGCGATCCGGGTTTGCGCCAACGCCTCCGGGAGGCAAGAGATCGGCTCGGCGCGGCCTCCCAAGATGGAGACTTGGTCGACGTTTCCCGCCGGTCCGATGGCCGTCTCCGCGAATATCACCCGACATTGAACGCAATCCGGTGGAAGCAGATATCGATCGTGTTTCAAGGGGCCATGAACGCGCTGAACCCGGTCTATACGGTCGGCGATCAGATCATCGAGGCGATTCGGGCCCACGAAGATCTGACGCCCGACGCCGCACGGAAGCGAGTCGCCAAGTTGTATCGTCTCGTCGGAATCCCGGTTGATCGCATCGACAACTTCCCGCACGAATACAGCGGGGGAATGAAGCAGCGCGCGATGATCGCGATGGCGTTGGCCCTCGACCCGAAGCTCGTGATCATGGACGAACCGACGACCGCCCTCGACGTGATTACGGCGGCAAAGATCATGGATGAAGTCCTTCGCATCCAAAAGGCCATGCACATGACGATCATCATCATCTCGCACGATGTCTCCGTCGTTGCGAAGGTCGCGAACCGTATCGCGGTCATGTACGCGGGCCAGATCGTCGAAGAGAGCGCTTCGGAACGGGTCTTTAGTCGAACGCTCCATCCGTACACGCAAGGCCTCCTGGGGGCGTTCCCCAGCATCACGCACGAGAAACGTCGCCTCGAAGCGATCCCGGGTAACCCGCCGAGCCTCCTGACGCCGCCCAGTGGATGTCGGTTCCATCCGCGTTGCAAATATGCGAAAGACGTCTGCACGACCACGGAGCCGATCTTCGTGGTCCCCGAGGTCGGGCATCGGGCGCTCTGTCACTTCTCGCAGGATTTCTTCAACGAAGGGGGCCTGCCGCAGCGATGATCCAAACGTCCTCCGCCGCGGGCGAACCGGACGGCGGGGTCGTGGTTCGGGTCCGCGACCTCAAGAAGTATTTCGAACTGAAGACTGGGTTCCTTCAAGCGCTTCGCGGGAACGTCATGCAGGTCCACGCCGTGGACGGCGTGAGCTTCGACCTCCATCACGGGGAGATCCTCGGGCTCGTCGGTGAGTCGGGTTGCGGGAAGACCACGACGGGCCGCCTCATCGCGCGGCTGGAGACCCCCACGGAGGGGCACATCGATTTCGGGGGCGTCGACCTCGCCTCCATCGGGGGCCGCGAACTGTTTCAGTTCCGTCGGGACCTCCAGATGATCTTCCAAGACCCGTACGAGTCCCTCAATCCTCGGCATACGGTGTTCCGGACGGTCTCCGAGCCCCTGCTGATCCATGGGATCGGAGAGACGAAGGAACAGCGGGCGGAGATTGTCGCCCAAGCCCTGGAGGACGCAGGCCTCCGTCCCGGGTCGGATTTCCTCGATCGATTTCCTCACGAGCTCTCGGGCGGCCAACGGCAGCGAGTCGCGATTGCCCGGGCGATCGTTTTGGGGCCCAAGATTATCGTGGCGGACGAACCGGTGAGCATGCTCGACGTCTCGATTCGCGCGGGCGTAATGAACCTCATGCTCGACCTCCGCGAGAAATATCGGAACCCCTACCTCTTCATCACGCACGACATCGCCGTCGCCCGATACATGTCCGACCGCATCGCCGTCATGTACCTGGGCCGGATCGTGGAGATGGCGGCGACGGACGACGTCATCGCCCATCCGACGCATCCGTACACCCGAGCTCTGCTCGCGGCGGTTCCCGTCCCCGATCCAAGCCACGTCTATACGGCCGTCCCGATCAAGGGGGAGCTCCCGAGCCCGATTGACCTCCCGAGCGGCTGTCGTTTCCGCACGCGTTGTCTGTTCGTCCAAGATATCTGCTCGAAGGTGGCGCCTCCCCTCGTGGAGGTTGCGCCGGGACACACGGCGGAGTGCCACTTTGCTCAGGATATCTTCGACGGAAGACTGGTGGAACCCCCCTTGACCCCGGCCCCGGTCCCGGCGCTAGACGTGAACCCAGAGACAGGGGGATCGTGAGCGCCCTGCCTCCGGGCCGCGCCGATCTCGCCGGCCGCTCCGATCGTCCGGTTTGGCTCGTCCTCGCTATCATCGCGGTCATCCTCGTCGTCCTGAGTGTCACCTCGGCGGCGAACTACACGTCCGTGGTCCTCGCCAAGTCGACGGTCTACGTCGTGCCGCGCTACACCGTAACCTGGTCCGGTACGAATCCCGACGGCTCTCTCACGGATATCGGATCCGTGAACGTCTCGCTCTCGCTCACCGTGGAGAACCCGAGCCCTCGGACCCTTCGAATTCGACTCGTCGGCTATAGCGGCTGGGTCGAAGACGGTCCGGCGCAGGCCGGGCTCAACCTCACCCGCCGGGCTACCGACGACCGCCTCATCGATGCGGACGGGACTCACTTCTTCTTTCGCGTCTTCGGCGACTCCACGGAGGTTTCGACCGGACCGATTGCTTCCCGCGGGAACGCGACCTTTGTCTTCGTGTACAGCCTGGTTCGCACGGCCAATCCGCCGCGATTCGATGCGCTCCGCAACATCACGGAATACGCGGCTTCGACGGGGACCCCCATCGTGTGGAACCACTGGGTGCGCGTCCAGATGCCGATCGAGGGCGTGCCCCCCGCGACCTCGCCCACCGCCGCGCAGTCTCTGCTCACGATTGACTATGTCGAACGGGAGGTTGGTGAGAACCTTGCTACGTGACGTGCAGAGATTGGTCCGTCGCTACGCCCCTCCCCTCTCCGTGGCCGGCTTTCTCGCCCTCGCCCTCGGCTACGTCGTGCTCCATTCGGTGTTCCCGAACGTGACGATCCCGTCCGAAGGCGAGGCGTCCGGTCTGCTGACGATCGGCTTGCTCGTCCTACCCGGGTTTGTGGCGGGCCTCGTGACGGAAGACGTCCGGGCGGGGATCCTCCAGATTTTCGTGTCGATCCCGCTCGGGATCCTCATCGCGTCCGTCCTCGCCTTGTCTCCGGTCATGACCGGCGTCCTCGTCGTCCAGGCGGACGAACTCGTGATCTTTGTCCTCCGCCTCGGCTTCCCCATCTACCTGATTGCGGTCCCCCTCTACACGATGGTCGGAATCGCCGGGATGCTCCTCCGGGAGCGACTCCACCTCCGGCCCGCGAGCTTCTCCCTCTCCGCGACGGGACCCCAGCGCAAGTGACTTACGGTCCCATCCCTTCGTGCCGGCGATGCTCGTGGCGATTAGCGGCACGCCCGGGACCGGCAAGTCATCCGCGTGTTCGGATCTGGAGCGGCGTGGCTATCTCGTCGTGGATCTCGACGAGGTCGCGCGGCGCGAAGGCTTCATCGAAGGCCGGGACGCGAGGCGTGGGACGGACGAGGTGAATGTCGATGCCCTGCGAAAGTCCCTCCAGGTGTCGGCGAAAATCGGGTTCCTCAAGAGCCACTATAGCCACCTCATGGATGTGAACCTCGCAATCATCCTCCGCTGCAAGCCCTCCGACTTGCGAAGCCGCCTGGAGGCGCGCGGCTGGCCCCCGGAGAAAGTCCGCGAGAACGTCGAGGCCGAGGCGATCGACGTGATCTTGCAGGAAGCGGTCGGCCGCCTGCCGTTCGTGTTCGAAGTCGACACGACCGCCGCGACCCCGAGGGAGACGGCGGAGGCGATCCTTGCGATCCTCCAGGGGAAGACGGTCGGCCACGAGCCCGGGTCCGTCGACTGGACATCGGAGGTGCTCTCGTGGTACTAGACCGCTACCGCAAGGCGGCGGACCGGATCCTCGTCCCCGTGGCCTCGCGCATGCTGCGCGTGAACCCGAACGTTGTCTCGTGGA
>WNGG01008038.1_pt1 | contig 13787 bp, 9 predicted proteins | sample 5400661 | NCBI WGS metagenome assembly WNGG01 (sample SAMN13153372, study PRJNA577476) | soil metagenome | isolation source: 100 cm soil or saprolite under Garry oak tree replicate 1 | place: USA:California | collected 2016-06-15
AGCGCGCTCGCGGACATGCACGTCCCGCTGCGGGCCGGGTCGGATATAGCCTTTCTCGGCGGGATCATCAACTACGTCCTGCAGCACGACAAGTATTTCCGTGACTACGTGGTCTCCTACACCAACGCTCCAGTGATCCTCACCGAAGAGTTCCGCGACACCGAGGATCTCGACGGTGTGTTCTCTGGCCTTGATCGCGAGCAGCGCCACTACGACTTCCACACCTGGCAGTACGCGGGTGCCGAGGTCCAGGCGGCGGCGGGTGAGCGGGACGAGCAGTACGCCGACCGTGCGGGCAGCCTTGGGCCGGTGCGTCAGGCCGCGCGTGGTGAGACGCACGGATCTGGCGGCCCCGTCGTGCGGGGACGATGGCAACGCGACGAGACCCTCCAGCATCCGCGCTGCGTCTTCCAGGTTCTGCGGCGCCACTTCGCCCGCTACACCACCGAGATGGTCGAAGAGATCTGCGGCGTGCCGCGGGCGAGGTTTGAGAAGGTGTGCGAGCTGGTCGCCGCCAACTCGGGGCGTGACCGCACCACCGCGTTCGTCTACAGCGTGGGCTGGACCCAGCACACGGTGGGTGTGCAGTACATCCGCACGGCCGCGATCCTGCAGGCGCTGCTTGGCAACATCGGCCGGCCGGGCGGCGGCATCCTGGCGCTGCGCGGGCATGCCTCGATTCAGGGCTCGACCGACACCGCCACGCTGTTCAACCTGCTTCCCGGCTACCTGCCGGTGCCGCACGCGCATGCGAACACCGACATGGCGAGCTACCTGCGGGCTGAGACCGCGGACGTGGGGTTCTGGGCGAACATGCCTTCCTACCTGATCAGCCTGCTGAAGGCGTGGTGGGGGGACGCCGCGACCGCGGGCAACGACTTCTGTTTTGGCTACCTGCCACGGCTGACCGGCAGTCACAGCACCTACCAGACGGTGATCGCGCAACTGGAGGGCACCTGCAAGGGTTACTTCCTGATGGGCGAGAACCCGGCCGTCGGCTCAGCAAACGCCAGGATGCAGCGGCTCGCCATGGCAAACCTCGACTGGCTTGTCGTACGGGACCTCTCGCTGATCGAAAGCGCCACGTGGTGGAAGAACGGCCCCGAGGTCGAGACCGGCGAGATGGCGACCGCCGATATCGGCACCGAGGTGTTCTTCATGCCTGCGGCGGCACACACCGAGAAAAATGGCAGCTTCACCAATACTCAGCGGCTGCTGCAGTGGCATCATCAGGCCGTCGAGCCCGCTGGCGACGCCCGCAGCGACCTGTGGTTCATGTACCACCTTGGCCGCAGGGTCCGTGCGAAGCTGGCCGGCAGCACCGACGGAATGGACCGGCCGGTGCTGGACCTCACCTGGGACTACCCGACACAGGGGCCGCATGCCGAACCCGATGCGGAGGCGGTCCTTGCCGAGATGAATGGGCGGGATTCTGCTGGCCGTCCGCTCTCGTCATTCCTCGAGCTAGCTGACGACGGATCGACGTCGTGCGGCTGCTGGATCTACAGCGGCGTCTATGCGGGTGGGGTGAACCAAGCCGCCCGCCGCAAGCCCGGCACGCAGCAGAGCTGGGTCGCACCGGAGTGGGCCTGGTCATGGCCGGCCAATCGCCGCATCCTCTACAACCGCGCGTCGGCCGATCCGGACGGCAAGCCATGGAGTGAACGCAAGGCGCTGGTCTGGTGGGACGCGGACAAGGGCCGATGGGCCGGTCACGATGTGCCGGACTTTGTCGCGGACCGGCCACCGTCTTACCGCCCGGGCGATGACGCAACCGGAGTGGCCGCGCTGGCCGGCGACGACCCGTTCATCATGCAGTCCGACGGCAAGGCTTGGCTGTTCGCTCCGGCCGGCCTGGTGGACGGGCCGCTTCCCGCCCACTACGAACCGCAGGAGTCGCCCTTCACCAACCGGCTCTATGGCCAGCAGCGCAATCCGGTACGCGAGATCATCCGGCACAGGCAGAACAGGTTTCAGCCGAGCGGTACCGAGCCGGGCTCTGGGGTGTTCCCGTACGTGGCCACCACCTACCGGCTGACCGAGCACCATACGGCGGGCGGAATGTCTCGGTCGCTGCCGTACCTGGCCGAGCTGCAGCCGGAGTTCTTCTGCGAGGTCTCACCCGAGCTTGCCGCCGAGCGGAGCCTCGAGCACCTGGGCTGGGCGACGATCATAAGCGCACGCAGCGCGATCGAGGCCCGGGTGCTCGTCACAACACGTATGAAGCCGCTCGAGGTGCAGGGCAGGCGGCTGCATCAGGTAGGGCTGCCCTACCACTGGGGGCCGGAAGGTTACTCGACAGGCGACGCCGCCAATGAGCAGTGGAAGGTTTGGCTGAGCCCGGCCTGGCGAAGGCAACAATCCCCGACCCCGCCGCCGATTCCGGCTACGGTGATCACCCGCCACGGATGGGCTTTTTCACCGACACCTCGGTGTGCATCGGCTGCAAGGCCTGCGAGGTGGCGTGCAAGGAGTGGAACGCCATCCCGGAGGACGGCCTCCTGCTCACCGGCATGTCATACGACAACACGGTGGGCCTTTCCGCGTCCACGTGGCGGCATGTGGCGTTCATCGAGCAGCCCGCTCCCGAGGTCGGTCCGGCCGACTCGGACGGCGACATGCGCTGGCTGATGTCCAGCGACGTGTGCAAGCACTGCACCGAGGCGGCGTGCCTCGATGTGTGCCCGACGGGGGCATTGATGCGCACAGAATTCGGCACGGTGGTCGTACAGGAGGACGTCTGCAACGGCTGCGGCTACTGCATCCCCGCGTGCCCGTTCGGTGTCATCGACCGGCGCCGCGACGACGGCCGGGCATGGAAGTGCACGCTTTGTTACGACCGGCTGGGCGCCGGGCTTGAGCCCGCGTGTGCCAAGGCGTGCCCGACCCAATCAATCCAGTTCGGCCCGCTGGACGAGTTGGCCGAACGTGCCCAGCGGCGGGTCGGTGAACTGCACAGCGAGGGAGTGACCGGAGCGCGGCTGTACGGCGAGAACCCGGCGGGCGGCATCGGCGGAGCGGGTGCCTTCTTCCTGCTTCTTGACGAACCGGAGGTCTACGGCCTGCCACCTGACCCGGTCACGACCACCCGCGACCTGCCCCGGATGTGGCGTCATGTGGGCGTAGCAGCGGCTGCGCTCGCGGCCGCGGGGATCGCCGCGTGTCTTGGCGGGAGACGCACGTGAAAAGACATGGCGAGCAGCCGATGGTTCCTGCCGCGGAGTTCACCTCCTACTACGGGCGGCCGGTGCTGAAGGAGCCGGTGTGGGAGGCTGACATTGCCGCCTACTTGTTCCTCGGCGGCCTCGCTGGAGCCTCCTCCGTGCTTGCGGCGGCAGCGGAGCTTCGTGGCAGCCCTGACCTGTCGCGCGCGGCCAAGGTCGGGGCGGCGGGTGCGATCGGCCTGTCTGCCGCGGCCCTCGTGCACGATCTGGGCCGCCCCAGCCGGTTCGCGAACATGCTGCGCGTATTCAAGCCATCCTCACCGATGAGCGTCGGCTCGTGGCTGCTCGCGGCCTACGGGCCGGCAGCGGGGACCGCAGCGCTGTCCGCCGTAACGGGAAGGCTGCGCCGCCTGGGTGTCGCCGCCACCGCCGGCTCCGCCGTGCTCGGGCCGCTGGTCAGCACCTACACCGCGGCACTGATCTGTGATACAGCGATCCCCGCCTGGCACGACGGATACCGCGAGATGCCGTATCTGTTCGCCGGATCCGCCGCGACCGCGGCCGGCGGCCTTGGCCTTGTCGCGGCGCCACTCCAGCAGAGCCGTCCAGCTCGCAGGCTCGCCGCGATCGGCGCGGCGGCTGAACTCACCGCAGCACAGCTGCTCACCCGTCGGCTTGGGATGACCGGCGAGCCGTACCGCAGCGGACGAGCAGGCACCGCTTTGCGGGTGAGCGAGAGGCTGACCGCGTTCGGGCTGGCCGGCGCTCTCTTGGGTCGGCGTAGCCGGGCGATCTCCGCCTTGTCCGGCGCGGCGCTGCTCGCCGCCTCCGCCGTGTCGCGGTTCGCCATATTTGACGCCGGCCGTGTCTCCGCACGTGACCCGCGTTACACGATCGTGCCGCAGCGTGAACGGATAGCGGCCGCGCGGGGCGGCGCCGGCGGGGGAATGACCCCTGGCGACCCCGCACCGCAGGCGTGAATCCGGCAGCGGCAGCCGTTCGGTATCTAATGTCGGGTCGCTGGCCGGGAAAGTCGCTGCCGCCGGTCACCACCGGTCAAGCGTGTGGCCGGGCTAGGCTTCAGCGATGACTGATCTCGCTGATTTCGCCCGGCTGGTCCCCGGCGATCACGGTCTTTGCGTGGTGTCCACGCTGCGTGAGGACGGCACCATCCAGGCCTCGGTGGTGAACGCCGGCGTGCTCGCACACCCGGTGACCGGCGGCCAGGTCGCCGCCTTCGTGGCGCGCGGCGGCGCACGCAAGCTCACCAACCTGCGCGCGCGCCCGCGCGCCACCGTCGTGGTAAGAGCCGGCTGGCAGTGGGTGGCGGTGGAAGGGCCGACGCAGCTCGCGGGCCCAGATGATCAGCTGCCAGGGATCGACGCGGAGCGCCGCGGGCTTCTGCTCCGCGAGATCTTCGCCGCGGCGGGAGGCACGCACGAGGACTGGGACACCTACGACCGTGTTATGGCTGATGAACGCCGCAGTGCCGTGCTGATAACGCCGGACCGCGTCTACTCCAACGCCGGCTGACAAGGTTCACTCACCCGGTGGCATGCCAAGCACGTGCAGCGCTATGGCGCGAATATCCGTGCGCGGCAGCCGTTATGGATCGCTACCATCGGTGCTGCGGGAGGACCGTCACCCTCCCGCAGGTCCATCATCACCACTCACCCAGGGAGCATTCGTGTCGACCGTGCCGCAGCTGCGCATCACACTCGCCGGTAGCGAGCATGTGGTGGCCGCTGGCACGACCGCCGGCCAGGCATTGCGGGACGCCGGCAGCCCGGTCGCGGACCCAGCACAGCCCAACGTTTCACCCGCGGCCGTGATCGCCGCCAGGGTCAATGGTGAGCTGCGTGACCTTGCCTGGCCGCTCGCCGACGGCGATGTGGTGGAGCCGGTCCCGCTCGCCAGCCCGGACGGCCGTACCATCGTGCGGCATTCGGCCGCGCATGTGATGGCGCAGGCGGTGCAGGACGTCTTCCCAGACGCCAAGCTTGGCATCGGGCCACCGATCGAGCACGGCTTCTACTACGACTTCGACGTGAGCCGGCCATTCACCCCGGACGACCTCGCAACGGTCGAGCAGCGGATGCGGCAGATCATCAAGCAGGGGCAGCTTTTTTCCCGCCGCGTGGTCAGCGACGATGCGGCGCGCCAGGAACTGGCCCATGAGCCGTACAAGCTGGAGCTGATCGGGCTGAAGGGCGGCGGTGCAGCCGACCGCGCACCTGACGGCGCATCGGTCGAGGTCGGCGCTGGTGAGCTCACCATCTACGACAACCTGGATCCAGGCACGGGCGAGGTGCGCTGGAAGGATCTTTGCCGCGGGCCGCACGTGCCGAGCACGCGTCACATTCCCGCGGTGGAGCTGACCCGCAGCGGCGGTGCCTACTGGCGCGGCAGCGAGCAAAACCCTCAGCTGCAGCGGATCTACGGCACCGCGTGGGAATCCAAGGCTGCGCTCGCCGAGCACATGCGGCTGCTCGCAGAAGCCGAGCGGCGTGATCACCGGCGTCTCGGCGCCGAGCTTGACCTGTTCTCGTTCCCGTCCGAGATTGGCGGGGGCCTTGCGGTCTTTCACCCCAAGGGCGGCGTGGTGCGCACGGTCATGGAGGATTACTCGCGCAAGCGGCACGCCGAATCGGGTTACGAGTTCGTCTACACGCCGCATCTGGCCAAGTCGACATTGTTCGAGGTCTCCGGGCACCTTGGGTGGTACGCGGAGGGGATGTACCCGCCGATGGAAATGGAGGGCGCGAAGTACTACCCCAAGCCCATGAACTGCCCGATGCACATCCTGGTCTTCTCCGCGCGTGGCAGGTCATACCGTGAGCTGCCGCTTCGGCTTTTCGAGTTCGGCACCGTGTACCGGTTCGAGAAGTCCGGCGTGCTGCACGGCCTGACCAGGGTGCGCGGAATGACCCAGGACGACGCGCACATCTTCTGCACATGGGACCAGCTGCCCGACGAGCTCTCGTCGCTGCTTGGGTTCGTCGTCGACCTGCTGCGTGACTTCGGGCTCACCGACTTCGAGGCCGAATTGTCGACCAGGCCGGACTCCTACGTTGGCGAGCCGGAGCAGTGGACACGGGCGGAGGCGGCGCTGAGGGTCGCTTTGGACGCCTCGGGGCTGCCCTACACGATCGCGGAGGGTGAGGGCGCGTTCTACGCCCCCAAGATCGACGTGCATGTGCGTGACGCGATTGGCCGACGGTGGCAGTTGTCGACCCTGCAGGTCGACCTGCAACTCCCGCCCCGGTTCGACATGGAATACCAGGCGGCCGACGGTTCGCGGCCACGGCCGTGCATGATCCACCGTGCGCTGTTCGGGTCGGTGGAACGGTTCTTTGGCATCCTGCTCGAGCACTACGCCGGTGCGCTCCCGCCGTGGCTTTCGCCCGTTCAGGTGGTTGGGATCCCCATCGCAGAGGCACATCGCGGGTACCTTGGCGACGTGGTCGCGCGGTTGCGTGAGCGTGGTATCCGCGCCGAGGTCGACGAGAGCGACGACCGGATGCAGAAGAAGATACGCCACGCGCAGCAGCAGAAGGTGCCGTTCATGCTGCTCGCGGGCGACGCGGACGTGGCTGCTCGCGCGGTGTCGTTCCGGTATCGCGATGGGTCACGGCGCAACGGTGTCGGTGTCGATGAGGCAATCGAGGAGATCGTCCGGGCAGTGGCCGACAGGATCCAGGTCTGATCGCGTCTTTTCCGGCTGGCCTATCTCTTCTGTTTCTGCGGCATCTCCACATCGTGGACCGTCACGTTGACCTCGACGACCCGCAAGCCGAGCATGTGGTTCACCATGCGGGCGACGTTGGCTTTTACAGCGTTCGCCACATCCATTACCACGGCGCCGTATTCGATCAATATCACCACGTCCAGCCAGACGTGCCGGTCCTCGATCCGTGCCTGCGCGTCACGACTGGCGTGCTCTTGGCCTGCCCGCTCGTGGTCGGCCCGCTCGTGGTCGGCCCGCTCGTGGTTGGCACCGTGGCGCTCGTGGGCCGCGTTGAACGCGGCCGTGGCACGGCCGCCAGAATCGAGGACGCCTGGAACCTCCGCCGAGGCCAGGCTGGCCACCTTCTCGATCACGGTGTCGTCGATATGGATGCGGCCCTTCACGATGTCTTGGGGCTGGCCGCTGGCGGCGCGTTCCCTGCCGAGAGTCGGCTTGGCGCTCGTGGCTGGCGGCGGGGTGCTTGCCGCAGCCCGCGTGGGCGGTGGCGTCAGGGCTGGCGGCGGCGTGGTTGCTGCTGCCCGCGTGGGCGGTGTGGTCAGGGCCGGCGGTGTGGTGACGGTCGGTGCTCTGGTGAAGGCTGGCGGTGCGGACAGGACCGCGGCCTCGTGCTCGGCAGTGCCCGCGGCCTCGTCGTCGGTAATCGCGCCAGTTCCCGTGATCGCGCCGGCGCCTGAAATCGTATGAGTGCCGGCTGGCAACAAACCGTACGGAGACTCCATGGCGAGGGTGTCCGGGCCGGTTTCATCGTGCCCCCACCCGTGCCCGTGGCGCAGACTTGACCGACCGGCGGCGTACGTCGGCGGCTGGCCGGAGCCTGTCTGGCGGTATGGCGCCGTTGATGCACCTGGCTCCTCGTCCATCCGATCCTGGTCGTACGCCTCCGCATCGCCTCCGGCGGTTCCGCTCACGACGGTCCCCCTCGCTCCCAACGCGGTGCGGCGGCCACGCGGCAACCTATGGCCGTGCGCATCCGGTTCGCAGCATTGTCTCAGGTGCGCCAACCCTGTTTATGGGCGAATGGGCGACATTGCCATGATCGGATGCATGCCGTGCAGACATGACGGCTGGACCGCGGACCTATGCTGCATCCATGCCGAACCGCGACTCGCCGATGCACCCAGCCCACGGGAACGACCCGCGCCCGGGCAGCGACGCAGCGCCCGCGGCATCGGCCGAAACGCCTGGAGTCCAGGATGGAGCCGGAGATCCGGACGGCTTGGAGCGGCTGTGGACCCCGCACCGGATGCCCTATCTGAGAGGTGAAAACAAGCCCAGCGGCCAGGCGGTGGAGGAGGAGTGCCCGTTCTGCCGCGTCCCCGCGCTCCCCGACGACGAAGGGCTCATCGTCGCGCGCGGCCGGACCGTTTTCACGGTGCTTAACCTCTACCCGTACAACAGTGGGCACCTCATGATCTGCCCGTATCGGCACGCGGCGGACTACACCGAGCTTGGTGAGGCGGAGACGGCCGAGCTTGCCGATCACACCAAACGGGCGGTGCGTGCGCTGCGTGACTCCTCCGGTGCCCAGGGCTTCAACGTGGGCATGAACCTCGGATCGGTGGCGGGTGCCGGGATCGCCGCGCACCTGCATCAGCATGTTGTACCGCGGTGGGGCGGCGATACGAATTTCATGCCAGTGGTCGGACAGACAAAGGTGCTACCGCAGCTACTCCGCGATACCCGCAAGTTGATCGCAGAGGCGTGGCCCGCGGATTGATGCCCCGGCGTCGGCCCTGAAACCGTGCCTCTCAGCCGGCCTTCCGCCGGGCACTTTCGTGATCCTGGAGGGTTGTCAGTGATAATCCCTGACAACCCTCCAGGATCACGCGTTTTTAGTGGCGCTCACCAACTTGTCCGCCAGATGTGAAGGCAGCGCTTCGTGGCGCAGGTACGAGCGCGTGAAGGTGCCGGTGCCCTGTGACATAGAGCGCAGGTCGATGGCGTAGCGGGTGATCTCAAGCTCGGGGATCTCGGCCTTGACCAGGGTCCGCCCGCCCGGGACCGTTTCGGTGCCGAGCACACGTCCCCGCCGCGACGACAGGTCCGACATGATCGCTCCGACATAGTCGTCAGGGATGAGCACGGATACCTCGTCGACCGGTTCGAGTAGCAGCACGCCCGCCTTTTCCGCGGCATCCTTCAGCGCCTGCCTGCCTGCCTTTTGGAACGCCATGTCGGACGAGTCAACAGAATGCGCCTTGCCGTCAAACAACGTTACCCGGATGTCTTCCATCGGATAGCCGGCAAGCACACCGATTTCCATCTGTGCCCGCACGCCCTTTTCTACGGACGGGATGAACTGCCGCGGCACGACGCCACCGACGATTTTGTCGACGAACTCGAAGCCAGAGCCGGACGGCAGCGGCTCGATCTCGATGTGGCAGATCGCGTACTCGCCATGACCACCGGTCTGTTTCACATTGCGGCCCAGGCCGGTGGCCTTGCCCGCGACCGTCTCGCGCAGCGCCACCCGCAGCTCGATTGTCTCGACTTCGACGCCGTATCGGTTTGACAGCCGGTCGAGCAGCACGTCGGCGTGCGCCTCACCCATGCACCACAGGACGAGCTGACGAGTCTCCGGGTTCATCTCCATCCGCAGCGTTGGATCCTCAGCTACCAGCCGGGCGAGCGCCTGCGACATCTTGTCCTCGTCGGCCTTGGACTTGGCCTTGATCGCGACAGGGAGCAACGGCTCCGGCATGGACCACGGCTCCATAAGCAGCGGCCGGTCCTTCTCGGACAGGGTGTCGCCTGTCTCGGCGGAGGTCAGCTTGGCGATGGCGCAGATGTCACCCGCCACGCACTGCGCGACGGTCCGCTGCTGCTTGCCCAGCGGCGAAGTAAGGGCACCGACCCGTTCGTCCGCGTCGTGGTCGGCGTGGCCGCGGTCGGCCATGCCATGCCCGGACACGTGGACCACGATGTCGGGCCGCATGGTGCCCGAGAACACGCGGACCATGCTGATCCGGCCGACATACGGGTCGGACATGGTCTTGATTACCTCAGCAAGCAGCGGGCCCTTCGGGTCGCAGCGAAGCCCATTTACCGGTTTGCCATCCACGGTGGTAACCGCCGGCATTGGGTGCTCAATGGGTGAAGGGAAGGCCTGGGTCATGACCTCGAGCAGTTCGGCCATCCCGACGCCATGCGGTGCCGATGCGGCAAGCACCGGATAAAAGCTGCCCGCTGACACCGCCTTTTCCAGATCCTCGATGAGAACCTTGGCGTCCATTTCCTCGCCGGACAGATACCTGTCCATAAGGCTCTCGTCTTCACTTTCCTGGATGATCCCCTCGATGAGGGTGCTGCGAAGCTCCTGAACTCGCGGAAGATCGCCGGGATCTGGATCGCGTTCCGTGCGGTCGCCGCCTGAATAGTCGTAGCAGCGTTGCGACAGCAGACCGATGAGGCCGTTCAGCTCACCGCGATCGCCCGTCACTGGCAGATATAGCGGAGCGACCCCATCGCCGAACGCGTCCTGGCAGATGGAGAGAACCTCGTCGAATTCGGCGCGTTGGTGGTCGATCTTTGTAATGACGACAGCACGCGGCATCCCGACTGAAGCGCATTCCTCCCAAAGCATGCGGGTGAGCCCGTCGACACCTTCAGTCGCTGACACGGCGAACAGCGCGGCGTCGGCGGCGCGGAGCCCAGCGCGGAGATCGCCGACATAGTCGGCGTATCCTGGCGTGTCGAGAAGGTTGATCTTGATGCCCGCATGCATGACGGGCGCGAGGGCCAGGTTCACCGAACGCTGCTGGCGGACCTCCACCTCGTCAGAGTCGCTCACCGTGCTGCCATCTTCGACCCGGCCGGTGCGCTGGATCGTTCCTGTAAAACCGAGCAGCGCCTCAACCAGGGTCGTCTTGCCCGCTCCCGAGTGGCCGACCAGCACGACATTGCGCACCCCATCGGGCTGGTCGGCCACTGGTGCCCTGCCGGCGGCTCCCGCAGAACCTGATTTGTCCGCCACCCGTATCGCCTCCTGTTAGGTAGTCCGTTGTTCATCTGCCAGTGTCCTCAGCCTTTACCTGCGGCGCGGTCACCACAACCCCTGAACCGGAATCACCCGGCTTGACGGGATGCCACCGGCTCCGGCCACCCATTGAAGCGGGCTTTCGGACATGCTCTTATCAGGCTTTGACTACTAAGATCAGACGGCCATGCTCAATGCTTTGCGACCGGCACTGGAACGGCTGCTCACCCCAGTCGTGCGTGCGCTCGCGCGCGCAGGTGTCACACCGAACCAGATCACCGTTGTGGGCACGCTCGGCGTCGCGAGCGGCGCTCTCGGTCTGTTCCCAACTGGCCACCTGTTCGCCGGCACGATCGTGTGTACGGCCTTCGTGTTCGCTGACACCCTGGACGGCCTGCTCGCGCGGGTCACGAGAAGCACCGGACCGTGGGGCGCGTTTCTCGACTCCACGCTTGACCGGGTGGTGGAGGCGGCCGTCTTCGGCGGCCTGGTGCTGTGGTTCTTCGGCGGCGGCCATGACAGCCTGCTAGCCGGAGTAGCGCTGTTCTGCCTGGTGGTCGGCGCACTTGTGTCCTACGTGAAGGCACGTGCTGAAGGGCTCGGTTTGCGCTGCGATGTCGGCATAGCCGGGCACGCGGAGAAACTGGTCATCGGCCTGGTGGCGGCTGGGCTTTCCGGGCTCGGTGTTCCCTATGTGCTTGCCGTCGGGCTGTGGCTGCTTGCCGCGGCGAGCCTGGTCACCCTCGGTCAGCGCGTGCTGGCCGTCCACCGCGGCATCCAGGCGACATCGAGGACGTAGCTGAGGACTTGGCTGAGGACATAGCTGAGGGAGACGCGTGTGCAACGTGCGAAGGACCGCCTGATATCGGTCGGCTATGCCCTCGGCTGGGCTCTTGTGCGCCGGATGCCGGAGGCGCTGGCCCGGAGCCTGTTCATGCTGGTAGCGGAGATCGCTTGGCGACGCCAGGGCAAGGGCGTGCAGCGGCTGGAGGCCAACCTGCGCCGGGTCATCGGCCTGCAGGCGAGTGGCAAGGAACTGCGCCAGCTCTCCCGCGCCGCCCTGCGCTCGTACCTGCGGTACTGGCTCGAGGTATTCCGGCTGCCCGTCATCAGCGAGGAGCGGATTGTCAGCCACATGCGCGCGACCGGCGCGTTTGATACCGCGTTCGCATATATGGCGCAGGGCCGCGGGGTGGTTTTCGCGCTGCCGCACATGGGCAACTGGGACCTTGCGGGAGCGTGGATCATCGCCTACGGCGCCGGATCGTTTACCACGGTCATGGAAAGGCTGCGCCCCGATTCGCTCTATGAGATGTTCGTCGCGTTCCGTGAGAGCCTCGGCATGGAGGTGCTGCCGCTTACCGGCGGCGGGGTGAGCGTTTTCGGCGTGCTCGCGCAGCGGCTGCGCGCGGGCCGGATGGTCTGCCTGCCGTGTGACAGGGATCTGACGGCGAGCGGTGTGGAGGTTACCTTCTTCGGTGAGCGCGCCCGGATGGCGGCGGGCCCCGCCGCCCTCGCCGTGCAGACCGGGGCCGCGCTCATGCCCGTGGCACTGTGGTACGAGGGTGAGTACTGGGCGGCGCACATCTACGACGAGATTGAAGTACCAGAGGCTGGCCAGCGGAAAGACAAGGTGGCCGCGATGACCCAGCAGGTTGCGCGCGTGTTCGAAGCCGGCATCCGTGAGCACCCCGCGGACTGGCACATGCTGCAGAAGGTTTTCGTCGCCGACCTCGACCCGGATCGCCTCGCGCCCGCCGAGGGCGGCGTAGCCCGGAGCGGCACTGGCCGCAGTGGCAGCAACGCCAGCCCGGAAGGCGCCAGCCAGTGAAAGTAGGCCTCGTCTGCCCCTACACCTGGGATGTGCCAGGCGGGGTGCAGGCGCACGTCAGGGACCTGGCGGAGGCGCTGCTCGCGCTCGGCCACGACGTGTCGCTGATCACGCCGGCCGATGACGACGCGCCGCTGCCCTCTTATGTCGTGCCAGCAGGACGCGCCGTGCCCGTCCCATACAACGGATCGGTCGCGAGGCTCGCATTCGGGTTCGTGTCCGCGAGCCGGGTTCGCCGTTGGGTACGTGACGGCGAGTTCGATGTCCTGCACGTCCATGAGCCGGTCGCGCCGAGCCTTTCGCTGCTTGCCTGCTGGGTCGCGTCCGGCGCGATCGTGGCGACATTCCATACCGCGATGGTCCGGTCACGCGCGCTGCACGCCGCCTACCCGATCCTGCAGTCGGCGCTTGAGAAAATCAGCGCGCGGATCGCGGTGTCCGAGGCGGCGCGCAAGACGCTGGTTGAGCATTTGGGCGGCGACGCGGTGCTGATCCCGAACGGCGTCCCTGTACACAAGTACGCGGCCGCGGTCCCGCTCCCCGGCTGGCCTGGTGACGGTGGGGCGCTTGGCTTTCTTGGCCGGATGGACGAGCCGCGCAAGGGCCTGACGGTGCTGCTCGAAGCATTCGGGCTGCTTGGCACGCTACGGCCGGGCTTGCGGCTGCTCATCGCCGGGCCAGGGGACGCCGAGGAGGTCCTCGGCCGCGTGCCGGCACCGCTTCGGGACAGGGTTGTCCTGCTCGGGCAGGTCAGCGAGGAGGTAAAGGCGCGTGTGTACCGTTCGGTCGACGTGTTCTGCGCACCGAACACCGGCGGCGAGAGCTTCGGCATCGTCCTTGCCGAGGCGATGGCATCAGGTGCCGCGATCGTCGCCAGTGACCTGGACGCGTTCCGCCGGGTGCTGCGCGGCGGCCGGGCCGGTGAGCTTTTCCAAACCGGCGACGCCGCGGCGCTTGCGGCCGCGGCAGGGCGCCTTCTCGATGACCCGCAGCGGCGCGCGATGCTGTCACAGGAGGCGATGACGGCCGTGCGGTCCTACGACTGGTCGGTTGTCGCGCGCGACGTCG
>WNGG01016931.1_pt1 | contig 13787 bp, 17 predicted proteins | sample 5400661 | NCBI WGS metagenome assembly WNGG01 (sample SAMN13153372, study PRJNA577476) | soil metagenome | isolation source: 100 cm soil or saprolite under Garry oak tree replicate 1 | place: USA:California | collected 2016-06-15
CGGTTACAGATACGTGTCTCTCGCCGGGGTTGATGGGCCTAAGGGTGCACTGGATGGTCAGTATTCCTCCCGATCCTCTCTCGCTCGTGTAGAGCCCATAGGTGACACCCGGGATCGCCTGGGAGAGGATTAGGGCCTCGGCAATCTCCCTGTGCTCCTTGTCCTCGAGCGATTCTAAGCTTGAGATAGCCTGCTGGAAGTGGAATAGCCGTATCCGGTAGTTGTCCTGGTTGACTTCGCCGCGCTTTAGAGTTGTACCTTCCTGCTGGTAGACCTTGAGCGCCGCGTCCAATCGCTCGATATCCTCCTCGAACCTTGTCGTGACATTCCTGATAGCCAGCTCTGATGCTCCCGCCTCGGTAACCCCCTTGGCAGCCGCGATCTCTGACGCCCAGAGCCGGTGTGCCTCAGAGACTGTCTCAGACACTCCCCTGGGGCTGAGGACCCGCTGTCTCCGGAACATCTTCGTCACCTTGGCGGCGTCAATCTCAGGGTGGAGATATTGCTGGAGTCTTCGGAGGTGGATTGCGACCACCTCGTTCCACTCCGTATCGTTCAATGGTGGGTGGACGTAGTAGATGTTCGGCTCGAAACGGTCTCGGGTGGCCTGGTCTATGAGCTGCTCCTTGTTCGAGGTCGCGATCACGACGACCCGGTCCTCGGGACGGAGCTCGCTCAGCTCTGCTTTGACCTGGGCGAGTATCTTGTTGCTGGACGGGTCTCCGCCCCAGAAGATCGCGTCCGCCTCGTCGAGAAGGAGTATGCACGGGCTCTTCTGTCTGACCAGCCCGAATAGGTCTTTGACCCGCTTCTCCGGGTCTCCCATGTAATTGGCGCCGCTCATCAGTTCGCCTCCGCGGACCTTGATGAAGCCGACATTGTTCTCCGCGGCAGCGACCATTGCGAGGAGTGTCTTCCCCGTCCCAGGGGGTCCCATCAGGAAGAACCGTGGGTTGGACTGGTGGCCCAGCTCGGCCATTGACGGGTTGAAGGCGAGCGCGATATGGTTGAGGATCTTGTTCTTCACATCGTGGAGTCCGCCAAGGTCGTCCCGGCTTACCTTCGGCTTCATGACATAAACCGCGTCGACTACCTCTTGCGACTTCTCCTGTTCAGAATAGAGCTTCACGTTCCGTGCAGCAATGGCAAAGTCCTGGACGGAAGCGGATATCTTTGGCCGGTCGAGACCCAGTGCTCCTCTCGACTCTCTAAGCTTCTCCCTTAGCGGTGCCTCTTTCGACTTCCGTACGTCGCGGAAGATTTCCTGGATGTCGCTAGGTGTGAGAGAGGCTCTGCGGCGCACTGTTACTTCTCTCTCCATAAGGTCGAGCAGGTCGTCAGCCTTGAGGTTGAGCCAGCCTTCTCGTTTGAGAGAGTCCTCGACGACGGCCAGTAGCATTTCGCGGGTGACTCCATCGTTGAGGCTGATCTTCGTCAGGCGTCGACGGATATCTTCGCGTATCTTCTCGTACGCGTTAGTCGCTACTACGACAATTGTTCGGGATTTCCCACTAACTATCTTGTCCAGCCAACGGTTTAGCTCGTCTTGTATCCTCGTGTCCTCGATCTCGGCTCCGGTCTCGCCTCGGACTTTCCGTCCAAAGCTCTGGAACTCATCGATGTAGACGACGGAGGGTACGGAGCTTGCGTAGTCTAGGAACCTGCCGAGTTGCCGGGTGCTCTTGCCGTAGAACTCGGAGTACACATCGGACCCCTTCAATATGACAGGCGTGACGAGGACTCCGCTGCGGTAGCCTTCTAGAAGCATCTCTCTCAGGGAGACCATAGTCAGGAACGTTTTCCCCGTCCCGCTATCTCCAGCGAGACATACAGCCTTGGGGAGTTCTTCTCTACCAAAGTACTTCGTGAGCGTCGGGTGACGGAGGACGTGGAGCCTGAAAGAGTCTAGAAGGAGGTTGAACTCCTTGTCCCTCCCTATCAGATTCGAGGGCGAGAACTTGTCGGGCGGGTATTCCCGATCGAGGCGTTCCTGTATCTTCCTGAACCGTCGCGGGCTTACCCTCGCCTTGCTCCAGCGGCCGTAGGACTTGTCTACTGATCGGAGGGCGATTGTGAAGACTCTTCGCAGCCAGGGCTGTCGGTCCCACCAGGGTCTTACGGAGCCGAATAGGAACTCGGACAATTGGTCATCGTTGGACGCCATTCTTCTCTTCTGTCCCATCTTCTAGTCCTCCATTATCGGTTTGAGGTCGAAGAACTTGTCCAGTCCCTCCCTGGCAAGGTAGATGATTGTTCCGAGGGCGGCGACGAAGAAGAGTGAGAAGAAGTCGACGAGGGAGAAGAGGTCGAGGTTGACGAAGAACAGGTACTCGGCTACCGCTATTACGAGGACTTCGCCTATCATGATTGCGAGGCTGATAATGAATCCCGTCAGCAGGATTCTGAAGACGACGTCGATCCAGAGGTAGGCCTTGTTCCCTCATTCCGGTGGTGGGTGAGGGCTGGAAGGATGCGAATATTGTAAGGTTGAGGTCTCCTCCGGAGACATAGTAAGAGGTGTACTCGGTATTGGAACCTGAGGATGGGTCGTTGATGATGACTCTGGTCGTGTACGAACTGGGATATGAGAGCCAAATGTCTAACGTGTAGAGTTGTGTCGAGTTTGTCGTGAGTGTGAAGTTCTTGGCCGGATAGTTCGTGTTCAAGGGGCCGGCCGCGCTCACGTTTCCCCTGACGAATACTGACTGGATGGCTGGCTGGTTCGAGCTGATGAGGAGCCTGTTGCCGGTGTATAGATTCACGTTCTCTTGGGGGCTGGAGACCGCGGAATGGCCTGGGTTAGTGGTGGTTGCTGTGAGGATGAGGGCAAGGGTTACCAGTATCCAAGAGGCTCTTTTCAACCCACCGACCACGTGTTGACTTTTGTCCGTACCTACCATACGTAGGTGTGGAGTTTATTGGTCAGAAGCACCCCTCATTTGGTGAGGAAGCAACGTCAAAGCTGAACCTAACCGCGCCCGGCTGGGCTTCTGTTGCGGCTTGGCTTGATTCTGTCCCATCGGAGAAGACACAACGCAACTACGAAATGATGTTCGGTATATTTTGGAAGTACGCTACCGAGGTCCACTTCCGAGGGTTAATCGACTCGCCCGACGCGCTTGTTTCTCATCGCTTCAAAGAGGTCAAATTGGGCGACGAGGACCCCGCGAGTTTTCATTGCGAGAGCATCGTTGAGGCATTTCACAAGAAGCTGAAGGCTGATGGACTCGCCGACCGAAGCGCACAAGGTTACGTCGCAACCGTGAGGTCTTTCTTCAATCACGCGACCCGCGACAAGGCGTCGCTGAAGCTTCGAATCAACTATCGACACAAGCGGGTTCGAATCAAATACGTTCCCACCCAAGAAGACTTGGTAAAGCTACGCCGGTTTTGTAGTCCTCGGACTTGGACTTGGATTGTTGCCATGAAGGATAGCGGTTTTGGACCCGACCAACTTTCCCACATCCGATGGGGACAAATCGACAAGGTGAACACGGGTGACCCCTCGTATTGGTTCATGTATGGGCAACGTGAGAAGACGGATGAGCCGTTCGCAACATTCTTCGGTCCCGATTCGACTGCCGCCATTACCGCCACGTATGGAACGGGACAAGGAAAGGGTTTGGATGCTCCCATTTTCCTCGGCGAATATGGCGAACCGATAAGTTCGAAGGGAATCTCGATGGCGATAAAACGAGCCGTCATCGCCGCCGGTTTTACCAGCGACGAACGGACGAAAAATTTCACCGCCTATTCGCTGAGAGCATTCTACAACACGCAACTCGAAACCGCTCGGGTGCCGGACAACTGGCGGAAACGAGCGATGGGTCACGCGGTCGGGATGGTCCAAGGCGCGTACTCGGGTCCTCATATCGAGACCCTTGTCGAAACCTACAAGGCGGCTTACAAGTATCTACGAGTCGAGGGCATGAATACTGAACGCGGAGTGTCGGCGGAACAACTCGGCGAGCTTCTTTCGATCCTCACGCCTATTCTCAAACCGAAAGAATCGGGTGAAGGGATAGACTTGGGTCGAATCGCAAGTTTCGTCAAGAAATATGGAGAAGACGACCCGCTCAGTAAATTGGCGAAGGAACAACTTGACAAGCTGTTGAAACAGCAAATTTCCGCGTCCGAAGCGGCGGCGCGGTGACAGCCCACGCCAATCGGACGAGAGCGCATCGTGTACCGCGTCGTCGAACGCGCCGGTCGAATGGGTGGGTTTCTTCCACCCCACGGCGTCGGATACGGTCTCGGCGATGACCTCGGCATTGTGTTAAACCGCACGATAAAGGGTCCGACACAATTTCGCGCGACGCACCGGACCGTCGTTGGGGTCGTCGTCACGGAAGACGCGGATCACGTGACGATTCAACGAGATGACGGACGCCGAGTGAGAATACCCGCCAAAGATATCATTCAAAGAAAGGTGGTCCCATAGGTTGTTATTCACGATTCGGTGCCCGCATTGCGGGACCGAGAACCTTGTGCCCGGCAATCTCTCAACCCCAACCATCTGTTTGAAGTGTGGTAAGAGCTTGGTTCGGTCCGATGAACCGAGAACAAAACCGGGTCTTCCTCGGTCCGATTATAGCCCTTTTCACGAAGGAGACATGACACATACCTTGGGATAGACGGGGCTGTTTCACATCCGATGACACAGACGAGGATTGAAGTGCCGAGGGGGCGTACTTTTTTTTCGAAATTTACAATCTGCGAACGGTTTATAAAAGACCCCCAAATACCGCGTAAACGACACGATATAGAAACACAAGGTTCACTGACCCGATATAGAGCCAGTTCTTGGCTCATCCGCCTCACCGAGATTTTGGGACTCTTCGATCAACTCGACGAGGGCGACCTTTGACCGACGAGGTTCGCGATGCGGACCGACCGGGGGGACGGTCCAACATGATAGGCGCAAGAGATGCCGGTCCCTATTATTCGAAAGAAGAATGGTTGCGACGTATGGGGCACCCGCACATCGAACCCGGCTTGCCGGTCCTTGGTGAAACACCGATGGAGACGGCGCTCAAGAAGGAAATCCTACTTCTCAAAGCGCGAATTGCTGAGCTTGAGGGCAAACAAAAATGATCCCACCCGAGAAGCGTAAACTCAGCATCGACGAACAGATTCCTTTGATGGAACAGACCGGTGGGTACAACATACACTCATCAGAAGCGCAACCGCCACCGATTGGGTCGTCACCCGCGAAATATGACGACCGGTATGTGGGACTTCGGAATTCTGATCGTCCGGACCCATCCGCGGGAACGTCGCCGGTGACTCCATCCGCGGACCCGTCGGGGCGTCCTATCGTTTGGGCGGACCAAGGCGGAATTAGCACCGGAACGACTCCGGGTAGATCAAACATCCACGGTCCAACCGCGTTTCCGGCAATAATCGGTCTGAATCGTCCATCGCCGGGACAACAAATCGGGTCGAACTTACCCGGAAGTGTGATTCCACAACACGCGCCCACAATCGTGATTCCATCGGCGAACAATCCTCAGCAAGTGCCGCCAGAATTTCAAAAGCGTCCGGGGTCGCCGTATGGTGATGTGAGGCGCGACGCGCTCAAAGACGACAATCCCTCATATCCAACTCTCAATCCCATCAACGGACAACAAGGCGGTGTGGGGGGAATCATTTCCGGTGGCACGACACCGGGACAAGGAAATCCATATCCGCCTTTCGGAAATATTGCGCCGAAGACGGCGGGTGGTGCATCCGCGACTCCATCCCTTGATGATTTAAGAAAGCAACTCGCCGCGCAACTCGAAAGACCCGTTGTGATAGCACCGGGTTTAACCCAAGAACGTTCATACACCGATCCATCGCACGCATCAGCTTTCAAATCTCCACTGATCCAACCGGTTCCGATGGAGCATCAACTTGCGGGAACAACTCATCAGTCACCAGTTGCCACGCCCACATCTCAAGTCACTCGCTATCCCGGCGACTTCAACCAACCACAACCGGTATCGATGAAAAAGCCCTCGGCGTCCGACTCATCCGGTGTTCAGAAAGTTTTTCCGCCCGGTTGGGCAGACGCAAATGTGCCGAAGAAGCGAGTGTCCGCTCCGGTCGTCGAATCGACGGACGGGGACAAATAAATGTCCGCTGATACAACCATTCCGAAGAGTCCATTCGCGGTCCCCAAGTCCGCACATGTTCACACGTGGACTGCACTTTCAATGACGTACACCAGCGCGGGCATCGCAAAGTTGACGCTGGTTTGCGCGTGCGGTGGCTTCAAACACATCCCCGCATTTGATGTTGACGCGCCGAAAGCCGAGTAAGGTCCGGTCCATTGGGTTATACCGCGCCCACATCACCAAGTCCCGGCGCGAGTGTATGATTTCGAATAAGCTCATTTCGCATCTGCCGCTCGGGCGTGTGGACGGCGAAATCGACGTTTTTGTCCTTCACATCTCATGGATTGTGCGGCAACTTGGCACGGATCGTCCCTCATGCTGTAGTCTGATAGAGATGATACACCTACTCGGACCATCGATCTTGGGGACCATGCCATGAAAAGCGCTCGGCTCTGGCTTCGTCTAAGTCCGGCTCTGATTGAGGGTCTTGATGAGCTTGCCAAGAAACAACATCGTTCCCGCTAAGAAGTGATTCAGGTCTTAATTCACGATGCGATTTTGAAAAACCGGGGAATCATCGTTGGTTAATGCGTTGACCTCGACGAAGCTCGTTTTGAATCCGCCACACACGCGCGCGGGCGGCGAAATCAAACATTTTACCCCTCGCCTCTCGTGCGTTGTACGGCAACGGGGTCCCCAACCTTCCTCAAGCTATCTTCTGATAGGATGTGATCACCTCGGACCATGTGGTGGGGTCCACGAATGATGACCACTCCGAAGAAGCCGTCGGAACAACTGTTGCGGAAACTCACCCTTCGCGTCTCTCCGTCCGAGGCTCGCGACATTGACGCGTTTCTTCGCACCGCGAAACCCGTTCTCGATCACGAGTCACATTCGCGGGCTGGCGTCGTCCGTACCGCCGTGCTGTCCTTCCTTCGCGGTGAATTTGATTTCCCGACCGGTTCCGGTCACGCCGATTGGTCCCCGAATTGGGGTCGCATGTTGCCGCGCCCCGACACGTTGTCGAAAACCGTTGTGAAGCAACCGGAACCTCGTTCCGTTCGGATAACGGTCCGTCTTCCCCGCGTCACTATCGCTGATGTTGACGCGGCGTTGAAGCGTCGTGACTTTCGTGACCGTGCCTCGCTCATCCGCGCCGTATTGTCGGGGTATCTCACTTGGCGCTCGTCTCGTCCCGACACTTTGCGGAAAGAAACCGCATATCCGCCCGCTGTCGCGTCCGTTGGTTCTTACTTCACGGTTTCCCTCTCCGGTGGAAATGAGAGTGAACGTTGGTAACCCATCGCTCGCTCGTGTGAACGTCGCGTCCGAGAACACCCGCGCCTTGTACGTGAAAGTCCTCGACACGTTTTGGCGTTGGGCTTGTGCGGACAAGCATTATTCTCCCCCCACGAATGCGGACCCCCTCGCTTGTTTCTTCGGAAAAAAAGGATAAATCATTGTGAACACGCATGTCTGCAAAACCGTCCGATAATCGATTCATTGCCTCATGTTAGTGCACTACTTTCCACCGGTTCGCGTCCAACTCAAAGTGCGCCGCCTTGGCGGATCTACTTTCGCGAATGCTACGCAACAATGAAGTGCTAAGGGAGGACAAGCTCGCACCCGAACCAGAGAGCGCCGTTCCAGTAATAGTCTCCGATTCCAACAAACTCGCAACTGAAGGACTTTGCGTAGTGAACAGAGCAGTTTACGCCACCAGGTAATATGATCTGCGGACAACCCGATTCAGCGGGTTGTACGGGTGCCACGAAAAAGAATGCCGAGAATGAGATCACGGCGATGATGATGAGAGCCGTTTGCATCTTCATTTTCGATGTCTCGGTGTTTCTTATGATACGTTCAAGTTCTTAATTCTAAGGGATAGAACGAGGCGTTCTGAGAGAGAGACGGTCCTACATCGAAAGCCCGTCATCCGCGACGACGTATCGCGCCGTTGTTCACGCAATTTTCGAGCGTCTTCTCCCGCGTTACCGTGGGTCTCTCCGTTTGCCGATTTGAGCCCTCATCCTCTCTCATCTTTTGAATCTCCGGTGTTCTTCAGCAATCCTTTTTTCTCGGCATTCAACACTACTCCATAGAATGGCAAGTGTAGTGTTACGGCTCTTCACTAACATCTACGGTTACTTCATTGTCTACGTGCTGACGGCAAGCTGGCTTGGTTCCCTTGGGGTGGTCTACCTACCCTTCCGTTTGTCTCTCGATACAGCCCTGGGCTTACTAATTCTATCCGCCTTTTCTCTTGCACCGATTGCCGGAAAATATCGAATCATGCATAAGCCAGACCGAATTGGTGCTTTAGCCTTGGCTTTCGCAGTCTTTGTGTTTTACTTGACGATTGCAACCTTCCTGCGCATTTTGGGGTTCGTGTCTCTACCTCTTGGAACGCTTGATAGTGTTGTGTTTTTAGTGCTCGTAGCGATTTACATACCGACTCTAACCCTCTATGCAACTCGCCAGAGAAAAGGTTCCTTACAATCTTGACGCGTCCGAGATGAACCGAACCGTTCCAGCAATCCTTTTTTCCGAGTTTTCCACTTTTCGAGTAGGCAACAAAGACTTGAAGCGTCGAACTGGGAGTTGGCGTGTCTATCAAATCCTCGCTACGATTAGTCTGGCGGTCTGGATAGGGATACTCATCCTATTATGGTTGGGTCTCAGTTCTCGGAATAATCTGTCGATTGTTTTTCTTGTCCAGTTCGCCTTCTCGGTAATTGGATTAGCCTGTCTGAGTCTCTACCATCTGCCCACGAAAAAGAGTTCCACACAACCGTGACGATTTCGAGATGATGAGGGTCTTGACCCACGGAATATTTTGTTTATTTTCGTGAGGAGGCGTGAATGGCGGACGAGCGGCTTTTCACGAACGTTCTTCCAATCAGCAATCCTCCAAATGAAGATGCTGTTGCTCCTGCGAGCGCCCAAAGGAACCAATACTTCCCGTCGTTGAGACAATGTCCAAAAAGACTATTGCAAGGTGCGCCCCAACCCGTATTCCCTATGTAATAGAATAGAACGCCAGCGACAACCAAGAAAGCAGCGAGAATAAGTTTCAGGAATCTATAGATCAATTGCTTGTTCGCCTACATATCAGTTGAAGAATCAAATACAAAAAGAGGACTCCCATTCCTATGAATGTCAAGACGAGCCCCGCACCGAACAGAGCTGGACCTAACTGGAGCAGTCCGCCGGCGACACCCGTCAGAGCAAGAAAGATGAGCGCCACGCATGTGTTTAGTCCAACCATTAGCACTACGATACCGAGGATTGCAACTCTCGATTTGCGAGGCGGGGGCGTAGGGAGTATTCCCCATGTTCAAATGGGCGTTTGTTGACTTAGGCGTTTCTAAGCCGCTACCACCCATAGACCCAAGCCAGCTTGCTACCAGCCAAGTAGAGCGGAAAGACGCTGTAGACCTCAATCACGAGCCTAAGAGTTCGAGGTCGCATATCACTTCGTCCCGACGTTGCTCGATAGAGGTCGTCTCCGCTGTCTCTCTCTTTTTGCAAGGCTCACGAGACCGATTCCGGTTAGCGATAACAAGAGGAACTCAATTAGCCCAAACCCGGTGGAAATATCCGGTCTCCAATAGGGCAAGCCTACAAATTGGGCTATGGACATGTATACAACAATTAGAGCGAAGCCGACAAAGATAGTCGTGAAAGGTTGAGGACGCATCTTCATTTTGTCCCAGCGACTCGGCGACTTTCAAGTGTCCGCCATCGTCTTTCGAGCCTCCCCAGAACAAACAGAGCAGTGATTCCTAATAGGTTCAGGGCGCTAAGTATCAACGGAGCATCTGGGACAGCCACTATTTCCAAGCCGAAAGGAAAGTATGCAATACGATTAAACGCCAGAAGTCCAACTGTCCAGAAATAGCCTAAGACTATGTAGTAGCCCAGAATGCCGAGCCTAAGAATTCGAGTTCGCATATTCTATAGTCTCCTTAGCTCCACTTTGCGAAAGGTCCCCCAGCCCCAAACTTGTCGCCCGTGCTGTCCACTCGCTGAATCGTCTGCCCGCATACGGGACAGTGTTTCGGGCTGCGCGGTGCTGGGACTCCGAATCCCCTACGACGGGGCTCGGGATAGAATTGAATCGTCCCAGTAGACAACACATGTAAACGACTCCGCAAATCTGATGTCTCTGTCTCGATGCTAAGAAAGGGGCTTCCAAGAAAAAAGGATTGCTGACTGACATTCGGTTTCTTCATCCTCTTTGTATGGGTTCATGCGGACTCGTTTGCGACCTCTGAACGGGTTTAGCCGAGGGTCAAGCTAAGGGTCGGGGTCGATTCGTTGGATATCCCTAAGATATCCCTAATAATTCGAGGGTACAAGTCGCCTTCAGTGAATGCTTTGGTTGTACCGCCGCCCCAGTCACGTATACCTAAGCGGTACCTAATAGCGACCGTTCTTCAATGTCTGGCACCCCTATCTTGGAGCTTTGGATTATGGCTCATCTTTCCAACTCTTCATATTACGGGAAACGCTTGTCTCACGTGTTTCTCCAAGATTGGGGCGGGAATTACTACGTCCCCAACTGCTCTCACCGAGAATTTGATAGGCTCAGTCTTCTTTCTGGTGGGCTCTCTCCTATTCGCTTCCAGTCTTGGAATGCTCGCTTCAGATAACAACATTGAGGCTCTTGGATGGCTTCGCTGGTTGGGAAGGTGGAGACCGGTATTGTCAGAGCGAACGAGGAGTCCGTTCAGTACTGAGAAGCATCGCTCATTAGTTCTGACGAGTCTCGTTGCAGGCTTGTTTCTGGCTGTCCTCGTAATCCCAGGAATCGGAGAAAGTAGACAGTTCCCTCTAAATCAGTTTTTCGATCTCTGGGGGACGATCTGGTATTTCTATGTCTTTGGCATCGGAGTTATCGGGTTGATATTGATCTACAAGAGGAGAGTAGGAGGTTACTTTCTCAGCTTGATCTTCTGCCTTATCGCGATTGGGATGACGGTGCCTGACCTCTTAGGGCTGTTGCCTCCTCAGCCTCCCACTTTAGGAACATCTCTTCTTCTCGGTGCCGGGTTGCCCTTCTCAGCCCTGGGCGTTTACACCTCTTGGACCACCGTCGTAGAGATTCGCGAATAGCTGTATGCGCCCGAACCATTGGGACGTTTCTCGTTTCTCATTTTGAAACTTGAATGCCCCTTTGGTTAACTTTGTGGTTACAAACTCAAAGTCTCGCGCGTTTCTCTCTCGTGCTTCACTCGTGGTCTCATACTGTGCTCGTTTGCTTTCGGCGGACAAAGTTTCTGTGCCTTATGTCGATCCTCGGGGGCAATCACTCCATCGCGCCCGGTCGTCGTGGAGAGGGGACCCCCGCGGCGGCTCGCTCGCTCCGCTCGCTCCGCTCGCTCGCAACGGTCCGATGTGATGTGACCCCCCAAAAACCCCGCCCCAAATAATCGCGGACCTTTTCGCGCAAGAACGAAAAACACAATGACCGCGTGGACATGGGACCCACGCCGGTGTGTTCATAAGTCCCACTTGTCAAAATGATTTGGATTTGAAGTCGAAAACGCCTCTTGATACGCTAATCAAAAGCCAAGAAACGGCTGAGTTGGAACTTGAGCGAGACATTCCACCGATTGCGCTCGCCAAAGCTCGTATCCAAGTGGAGCGATACATGCACTCCAAAGTAAGCGAGAATTGGCATGATGACGAGGAACTTGAAATGAATGTGTACGGGATGCTTGCCGAGTTCGCGATTGCTGATCTACTCTACGAACTCGGAATTGCGTCGCTCTACAATGACGTGATTTTTCAAGACTTGGTTGGTAAGAAACCCTTCGATTTTTGGATTCCGGGTGTTGGAACCCTTGAGGTTAAGGCGGTGTTGCCCGGAGAAAGACGATTTCGATTCTTGATTAAGAAAGACAAATGGAGTGGTTCTGATTATGCCGTGTGCGTGAAATTTGAAAGTGAGACCCGTTGTCGAATTATTGGATATCTAACACGCGAAGAGGTTGAGGGTCTTCCTCTGCTTAAGTTCGGAAAGGAAGCCGATGCCTACGGTATCGAATTGGGAGAGCTTGGGCGTAAGAGACCGGGGAGAGAAATTTTCGCTCTGTTAAGGTCCGCTCCACACTATCCGGAGTGAGGTCCCCGACCCACCGGTGTGTTCATAAGTCGCTTTGCCCTCTTAGGTGTGGGTCTTTGCGTCGTACAGTCGAAAGGTATCCGTAGCTATCCTTGTCGTGATGGTGGCGGCGACCGGTCTCGTTTACGGTGCCGTTACACATCTGATAACGCATCAACTCACCGGTTTTCCCGCGGCTCGGACGGATCAATGGGTCGTCGGCAGCAACGCGACATTAACGTGGACCGGTCCCGCGCCCGAGTTCAACAGTAGCGGGACTTTCACGTTTTCGAACGCTGTGGACGTGACGTGCGGCGGTCTCATCTCATGCAACGTGACTTTCACGATATCCGGACTTCCTACGGGTTGGACGCTGATGCTTCGACACAATCCCACCGTTGGCGGTCCGGGGGATTCACCGTTCTCCAACGGAAGTGTGGTTCTCTTCTTCGGTCCGGAGACAAGGTGCGCATGCACTTGGTTCCTCGGTTGGTACAACTATGAAATCGGCTACACGAACTATCCGCTCAACGGTGCTCCGCCGATAACCGTGACGTGGAGTTGGGTCGCCTAATGAACGGTCTTACGGAATATCAAAAGAGTCTGATTGCTGATGCTCGGACCGGATTCTGGGATTGGGAGTGCCCGCGTTGTCGTCGCAAGACGCGCGGTCTCGTTGCTGTCCAATCGCACTTTAAGTGTGAGGCACATGTGGAGACGAAACTTGTGTTGCGGGACCATCTTGCGCTCATGGACCAAGAACACATTAATCGGATTCTGTTCGGTGGACTACATTTACTAAACGCCTAAGTCAACGGCAATCCGTCTAATCACCCAAGCGTTTCTTCGCTACTTTCTTTGGTATCCATCTCAGCCAATGCCCACAATTCGAACAGTATTCTCCTTGGTGCGGACCTTTACCACGAATCTCTATCGCGGCTCGCTGACCACAGAATTCGCATTTGGGTAGCATTTGCTTGACTACTTCGCCTTACGGGGCTGAATTCTATTCTCTTTCTTCTTTCCAGAGTCGAGCGAGTTTGTCTATGCCAATGTGAAAAGGTTCGAGCTTTCCCTTAGTTCGCGGAAAGACGCTTGATAGCGCCGCGAAGTCCGTATATTCGAACCATGTTTCTTTGTAGGTGTCGCCTTCCAACTTGAGGCTCTTTACATATTGGGCAAAGAAACGGTCGCCAAACGGGCTTAAAAGCACCAGAACGGTTTCTGTCCAAAACTTGTTGTAACGCCATATTTCGAAATTCTTCAGTCCGATCTTGTAACCTTGACCCCTAAACTTGACTTCCACAAGCTTAGGAATCTCCTCATCATCAGAAACTAAGAAGTCCGGCATAGAACGGATTCGTTGGGCAACGTCGCTTTCGAACCGTTTGTCTTTCAAACGGTGTTTCATTGTTGAAAAGGTGCTTTCGTATCCAAATGGGTAGACTGTGTAGCCGGACGATTCAAGGACGGTACGTACGATTTCTTTAGCCGCCGCCCCAACTACAAGACCTTGCTGAAATCCGAGATTAGACTCGCGAGCTACTTCCGGTTTCAACGTGCGCAGACTTCAATGGGGA
>WNGG01005765.1_pt1 | contig 13785 bp, 20 predicted proteins | sample 5400661 | NCBI WGS metagenome assembly WNGG01 (sample SAMN13153372, study PRJNA577476) | soil metagenome | isolation source: 100 cm soil or saprolite under Garry oak tree replicate 1 | place: USA:California | collected 2016-06-15
CGCCTTGAGCGCGCGCCGACACCTCCTCTATACTGCTCGCGGAGGCGCAAAGGGCCCGGTGGTCCTCATGGTCTTCAAAACCATAGCCCGTGTCCTTCGCGGATTCGGGGGTGGGTTCGACTCCCACACGCTTCCGCCAAGTCCTTTCTTTACGCTGTTTTAACTGCTGAAGGTGACTCCAATTCGAGGTCTGACTCCAATTGAGTGATGTTTTGCCTGATCCGCTGAGAGAACTTCTCAGCCGCAACCCGCTCGGCATCGCCAACGATGTGCGCGTAGTGCTCCAGGGTGACGTTTGAGTCCGCATGGCGCATAAGCCGGGTGACGACGTGAATCGGTGTTCCGGATTCGAGCAACTCTGAAGTTACACCGTGCCGGAAGCAGAAAGCGGGATTGCCATCTTGTGATCTATAGGTTACACTTGAAAACGTGATTGAGATTCGTCACTACGTCAACCGCGCCGGAAAAGATGTCTTCGACGATTGGTTGCACTGGCGGATGCCCGCGCACAGGCGAAGATTGCGACCCGAATCCAACCGACTGGCCGCCGGAAATTTTGGTGACTGCAAATCTCTGCGCCAGGGATTGTACGAGCTGCGGGTCGATTGGGGACCGGGCTACCGTGTCTATTACACGACGATCGGGAGGGAATGTATATTGCTTCTCTGCGGCGGCGACAAGCGAAAGCAGTCCGCAGACATCGAGCGGGCGCTGGAATTCCTCAAGGATCACAGGGAAAGGAGCGGAACCTCATGAAACGTAAAGCTAGTGTTTCGCATGATGAGGCCATCATTCGACGACTCCGCAAGGACCCGGATTTTGCTGCCGAATACCTCAAGGCTGCCTTGGAAGATGAAGACGAGCCCCGCGTGCTGCTAATTGCGCTGCGCCATCTCGCGCAGGCCCAGGGAATTGCCAAGGTCGCCAAGGCTGCCGGCATCGAGCGCGAGAGCCTTTATCGAGCTTTGTCCGTGCATGGCAACCCTCGTTTGTCCACCCTAGTCGCCGTCACCAAGGCAATCGGTCTGAGGCTCACCGTCGAAGCCGCGCAGTAGGTGTTTCCAGATGGAAGTATGCACCGAGCTAGGGTTAAGCTGCCTACCTCTGAAAAATAAGCTGACTCCAATTGACTCCAATTGGAGCTTGGCGGAAGCTGCAACGTCATCATTCGCCGCGAGTTGGGAGTCGAATGTTTGAGTTCGACTCCCACACGCTTCCGCCAACTTCTTTCACTATCAATGAGTTGCAGAAAACTTAGCTCCGTTTTAGCGGGTTAGCTCCAAAACGCGGCCAGCAAGTGATTCCACCGCTCGCCGCTGTGCGTCACCAATGACGTGCGCGTACTTTTGCAAAGTGATACGCGAATCGCTGTGCCGCATCTGGCGCTGCACCACAGATGGTGCTGCACCGCTCTCAATCAGTTCGCTCGCTGTCGCGTGTCGGCTATGTCTTCGGAAACATAGTCGTCATACCATGGCGATGGACCTTCTCCAAGAGGGCGTCGACCGCTCTGTGATTGCGTTGCGGCTCGGGCATGAGGCGATAGAGACGACGCAGATTTACTTGGAGGCAACTCTGGCGATAAAGGAGAAAGCCCTGGCCAAGACAACACCGCCCAATGGCAAAGCAACCCGTTATCACCCGGGCGATCAACTCCTCAGGTTCCTTAACAACCTGTAGGGTCGAGAAGACTATGTTGGGCGATACGCTCACCGCATCCGCGTTTTGATCTGAATATTCCGACTTGAACAGGTTGCTGCCCGATATCGCTCGACATAGTCAGGAAGGGTAGATAGTGTCGGAACGCATGAAACGCCGCCTTCTCAACGCCCAACGCTTTAAGGGTGTCTTGCAGCTTGTACGCAACCTTGTCTCGCTGCATAGGCTTCCCCTTGGAGTTGGAGAAAAGCAGGTCTTCTTCATTCTCGCGCCAGTGTGACGCTAGGAATATGCGCAGCCACTTGGCTAGGGCTTCTGGCATCGGCAAATCAGCCGAGTTAGACCTAGACTTTGGCGAATGGGTTTTCCGCGTGGCGTGGTCAAGAGTACGCCGGATGCGGATTACCTTCTTATCAAAATCCAGATCACCGCGTTTCAATGCCAGTGCTTCACCCGCACGGCAACCAGTTAGACTGAGAACAGCCTACAAGGTTGAGTAAGGCTCTTCGCTTGCATTGATGATTCGCTTCACCTGCTCAGCAGTGAAGAAGCGTTCTTCTTGCTTCTCACCTTCGCGGGGCAGAGAAAGAGCAGACCTGTCGAACACAGCTGGAACATAACCCCACGCTTTTGCCGTTTTGAGCAAACCAGAAAGAGTCTGCAACACGTTGTTACAGGTTTTTCTAGTCAGCCCTTTGGTCGCTAGCGCAGAGATGAATGCCTGAACATCTCCCGGCAGCTGGCTGGCACAGTCCGCAACGCGCACGCGGCATTGCTGAGCGAGGCGAATCATTGCGGAGGCACAGCCAATTGTCGGGGCCGTGCGGCTAGTGTAACTTCTTCAACTCGCCGCACTTTAGCAATCCCAACAGTAGTTGCAGCATAACCGTTAGTGCGACTGACCCTACGTGTGCGAATGGCGGCGACTTCCTTTCGATCAGCAGTGCCAAGAACGACGAGCGGCAATTCCGTTGTGGTTTACGCGTGGCGTTGTAATTTCGCAACCTTCCGCCCGGGGCACGCCAAGGCGTGCCCCGGCATTTTCAAGTGCTCTTCTCCGGTTCTCAGTGTGATAGTGTTCTTCTTCTGATAGGTTCTAAAATCCAGAGCCATTCGGGGGCGGAGGTTTGCCGTGAAGAGATGTGGTGGCATTCTCGTAGCCGTGTTGCTTCTCGCGATTCGCGAGGCTCAAGCTCCTCGGGAAGGCGGCTGGGTTCCTCTCTTCAATGGAAAAGATCTCAGTGGTTGGAAGAAGAATGGCGATGAAAAGTGGGTCGTGGAGCAGGGAACCATCTTCTGCGAAAGCACCGCCAACAAATACGGCTACTTAACCACAGAAAAGACGTATCGGGATTTCATTTTGCGCCTCAAGTTCAAAGGCGAGGCGGCCGGTAACAGCGGCGTGTTTCTCCACTCGCGAATTCTGGGCATCGATCCGCAACATGGCCCGGACATCGAAGGCATGCAAGTGGAGGTCGACCCCAATGTGGGCAAGCATACCGGCGGCCTCTACGAAAGCGGCGGCCGCGGTTGGGTGGCGATGCCGACGGCGGAGGGTGAACAGGCCCTGAAGCCCGGTGAGTGGAATGAGCTTGAAGTGTCCGTGCACGGAGCGCACATCGTGAGGCAGCTCAATGGCACGAAGATTGTGGATTTTACGGACCCTGCGCCCAAAGTCACGGATGGCGTGATTGGTTTGCAGATTCATACTGGTGGTGGCGTGAAGATGCGGTGGAAAGACATTTATCTCAAGCCGCAATAGAATGCGGTAATGGGTTTCGGGCCGATGACATAGAACTTGACGTGACCGTGAGTATGAATAGACAAAATCGTCGCATTTTCTTGCAAACTTCCGCAGCGGCGGCGCTGGCCGCTCCTTTTAGCAAAGTGGCTGGAGCAAAAAGCCAGCCCGCTTTCAATGCCCCACTTGCAGAGACCCTTCGTGCTGGTCAAAGCGCGCCTTATGTAGCCACCAATGAAGGGAAAAAGCCGCTGCGCCTTGGCCTGATTATTGGCATCGGGAGGGATCCCGATGCTGCGATGGCCAAGGTGCGCGAGCTCGGCTTGCCGACCAGCCAGGTGTTTGCGGATGAATTTGAGATGGATCTTGTCGGCCGGCTGCGTCAAGCCCTGGAGAAGCGCCAGATTGAGGCGACCTCGCTGGTCGTCGGAGGGCCAGGGAAGGAAGTTTGGGACTTTTATCAAGGGCCGCTCACGATTGGCCTTGTTCCGCGCGAGACGCGTGCGGCGCGGATCGCGCACATCAAGAAAGCGTCGGACTTTGCCAAACAGTGCGGAATTCCGGCCGTGCAGACGCATTGCGGATTCATTCCCGAAAATCCGAACGATCCGGTGTACAAAGAAACCGTCGCAGCGATGCGGGAAGTGGCCTCTTACTGCAAGAACAACGGTCAGAATTTCCGCTACGAGACCGGCCAGGAGACTCCCATCACGCTGGTGCGCGCCATCCAGGACGTGGGCTTGGACAATCAGGGCGTGAACTTTGATCTCGCAAACCTGATTCTTTACGGCAAAGCCAATCCGGTGGACGCGATTGAGCTGCTCGGCCCCTACGTGCAGGGAATCCACGCCAAGGACGGATTGTTTCCCACAAATTCGAAAGAACTCGGGAAGGAAGTTCCCATTGGGAAAGGCAAAGTGGATTTTCCGCGAATCATTGAACGTCTGAAGCAGCTCAACTATCGCGGCGCGGTCACCATCGAGCGCGAGATTTCCGGCCCGCAACAAGTTGCGGATGTTCGGGAAGCAAAGGCTTACTTGGAAAAACTGATTGGATAGTTCCCAGAGACAGGAGGAAGCATGGCAGGCGATGTCAAGCGACGAAATTTCTCAAATGAACTGGACCGCCGGAAGTTTATCGGCGTGGCGGCGGCTACGGCGGGGGCGATGCTGATTAAGCCGGAGTTGGTGCGCGGCACGGCTGCGAATTCCGCGGTTCGCGTGGGATTGCTCGGATGTGGCGGACGCGGCACAGAAGATGCGTCGAACCTTGTGGATACGGGCAACGCTCGAGTCGCGGCGCTGGCCGACATGTTCCAGGATCAATTGGAGAACGCCAAAAAGCATTTCGACGAGATGCAACAAGGCAAGGGATACCAAGCAATTGACGCTTCGCAGATTTTCGTTGGCCCGAAAGCCTATCAGCAGATGGCAGCCTCCAAAGAAGTAGACGCCGTGGTGATTGCCACGCCGCCCTATTATCATCCTCAGCATTTGGAAGCCATCGTTGCTGGCGGAAAGCACGTCTACCTCGAGAAACCCGTGGCCGTTGACGTGCCCGGCGCCTTGAAGGTGATCGAGATCGGGAAACGCGCCGAGGGAAAACTCAGTTTGGACGTGGGTTTCCAGATTCGAGATTGTCCCCCGTTTGTGGAACTGGTGAAGCGCATCCACAACGGAGCGATTGGCAACATTGTCTGCGGCGAAGCGCACTATTTGGCTGGCTACATCGACCGGCCGGCCTGGCCGAACGCATCCCCTGTTGAAAAACGTCTGCGCAACTGGGTTTACGACCGCGTTCTTTCCGGTGACATCATCGTCGAACAGAACATTCACGTCATTGATATCTGCAACTGGGTTCTCAAGAACCATCCGTTGAAGGCGTCTGCGACCGGCGGGCGGTTGGGCCGTCCGGCCAACGACGGGGACGTCTACGGAAACTACAACGTGATCTTCCACTATCCCGATCATGTGGACGTCGCCTTCAGCTCGACGCAGTTCGCCAAAGGCTGGTGGGATGTGACGGAACGCTTCTTCGGGACAAAAGGAACTTCGCAGTCGCCTTACACCGGGCCGCTGGGCGTTTGGGGTGATGAACCTTGGCAAGCGCCTTTGACACAGAAGCCTGGCACTGAGCAACAGGCCTTCTCCGTTACGGGAAATTTCACCTCCAACCTGGAATTTGCCGACCGCGAAAAGAAGAAGGCCTTCGTGGAAAGCATCACCAGCGGGAATTTTCATAACCAGGCCGCGAAAGGTAGCGAGTCCGCGCTCTCCTGCATGATGGCGCGCACCGCAGCTTACACAGGACGCGAAGTGACCTGGGATGAAACCATGAAATCCAAGGAGGTATGGGATTCGAAAATCGACTTGAATAAACCGCGTTGAGGTTGCCCATGCGTCCTCCCACACGCGAGTTTTTCAATTCTTCGGTTACCGCCGCATGCGCAGCTAGCCTCGGCGGCGGAGCTCTGGCGGACTCTCTCGTAGCGGGTGCGACTTCCAAGACTTCGGCATCTCCTCCAACGCTCTCCCTCAAAAAGGGTGTGTGGTACGAAATGCTGCCCGCGAAGCTGAGCACCGCGGACCGCTTCAAAATGGTGACGGACGCAGGCGCCGACAGAGTCTGACGAGCGCAAGGCCGCGCGTCGTTGAGCATCGGCTTGGCATTCTTTTTCTGCTCGCTCAAGCGCAGATACCTCGACCAAGATGCCCTGGCGCTCGTAGCGGCCACGCGACCGGCTAAAGCGAACAACGACCGCCGAAAGACCGCTGTACTTTTTGGCACGACGTGTAAGGGCGGCATCCCCTCTGGGGAGGTACTCCAGATGATCGAAGTCAGCACAGCTCAGGCATAGTGCTCGTTCCCCATCCAGAAAGAGGAGCTCACCCTTGCAAATTACCTTGCCGCAACCCGTACACTTAGAATCACGGAGGATCTCGAAAATAACCAGGTCTTTGGACCTTAGTGAGGATTCGGTCTCGCTCTGTGCTGCCTTCATGGCTCGACGACCTACTCCCCAGTGTTCGGCACGCCCGACGCAGCCGCTCTGGGGTCCTTTAAGTGAGTCTCAATGCATGCAAATCTCCGGCATCTCTACTAAGACTTTTCCCTCGTCTGTCATCCGGCGATGCTTACGGTATCCGGCCCACTCCTCTTCCAGCACGCGAGCTTTATCTCTAGTGGCGATTTCGAATCGGCCAAACGCCAGGATCAAAGTGCGCGTGCTTCGCGTGCTAACATGAGGCGGCGCTGCTCGAGCTGTCATCCCACATTTGCGGCAAATAATCAGCGGTGTCCGGATGTTTCGACTGGTTCGGATGCATTGAAGCATTCTCATCAAGCTCGTCTCGAAGGCTGATCAGTGCGGGCATCGATGTTCCCTCGTGCCAGTTCGACCGTAACCGCGCGATCATTTTCTGGAAACCGCGTTCTCTGGGAGTCGCCCGAGGGCATTTTTGAACTCTCCAACTAGGTCTGTATTGTTTCTGCCGTTGGCATTTTATTCTCGGAGCCGCTCGCCCGTGAACACAAAAGTTTCCCGAGTCAATACGAATGGCATCTGCCGCGCCGGAGTAAGGATCTTTTTCTAATTGCCGGATTTATTGGCACGACGAAATCCGGTGCAATGATTCCTTCTTGCTGGGTCAGCGATGAGGGTCAGTCCAACTAGTGAACCAATTCCGATATCATTTGACAATGGATCAACTTGAATTGCGTTTGAGAGATTTTCTCTGCCACAACCACTCCGTCATCGCAAAGCAATCGAACGCGGTCGCCAATACTCAACACCTCGATAAATTCCTCGAGGTTCATGCGCCGCTGGCAAAAATCTATCTCTAAGGGAGGGCTGACGTTCGCCGGTCGCGCTACTTCAAATTGATCGTGTCGAAGACGAGCCGCGATTGACCAAACGATGCCGCTAGCAAAACGCCAATATCTGCGCGCAGTCTTTTTGCACTTGTCCAGCGCCGCTGAGAAGGGCAAGCCGATGCTCCGGATTCCGTGCCTTTTCGACACCTTCCGTCCATTACCGCAGTTACTTTCCCCGCATCAAACGAATCTCTTGGATAGTAAGAGGATGCAACACCAGGCGAGCGCTGTCGTTGCTCGGGAGCAGGGAACAATACCAGCCTGATTAACGCGCAAAGGGCGGCCCCACATTCCCGATTTGCCGGCGCTAGATAAAATGGCGCCCCTTTTGAAATAGGGTTGCGTCTCAACCGATCGAAAACAAAACTTGCCGGGTGGGATGAGAAGGCCGGTCTCCGCGGGATGCCATACGCTCCCACTGATCGACGTGCTCGAAGCACAAAGAAGAGGAGACCGGCAATCGAGAAGGTCGGCACCATACGGACGACGGCAGACAGGCGTTTAAGTAAAAGGGGACAAGCTCACCAATGGTTTGCATTTGGGAGATCGCTCGAGTTCGTACCGCATCTTGAATGAAGCAGGAGAGATAGTTTTGGAGCACAAACTGGCAACTACGCCGGAAGCCATGAAGGAGATATTCGCCTCGGATGCCGCGAAGCCGGATGGCCCTGGCGCTCCGCCGAGCTGAATACATCAGTTCGCAGTGGTAGGCGCGCGGCATCTGAGAGGTCGGACCTGTTTCGCTCCAGAGACTGTGTACTGCGAGATTTGCTCGGCAGACCGTTCGCGAAGGCAGTGGCAGGCTCACACAAATCCGATAAAACGTCCAGCGGCAATAATTCCAGTCCATAGCAGAATCGAAACAAAACCCGAAACCTTCGCCTTCATGGGCAAGAGTGCGCCCTCATCCCCGTTTGCCACATCTCGATAGACGATCCAGTGGAAGATGAGCGCGTGCATGCCAGCCAGAAAAATCAATAGCATCTTCAGGCGAAACGCGGGATTGCTATAGACCTTGACCGCTTCCGATGAAAATAGCAGCACCCCGGTAACCACTTGCACTGCAAATCCTGCCCAAGCCCAAGGAAGCAGCCTTCCGGCCAGAGCCGAAACGCGCTCCCGCCGCATGGCCCATCCCAAGAGGCGCAAATCGAGAACGGCCACAGTCCCTACGAGCGCCGCCATCCCAAGCAGATGCACGGTTTCAATCGTTGGAAACAGCCACAGCGACTCCCGAACGGCGGCGCCCATCGCACTCTGATCCAGCCGCTCGCAAAGTGCCAGCAGGTCGGGCATGTCTATGGCGCCGCCGACAGTATTTTGCCGTTGGAAAGCTGGACGGTAGTCAAAGACATATAAGCCGAGCCGTCTTTGGCGCGAAAGCCTTCGACCGTGATCTGGGCTCCGCGCCTCACAGTGTCTGGCGCCCATCCGCCGAACCGCGTCAGCATTCCGAGACTCCCTAGCTCGAGCTTCCAGTTTGTGACCTTACCTTGCTCGTCTTTCACGTCCGCATAGATATATGCATGCGGGTTGATCCATCGAAAATCCGTAACGATGCCTTCGAGCTTCACCGGATGCTTCGTGTCAAACCTTGCGAGGCCGTGATGGCCGCGCAGGGAAGGTACGCCCAACAACAAAACACCTGTCAGTAGCAGGGCTGCTCTCAATCTGGGATTCATCGCCATCCTCAGTGCGTGGCGACACGCGCATCGCCTTAACGTCATGATCGTGTATCCCTTTCTGGTCCGGGTGCTTTCCCTTGAAATGATAGCGCACTGCCGACAGCGATTGGTCAGTGTTATCTCGAAGCGTACTGAACAACCAAGGAGCAGCTTGGGCGCTGCGCGTTGTCTTTTCCGAACTGCAATTCTTCAGAAATTGAGAGCTCGTCATGTAAGGATAATGTAACGGCCATGTAAGGCCTTGTAAATTCTGCGCTCATTTTCGTTTTACGTTGCTCTCGGTCAAGGATGACTAGCGATTGCGACGCACTATCAACGCAGGGGGACTGAATGCCGATGAAGTGCTGGCTCAGGAGCTGAAGGTCGCTTTCGGCCCTCCTTCGTCAGGTGGCACTGTGATTTCACCCGAGTCTCAGGAAAGTCGAATATCGGAACGAACTGGCCAAGTTCATGTGGCACTGTTCGTTTGTCTTCTCGCTCTCCTCGGCCCGCTCATTGGTGGCGCAAATACACGCGCCAATGATTCGCAAGGGTTCGCCGCCGGGCATGGGCTACTTGCCGCGAATGACAGGTTCGCGATTGATGATTTTGACGGAGATCTCGCCCCAGACATTGCGATCGTCCAACCGGTGTCCAGCAATTCTTCGGGTACCAACTACATCGTTCAACTGCAGTTCGGTTCCGGTCAGAGACGATCCATATGCCTGGCCGCACACTGGCGCGATGTGCGAATTGTTGCACGCGATGTGAACGGCGATCGTATTCCGAACCTAATCCTAAGTTCCGCGTGGAGCGAAGAGCCGTATGCCGTCCTGACCAACGAAGGAAACAGTGCTTTTCACCGGTTGATCCATCTTCAGTTAAAGCACTCTCTCGGGAATCTAAGCAGAGTCTCAATTGGCCCCGACCACGGCCCGTCGGAAACAGCTGCGACATCTCCATCGTATGGAGAACGGGACTGCGCGAAAACGAAATGTATTGGGGACACCTGCTCGACGAAGCGTTTTGTTTATCGACCCAATTCGATCTTAGTCCGCTGTCCTTTGCTTGTGTCCCTGCCTGGGCACGCCCCACCGAGACCCGCTCTGGTCCGAGGCTCATCCGCGTCTCACAAAACTGGCCGATGCCAACTTCATTCGGCGTGATCGTTCTCCTAACCGAGTTGCTCCAGGCCCAAATTCAAATTGAGGTCTACCATGTTTCAGAAGGGTCAAAAGCGTTCGATAACGAAGATCTTGGAGTTGTTTTCGGAGATTCCTGAACCTATCTCTGCAAGCGTCCTTTCTATGGGCCGTTTCAGAAACTTCCCGAGTGGCGAGATACTGTTTTGTCTTGGGGATCCGGCGAAGGAAGTATTCTTGTTGATTGAAGGCCGCGTAAAAACAACGCAGGTCACCAAGAACGGTGAGGAAGTCATACTGCGGCTTGAGTCGCCCACCGATTTATTCGGCTCACTTGGGATGGATTTACAGGGCAGGCACAATTCAACCGCACAAGCAATCGAAGAAAGCAAAGCGCTGGTCTGGGATACCAATATGTTTAAAGCTGCTCTGAGTCGCTTTCCGATCCTGGAGCGAAACATGCAAGGCATCCTGGAGCGGCGCATTCGCGAATTGGAACAAAGATTCTGTGAGGTAGCCACCGAGAAGGCGTCTGCCCGTCTCGCAGGCGAGCTCCTTCGGCTGCAGAAACAAATTGGTCGAAAGAGAAACGGCCAAAGGGAAATTAAGATTCGCCACGAGTGGGTGGCGGAGATGGCGGCGATGAGTGAGTTCACTGTGAGCCGGTTTCTGGCGGAATGGGAAAGGCAAGGTGTGGTAAGCGTGAGGCACGGGACAATCGCCATTCAAGATTATAAGAGTCTGAAAAGTTTGTGCCGAGAGCCGAGAACCCCGAGCGGTTAAATTTGACGACCATCAAAAGGAACGGTTTTTTCTGAATCTCCTGCAGCTAGCGCATCGGACTCTTGACAGTCCGAAGGTCTTGTGTTGGTTCGGCAAGCCGGCTCTCCCTTTAGCGGTGACAAATTGTCTCGCGACAAGAAGTAATGGAATGCAACCATTTCCGCATGCCGAAAGGGCCAGTAAGCCCAGGAAGAAAATGGGGCGGCTGGCTCCGTATAACGGTCGCTGACTTTAACGCCGAATTTCGAAATGACGATATATGCCTAGAATATGTCAGGACAACGCTGGCCAACGGCCGTCACAGATTGCGTTGAAGGCGTGAAGAAAGTGGAAAGCCGCGATGCCTACAAACTGAAGCTCACCATGAAGAGTGGCCAGGTACGGCATCTCTGGGTCGATGCGGAGTCGTTCGCGGACGTCAAAGTCGAAGGCACGCCCAAACGTATGGATGGCAAGATGCGCCCCGTGGAAGTCTATTATCGCGATTACCGGAGCGTGAACGGCCTCATGGTTCCCTATGTTCTTTTCTTGAAACTACGGTGCAAAGGGTCAAGAAATCGCATAAGATGATCGTTGAGAGCGTTGTGGTGAAGCCTAAGATCGACGACTCTCTGTTGACGCAACTGAAGCCCTAATAAGCATTGAGTAGACGCGCGAAATAATTCACCGAGTGATGGTGACCTAACCTACATGCTTCGCGCACGAAAGGGGCGCCATGAAAATGAACCGAATGGCGAAACAACTGGCGGCGGGGGCCGGCCTGTTATTTCTATGTGCGATGCCAGTACGGACTCGAGCACAAAGCGCTCCGCCGGCTCCGGTTCCGACTCCGCCCAAAGCCATACGCCCGACGCGAATGACGAAAGAAACTGGCCCGATGGACGATTTTGCCGGCCTGAACTTCACAGATGACCAGAAGGAAAGAATTAACAAGATCCATGAGGATTTCAAGGCGCGCCTGGACGCCGTGATTAAAGACGACAAGCTAAACACGGACCAGAAAGGGGCTATGCTCCAGGGCTTCCAGCGTATGGAGCGCGGTGAGGTTTACAAGGTGCTGACGCGGGAGCAGCAAGCAGAAGTTCGCAAACGGATCCTCGCCCGGCGCGCGGCAGCCCAGAAGGAACAGCAAGAGAGAAATACGCAACCCACTCCCACGCCGCATGCTCCCACGCAGCAGCCCGCGCGGCCCGTAGAGTCCTCGAAACCGCCGCAGCCCCCGCTGGCGTGATCATAGAACGATAAAGCACTGCTTCTCCGGACCCTCGACAAAAAGGTGGCAGCACGTTCCGCGCAACGAACGGCCGCAACTGGCTGACTACGCCTGCCTGCAAGCGAACACGCAGCTCAATCGGCTTGAAGTCCTTCGCTTGCGCTTGCTCAAATAGCTTGTTCAGATCCAACCCTGCCATGGCAACGAGTTTCTTGGCCGCTTCGAACTGTATCCACGATGCCGCTTGTAATCTCGGTATGGCATCATTCTTCAGGTAGGCTGCTTCCCCAGGAATTCCGCACGACTTCCCAACCGTGATTCGCTAGGTCTGTGCGGTGAATCATTAGCGTCGCTATCGCCCGGCGCCGGGCTGTTTCTTCGAATTTGTACGTCCATGTCCCGTAATACGTCAGTGCCTTCCCTTTGAAAAACTTTGGGTCATCGGATGCCGGCTGGTTCACAAATAAAAGCGCGACCTTGCCCTTCAGATTGGTTCCCTTGTAGTCGTCCCAATCGTACTCCGGCGCCATGATCCCGTATCCAACGAATACGATCGGCAACGACCGTTCCCGCGAGAACACCGCGCACCGATTGCGCCGCTAGAACTCCTGCAGACACAACTACGCTTAGCCAAAATACGGGTCGATAAACTGGTCGCATTTTCCACCCCGCGACGGGATGTAGAGGCCCTCAGGTTTCTTTTAGCTAACGTGCGGAACAACCCCTGAACGCTTGCGGTTACGCATACGCTGGCACCCTAGCCTAGGGGACCGTGACACGGATGCAGAGCGATATTGAAAGCCCATCACAGCCGGGTCAGTCAGGTGATTACCCAGTAACGCGAGTAGCGATGAATTTTGCCAGGGAAAAAGACCTTCGCAGGGGTGCCGGTATCTTCGACGGAAGCCACGCACCAAACTGGAACGTGGACGGCCAGTCTAGTTCTTCTGGTGCAGTTCAATGACCGTCACACTCTCATGCCGAAAAGTACATTCCAGTTCCGCGCCTTCCAATTTGAGCGATCTCTCTCTCGGAATCACGGCTTCAGGATGAGCCTCGTCGTTCTTGTCATAAAGGCTGGCGGCAAACAGTGTTTGCACCGATCCTTCCGGTGCCGGGGCGAATCCGGCGAGGGAAATTCGAGCGGCGATGTCCTGCGTCAAGTGGCGATTCACGCAAAAAAGCGACAGCTTGTCGCCCGCGTCGTTGCGCGCTGCTACCACGTCAAGGTACGGAACGTCCGGAATGCTCGGCAGGCGGACCGACCCTTGCTGTATGTCATATTTCTCGACTTGTGTTCGCGCTTCCACGACTTGGCTAACATTCGCGTTCGAATACATTCGAAAGGCCCAATACGATGGCGCGCCGAACACGTCGCCGCGCTTCTTCCAGATGCCGCCAAACTCCATAATTCCCGTCATATCCGCGATCGGCACGATATCCGCCACGCGCATGAGCGTATTCAGGAACCCTGCGGTGCAAATCGCGCCTCCCATATTGTCGTAGCGCGGCGCGTCCCCCTGGCGCGCCCAAAACAGCCACTCCGTGAACGCAGTCTTCACCCTGTCGCGTGCCTGCGGGTTTTCCTGGATCTCGTCGTGCATTTCGCGCAGTTTTCGTTCCAACCCAACCGGCAGCGCAAAATCCGCCTGTGCGATGAAATCAGCCGTGGGATTTTGCCGTTCGACCCTGTCGTCTGTAACCACGAAA
>WNGG01006515.1_pt1 | contig 13781 bp, 20 predicted proteins | sample 5400661 | NCBI WGS metagenome assembly WNGG01 (sample SAMN13153372, study PRJNA577476) | soil metagenome | isolation source: 100 cm soil or saprolite under Garry oak tree replicate 1 | place: USA:California | collected 2016-06-15
CTTTGCGTCAGCAACTCGTCGCGCTGAAGCGTCGACATCCTCGCCCTAGTCTCGGCCTCTTCGATAAGCTCTTCTGGGTCATCGCTCGGCGGGTTTGGTCGGCTTGGAAACATTCTCTCATCCTGGTCACGCCGGAAACCGTCGTCCGTTGGCACCGGACTGGTTTTCGAATCTACTGGCGGCTGGTCTCCAGAGTCCGGAGGCCGGTCGGAAGAAGACCGACACCGAAGGAGGTTCGGGAATTGATCTTTCGTATGGTCGCTGAGAACCCAACCTGGGGAGCGCCGCGGATCCATGGGGAACTCCGCATGCTCGGTTTTGAACTTTCCGAGAGAACTATCTCTCGTTGGATGAAGCGAGCACCGAGAGATCCTGACCGGGCCAAGCGCTGGCTGGCGTTCCTTCGAAACCATCGGGAAGCGATTGCGGCCATGGATTTCTTCACCGCGCCAACGATTACGTTCGGCGTGCTCTACTGCTTCTTCGTCATCAGTCATGATCGTCGGCGCATCCTGCACGTTAACGTTACGAAGCATCCGACGAGCGGCTGGATCATCCAGCAGTTGCGCGAGGCGTTTCCATTTGAAGCCCCCCAGAAATACTTGATCTTTGATCGCGATCAGAAGTTCGGGTTCGAGGTGATCGCAGCGGTGAAAGCCACAAGAATCATTCCCAAGCAAACGTCATTCCGAAGTCCCTGGCAGAATGGCGTCGCGGAGCGGTGGGTGGGAAGCTGTAGACGAGACCTCCTGGACCACATTGTTGCGCTGAATGAACGCCATCTGAAGCGATTGCTCTCCGAGTACGTTCGTTACCATCATGAGGACCGTACGCATCTCGGACTTGAGAAGGGGACACCTGAGGGCAGAATTCGTTCCGAAGCTTCGGCTCGAGTCCTTTCACAGGATTCGTTCCGAAGCTTCGGCTCGAGTCCTTTCACAGGACCGCAGCGGTCGCAGAGTTAATGGCGGGCTTCTTAGCCCTCTCCAGCCATGAATTCTGGCCGGATGACTTAACATTGTTTGACAGCCGACGTGTTCGCCGAGACCGCCTGTTACATTCCGCACAGGTGACGGACAGCTATCTCTTGGCGCTGGCTGGAGCCCATGGCGGGAAACTGGCCACGTTCGTCCAGGACCTCGTCACTACATGCGGTGCTCAACGGACCGCAATATCTGCAGTTGATCGCGTAAGCCCAGCTTGAGAAGTTTCATCGAGGGCGCTCCTTTCGCAGCTCTTTTTGAGTTAGATTACCACGCGATTACCGAGAATTCCGTCCGTATGTCAACCAGCATCCTTATGGCACGCTAACCGCAGATCTCGTCGATCACAATGGGTTTCGGAAAAGTAGTACAACTTGCCGATATTGTTGTGGCATTATGTACTTATGCCAAGGAGGGTGCGAAAATGCCCACAGCGACGGCCAAGAGGTTGAACGAGTATCTGCAGGACTGGCTCGGCACGCGAGCCGAGTCCGAACAGACGATTGTGCGTTTGGTCGAAGCAGGTCTCCCGACCAAGGTCATCAACCATCTTCTCGACAAGGGCCTTAGTCGCGTCGAAGTGTTCGACATTATCATTCCCCTGCGCACTTGGAAGCACCGCAAGAGCCGCCATCAGCCGCTTTCGAAGGAAGAATCTGAAAGAGCAGTTCGCGCAGCGCGAGTTCTTGCCCGCGCGCAGGCAGTTATGGGAGACCAGGAATCGGCCCTTGAGTGGCTCCGGGCGCCAAAGGGACGCTTCGAAGGTCGCGCTCCACTCGAGATGCTTCGCACCGAAACCGGCGGGCGCCTCGTCGATCAAATGCTGATTCAAATCGACGAAGGCATGATCGCCTGATGATTCTGTGGCGGATTAGCAACCATACCACTCTCGACGGACGAGGAGGACTCTACGCCTCCGGCCGATGGCACACAGAAGGCAGGCCGATCGTTTATTTGTCCGAAAACCCCGCGGGCGCGCTGGTCGAAGTGCTTGTGCACCTGGAACTCGATCCAGCACACTTTCCCAGGTCGTATCGCCTGCTTAAGGCTGAAGCTCCCGAAGATTTGTCCGTAAGAACAGTCGCGGGAGCCGAACTACCCCGAAATTGGATCTCTGACCAGATCGCTACGCGCACTGTTGGAGACGAGTGGTTGGCCTCCAAGAGCGCTGTGCTACTGCGAGTCCCGTCGGTCATCGTGCCAGAAACATTTAACGTGTTGTTGAATCCGGAGCACGCCGAGGCCGGGCGCATTCAGGTGCTTTGGCACGAAGAATATCCGTGGGATGCACGACTTCTCAGGAGGTGATCACGTGTGAGACCGCAGATCCGCGGTTTCCGTCCACTTTCCGTCCAATTTAAGGAGGAAATTAAGTGGCGCGTTGGCTCGTAAACGAAACCGGCAGCGGCATTTACAGATTTTGGTCATTCTACCTACGAACCAGAAGGTCGCGAATCAACACAGCCTCATCCTAGCACTGGTATAGGGACGCCGTACCTTTCGCTGTTCCCTTCTCGTCGACTGAGAATCTGCTTCTCGATAGCCCCGCTTACGCCAGCGCGAGGTCCACCGGATCTTACGGTAAGGGCTGCCAAACATAAGCCAGAACTCTGCCGTGGACCAAGGCCATCTTAGCCGAAGTGATCGCCTTTACCAGCGAAAGCGAAGGTAGAATCACCGCCGACCAGATGCGTGCCCTGATCCAGCGCGTCGACGGTACCAAGTCGAAGCGGAGGATGGAACTCTTAGGCCATGCTTGACGACCAAGAAACCCGAAGGAGATCTCCTGCAGTCCCAGCCTCCCTGCGCCTGCGACCAACAATTTGAACAATTTGAGAGAATCTGGCGCGTCTAGGTTATCCTTGGAAGAAGGAGAGCTCTCCATGATCTCGCTTCTCCGCCAACGCCAGGCGGAAGTCGGAGCGCTCTGCCGCCGCTATCATGTGCGGCGTTTGGAGCTATTCGGTTCCGCCGCAATCGGCCAGGATCGACCCGACGAAAGCGACCTAGATTTCCTGGTTGAGTTTGATTCGCTTCCTGCGGGCAGTTACGCTGACGCCTACTTCGGCCTTCTGGAAGCACTGGAAGCACTTTCAGGCCGGGCAGTGGATCTCGTTGTTTACTCCGCGATCAAAAACCCTTATTTCCGACAGTCGGTCGAGCGGACCAAGACTCTGGTCTATGCGCCTTGAAGCGAAGAAGTATCTCTACGACGTTCAGCAGGCGGCATCGTGGATTGCCGATTTCACGGCCGGCAAGCGGTTTGAAGATTATCGCAGCAGTGCCATGTTGCGCTCGGCAGTCGAGCGGCAGTTTGAGATTATCGGCGAGGCGCGGCACAACTCGCCAAGGTTGACGAAACAATAGTGAAGCGCATCGGCGAGCACCGCCGAATTATTGCGTTTCGAAACATTCTCATCCATGGCTATGCTGACGTGGACGCCCGTCTCGTCTGGGATATCGTCCAAGGCAAACTTCCCGTGCTTCACCGCGAGGTTGAAGCTCTCTTAAGCGAGACGTGAGGAGAGCGATGTTGTACCCGGTCCCTCGCCAAGCGCCTATCGGTATCGAGACTGCCTGAAGGGACAGTCAGTGAGTGTGGGAGTTCTTGCCGGAATTCTTATCTTCGTGCTGCCAGGTGTTCGGTGAGCCACGCAATCATTTGAGGGCGGAAATCCGGGCCGCCACTGGGTAGCAGACTTTTGAATTCTCGTAGGCCCTTTTATTCCTTTATTCTTTCACGCGGAAGACTGCTGCGTGGATGCACGACTGAATCGTCCGCAGGCGCATAGTGCAGCCGGATCTACCGTCCGCTTCAAACGATAATGCAGATCTTCCTTACTCCCCCAACGTTCTTGCGATTGCCGGGATTGCCTAACCGCCTGGTTTTTGCAATTATTTGCCGAATGAGATTCCGGACTTCTGGAGATACGGTTGGGCGGGCCTTCGCGGTGCCGACTCTACCGCTTCCAATAGAGTCGAAAACCTTTGCGATGCCAGGCGATAACAGTCTCGTGTTTGATGATGAGCGATGCCGACCGCCAATCGTTCAAATCGTTCCACAACTGCGAGATTCAACTCCACAGGACGCGGTCAGCCGAACTGAGGGACAATCGATGGCCAGCGCACAGACTCTCGGGAAATCAACGAAGGACTGGTGGCCGATTTCGACGCGGGCGGAAACGTGGTCGGGCTCGACAACACGCTTCCGAGAGGTTGGGCCTAAGACGCTCGAAGCCGAGTCGCTGCCAGCGGTCAAAATGAGAATCGCGTAGGACCAGAATCAGCGGGTGCGCGGAAGTAGAGGATCTTCTTTTGGTCCCTGCGCGGCACCTGACCGAAAGCCGACCCTCGGAGGAGAGACATGGTCAAAAAGCAGGCAATGAAGAGCCTCCCCAAAAACGAGGGGGATATTCTCAACCGACTTTCCGCCGGGCTCTCAGAGCAAGAAATCCGGCGCGTGCTGGCGGGGGCATTGAACTCCCTGGATCATGCGGGGGTGCATCGTCTCCTCAAGCGAGTGGGGCATGAAACAGCCACTGCGCTACGCAGAGTCCTGCACGCGGACAGCTCCAAACGTCCGCCAGTCCCTGGCAAAGCCAAAGTCAAAGAAGAATGGGAGAAGGCGTGGGATGACTGGAATTCCCTGATTGCGGAGGCCAGCCACGAAGAAGGTCAATATGTGATTCAGGAGCATCACTGGGAAGAGCCGTACTTCGATCCTGGGTCCGTCACCCTTGCCTTGGAGCCGATTGCTGCCCGGATGAAGAAGGTTCTGCCACGCGTATTCGAAGAGAACATGGACCCCGATTTTAGTTTCGCCGAAGCTGTCCGGAACAGCATGGAAGAAATCGAGTCGGGCCTTCCGGATTGGATGGATCCCTTCGTCAATGAAGGCTTTGTGCTGGGCCCTGAGGCGACGGCCTGCCTTATCGACTGGGAGTGGAGAAGCGCGCGCCGGCGGAGCATGACGGCCTTTCAGTTTGTCGACCAACTCTGTCGATTGGAGGCATCAACGCAGGGCTTAGGCCTGGACGAAAAAGCTCTGGCCCGCTTTGTTGGCGGCCTCAACGCGGAAGCCAAGAAGGACATCCTCAAGGGAATCCAGGCCAAGCGTGACCAGGAGCCGTGGAAACAAGCGCTCGACCAAACACATTCCAGTTGGTTCCAGATATACAAGCGGCTGTGCCGCGGTCAAGACCGTCCGGCCTATCTGGAAGATTGCCGAGCGCGAATCGGCCAAGACTGGACGCTTGCCTTGCCTGTAGCCAAAGATCTCGAGCGCAGGAAAAAACATGCCGAGGTATTGCCGGTATGCGCCGCCGCCCTGCGTTCCTTTCTTGGCGTGCCGGAAGGAGAGAAATGGGACCTACGCGAGGAACTCCTCGTTGAGAGTGCGGGCTACCGACTGAACGGACGATTGGATGCCCGGCTCGGGGATTTGCTTGAAATCTGGGGACGGTCCTCACGTGCCCTCGGAGAAGAGGAGATTGCCACTGCTGCTCGGCTCCAGTCCGAGCTTCTCGAGAATTGGAAGAATTGGGACAAGGCCATCGCCGCCTTTCGCCGCATCCCGCAGCCGAGGTTCGCTCCACTCCGGGAACGCCTCTTCGCCCAATGGAGGGAATTCGTCGCCGAAAGAAGCGTTGCTGGCGCGGGCGAGGATGCGCCCCAAAAGTCCCACTGGGTTCAAGCCTTGGCCGATGCCGCCTGGGAAGGACATAGCCGTCGGGATTCCTTCTGCGCCTGGCTTCGGCAATGGCTCAACACCATTGAACGTGATTCTGGGGCCCTCCGCAGCTCCGAAGGTGCTTTAGCCTGCCTGTCTCTCGATCTGGAGGGAGGTACGTGGTTGTCTAGAGCTTCCCCGAAGCTGGCACGTCTTTTGGCTTACAACCGCACCAATGACCCGACCTTGCGGGCTTCGCGTAGAAAGTGGTTGAAACGTCTGGGTGTCTCCGTGTTGGTCCCCGAACTGCTTGTTTTTTGGAGACGGAACGTCCAGCGCCTTGTCCCCGATCCAGCCGCGAGCCGCGGAGACTACGAAAGTTGCGCCGATTGGGTCCAAGCCCTCCGGGAGTTGAACCCGACTTCCTTGAAACAGCTGCTTCGTGAGTGGTCGGTCTCCCACCACAGGCGCAGAAACTTGTGGCGAGCACTCGAGGCGAAGGGCCTTTCAAAGCGCGCGTTCAGTCTTGCCGATGGTACCGAAATCACGCGTAACATTGGCGATGCGACATCCCGAGTGCTATATGGGCGGGGCGTTCACCCATAGGGATGAATGAGATGAAAGTCGTCGCAGCGAGAGTACGATCAAGCCGGGTGAGGGACGGTACGGTCGTCGCCGCTCCAAATGCAAACCCAATGTTCTTCGAGGAGAGACTCCGCTCAGCTATATCATTAAAGGCGGGGTGCCTGCGCTTGTCCGCGTGAGGCAATTTCTTGATGCGCACCTGCGCGGCGCGTGACGCGAGAGACCACGCCCAAGATCACGCCGCTCCGTCAGGATGATACGCATCGGCTCATTCCTTCGCGTTACAGCGATCAGAGCGCCCTCGAACGGCTTACCGAAAGCGCGGAGGAGCTGAACGATGTGTTCGAGCTGGACGCTGCCACCAACGACCGTTTGCTCGGCGAAGCGAATTTACTCCCGGGCGTCAGCGTTCACGGAGACGGCCGCTACTGAGGTTGCTTATCACAAATCGCTTGAGCTGCAGGAGGTGAACTGGCAGGAGCCGGAAACCATCACATGAGCCCGGAAATCAACATCGAAGGCACACCTGTTTATTTGGACATAGAAAGCTTACCCGAGGAAGGATTCTATTATCTAATTGGGATTCGAACCATAGCGGGCGACTCTGTCGTTCAGCACAGCTTTTGGGCGAATGGGCCTTCGAAGGAAAGCCGCATTTGGTGGGAGTTCCTGTCCAAGCTGATGGAAATCGAGAATCCTGGTGTGATTCGTTACGGTAGCTTCGAAAGCGTTTTCCTAAAGCACATGGTCGAGAAATATGGTGGCCCGCCAAATGATTCTGGTGTTGCGAAAGCACTCGAATCGTCGATCAACCTTCTTTCCGTTGAGAAGTACTGAAAGCCAACTCCTACTTCTTGCGAGGCAAGAGATTCCTGAGCACGGACGCCAGTTGTTCGGCGAGACGGCCTGTTTTGGCGACAGATTCGAGCTGCCTGTAGATATCCTCCGCGTCACCCTGCTTTCGAGCACCGACACTGCAAACGACGGCTATGTGGTGCTGCGGATAAATTCGGTAAACGACGCGGTGGTTGCCGAACTGGTGCTTCCAATAGCCCGCCAGAGACCCGTGCAACGACAGTCCGTATCCTTCGGGGTCAACGGCTAGCTTCTTCTCCAAAACTTTCCGCAGTTGATTTCGCACACTGCCGTCGAGGGCCTTTATATCCGCTGCGGCATCCGAGGTGTATCTAAGCTCAAAGGGAGGTTTGGCACGCACCTCTTCCGATGGTGGTGCAGCGGGCGGGGGCTGTCTTCGCCCTTTGGTCATTTGCCAAAGACATCTGCTGTGGTAAGCAGCCGGCCCGCCGCAAGGTCGTCGTCAATGGTCTTTGACAAGGTGAGCAAGCGGTCAGTCAGGTCGCGGTCGGCGAGAATCTCCAGAGTGGCAAGAATTGACTCACGTTCGTTCACTAGGCAGTCCAAAAACTCTTTGTCCACCAGGTACTTCGGGGGCTGGCGGCGGTTCTCCACCAACACGACACGGTTTTTTTTCGCTGCTTTCAAGTATGTTTTCAGCTTGTCTCGAAGGTCGGTCGCCGTGACCTTCTTGACAGCGATGGAAGTGCGTACCAATGAAATCTCCTTAATGTACGATACAAGTACGCAAGTGTACGTTTCAAGACGGTGCTCTGTCAAGGGCCAAGTTGATCGCGGTGGAGCGCGGGAAGTACGACAGGGACTTTTCTGAACGCGTGCTTAGGGATTCGGGGTTGCTGATTCCCGAAGGTCGAATGAGGACGCTACGCGTTGGAATTGCCAGTTAAGAGCAGATGATGGCCCGGACGCTTGCGATCGCCCGCGGCGAAAATAAGCCGGCCGCCGGTGATCCGAAGATTTTGGTTCACGTCCGCTGAGAGCTTCGCCAGGATCCTTATCGGACCGCAACCGTGCGTTACTTGGGATCATCGCTGAATCCGCCCCTGACCGGCCGGAACAAGTCGAATCTCTCCCGCAGGCTGAAGACCATGCAGCGGTACGGCTTCGTTCAACTCAGCCGCGGAGCACGGGGCGCGGTCATCTCGAAGGTTCCGTACCAGAAGATCTCGTTGACGCTGCCGTTGTCAAAACCGGGGCGGCAAGGGATCGAGGCCGCCGCACATGAATCGGAACCTGTGCGGTTGGCCTGGCGGTCGGCCGCAGTATGAAGGATGCGAGCTCATGCGCTCATGCGCCGCAGCACTTCTTGTATTTCTTGCCGCTGCCGCAAAGACAGGGTTCGTCCCTGCCCGTCTTCGGCGTTGCCGTCCTGATCTGGGAGGAGCCGGCCGGGTTCAGTTTGGAGTTTGGTGCAGCGTAGGTTGTGTTCTTCGCTCGGTCCTCCCGAAAGCACGCCCACCATCCCATCTGGGCCACGGTGTCATCCACCAGCCGTAGATGCGGATTGTCTGCGAGTCCGGCGAGAATCCGGTCCTTACCCATCGCCAAGTCGCGTGTGACATTGTCAAAGCGAATGCAGTCGGGGTCAACCAACCCGTCCTCGTAAGCCTTCTTGATATCGTCGAGCAGCTCTTCCGGGTAAAGATCGGAGCTATGGCAGACCAGCGCGTCCCAGACGTGTGACCACTTCCGCACCAACTTGCCACGAAACAGGGCAGCGAAGTAACTCACGATCTCATCACGGCTCTTCTGTCCGGCGACCACCAGTGTCACAAGACTGCTCAGCGCCGCACCCCGAACCCATTGGTCAGTGCTCTCATTCTCGATTAAGGACTGGATACCTGCCAACTCGCCGCCACATACCGACGCCAGTACCTGGCCGAGGTCTCCCCTGATGAAGTCGCCGCAGAGAGAGTCCAGGAGGTCGCCCGGAAGCGACGCGAAGCGCACCATAAGCGGATAGGCGCGGGTTTCGCGGAACTGGGCCAGCAAGAACATGGCGTACAAGTGGGCCATGTAGTCACCCTCAGCGTCTAATTGCGCTGCTCGGTCCACGGTTCCTTTGAGGATGCGCAGTAGCTCTGGTGTGATCTCTTCCCGGCGCGCCACGGCCGCTTCAACCGCAGCTCGTGCAAACTGTCCAGTATACCGTTCGAATTGGTGTAGGATTTCGGCTGTTTCCATTGGCATCTTCGTGCAGCCACATTCTCCCTTACATTCTCTACCTTCTCCTACGACGACGATTATAGCGGTCGCTGTGTGATCACTCCGTCGCCTGAAAGGCGACGGCTTCTCGCGGCACGCATGAGACGACATCCTCTACGTTATGCCGCGAACGCCCGATCCGGGCGCGTTCGAGTATGACTTGCGCGGTGACCACGTCACGAGGCGCCGACAACCCGCATACCGGACATTCATGCCAACGCTCGGCAAGAGTCTTGGGCACGGCCGCTCCGCATACGCACACTTGGCTGGTTCCACGCGGATCCACCTTCACCAGCTCTCGCCCGGCGCTCGCAGCCTTGTACCAGAGTTTGGCAAAGAAAGAGTTCCATCCGGCGTCGTGGACCGGGCCGGCCAATATTCCGCGCGAAAGTCCTTTGATGTTCAAGTCTTCCACCGCGATCAACCCGTAGCGTTCCACCAGCCAGCGGCTGAGATCATGATGAAAGGCGGCACGCTGGTTTCTGATTTTACGGTGCGCCTTGGCCACTAGTGTGGCGGCCTTGCGGCGGCGGTGGCTGCCGCGCTTGCGACGGGAAAGCCGGCGCTGGGCGCGGCGCAGGTGTGCCAACCCGCGCTTGAGGTGTCGGGGATTGTCGATCTCCTTGCCATTCGAAAGAGCGACAAAGCTATCCAGTCCGACATCCATGCCGATCTCCTCGGACGACTCCGGCAACGCCACACTGTCCCGCTCGACGGAAAAACACACGTACCAGTGATTCACGTCCCGCTTGATCGTAACGGTCTTGATCTCACCCTCCACAGGCCGGTGCAGTTTGACTTTGACGAGGCCAGCGCCCTGGATACGCAATTTGCCGTCTTCGAGCAATCGGCAGCCATCGCCGTAGGACGGAAAGGTGATACTGTCGTACCGCCGGAACGAACGGAAGCGCGGGAAGCCGGGCTTCTCGCCGCGCCTTACCCGAGCGAAAAACGCCTGGAAGGTCTTATCCAGCCGGCGGAGCACATCCTGGCAGCAGGAGAAGTTGGCCAGTCCGAGCAATCCTTCTTCCCGCATCGGCTTCAACTGCTTGGCCTGGTCGTAGTAGTTGATGCTCTTGCGGCAAACTTTCCAAGCATCGCGCCGTTCCTGAAGAGCGGCGTTGTAGAGCTCGCAAGCCTCGTGGAGCTGGTTCTCGAGGAACTGACCCTGGGCTTGGTTGGGGTACAGGCGGTATTTGTAGGCGAAGCGCATAAGCAGGAGCATACAAAGAGCATAGGTCTAAGGCAAACAAAAAGCGAATGCGCACGAATATGCAAAAGAAGGCCGCATGCCCCTATCACCTAAAGGCGACAGTCCCCTGCGGACGAATCTATGGCACCTTTGCGGATATCATCTCCAGGGCCGAGGACCTCTACGTGCCGAGTGCGCCGCCGATGAGCCCTTTGACCAAGTCTTATTTTACCTGCTGGGCATTTTTCGATGCTTGTGCGGGGCCGGCCAACGAGACCATTGGGACCACCATTTTGGAGACCGGCGCCGCTTTCGGCATGCACCCCGAGCTGTTACGCCTGATCCGGCTGATGCAGGATTCGCGAATGGGCTTCTACATCCACCGCGGCAGAGAGGGCAACGTCAGCATTCTTGAGGATCTCGTCACCAGCGCCGTTTACCGAGCCGTCGTCCCCGCCGGCTATCGCGGCGGGAAGAACGAGAACTGGTACGTCCGCTTACTTCCGCCGCCATTCCAAGAAGGCACGGAACACGTCGTCTTTACGACGCCATATATCGTGGTGCACCCGGACTTCGCCGATTGGTTGGCGTACTTCCGGCGTACGTTACCCGCCACGGCAGGTTTCGATGACTACGAACGCCACATGAAATACGGACCAACCAGGGAATACTGGAACGATTACATTTTCGAAGCCTACGTGAACCACCAGGCTGACGCGATCTATCTCGCCGGCCTTCCCGACATTCCCGAGAGCCGCCCGCATTCCAAAATATCCGAGGCCAAAGGCTGGAAGGCCCCGGCCTTCCTAAGGCAGAATTAGCTGGAGCGAGCCGGTACTATGGACGACGTGGATTCCGAGTGGCGCCGTCAGGGCGCGACCCTCAGCCACAAAACGGCGCAGGAGGAGTTCGGGCTGACATGGGAGGAGATCGTTCGAGCAATTCGCGCTGGCAAGCTGCATTGCCAACAACAATCCATGCACGGCAACCCCTGGCTTCGGCTTCTTCGGCGAGAGGTGGAAACGTTGGTTAGGGAACGGCATGGCGCCAACTACCTGAGGAACCGGCAAGCAAAAACGGAGCTTGCCCGCATTAACCGGGAGTTGAAACGACTGAAAGGCCAGATCGCTGTGTTGGAAGAACGAAAGTCAAAGCTGAGTGTTGATTTCGGTGAATAATCTTTTCTTGACTCCGGATTTGCGGTGGCAACAGGCGGTTTATCTTCAGAACCGCCGCGAAAGGGCGGCCAGCTGCTGTTAATTAACTATACGCCGAACACCATCAGCCTTTGTTTGGCGTCGCTTAGCTGCCAGGCTATCCCCTTGTCTAATTTTTCTCCACCTCGGCACGCCGTTATATGCCTCGGCACGCATCAGACTGGCTCTGTCGGTGATTGGAAATAAAGTTCAACGACGTTTCTTTGCCGCCTTGAGAGCGCGTCTTTGATCCCGCGCACCGTGAAAAATGTGGAGAATATCTGTGCCCCGGCGCGTGCTGCGATAGTAGATTAGATGCTTTCCAGCAGGGAAGCACTTCACTCCGCGAGCGATGTGGTCTGCTGGCCTGCCGGCATTTGGGTGTTCTCCGAGCAGCCAAAACCGCTCCGTGATCCTGTCAGTTATCCGGTCTGCAACCTCCAGACTCGCTCGATCAGCCCAATAGACAAAAATCTCCGCTCCCTCTCAGCATCTTCCGATATGCGGTAGCGCATTATTGGCCAGATGCCTTGCGCGCGAGGAGTTTACGGCCCCTCGCTTTAGTTCGATCTGCAAGTTTCCTTAACCCTTGGCGGCCTTCGTATTCAACAAATCTACCCGCCCCGATGGATTCGATGCTGGCACGCACGCGCTGCCGAATGCCATCGAGTTGATCCTCTGTTAGATCGGCCAGGACATCCTCTGCAGTAGGCTTCGCCAGCCGGAGCACGCGGGCGTCGTCATCTTCCATGCGCCGCAACGCCTCGCGGACGACTTCGCTGGCGTTATTGTAACGTCCGCTCCGCACTTTCCTACGAACATAACTCGCAAGCTGGCTGGTAATCGAGACATTCATTTGGTCCATGGACGGTGTCTCTGCTCCTGAGAACCCTCTTCTCTGAAGTTATCCACAAAATCCAAGGATGTCAATCTTTGACATATACACAGACTGGTGCCTACCGCATGGCACAACACGCGCGTGTTCATAAACACGTGCCCACTTTGTAGTGAGCACAAATCGCGTGGAAGTCGGGACTATCGAGATCGACCTAACGATGATGTAAGAGCTGCTACACCCGCCACGTTCTTCTCAGTTTCGAAGAACTAAAGCAAAACCTGCGCCTTATATCGCCGTTTCAAGAACGGAGCGTTACGGCGCATCTGGTAAACGCATCTCGCAGCCGGGACCCTAGTTTCGTCACCGCCTCGACCACGGTCGCGGGCTTGGCGCGACGTGCGCGGCTGTCAAACCTGACCAGAATCGCGCCAGCTGACGACCGACCGCGCGCATACACCAATTGGCCAAAGTCCCGATCCTCCGTGATGAGTACACGCTTCTCATTCAGAGCGCGCTCCAGAACCTGCTCGTCGGTCGCGCCTTTTGCGGTTTCGACAATCGCCACCTGTGGCTCTCGAGAATGTCATCGCAGCCGAGGAGCCTAAGATTCAGCAACATCCAGGTCGGAGTTAGATGATGCGAGGGTAAGCAATGCAGGTCGCATTGTTACATGATTCCGCAGGAGCTGCGATGGGCCAGACGAAATATTCGGTAGGGACAGCGGTCGGATTCCTGAACAAAAAGGGCGTTAGAAGAAAACTGCCGGTGAGACGTGAAAGCGCTGGCTGAGTTTTTCCATCTGTTGTCTGTTCAGCTGGCGCTTTTCTCTCAGGATCAGGGAAACGATACTTTCGCCCCCCAAATCCTCCGCAAGATCCTTTTGTCGAAGTCCATTTGTATTCATCAATTCCTTGAGCACCTCGACGCCAGAGGCCTTTTCGACGGTGAAATGCTTCGCTTCGTAGTCCGCGATCAGAACGATCAGCAGCTTGGCAGTTTCCGTTTCCTCTGCCGTTCGATGTGCTTTGCGTTGCAGCTCCAGAAGCCTGGAGATATATGCTTCGTGTTGCTGGCTTGAAGAAATGGTCTTTGGAGCCTCATCTTTAATAAGATATTTTGCTGGCAGTCGTTCAGCAATTGCAGGCATTTTTCCACCCTCCTCTGTCGTATTCTTTGTGGGTCAGCACAGCTAATACGGTCACGGTCCCCATCTCGTAGTTTATGTAGGTTATTAGCC
>WNGG01006270.1_pt1 | contig 13780 bp, 12 predicted proteins | sample 5400661 | NCBI WGS metagenome assembly WNGG01 (sample SAMN13153372, study PRJNA577476) | soil metagenome | isolation source: 100 cm soil or saprolite under Garry oak tree replicate 1 | place: USA:California | collected 2016-06-15
CATCATAGCTTCCGAGCCCGTGCCGAATAGCGACGTCGACGTCTTCGCGCCCGAAATCCGTTAGCTGCGCAGATGCCAGCATGCGTACCTCAAGATCGGGATATCGCTCGGTAAAGCGGCCGAGACGCGGAACCAGCCAACGCGCGATAAACGACGGCCCGGCGCTAACGGTCAATACTTTGGCCGTTTTGTGCCGCTGCAGATCGGCCGTGGCGTCGGCGAGTTGGTCGAGCAAAATCCCGACGTGGTCGAGATAACCGCGGCCCGCCTCCGTCACCACGACTCCGCGCGGCAGCCGTCTGAACAGCGCGACCCCGAGCCAATCTTCGAGCACCTTCACCAGCCGACCGACCGCGTTGGCGGAAACATTGAGTTCGGCGCCGGCGGCCTGGAATCCGCCTCTGCGTGCGGCCGCCTCAAATGCACGGACGGCGTTGAGCGGCGGCAATCGACGTCGATCATCGAGCCTGAGTTTTGCGGAGGCATTGCTCCAGCTATTTGGACGTGTCTTCGGCAAACGTTTCCCGATATCAATAAGGAGCGGACCGCCGCCCTGTTGGGCGGCAACCTGGCCCGGCAAAAAAGCAAGGCGAACGGGTCGTCGGTGGTGCGGCGCAGCGGCCGCGCAGGCAATGTCCAAGCAATAGTCGGGGCAAGAACCGATACAACCCTCTAAACAGAGGGTCAGTGCTTCGCAGCACAGACAGGTGAGCCTGCATCGGAACGTCGATGTGCAACGCTGGAGCTGCTGCGAGGCTCATGGAGTGTGGACTTGGGAGAAAAGCCGTGTCCCGCCGAACAGATATCGACATTGCCGATGCGGTTTCGGCAATTTCGGCTGCGCCGGATCCAAAGGCTTGTTCGCGAATATTCCGAAAGGCTATTGCGGCGTTCAACATCGATGCATTTGCAAGCGGTGAGATTGATCTCACGGCACTGGAGCGGACTGTTTTCTATGCCATCGGCTGGCCGGACACTTGGCACAAGTTTTATGTCGGCACCGGAGTGATCCTGCGCGATCCGGTGATCGCCGCTTTGAAGCAACGTCATGGGCCGTTCACCTGGTCGGAGCTGCGGCGAGATGGAAAATATCCGGCGGCCGGCACCAAGGTATTGCAGGTCATTGCTGAACACGGATGGACCGAGGGACTCGCGGTGCCGATTCCGCGCGGCGATCAACGCTTTGGGCTTGTCAGCCTGTTATGCCAGCGTGGCCCCTTTGACACTAGCGAGAAGTCAGCGCTGGCGATGCTCTCGTACTGCTTTCACGAGCGGCTGCGCAACCTGGTTCCGAAGTATGGATTTCCGATTCCCCCGGTCGGGTTGACCAAGCGCGAAATCGACGCGCTGCGACTCATTGCACGCGGCGCCACGGATCGCGATGTCGCCCGCAAGCTCGGGATCTCTCCGTCGACCGCGCATGAGCATTTCGAGAAGGCGAAGAGGAAACTGAAGGTTTCGACGCGCGCCGAGGCCATCGCCATCGCGGTCTCGCTCGCAATCATAGCGCACTGAAGACGATGGACATCAACCTCTCGGAATCAATTTCTGCCGAGCAAGGCCCGTCCAACTAAAGCGCACCGTGCAGCAACCTATTTGAAAGTTACGCCGCGCGAACCGTCGCGAGGAATTTTCCGACTTCGGCGGTTAGATGGTTGCTTTCGTTGAGCAGCGAACGTGCGAACCCATGGACTTGTTCGGCTGCCGCCCCGGTGTCCGCAGCGCCGCGATTGACTTCGGCGATGCGGCCCGCGACCTGGGTCGCGCCTTGCGCGGCCTGTTGCACATTGCGTGCGATTTCATTCGTGGTGGCGCCTTGTTCCGCCACGGCCGCCGCAATGGTCGACGAGATCTGCGATATCTGCGCGATCGTGGCCCCGATATCCTTGATTGCGGAAACCGACTGCTGCGTCGCAGTTTGCATTTGCGCAATCTGCGCGGAGATCTCTTCGGTCGCCTTGGCGGTCTGGGCCGCAAGCGCCTTCACTTCAGATGCGACCACCGCAAAGCCTTTGCCGGATTCGCCGGCCCGGGCAGCTTCGATCGTCGCGTTCAGGGCAAGAAGGTTTGTCTGCTCTGCCACAGCGGTTATCATTTTTACGACCTCGCCGATACGGTTCGCCGATAGCAACAGCTCGGCAATCCGCTCATTGGTCTGGTCCGCCTGGTGCACCGCGGCATGAGCGATCTTGTGCGACTCCTGAACTTGCCGCCCGATTTCGGATACCGACGTCGCCATTTGCTCCGAGGCCGCGGCAGCCGACTGAACGTTCGAGGATGACTGCTCGGAAGCAGCCGCCACTGAAGCCGACAGGTGCTGCGTCGTATCCGCCGATTTTGTGAGGTGGCCGGCGGCCGTTTCAATCTCGGTCGATGCCGACGACACTGTCCGAACGACTTTTCCGATCGCTTTCTCGAAGCCGTCGGCAATCCGCAGCATTGCGGCATGCCGCTCGGTTTCGGTTTTGCTGGCCAGCTCGATCTGTTCGGTTTTCATGGCCCCGACGCGAAGTGCGTTTTCCTTGAATACCTGAACCGCTTTCGCCATGGCCCCCACCTCGTCGTCGCGGGTCAAAGCGGGCACATCGTCGTTCATCTCGCCATCGGCAAGTCGTTTCATCACGCGGGTCATCTTTGCGATCGGGTGAATGACTCCAACTGCAACGCCGATGATGCCAGCGCCCACGATGAAGAAAGCCAATCCGGAGACCACCCAAAGAATCAGGGTAAATCGCTTCACGCGATTGACGGCATCGGTCTCGGTTTCGGCATTGCCGTCGTTCGTCCGTTTGACGATGTCATCGATCAGGGTGCGGTGTGCCGCATAGGCCGCGCTTACATCCTTATACGACTTCTCCGCGGAGGCCATGTCGGCCTTCGCCAGGGCCGGCAGCAGCACATCGTTGACGGCGACCCAAAACCGCTCGACCTCGCGGTGGGATTCCAGGGTGAGCTTCGATTTGATGGTGGAATCAAGATCCGATTTCAGCCAGTAGTCATGCCGCTCGTCATATTCCTTCTTCAGTTGAACGAGACGGTCGCGGTGCATCGATAATTCCGCAGGGTCGCGCAGCGCCAGTGTCGCTTCGAGATATGCCTCGATGACATATTCCGGGGGTGGAAGAATGTCGGCAACCAGATCGTTGCCAAGCTTGATCTTGTCGTACAGCGGACCGCCCACTTTCAGCTCGCTGAGCGCGTAAACGCCGGTGAAAATGATGATACCAAGGCTTATTGCCGTGACGATTCCGAACAGCGCTATCGCACGCGAAATTGAAATTCCGAATTTCATCGGGCGTCCTCGGTAAAAAAATGAACGGAATGTTGAAATGGGGCTCTGCTTCAAACATAGCCTGCGATGGTTAACCACGCGCTAATCCCAAGACCGGGCGAGGGTGCGGAACTCGTCGCGAACGGCGTGCCCGGCATGGCCTGGAATCATGTCCGCGCGATAGCGGCGATCGTGTCGGCGATCCTGTTCACCGCCGCGCTGTGCCTGGCCTGAACACAGGAGACGACTTCACGGGCCGCCGTTTCCGATTTGAGCCAGGCTCGCGCGTCGCATTGCCGCCGTCGCCGGCCTTCGGCGTCGCATGAGCGGCATGCAGGCAGCCGCCTGCTGGCCGGCCGGTATCCGTACTACATCCCGGTCATTGGGAGAGCTTCGCGAATGTCGACGGAAACAATTTTGGCGGATGAATTGACTGCGGTCGATGGTCTGCCGGCAGAACGCCGGGGATGGGCCGCGGCCGCGATTTTCACCGCGCTGGCGATGGCGTCGCTCGATACCGCGATCGCCAACATCGCTCTTCCCGCTATCGCGGCCGATCTGCGTGTCGGCCCCGCCGACGTCATCTGGGTGGTGAATGTCTACCAGATTGCCCTGGTGGCAACGCTGTTGCCGCTCGCAGCGCTTGGCGAAATCGTCGGTCACCGCCGGATTTATCTTGCAGGCCTCGTGCTGTTCACCGTGGCGTCGCTGGCCTGCGCCTGCGCCTGGTCGTTGCCCAGCCTGCTGATAGCGCGCGTGCTGCAGGGTCTGGGCGCCAGCGGCATCATGAGTGTGAATACGGCGCTGGTTCGTTTCGTTTATCCGGGGCGCCTGCAGGGCCGAGGTTTCGGACACAACGCGCTGGTGGTCGCGACCGCCTTCACGCTTGGCCCGACGATCGCCTCCGGCATTCTCGCGATCGGGCCGTGGAGCTGGCTGTTTGCCATCAACATTCCCTTCGGCCTTGTTGCGATTGCGATCGGCCTGAAGACGTTGCCGCGCACCCCGCGAGCGACGCATACCTTCGATTTTCCGGGCGCGATGTTGGCCGCGGGGTGTCTCGGCCTTCTCATTCTCGGGATCGGAAGTGCGGCTCATCACGCGCGGGCTGGACTGGTATCGATCGAACTCGCCGCCGCCGTGCTGCTTGGCTGGGTTCTGATCCGCAGACAGGCGGACCATCCGGCGCCCGTGCTGCCGATCGACCTGTTTCGCCGGCCGCTTTTCGCGCTGTCCACCGCCACCGCGGTCTGCTCGTTTGCGGTCCAGGGCCTGGCCTTCGTCTCGCTGCCGTTCTACTTCGAGGACATTCTCGGCCGGTCGCAGGTCGAGACCGGCTTCTTCATGACCCCCTGGCCTCTTGTGGTCGCCATGATGGCGCCGATCGCGGGACGCCTGTCCAATCGCTACCCCGCGGGAATCCTCGGCGGTCTCGGTCTGGCATTACTCGGCGTGGGGATGGCCCTGTTGGCGATGCTTCCGGCCAGCCCTCACGTCGCCGACATCGTTTGGCGCATGGCGATCTGCGGATGCGGATTTGGCTTTTTTCAGGTTCCGAACATGAAGGCCTTGATGTCCAGCGCACCTGCCGGTCGCAGCGGAAGCGCGAGCGGCATCGTGGCGACGGCACGCCTGACCGGACAGACCAGCGGTGCGGCGTTGGCGGCGCTCTGCTTTGGCCTCGCCGGCCGTGAAGGAGCCACGGCCGCACTGGTGCTTGGCGCGGCATTCGCCGCCGTCGGATGCGTGATGAGCAGCCTGCGTCTGATCGCAACTCCCGCAAGTTGCTCGTCAAGCGAGCCGTAGACATTCCATTGCGACGCAATTGCCGATCGGGATAGCAAGGCTCACGCCCACTCGCCCTTGCGGAACACGGGGACGCGTCGGCCGTCGGCGTAAACACCGTCGATGTCGATCTCGTCCGAGCCGATCATCCAGTCGATGTGGATCAGGCTCTTGTTGCCGCCCTTGGCGGCGATCTGCTGCGGCGTCAGATTGGCGCCGTCGAGGAAGCATTTCGAATAGCATTGGCCCAGCGCGATGTGGCAGGCGGCGTTCTCGTCGAACAGGGTGTTGAAGAACAGCAACCCGCTTTTCGAAATCGGCGAGGAATGCGGCACCAGTGCTACTTCGCCGAGGCGGCGCGCGCCCTCGTCCGTGTCCAGCACCTTGTTCAGAACTTCCTCACCGCGCGTGGCCTTGGCCTCGACAATGCGCCCTTCCTCGAACCGCACCGCGATGCCGTCGATCAGCGAACCCTGATACGACAGCGGCTTGGTGCTGACGACGTGCCCGTTGACCCGCCGCGCATGCGGCGTGGTGAATACTTCCTCGGTCGGGATATTCGCGTTGCAGGTGATCCCGTTCTTGGCCGTGGAGGCGCCGCCCTGCCATTCGTGACCGTCGGCGAGCCCGATCTCCAGGTCGGTGCCGGGGCCGGAATAATGCAGCGCGCCGAATCGCTGTCCGTTCAGCCATTCGGTCCGGCTGCGCAGCGTGGCGTTGTGCTTGTTCCACGCCGCGATGGGTTCATCATTATCGACCCGCGAGGCAGCGAAGATCGCGTCCGCAAGCTTTGCCACCGCGACATCCTCTTCGTCGTCCGGAAAAACCTGCTTCGCCCAGGACAGGCTCGGATAGGCGACGATGTTCCAGTTGATGTCGAAATTGACGATGCTTTCCAGCGCCGGTTGATACGCGATCGAATTGGCTTTGCTGGCGCGCGAGACCTTGGCCGGGTCTTCGCCGGCAAGCAGCATCGGGTTATCGCCGACGATGGCGAGCCGCGCGGTGTTGCCGGCAAACGCCTTCGACATTCCCTCATAGAGCCAGCCGGCAGCGCGGTCGAAGCTATCGTCCGGCGCGAGCCGATAGCGCGACAGCGTGACCGCCTCGTCGGACAGGATGGGAGTAACAAGGCCTGCGCCGGCCCGGTAGGCATGTTCGGCGATCTTCCGCACCAGGGGCAGCGCCACGGTCGGCGCCGTCACCAGCAGGTCCTGTCCTGCTTTCAGTTGCAGCCCGACCCTGACCGCCACCTCGGCGAGACGGTCGAGTTTGACGGGATCGATCGATGCCGAGACGTTGCGTACGGTCATGGATGTTCAGCCTCTTGCTTGCGGGAGCAGACACCTAGCTTATCATCCGGCGCGCATTCGCGCGACCCATTGGCCTTCCCGCCCGCGCGCCGGAAAAAGCCCGAATCGGGTTGACTCTCGGCGGAGAGTTGCATGAACGAGGAACTGAAACTAGCGATCGGTTTGCGGTTGATTGCGAATCGCGCGCATGGCTTGTCATGGGGAGATTCGCAATCAGGTAACCACGCTCAACCGTTGCGGAATGCATAGGCGTAGCCGTTGATCGCCGGTGCGCCGCCAAGATGAGCGTAGAGAACCTTCGATCCTTCGGGGAAATAGCCCTTCTTCACGAGGTCGATCATTCCCTGCATGGATTTGCCTTCATAGACAGGGTCGGTAATCATGCCTTCGAGGCGCGCGCACAGGCGAATGGCCTCCTTCGTCTCTTGCGACGGAACGCCATAGACGGGATAGGCATAGTCCTCGACCAGGACGACATCGTCTTCGACGATCTCCTTGCCGAGTTCGACGAGGTCAGCGGTGTTCCGCGCGATCTCAAGCACCTGCGCCTTGGTCTGGGCCGGGGTGAAGGAGGCGTCGATCCCGATCACCTTGCGGGCGCGGCCGTCCTTGGCGAAGCCGACCAGCATGCCGGCATGGGTCGAGCCGGTAACCGTGCAGACCACGATGTAGTCGAAGGCAAAGCCAAGCTCCTTCTCTTGGGCACGAACCTCCTCGGCGAAGCCGACATAACCAAGGCCGCCATATTTGTGGACCGAGGCTCCCGCCGGGATCGCGTAAGGTTTGCCGCCCCTGGCCTTCACGTCCGCGATCGCCTCTTCCCAACTTTGCCGGATACCGATGTCGAACCCTTCGTCGACCATCTGGACATCGGCACCCATGATCCGGCTCAGCAGGATGTTGCCGACACGGTCATAGACGGCGTCTTCATGCGGCACCCAGCTTTCCTGAACCAGCCGGCATTTCATGCCGATTTTCGCCGCGACAGCAGCAACCATGCGCGTGTGGTTCGACTGCACCCCGCCGATCGAGACCAGCGTGTCGGCGTTGGAGGCGATCGCATCGGGAATGATGTATTCGAGCTTGCGCAGCTTGTTGCCGCCGAAAGCCAGTCCCGAATTACAGTCCTCGCGCTTGGCGTAGAGTTCGACCTTGCCGCCCAGATGCGCGCCGAGCCGCTCCAGCTTCTCGATATGCGTGGGTCCGAAGGTGAGTGGATAGCGTTCGAATTTCTCCAGCATGCGAGGTGCCCTTCTGTCAGCCGCTCCGATGGCTTGAAAAATAACATTTCCCAGGAGAAAGGTGCTCTCGAAGACACCCGATAAATTGCCTTGTTTGGGTTATATTCATATAGAGAACACGGTTATCTTCGGAATTGCCGTCAAGATATGGAAGATTCTTCCGTGGCCGAGCTCGACCGGATCGACCTGAAAATGCTGCGCCTGCTTCAGGGCAATGGACGGCTCACCAACGCCGAACTGGCGCAACTGGTCGACGTCAGTCCCGCGACGTGTCACCGCCGGACCCAATCGCTGTTCGAGCGAGGCTACATCAGCCGCGTTCGAGCGATGATCGTGCCGCAAAAGGTTGGCCGGGGCGCGCTGGTGATGGTCGGCGTCGTTCTCGATCGTTCGACACCGGAGAGTTTCGCGGCGTTCGAAAAAGCCGTCGCGAAATTGAAATTCATCCTCGATTGTCACCTGGTCGCAGGCGACTTCGATTATTTCCTGAAAATCAGGGTCGAAGACATGGCGGATTTCAACCGGATTCACGGCGAGCAGCTGATCGCGCTGCCTGGGGTTCGGCAGACCAGAACGTTCTTCGTGATGAAGGAGGTTGTCGATAACGCGCCGCTGGAGTTTTGATCCGCAGGCGACGCCTCTTACCTCTCATGCCCTCCATCGAAATCGTCTTCGAAACGCAAATGCTTGACGCTGCGTCCACGGCGCCGCACAAGCTTCAAGGCCTCGATCCCGATTTTGATATGCCCTTCGACATAGTTCACGGTCACCGTCAGATCCGACGCTTCGGTCTTCACACCCTCGGGGATCATTGGCTGATCGGACACCAGAAGCAGCGCGCCAGTCGAAATGTGGTTGGCAAATCCCGCAGCAAAGATTGTTGCAGTCTCCATGTCGATCGCCATGCTTCGGGTCCGACGCAACACCTCCTTAAAGCGATCGTCGTGTTCCCAAACACGACGGTTGGTCGTGTACACAGTACCCGTCCAATAGTCGTGACCGAGATCGCGGATCATCGTCGACACCGCGCGTTGCAACTCGAACGCCGGCAGCGCGGGCACCTCCGGTGGCAGGTAATCATTCGAGGTACCTTCGCCCCGAATGGCCGCAATCGGCAGAATCAAGTCGCCAACTTTATTTTTGCGTTTCAATCCCCCGCATTTGCCAAGAAATAACACGGCTTTCGGCGCAATGGCGCTTAGCAGATCCATCACGGTCGCGGCATTTGGGCTTCCCATGCCGAAGTTAATCAGAGTGATTCCGTCGGCACTCACGTTGGGCATCGGTCGATCAACGCCCTTTACCAAAGCGCCGTGCAGCGTGGCGAACCATTCGACGTAATTGTCGAAGTTGGTCAGGAGAACATATTCTCCGAATTCAGCAAGCGGCGTGCCGGTGTAACGCGGCAGCCAGTTTTCCACGATGTGCTTTTTCTCTTTCATTTCCCTTTGGTCTCATTTGGCGAGCGCAACAACACGGCCCATCAAGCCGGTGGATAGAATCGTTTCCTGTCCAATGTGACACATCTGGATTTGCCGGACTCTACTAATCCAGCAGGCGACCGGAGGCTAGTTGATATTGCTCGGCGAATACCGGCTATCAGCTAGCCAGCCGACGCGAACCAGCGTTTTCGGAGCCAGTTCCACGCGTTCCTGCCGGGATCGAGGTCACAGCGTGATCGTCTCATAGCGGCGGCGTTCGGAGGCTTTCGCCACGGCTTCCGTCCTTGTGCGCGCGCCCAATTTCCGGAACACGGATTCCACATGGAATTTCACGGTGTGCAGCGAGATGTTCAATCGGCGGGCAATGGCCTTGTTGGTCATGCCTTCCGCAAGCGCCGCCAGCACTTCGAGTTCGCGCGGCGTCAGGAGTGCGTGACGATCGGTCTCGCGCATCGCGCCAAAGCCGGCATCGACCGCGTCGGGCGCGCGGACGATCAGGCCGGCCGACACCGCTCGTATCGCCGCATCGATCTGGCTCGCGCCCGCATCGCGGGACAGCACGCCGGGCAGATCGTGATCAGCGCCTCCGAGCGCGACGACCGGGCGGGTTTCACCCGGCGGGCAGTCGCCGTCCACCAGCACCACATCGGCGGCGTCCTGTGCGCCGACGACAAGATGCCCGGCCTCGACGACCACCTGGCTCAAGGCGGTACGCCGCGGCAAATCCACGGCGTGGACGGCGACGCGCAGCCGCCCCAAAGGCGCCAGTTTGCCCGCCGCGTCACTCATCCGGCGGGCCGTTCTGCAATCGTCACCTGCACCGTGATCACCGTGCCGCTCCTGATGAGGCGAAGATCGGCCTTTCGCCCGATGCTGCCGGAACCGAAGTTTCTGGCGATGTTTCGGAACCGATGCGTCGATGTCCCATCGACACTCAGGATGATGTCGCCCGCCAGAATTCCTGCTTGCGCCGCGGGGCCGCCTTCAACGACCGACATCACCATCAAGCCGCTGGACTGATCGGCGGTCTCACGCAGCGCATCGGGCACGGCGACAGCCTGCAAGGCGACACCGAGCCACCCGCGCGCAACGCGGCCGTCCTTGAGCAGCAGCGGCACGATGCGCTCGACGGTTGCGGTCGGAATCGCAATGACCTGGCCGCGCGGCCCGAAGGTCGACATTCCCAGACACGCGCCGGCGGCGTCGAAAACCGGACCGCCCTCCTCGCGGCGGGCAAGGCTGACATCGAGCACGATGCGCCGGTCGATGAGGCCGCCGCGGCTGGAGTGCCATTCGGCGCCGGCGAGATTGACGAGCCCCAGCCGCGCGCTCGCGCCACCGGTACCGTCTGCTCCGATCGCCAGCGCAATCGCGCCGGTATGCGCCTCGCCCGCGCTGATCGACGGCGCCGCGATCGATTCCGCCAGCCGCAGAACAGCGATGTTGGTGCTGGGATCGCGTCCGGCGATCTTTGCCGTCAGGACCGCGCCGCCAGCCGCGACAAGCTCAAAATCATCTTTGCGCGGCAGCGACTGTTCGGAGGCGATGACGATCTCGGATCGCCACACCATGCCCGTCATATGCCGCCCGTGGGCAAGGCGGATAGCGGCAACCGCGTTTTTCGCAGCTTCCGCGCGCGCGGCCAGAGCGTTCGAGAATTGGGCCAAGGGGTCTGTGTGATCGGTCATGGGTCATTCCTATCGATTTAAGATAGGACGAGACTGGCGATTCCGTAGGCCCAGACCATCGGCCGGACGGCCGGGTTAGCCCCGGCCATTTGACCGGGCCGCGAGACCGGACGAAGTCCGCAAGCGCTTTGCCCGCCGCACTGTTTACAAGCCTCAGCCGCCACGGTTCTTCTTTGCCTTCTTTCCGAATGCGGGTTTCGCAGGCGGCGCGTTGGCGAACTTCGGCTGGCCGGCGTGAGCGGGCTTGCCCTGGAAGCGCTTTTTCTTCGCGAAACCTGCCTCCCGGCCAAATCCCGACCCATTTTCGCCGTGGGGCCTGGCGTGTTGCTTCGGCCCTCTCTCGTCGCGAGATTTATTGTGACGAGGGCCGCGATCGGTATCGCTGCTTTCGTGCCGAGGCGTGTGCGACCGCTTCTCCGAAGCCGCCTGCCCCTGCGGAGCATCCGCCAGCAGCTCGATGCGGATGTTGTCTTCCTTGTCGGGGCGGCGGATCTTGACCGCGAAGGATTCCGCGACCGTTTTGGAAATCTCGAACTCGGTGGTGGTGTCCATGATGCGGATGGCGCCGATGTCAGGCTTGTCGATGCCGCCACGACGGCAGATCATCGGCAACAGCCAGCGCGCCTCCGCATTCTTCTTGCGTCCGATGGCGGCGCGAAACCACACGCTGCCCTCCGCCATGCCGTGACGCGGCGATGATTTGCCCGGCTTCGGTCGCGGTCCGCTGGCGCGATCGTCGCCGCGCGACGTTCGGCCGTCTTTTTCCCGGCCGCGGTCGTCACGCGATCGGCCGGCACCCTGGCCGGGATCGAGAATGTCCTCCGGCGAAGGCAGCCGCGCCCGATAGAGCCGCGCCAGCGCCGCGGCGATATCCTCGGGCGACCGTTCGGCGAGCAACGCCCGCGCCAGGATCAGATCGTCCGACGTCGTCTCCTCCGCAAACAGCGCATCGCGCAGCATGCGCTCCTGATCGAGCTTGCGAATTTCATCCGCTGTGGGCGCCGTGCCCCAGACGGCATCGATGCCTGCCAGATTCAGCAGCAATTCCGCGCGCCGCTTTTTCGCTGCAGGCACCAGCAGGACGCTGACACCCTTGCGGCCCGCACGGCCAGTGCGGCCGGAGCGATGTTGCATGACCTCCGCGTCATTCGGCAGATCGGCGTGAATGACGAGATCAAGGTTCGGCAGATCGATGCCGCGCGCCGCCACGTCGGTGGCCACACAGACGCGCGCCCGTCCATCGCGCAAGGCTTGCAGCGCCTGGGTTCGCTCGTTCTGCGTCAATTCCCCGGATAGCGCGACCACGGAGAACCCGCGCTCCAGAAGCGTCGCCTGCAAATGCCGCACCGCGTTTCGCGTGTTGCAGAACACCAGCGCGCTCGGCGATTCAAAGAATCGCAGCACGTTGACGACCGCGTGCTCGACATCGGCGGCGGCGATCCGGATGGCCCGGTATTCGATGTCGGCGTGGCCACCTTCGTCGCCCGCGACCTCGACGCGAAAGGCCTGTTGCTGATACTGCTTTGCCAGCGCGACGATGCCGCGCGGCAAGGTCGCCGAGAACAGCAACGTGCGGCGGCTGTCGGGCGTGGTCTTGAGGATGAATTCCATATCCTCGCGAAACCCGAGATCGAGCATTTCGTCGGCCTCGTCGAGCACGACAGCCTTCAATTCCGAGACGTCGAGACGGCCGCGCCGCAAATGATCGCATAGCCGCCCCGGCGTGCCGACCACGATGTGAGCGCCGGCGGCAAGCTCGCGCTGTTCGCGGCGCGGATCCATGCCACCGACGCAGGAAACCACGCGCGCATCGGCATATTGATAGAGCCAGGCGAGTTCGCGCTGCACCTGCAAGGCAAGCTCCCGCGTTGGCGCGACGATCAAGGCAAGTGGTGCGGCAGCCCGCTCGAACCGCTCGGCACTCCCAACAAGATTCTTCGCAATCGCCAGCCCATAGGCGACGGTTTTGCCTGAACCGGTTTGCGCCGAAACCAGCAGGTCGCGGCCGGCAGCAGCAATCGCAAGCACGGCGGTCTGGACCGGCGTCGGAGAATCGTAGTTGCGCTCCGCCAAGGCTCGGGCGAGCGGCGGACTTGTGGTCAAGAATGTCACGGGATGGCAAACCTTTGTTGGCGCTCGGCGCGGAACTTCAGATAAGCCTCGAACCTGACGGGTCGAAGCTGCGTGCCCGGCAGATGCACGTTCGCGCGGATGGCGGATTTGAGTGAGTTGGAGATGCTTTAGGCCAATCGACGCCAAAGCGCCATTGATTGCTGGCGGCTTCGCCGAAAATCGGCAGGGCTCGGCCGCCGCCGGCTGGTACTGCCACCTTTTATGGTTTTGCGCGTTGGGGACGTGATTTTGTTCTTATTTTGTCCTAGTCTGGGAGGGGCATCGTCATGGCTATCCCGCGGGAGCTGAGACCGCCGGGCCAAGGCTAACCCAAGGCTAAGGATCGAGCATGGTTGCAAGCGACGACTTTGCCGAGTTCAGACCGGCGTGTTCTGCGACGGGCTGATGCTCGGGATGGTGAGGGACAACACGCTCTATTTCCGGGTTGACGACGGCAATCGGGCGGTCTTCAAGGAAGCCGAGTCGTTTCCGCCCCTCAACTACGAGAAGAAGGGCGGCACCATAGACCTCGCCTTTTGGCGCGCGCCGGAGCGATTGTTCGACGAACCCGATGAGCTTGTCACATGGGCGCAAGCAGCGCTGGCAGCGGCGCGTCGGGTCGCCGCCAAGAAAGCATGGAATGCTTCGCGGAGCCTGGCATCGGGCGCGCACTCGCGCGGCCCGTTGGCGGGCGGTGACGACTGAGAATGTGGCGCGGTGATCGCATGATCACGTCATTGCGAGCCAACGGGTCGCACGAATGCGCGCCCGATGACAGGCTCCGCCAAGCAATCCATCGCCCGCGCCGTCATTGCGAGCGCAGCGAAGCAATCCATCTTGCCGCGCAAAGGAAGAATGGATTGCTTCGTCGCTTCGCTCCTAAAAAGAAACAACACGTTAAGGCATTGATTTTTCCTTCTTTCTTTTT
>WNGG01005770.1_pt1 | contig 13778 bp, 14 predicted proteins | sample 5400661 | NCBI WGS metagenome assembly WNGG01 (sample SAMN13153372, study PRJNA577476) | soil metagenome | isolation source: 100 cm soil or saprolite under Garry oak tree replicate 1 | place: USA:California | collected 2016-06-15
CGGTCCGACTGGCTGATGTCGGGGATGTTTCGAGGAGGGATGTTGTTGAAGCGAAGGCCGTGCATGTCAAGGACCAGTATCTGGGGGTTGTCCTAGCTTTTGGTGTGAAGCTGCTGCCCGATGCGGAGGAAGAGATCGCCTTATCGAAGATTCCCATCTTCAAAGGGGATGTTCTCTATCATGTCTTGGAGGAGTATTCTCGCTGGGTTGATGCTCAGAGGCTGGCTGGCGCCAAGGCGGAGATGGACCTCTTGATCAGGCCAGGCAAGATCAAATTGTTGAAGGGATTCGTCTTCAGGCGTAGCGATCCTGCCATCGTCGGGGTTGAAGTGCTTGTTGGGATCATCAGGCCGAAGTATCCGCTCATCAACAGTAGTGGAAGGCGGATAGGGCAGGTCGTCCGGATACAGGACCAAGGAAAAGATGTAGGAGAGGCTGGGGCCGGGAAACAGGTCGCTGTTTCGATTGACAAGCCGATGGTCGGGAGACAGATCCTCGAAGGCGATATTCTCTACGTTGACGTTCCAGTGCAGCACGCGAGAGTACTCTCCTCCAAGTTCAAAGACTATCTGACGCCCGGAGAGCTAGCATTGCTTAGCGAGATGGCAACGCTAACGACCGGCGGTACATCCGGGGCGGTCGCATGAGCGACCAATAATCCGAAATGAAACTCGTATTTTGGGCCGGAACGAACGGTGACGAACTGCCGATCAAAGTATTAGGCCGACCAACCGTTCCCATAAAATGGTCTAAGCTACATTGGGCTCTGACCGAGGAAGATTGGGTGCGGCCCACGAGTGCTATGGGGCGATTTTTCAATCGGTTAGGATTCCGCTCCTATCGCCAGCCGAAATGGATCCCTCAATTGTACTCTGACTTCACTACACTCTGTTTGCCAGAAGATGGCTTTGCATACGCGATTCTCAGCCCTATATGGGGCGTAGGCGGTTTCCACCATCTTCGGAACAGCCTGCATGCGTCAAGACTCCAATCCTTTGCTCTATCAGAGAAAGGAAAGAAAAGAGAGACTCTCATTGTTGAACTCCAAAGAGAACATGTTGGAACAATGTTCGAGGATAACAGTTGGGAAGTGGGACAGCACTTATTAATTTCAAAAGAGAAAATTGGTGACTGGCCCGAGCGACTGAAATCAACCATTACTGCTGGCGGCTTTGACTTTGACCTTCTAAACAGCCTAGAAGCGATAGTTTGCAACTACTGGGAACATGGAATAGAAGCAGCCTCTACTATCTTGGACATTGAATTCTTCAGACAGACAGCGAGTCGAGTGTCGGACAGACTGAAGGTTCCATTGGAGGTCGAGGAGAACACCGGTTGGAACGCCTAGGGATACCGTCTTTCAGGCGTTGCCCTCCTAGGTTCTTAGTTAGTACTGGGACAGATGAGGACCCCTTGTGATTGGCTTTGCAAGATTCAAAGGACGTTTATTAGGCGGATAACGATGGTCACGCTTGAGGATCCTGCTGTTTGGCCAAGTTTCAGCTGATAGTATCGGACCCGAAGACTAAGACTTCAAAGGCCGCGTCGCTGGAGGGGACGAAGGCTCAGGCGCTGGTTGGGAAGAGTATCGGCGAGGAGATTGATGGGAAGCTCTTGGGGCTTGGGAATGTCAGGCTCAAGATTACTGGTGGGACGGATAAGGATGGTGTGCCGATGCGGTTTGATATTCAAGGTGCTGCTCGAAAGAGAGCGATATTGTCGGGGGGAGTAGGCTACCATCCGTTGTCGGATGGTGAGAGGCAGAGGAGGCTTCTGCGTGGACGGACGATATCTGATGATACTCTTCAGATCAATAGTGTGATCGTTAGTGGTTCTGCAGTGGTTCCGGAGGCTCCGAAGGAGGCGGCTAAGGCTTGAGCATGGAGGTTGTCGAGGAGCACGTGAATAGTCTCCTTCACCGTCGAGAGGCGAAGCTGGTTGTTCATCATGTGGGGCAGGGGACGCCGGATCGGATTACTGTCAGGAAGTTGGCTTCGGACCATTTCAAGGCGGGCCTAGACCAGGTCTATGTCAGGAGTATCGCGACCCGGACGGGAGGCTCGAGCGCGCTATGTATGGTCGAAGTCTACGAGGACCCGCAGAGCGCCGAGATTGTCCCGGCGTATGTGAAGAACAGGAACCTTCCAAAAGACCAACGGGTCTCGAAACAGAAGAAAGAGGTAGAGCCTAGGCCGGCAGCGCCGGCACCGAAACCGAAACCGGCCGCAGAGAAGAAGGCGGAAGCGAAGCCGGCTGAGAAGAAGGAAGAAGCCAAACCAGCTCCAGCAAAAGAAGCAAAACCTGTGGCTGGCAAAGAGACGAAGCCTCCGGCCGGCAAGGAAGAGAAACCAGCGGCTGGAAAAGAAGCCAAACCAGCTGCAAAAGCCGAGCCCAAGCCAAAGGCGTAATCGAGCCAGCCACGTTAGCCTAGAACCGGAAATAGGAAACTCCGGATCTGTGCCGCGAGACTGGCGTGCATACCTATTTTTCTAGATTTTTCGGGGTCGGCAGGATTTAGCATGGAAATGAGGTGGTAGACGGCAGACTTGCCGTTTGACAACCTCAGAGGATTAACATGATCATGAGCAAGATTCCGATTCTAAGGCAATTCCAAGGCAACTTCCAGGGGACTGCCAGGCTTTCAATCTCGCATCGACGTGTATGGTCGTTATGGTTTCAGGAGCTTCTCCAGCTTCTGAACTCGCTGGTTCATGCCGGGGAGAAGACTGAAGCGTTTTCTTTGAACAGTTAATGTTGAGATAGTGCCGCGGCTCCTTCTAAGCGATTCAACGATCGTCGCTGTTCCGACGATTTCTGCAGCACGCTTGTCGGCCGCGTAGAAGAGGCTTCTCCAGAGCCAGTGAATGTAGAGCGACAATACAGCAGAGGCGAACAGAATCCAGCCCGCAATGACGAGAATGAGTTCGATGGTTGCCTGCTCATTTCTCATATGAAATATCTGCAGAAGAGCAAAAATCAGCGGGACCTCTCCGACTCCCAAGGGCAGGACAAGTCGGACAATGAAACCGCGTCTCTGCCCTCTGTACAGAGACTGGTTGTAAATTATCGATGAGGCGACAAGGGGTCTCCAGTCCCCTGGCGTAAGCTTTCCCCGCATTCCACTAGGAAGCTTCACTTCACCGTATCGGACGACGACACGGTCCAAGGGCAATCCCTCATCCCAGGAGACAGTGTCGGGTTCACGCTTGCCGGGCTGGATCTGTCGGAAGAGTTCCTGGGCGTACCTCAGAATCTCGTTATCCTCTTCCATGGACCCGCACCGTTATCTTCTGAGGCAAGGTTAAGGCTGTCCCAGACAGTCATTCAGTGAACATTGTACCCGGTCGTTTTCAAGCATCGATCTAGGTTGTATTTGGCTGCGGCCTCTATGCTTGCCGGGACGACCGGATTGGTACCACGATTACCCTAGGCGTATCGATTGCAACGAGAATTCTGAGCGGTATCCCTTTGGCACTGACAAGAATCAATCCCCGTAACCACTGCACAAAAAAGAAGCGCTCCATACGCGCTCGATAGCCCGGAAGAAATCGCGCTTGAAGAAATGAAACGGGAATTGAGCGACACTTACTACAACTAACGAATTGTAAACGATTTCGACGTGCGATATCCTTAAGATTCAATCGTTCGATTGCATGTTCTTGAGAAATTCATGGGATTGCTCGATTGGGAGGAAGATGAAGAACCAAGTAAGAGAGCGCTAACCATTCGTGAAAAGAAAATTCTCTATACACGAGCGAGCGGCAAGTGTCAATTGTGCGGCGAACCTATCAACTTTCTCGAAATGCAAGTTGGGCATAAGATAGCCGCTTCGCGCGGCGGTAGTGCAACCCTTCGCAATACGGTTGCTCTATGTTTCAAGTGTAACAATCTGCAAGGAACGGATAGTTGGGAACGTATTCACAAGAAGTTAGACAAGGAAACACCCGAAATGAAGATGAAAGATATTCTAAATGGGCTAACCGTTAGACAACTTGCTTTCTTAGCGAAATCGCGTGGCGTGAAAGTGAAGGGCCGATACGAAGAAGAAGATGGGATTTTAGGAGAAAGTTACTATCTTGCGCCTTCAAAGAGAATGTACGTCAACCGTTTGTTGGAAAAGTTGAAAGGAACGCCGGAAGAAACCATTCGTGCCGAACTAACCAAAATGCCTAAAGCAAAAAGAAGGCGAAGTTCGAACGATGATGACGATTGGTTTTAGCGAGAGATCGCATTCTTTTCCCGATAACTTTTAAGCGAGTTGTTGTTCGAAAACGTCCAATCTTTGGAAAACGAGAAAAAGAAATGTATGGTCCCGGATTGCAAAAGAGAAGCGACCCCGCATCATTTGATTTACGATAGATATCTATATTCTGACGATGTCGCTTTCGTACTTCCTTTCTGTGAATGGCATCACAAACTGATTACAAAGACGGCTTTCTTCAAAACCATGGAATCGATTTTCGATACGAATTGGGCTAATTACAAAGGCTACCTAAAACAGAAAAAGAATCCGCGAATCTAAGTAAGACGCTCAAGTAACCCGTTCATATCTTCTTGCCCTTGAAGTGCATCATTACGTCCAAAGCGATAGTCACCGCAAATACCCCTAACAACATCCAACTAATCCATAAGAAGTTGGGATTCAAAATCGAACTTGGTAGCGGCGGTCCGGATGGTCCCCATACTGACGTTACCCGTCCAATCACGTAAGGATGGATTGGCGTGATAACGAATGATTCTACAAATACTGCGAGAAAAGTCCCTGGAACGACCAGTTTTCTAATCATAATCCGATGTCTGTAAATCCATTTCATTGTCTGATAGGCAAAGCGAATAAGTTGAACAAGTTTGAGAAAGTCATCAAGCCAAGTTGGTAGCAAAATGTTCAGTCTGTCAGCAATTTTCAAACCGAACATTGTTTCAAGAAACGTCGATTTGGGTTCTTATTAGTTTGTGTCTGAAAGACGCTCAAGTAACTTTTCGATTAGCGCTTCAAGTCCGAAGGTAAATTGCTTCTGGGTTCAGCGTCGGAGATATCCTCTTGCCACCAAAAGAACGCCACCAGTCGCCAGTATTAGACCGGGAATCATCAGAAACTCTATTGTCAACGGCAACGAGTTTGCTAGACCGCCGCGAGAAAGCTGGGTGTCTGTGAAATAGCTCTTACAGAACGTTAGAGTGCTTGTTGATGAAAAGGCGTTACCACAATATGAGACGAGATACATCCAATACGCCAAACTCCCAACGAAAATGACAACCCCCAACGCGAGCAAGATGATACCAAGTCTCTTGGTCCCGAGTTTCGACATTTCGTGCGAGTGAGTTATAAGACGCATTTAGCTCATTCGTTCAAGTAGTTTTTCAACGATACAAGGGGAAAGCAATAAACGCGGTTGTAAGCGAGTAGCAAACGAAAGATATGCAATACAAGTTCATAGTTGGAAACAAAGAGAAACTCGTTGAAGATGAAGTAAACGAATTCATTGCGCGTTGGGTTAACAATGGTTGGCGGCTCAAGCAAATGATGTTAGTGCCGAATATTTCGTCAACTCTCACGGGTGGGCGGCAAACGATTATGATTGGTTACTTGTTCGAAAAGGATTAGGTGAGCCGTTCGCCGTTTCTATTTTGCCTAACGAATCTTCCTTCTATGGTTTCGACGGCAATCGCTTGAACAATATTTGCCGTCATAGACGGCACGATTGAGCCTGTCTTCGAATTTCACTAGACCCTTAGCTGGATCTTTGGAGGACTGACTATTAGGAGAACCCTCCGTGCCTGATACGTCAGTGCTATTCCTTTCCCAGGTTGTTTCGGATCTCTTTGTATAGTTGATCTCTCTTCTTATCTGAGTAATTGCCGTAGCTCAGTTCTAGAATCCTGTACCCTTTCTTCCGTAGTAATGTTCTTGTCTCTTCGTCTTTCAGCATCTGCGAGGTCTTGAGATGGACCGGGCCGTCAACGAACACGAGTAGTGGTCTTGGTTCTACTGGGAAGTAGAAGTCTGCTGTTGTTATTGGTATTTCGACTTGTGTGCGGTAGCTTATCTGGTCTTGTTGTAGGTTGATTGCCAGTTCCTGTTCCATTCGTGAGGGGTTGGCGTCTAACCGTTCGCGCCAGTCGCTCCGCTGACCCGACATCTTTGGTATTGAGTTGTTGTTCGGTTATTGCTCAGACACGAGAACGAAACTGCGAGAAATGTGGAGCCATCTTGTTAGTATCTAGTGACGTTCTCTTGGGGGGTAGTATGATTCTGATGCTACCGGCAATGCTAGGCATAATGCTCAATCGCCAAGCGAGTGCGGGCAAGGCCGTCACAATCATTCGGCCGATCATCACCATCATGATCTCAGGTCTGACAACATGTAGTCCTCTGTCGCGAATATTCACGATGGTTACTTGATGTAGCTGATCGGGGATTGGGTTCTGGGAGAGGAGAGTGAGGAAACGGTTGGCGCAAAGACCTCGGGAGAGGATAGTTCTTGAATGTAGTTTTTGACATCGTCATTTTCTAGCTGAAGTCTCACTCGGGTGATGTTCCCCCCTCTGCCTCTCTCGTTGGGGAATATTCTGTACTCGACGAAGGATGATTTGACTAGCTGGTCAAGTTGTTTTCCGAAGGCTCGTCCGTATCTCCGTTCTCCATAGACATGGCTTCTTGGAATCTTCAATTCTTTCACTATCTCCATCATTGATTTCCAGCCGCACTGCTCTAATTGGAGGCGACTGGCGTTGTCTTTTATGAAGGAGGATGCAAGAAACTCGAGTATCCTTGATGTCGGGATTATCTTTTGGTTCATCACCCGCTCCCACCTCCAACCACTTTCGTCAACGAAGACTACTTTGGGACGCATCTTGAGCAAACCGTTGGTTCTTAGTCTTAGAACCAGTCTCACCCTCTCGGTCTTGGTTGGAGCCAGAACCTTCGAACTATGGGTGAGAGAATACCTTTCGGGCTTCCAAGGATCTGGATCGTTGACAAGCTCCGTTCCTACAGGAATGATCTCGTCGAGTCTCAGAAGCCTGATCGATTGCTTGCCTATGTTTGAAATCTCTATCGCGAATTCGACATCGTTCTCAGCTCCAGCTACTCTCGCAAAGCTGTCGAGGTTGGTCTCGATGTTTCCACGCTCGAACCTTTCAACTCCTACGGGCTTCTCACCCCCTCTGGCAGACGCGATAAACGTAGTGGTGGTTGAGGGGTCAGCCGCGGCTCTAAGGGTCTCGACGAGCGGATAGGGCGCTTCGGACTCACTGTGGGACCTTTGCAAAAGTCTTCGCACTTGCTCTCTCCCGAGTGGCTGCCTCGCCTTTCGGAACTCGGTTGACGACTCTCGTAGAAGAGAGTCGGCGAGTCTGTAAAGTTCTGTTTTTTTCTGTTGGGTTTCTGCACTTTCGGCCGAGCTTAAGAGGAAAGTCGCATCCAACAGGAGTCTGCGCGCTCTTGCATGATAAGCAGCAATCTTGAACCCGGCGTCGAGAAAGTGTTCATACGCAAGTTCAAGGTGTTTTGATGCCTTGTCGTGATAGGCCGGGTCAACACTATCAGCGAACTTTCGAGAGGCGATCAGAGCCTCACACAAGGCTTCGTGTCCTCTTGCAAGTCTGAGTGCTCTTTCGTCGGGACTCAACGACTTGGCTCTTTGGAACAGTTCTCTTGCTCGTATCAGCGGCTCTACCGAGTTACCGAGTTCTGCACCGCTGACTGATTGCCAAGCCTCGCAGAGGCGAGCGAGGAAGGTGGCTTCTTTTCTATCATCGTCCGCGTGGGACAGGCGGCTAATCTCGTCGAATTTCTGTGATGCCAATCCGAATTCTTCGAAACTTGTTTGATAGTCTTGCACTGTTTCGGCGATGTCTGCTTTCTCCAGGCCTAGTCTGGCAAGGCAGTAGTCGTCCTTCGGTGAATTGGACAACCTTTCGGCGACATTCTTCATTTCAGGTTGTTCGAGCTGGAAGAGTAGTTCTTTGAGTGAGCTCTTGGAGTCTCGAAACGCGGTTGCGGATTGGCGGAACGCCTCTGCCGCAGCTTTGTGATCGCCTTTGCTGCTTAGTGCCTCACCCGATTCGAGCATCGAAGAGGCCAGGTAGTGTGGTGCCAGGAACCGCCATCTCTTGGTCGCGCGATACAGGTTTGCCGCTCGCCTGTATGAGTTTGCTGCCGACGTGAATTGTTGTCTCAAGTGGTGAGACCGTGCGGTTTCGATCTCGCTCCATGCCTGAAGATATCGAGAATAGTCTCTGGAATGCTCGCTGAGTGGTGGTACCAGACGGCCGAACTTGGTGTAGGATCTCGAAGCGGCTTTGAAGTATTCCGACGCCGAGCTGTATGCTTGCAGTTGGTCATAACATTCAGCAGATTTCCAGTAACATTCGGCCGACCTATCGTACCGTGGGATCTTCTCGTACCAATCGGCCGCGGCGAGGTAGAATTTGGTGGCTCTGCGGACTTCTTTGTTATTCTCAGTGATCGATGCCAGTCGCAGTTGCAAGTCGCCACACTGAGTATGCATTCTTCCGACGCTTTCTGTGTAAAAATGAGGTCCGGACGGCTCTAAGGCTTGGATGAACGAGACCGAGATCCTCAACGATTTTTCATGGTTTCGAATGGACTCGGTGAGGAGGGTGGCCTTACGTTTGGGGTCATGTTCGAGTTCTGCTAGCTTGGATTGGGCGTCGGAGATCCCTTGAATCGCTACCCCGAAATTCCAGCTTTTCGAGCCAAAGATCTGTTGGATGAGGGTGTTTGCTTGCAGTCGTTCCGAAAGTGCTCTTGTGAGGAGGTTCCTGCGTCTTTGTCGATCTCCTTCCCTCTTTGCAACCTCAATCTTGGCTCTGCTGCTTGTGAAAAGTGCGTAGAATCGTACACGTGGGCTTCCCCTCTCCCTGGAGAGTTTCAAGAGTTCACGGGTAGATCGCAGGCTCTTCTCTTCTAGAAGAGAACGCCTCTCGGAGTTTGTCTCATGGTAGGCAAGCCTGATGAAATGTTCAGTGTATGGCGAATGGACCCAGAGTACTCCTGCGATCGGGCTTGTGTGGTTGACGATGTCGAAGTGGCTGGCTGCTTCCTCTGCATATCGTAGAGCCTTGGTGTGCAATTTCACTGTCGCTACCGGATCTCCCCCGGCACTAGATTCTGCTGCGTAGAACGTCCATTTTGCAAGGTACTCCTTTATTCTCCCGAGGGCGAAGTTGTCCCTCTGAGGTTTCACAACCTGCAACGCTTCTTCGCAGAGCTTCATGTTTTGACTGGGGTCCATTGCCTGGAAACCGTTGAGGGGATGGGTGAACTCGTACAGGGCGATCTCTCGGGACGTTTGTAGGGCCTCCTCCCAGAGGCGACGTGACTCGCGTCGAAGATCTCGTTGTTTGATCTTGTCAGATAGATCGTCTGCAAGTCCGTCAAGAAATATTGCAACTCTGATCAACGCCTTGGTGAGCTCTATTCTGTCTCCGAGTCGTCGGGACATCGTAACCGCTCTTTTTCCATGTTCTGATGCGTCTCGAAGCTTCCTGACTCGAGATCTTAGATTGCCGTCCAGCTCTACGCTCAGTCCCGCTGCAAAGGAAAGTAGGTTGAAGGTTTTCACGTACTCTCGAGAGTCTTTGGGTGATCGAAAGGACTCAAGTGCTCTCTTGGCCAAGTTCCATGATTCTTCCAAGAGTCGCATTTTCTCTTCCCGGTAGGTCGAGAGCCAGAATCTCAGAAGTGTCTCGTTCGCCTGAGATCGAAATAGTCTACTCTGGAGTATTGAACCAGACTTGGCGAGAGACTGTGTCGCTCGTTTCTGATGAGACAATGCTATCGAGGAATGATGTCGGAATTCTTCAGGTGATGTTGAGCGTAGAGCTGCGTGATGTTCGGATAGAGCCTTTGTTTCGAAGATCCTCGCGTTTCTCGCTAGACTTTCTGCTGAGTTTTCGGCAAGCTTGTGGAAAGCCCGGACGGCCGCTTTCAACAAAGTGGGCTTCATGGTTTCTATTTCAGTCGCTTTGGTTCGGATTTTCTCGGTATCTGTGGACAGCAAAACAGAGCCTGTACCGGTTTTCCGGTGACTACTTCAATTTGTCCTATCGGTGCAGTGAGAGGTCTTCGAGAAGACGTTCAAGAAGCGCCTCATCATTCTCTGAAAAATGCCCACATAATTTTCAGAAGACTCCTCGGGTCTTGAGCGCCGAGGAGGGGCGTGATGAAACAAGTTCCCAAACAGTAAAGGAACATGAAAACAAGAATGAGAAGTTCGAAAAAGCTTCGAGCTATTCTAGTGCTATTAACAATCCCGTCAGCACTTCTGCCTGGTCTTGCTTCGACCTTCGCCTCATCGTTTGCTAATCCGGTCTCGATCGGAGCCGCTTCCCACGTGGGGACGGTGACGGTCCGCGAGCTACCGCTTCCATCACAGACTGCAATATCGCAACAGTCGTCGCAGGGTCCTATGCCGAGAAACATTGGCTGGAAGTCCAGTACTCCGTATCGTAGCCCAGGAGGAACCTTGGGCAGGAACACTATGGCGACCTTGTCGCCTTCAACGGTCTACGCTTACACAGGCTTTGATGGTCTGGTGAACTATCAAAGCTGCCTCTGCGCTCCACCTGACGTCCAGGTCGCCGCAGGTCCAACCTACGTGGTGGAAATGGTGAATCTAGCAGGTGAAGTGTTCAACAAGACTGGCGCCTCGATCCAAGTCTTCGGCCTCGGCCCGTTCTTCCACACCGGCTCCGACTTCATCTCAGACCCGAAGATAATGTATGATGCTTCGAGCGGGGTTTGGTTTGCCACCATAATCGACACCGACACGGTCCCGAATTTCACCAGAGGGGCCGTACAAATTGCTGTCTCGACGACGAACGATCCAACAGGCACCTGGAATGTCTATTCCATGAGCACAGGGAGTCTCCTCCCTGACCAGCCCATCCCAGGCATCAGCGACGACAAGTTCGTGTTCAGTTCCAACATGTACTCACAAGTAGCCTTTCTCGGAGCAGAATGGTGGGTCATCAACAAGAACGACCTCTTGTCAGGTATCGCACAGCCACACTCTGTCTCCTTCGGTCCCTATGCAAGCCTTGAGTCGGTCCATCCTGTTCAGTCGTTGAGCTCAACTACGACTCAGTACATGGTCAGTACGGGTGCGAGCGATCTCTCAGTTAACAGCACCTCCATCAAGGTGTTTGCCGTTACCGGGGTCCCTGGAGTATCGACAGTCCAGAACACGACGACAACCCTTGCGGTCAGTCAAGTGATCTCAAAGCCACCAAGCGGCAACTCGCCGAGCGGGTACTATGTCGATACTGTGGACCAACGAGTCCAGAGCGCGGCATGGTTCGGCGGAAACCTATGGCTGGGTTTCAACGATGCATGTACACCGACCGGTGACAATGCGAAGCGTTCCTGCGCACGTCTATCTCAGATTAGCACCCTGTCGACCCCGAGCATCACTCAAGACTTTGACTATGGCGCTGTAGGAACAGACTACTACTTCCCGGCACTTCGAATCGACAGTTCGGGCAACCTACAAGTCGTCTACGGCTTCTCCTCGTCGACCATCCATCCAAGCCTTGCCGTAACTGGCCAGGCGACTACCGATCAACATGGAAGCCTTGCGTCTTCGGTTACGATAAAATCGGGAAACACTGATGACGCTTTCGGTAGATATGGCGACTACTTTGGTGCTGGACTGGACCCGGTTGATACGGCGATTGTATGGGTGGCAGGCGAGTATCATACGACCACGTCTGGCTCGTGTGACGCTTTTGGAGACTCGTGCTGGTCAACATTCGTTGATAGGATGAGCTTCTCCGACTTTGGCTTCACAGCAAGCGCGAGCAGTGTCACGTTCAACCCTGGAAGTTCGGCAAGAGTGAACGTAACTGCGACGGGCATCAACGGATTCACTGGCACTCTAGCACTATCCGCAACCGGACCAGGAGTAAGCGTCTCGTGCAATCCGACGAGCCTGGTCCTAGGCATCTCTGCTATTTCCACGTGCACTTTCACAGGTTCTAATCCGGGCAGCTTCGCCACCACGATTGTGGCAACCGCTGGGCCCCGCTCTAGAAGTGTGGCCGTAACTGCTATGGTTTCAGGATTCACTGTTTCTCCGAATTTGAATCTGCTTTCGATAGCAGGTGGATCCCCAGGCTACGCACCGGCTACTGTTTCTGTCACTGCGTACGGAGGATACTCGGGATCGGTGAGCCTCGTCAAGAGCGTAAGCCCTATTGTCACGAATGGTCCCACTGCCACGTTGAATCCCAATAGCGGCACCGCTCCCTTCTTTTCCACGCTGAACGTTAGCACCACGGCGTCTACTCCTGCAGGACTCTACATGGTCAACGTGACAGGTACTGGTGGTGGCGTGAGTCATGGTTCCTTCATAGGGGTAGCAATCACGCCTGTCACCGTCTCTCTCAACAGCACATTGATTTTCACTGGAGTCAAGGTCAAGATCACGGGCACGCTGACCGTCGGGACGGCCTTGAGCCTGACGCTGGCTGGCTCGCCGAGTCTAACCGCAACCAACAGTAGCACGGGAGCCACGCTCTTCACTAGGACCTATACGCTTGTGAATCAGCCGATGACAAACACAACGTCCGGAAGCTTCAGCGCTGACTTCTTGCTTCCAGTCTACGTCAACCCGTATACACTGTCTTCTAACATTCTGGTGACCATTTCTGGAAAGACGGTTACTCCTAGCTATTCGGTGACTCGTGACATGGACATAAACAACGATGGGATCGTGAACACGGCCGATCTCAACATTGCCTCAGCCTCTTTCGGCTGTAGTCTCGGGCAACAGTGCTACAACCCTCGTGCGGATATCAATGCTGACGGCATAGTCGACATTTCCGACCTTGCAACTATGGCGATCAACTATCTTGCCCCGGCATACATCGCGGACTTCACGATGTCGGCAAGCAGGACCGGTGTCAGCTTCAAATTCCTCTCGAATCCACCAACAATCACGATAACTGTAACGAGCATCAACGGTTTCGCTGGAGCTACTGGTCTCATAGTGAGTGTCTATCGAGGATCGACACTCGCACAATACTCTGGTCTCAATGCAACGGTCAACCCGACAAGCTTGACCATCTCCATCGGTGGATCTGGCTCGTCTACCCTCAGCTTCCATGCGCAGGTCTGCCCTGTCACTTGGACCGTTGTCGTCTCTGGCACTAGTGGTAGCATTAGCCACTCGGTGAGCGTAAGCGTCAGGGACTTCTCCTGTCCCCTATAGCAAAGAAACTCAGCAACCAACGGTCCAACATAACCTCCCCTTTTTTCTTTGTATAGCCATGACGAACAGTGCTGCTCGTGCAGTTCGTTCTCCATCCGTAAGGGGTTGGCGTGTGGGCGTTCGCGCCAGTCGCTCCGCTGACCCGACATCTTTGACCTTGAGCCGTCGTTCGGTTATTGGTCGGACACAAGAACGAAACTGCTGGAAGTGTGGAGATCATTTCATTCTGCGGCGCCTAAGGACTCTTAGGCATGTCGTCCTTCACCACAATTCGGTTCTTCCTACAAGCCACCACTCTGTCGAAACTCGAAGCCGAAAAGAAAGCACGGAAAGCTCTGGAAGAGGACAACAAGAGACAGGTGGAATCCATCAGAGCGGAGTTAGCTCAACTCAGAGCGGCCGCGGAACAGGCAGTCGGCAAGCAGTCCTCAAAGTCCTGACGGAATCAGAGCAGAGAGTCAAAGCCGACATGGCTGAGACCAAGCGGTTCTCGAACCACACCCACGACTACATCAAAACCAAGATGACGACTTCAGACTT
>WNGG01005771.1_pt1 | contig 13778 bp, 11 predicted proteins | sample 5400661 | NCBI WGS metagenome assembly WNGG01 (sample SAMN13153372, study PRJNA577476) | soil metagenome | isolation source: 100 cm soil or saprolite under Garry oak tree replicate 1 | place: USA:California | collected 2016-06-15
TCGCGCCGGCGTAAGCGCAGGCGCTGCGCAGCCCGGCGGTGATCGTGTCGATCAGGTCCTCCACCCCCGGCCGCTGCTCGTCCAGGTACATCCGGGACGTGGAGATGCCCTCTTCGAACAGTTCCTTGCGGGCGCGGTCGAACGGCGAGTCGGCGGCCGTGCGCAGCTTCACCGCCCGGGCCGAGGCCATCCCGAAGCTTTCCTTGTAACGCCGGCCGTCCGCGTCACGGAACACGTCGCCCGGTGACTCGCAGGTTCCGGCGAACCAGGATCCGATCATGACGTTCGACGCGCCGGCCGCGATCGCGAGCGCGACGTCCCGCGGATGCCGCACGCCGCCGTCGGCCCACACCCGCGCGCCGAGCCGCCGCGCCTCGGCGGCGCACTCCAGGACCGCGCCGAACTGCGGCCGCCCCACCCCGGTCATCATCCGGGTAGTGCACATCGCGCCGGGGCCGACGCCCACCTTCACGATGCTCGCGCCGGCGTCCACGAGATCAGCGACGCCGGCCGCGGTCACCACGTTGCCGGCGGCGACCGGGATCGAGGACGCGACCTTGCGCACCGCCCGGAGCGCGTCCAGCATCTTGTCCTGATGGCCGTGCGCGGTGTCGACGACCAGCAGGTCCGCGCCGGCGTCGAGGAGCAGCCCGGCCTTGGCGCCCACGTCGCCGTTGATGCCGAGCGCCGCGGCGACTCGCAGCCGGCCGCGATCGTCGGTGGCGGGCTGGTACATGGTGGCGCGCAGCGCCCCGGTGCGGGTCAGGATCCCCACGCAGCGCCCGCTGTCATCGACCACCGGGGCCAGCCGGTGCCGGCCGGCGTGCAGCAGGCTGAACGCCTGCTCCGGGTCGGTGCCGGCCGGGAGCGTGAACACCTCGGCCGACATGACCTGGCTGAGCTGGGTGAAGCGGTCGACCCCCCGGCAGTCCGCGTCGGTCACCACGCCGATCGGCCGCCCGTCGGCGACCACGATGACGGCCCCGTGCGCCCGCTTGGGCAGCAGGCTGAGCGCGTGCCCGGTCGTCGCGTCCGGGCTGAGCGTGATCGGGGTGTCGTAGACCAGGTCACGGCTCTTCACCCAGGCCACGACATCCGCGACTACGTCGGCCGGGATGTCCTGCGGCAGCACGGCGAGGCCGCCCCTGCGGGCAATCGTCTCGGCCATCCGGCGCCCGGAGACCGCTGTCATGTTGGCCGAGATCAGCGGGATCGTGGTGCCGCTGCCGTCGCTGGTGCGCAGGCCGACGTCCAGCCGGGAGGCGACCGATGACCGGTTCGGCACCAGGAAGACGTCGCTGTAGGCCAGGTCATGCGGCGGCACTTGCTCGGTGAGGAATCGCACTCGTCCGATTCTGCCCCCGGGCGGCACCTGCTTGGGACGGCGGCCAGCCGGTTCTGGCCTGGTCAGGCGATGCCCCGGCCGATGGGAGCACCAGCAAGCTCTCCCGGCCGTGCCCAGCCTGCAGCCTGCCGCCTGCTGCGGTGCCCGCCGCTGGCCATGCCCCTCCAGCCGTACCCCGCCGCGGGCTGTACCCGCTGCTGGCCGTGCCCGGCCTATCGTGTGCTGGTGACACAGGCCCGGACGCTGCGGCTGGGGCGGCGGGAATGGCTGCCCGGCTCAACCGCGGTCATGGCCGTGATCAACCGGACGCCGGACTCCTTCTTCGACCAGGGCGCGACCCGCGAGTTCGGGGCCGCGCTTGAGGCGGCCAGCCGGGCCGTGGCGGCAGGCGCCGACATCGTGGACATCGGGGGAGTGAAGGCCGGGCCCGGCGACGACGTCAGCGTGGCCGAGGAGATCCGGCGGGTAGCCGGCCTGGTCGCTGCCGTGCGGGAACGGCATCCGGATGTGGTGATCAGCGTCGACACCTGGCGGGCCGCGGTGGGCGAGGCAGTCGCCGCGGCCGGTGCTGACCTGCTGAACGACGCCTGGGGCGGGGCCGACCCCGAGCTGGCCGGGGTGGCCGCCGAGCACGGGATCGGGCTGGTCTGCTCGCATGCGGGCGGGCTGCCGCGGGCCGGGCCGCACCGGCCCGGCTACGCCGACGTGCTGGCGGACGTGCGCCGGCACGTCATCGCGGAGGCAGGCCGGGCGGTGGCGGCCGGCGTCCGGCCGGACCGGATCCTGATCGACCCGGCGCATGACTTCGGCAAGAACACCTGGCACTCGCTGGAGCTGACGCGCCGGCTTGACGAGCTGACCGGAACCGGGTGGCCGGTGCTCGTCGCGGTGTCGAACAAGGACTTCATCGGCGAGGCGCTCGGCCTTGGCGTCCATGAGCGCGGAGAGGGGGCGATCGCCGCGCTGGCGATCTCGGCCTGGCTGGGCGCGCGGGTGTTCCGGGTGCACGACGCCGCGGCGGCGCGGCAGGCGCTCGAGGCCGTCGCCGGGCTGCGGCGGCGCTAGCCGCCCGGTCCGCCCACATCGGCTGGCTGGCCTGGCATCGCCGCCCGGTCCGCCCGCATCACCGCCTGGCGCCCGCATCACCGCCTGGCCGACCTGGCATCGCCGCGGCGCGCGCATCTCTGCCCGGCTGGCCTGGCATCGCCGGCTGGCCGGCCCCTACCCCTGCCTGGCGGGGCGGCCTGGTCTACGCCGAGTTGAAGGCCGCGAAGATGATCGCGCTGAGCCTGTCGACCATCTCCTCCCTGGGCAGCCGCACCTCGACGCTGAGCAGGTAGTTGACGCGCTCGAGCATCATCAGGCAGGCAACGGCGGTCAGCTCGGCGTGCTCGGGGAGTTCGCCGTGCCCGGAGCCGTCGCCCGCAGCACCGCCCGCCGCGCGGTTGCTCGCCGTCATCCCCTGGGTGATCGCCTCGGCCAGGCGGAAGAGCAGCTGCAGCCCGTCGCCCCAGACCTCCTCGCCGACCAGCTCGGCCTGGCTCAAGATCCTGATCACCGTGGCGTGTGCCGCGTAGGTGTCGCAGAACCGCAGGATCCACCCGCGCAGCGCTGCCCGCCCTGCCGCATTCCTCGTCACCACGGGAAACTCGCCGGTGATGATCTCCATGTCGTGCAGCGCGTCTCGCAGCAGGGTCTTGAACAGGTCTTCCTTGTTGGCGAAGTACAGGTAGAACGTGCCGTGCGAGGTCTTCGCCCGGCGCACCACGTCATCCACCCTGACTGCCTGGAAGCCACGCTCGTCGAACTCGGCCAGCCCCGCCTCGAGCAGCCGCCGGACCGTCTGCCGGCCCTGCGCGCCGAGCTCGCGCTCCTGGGCGGGAATGCCGCCGCCGAGCGAGGGACGCCGCGGGCGGCCCGTTCCGGCTCGGGCCCGGGATGCTGTCGGCTTGGGCACGCTCGCCTCCTTCGCACCGGGCACGGCGGCACCCGGCGCGTCAGCTTCCGGTACTTCCGCGGCGACCGCGGTGCGGCTGACCGGGCGCCGCCGGCCGTCGGCGGGCTGCGCGGCCTTCGCCCCTGCCAGGTGGCCTGGCGCCACGCCAGGCTCAGATTCCCCGTTCATCCTGGCGAGACTAGCGGGATCCGGGACAGAGCCACCGGGGTTTTCCGCGGTGATCACGATCATGGCCTACCCGGGAACCTGTTTGCGCATGCCGTCCGCCGTTAACCGCCTGCTCGCGGCGGCAGCGACTCGCGGCGGCACCGGTCGCGGCGGCACTCGCCCGCGGCGGCCCAGGCGGCCCCGGTGGCGGTCGGCCGAGATGGCCCCGGCCCCGGCGGCGGTCGGCCGGGACGGCGCCGGCCGGGCGGCGCGGCGGCTGCGCGGCGCGCCGGCCGTGCGGCGGTCAGGCGCCGAGCACCCGGGTGAGGTAGGGGTTGGCGAACCGCCGGTCCGGATCCAGCCGGTCCCGCAGCGCGGCGAAGTCACCGAACCGCGGGTACGCGGCACTCAGGTACGCGGCGTCCCTGGTGTGCATCTTGCCCCAGTGCGGCCGGCCGCCGGCCGCCGTAAGCACGGCCTCGGTCTCCCGGAAGTACTCCTCGTGCGGCGAGGCGTGAAACACGTGGAAGGCGATGTACGCGCTGTCCCTGCCGTAGGCGGTGGACAGCCACACGTCGTCGCCCGGCGTGACCCGCACCTCGAGCGGGAAGCTGATCCGCCAGTCCCGCCGGTCGATCAGCGCGCGGATCTCGCGCAGCACCGCGGCGAGCGACCCGGCCGGTATCGCATACTCCTGCTCTTTGAAGCGGACCCGGCGCGGGCTCGTGAACACCCGGTGCGAGGCATCGGCGTAGCTGCGCGCGCTCAGCGCCTTCCCGGCCACCCGGTTGACCGGCTTGATCACCGCGGGCAACCGGTGCCCGAGCCTGCAGGTGAGCCCGAACAGCGTGTTCGACAGGAACTCGTCGTCCAGCCAGCACCGGAACCCGCTCAGCGGCCTGGCCGGGCCGTCCGTCCGGTTGTTCCGCTTCGTCAGGCACCCGTCGGAGTGCGGGAACCAGAAGAACTCGAAGTGCTCGTTGTCCCGTACCAGGTCATCGAGCCTGCCGAGGACGTCCGGCCAGCGCATCGGCTCCTCGCGCGCCGCCAGCAAGAACGCGGGCACGACCTCGAACGTGACCGCGGTGAGCACGCCGAGCGCGCCGAGGCCGACCCGCGCCGCGGCGAACAGCTCCGGGTTCTCGGCGGCCGAGCAGGACGTCACCGTCCCGTCGGCCAGCACGATCTCCAGGCCCGCCACCTGCGCCGCCATGCCGCCGACATCACGGCCGGTGCCGTGCGTACCGGTCTGGATCGCGCCGGCCACCGTCTGGACCTGGATGTCGCCCATGTTCGCGAGCGCCAGGCCGTGCCGGAGCAGCTCGGCGTTCAGCACCCGCAGCGGGCAGCCGGCTTCCGCGGTCACCAGCCCGGCCGTCGCGTCGACCGACCGGATCCCGGTCAGCAGGTCGGGGCGCAGCATAATGCCGTCGGTCACGGCGGCAGGCGTGAACGAGTGCCCGGCACCGGCCATCCGCACGGTCAGGCCGAGCTCAGCCGCCCAGCGGACGGCAGCCGCGACCTCCTCAGGTGACCGCGGAGCGACGACCTCGCGCGGCTCGGCCGTCTCGTTGCCCGCCCAGTTTCGCCAGCCAGCGGAGGTACCGGCCATGCCCGGACCCTACCGGATGACCCGCTGCCCGCGTCCCTGGCCGGGCGCGACCGCGGGCCCAGGGCCGGGCGTGACCATCGTCCCAGGGCCGGGCTCCGGTCACCGCCCCGGCCGGTCACTGCTGCCTGGCAGGTCCTTGACGCCTGAGGTTATCGTTGACGTTGCGATGAGAAGCCTGCTCCGGCGCGTCCCGCTGCGCTCCTCCGCTGTCTCGCCCGCCGTGCGCGGCGTGGCGGTTTCCGGCCTCGCACTCGTGCTCGCGGCCAGCCACAGCCCGGTCAGGCCGATCAGCCTGCCGTGGCCAGGATGGCACGGGCCGGCCGCGTCAGCGCGCGGCCCGGCGGGCCACGGCGTCGCCGCGGCATTCCGCCGGATCATCCTGCCCGACCTGCTGGTGGTGGATCCGGCCGGGCTCACCCCCGGCAAGGTTGCCAGGATCCGGGCCATCACCGGGGTCCGGAACGTGATCGCCTTCGACGGCGGCGAGATCAGGGCAGGCAGCCGCCCAGTGAGCGTCATCGGCGTCAGCCCCGGCCAGTTCCGTGCCTGGACGCCGCTGCGGACCGCATCAGACCAGCCGTTCTGGACCGCGCTGGCCGGCGGCCGGTTCGTGGCGTCGCAGTCGGCCAGGGCGCGGCTCGGGCTGCGCCGCGGCGCCTCCTACCAGCTGGCCGGCGCCAGCACCCGGTCGGTGCGGTTCGCCATGGCGGCCAGGCTCGGCGTCGCCGGCGTCGACCTGCTGGTGAACACCAGCACGTCCCGGGTGCTCGGCCTGGTGCATCGCGTCGCCGCGCTGATCAGCGCGCCCGGCACCGGGCTGGCCGCGCTGACCAGGGACGCCCGCGCCGTGCTCGGCCCGGAGGCCAGGATCGTCAGCCTGCGCAGCCCGCGCCTGCCGGTCGACCGCTCGGTATCCGGCCAGCTTCCCGGCAGCTACCTGAGCCTGTTCCGGCAGTCGGCGGCCAGGTACTGCCCCGGCCTGTCGTGGACGATCCTGGCCGCCATCGGCCAGATCGAGAGCGCGGACGGGGCCAACGTCGGGCCGTCGAGCGCCGGGGCACTCGGGCCGATGCAGTTCCTGCCGTCCACCTGGAAGGCCTGGGGCATCGCCGGATTCGGCCGCACCGGCCCGCCGGACATCATGAACCCGTACGACGCTGTGCCTTCGGCGGCCAGGCTGCTCTGCGCGGATGGCGCCGCCCTCGGCGGCCATGCGCTCTACCAGGCGATCTTCGATTACAACCATGCCGACTGGTACGTGCGGGAAGTGCTTGGCCTGGCCGCGGAGTACGCCAGGGACTACCCCTGACCGAGCCGGCGGCCGGCCGGGCCGGCCGCCGGCGCGCCGTGGCATCCGGCGGCGGGCGCCTGGCCTGGTTGGATGGGGGCATGCCGCCTTACGACGCGTTCCTGCTCGTATCCTTCGGCGGGCCGGAGGCCCCCGGCGACGTGATCCCGTTCCTGCGCAACGTCACCCGCGGGCGCGACGTCCCGCCCGAGCGGCTCGAGCAGGTGGCCGAGCACTACTACCGGTTCGGCGGGGCCAGCCCGATCAACCAGCAATGCCGCGACCTGATCACCGCCATCGAGAAGGACTTCGCCGCCGCCGGGATAACGCTGCCGGTCTACTGGGGGAACCGGAACTGGGCTCCCTACCTGGCCGAGACGGTCCGGTCGATGGCCGCGGACGGCGTGCGGCGCGCGCTCGCCTTCGTGACCTCCGCCTACAGTTCCTACTCCAGCTGCAGGCAGTATCTCGACGACATCGAGCGGGCGCGCGCGCAGGCGGGACCGGGCGCCCCGGTGATCGACAAGATCCGTCAGTTCTACGACCATCCGGGCTTCATCGGGCCGCTGGCGGCGAGCACCCGGCGGGCCATCGAGTCGCTGCCAGACTCCGTTTCGGAAAAAGCTGAGCTCGTCTTCACCGCACACAGCATCCCGGCGGACATGGCCGCCGCAAGCGGGCCGGGCGGCTGCGGCGCGTACCCGGCCCAGCTTGCCGAGGCCGCCGGGCTCGTCGCCGGGCTGGCCGGGCCGGGATCGGGCGGCACGGCGCGGCGGTGGCGGCTGGCCTACCAGAGCCGCAGCGGGCCGCCAGCCCAGCCCTGGCTGGAACCGGGCCTCGGCGACTGCCTCGCCGAGCTGGCCGGAGCCGGCGTGCCGGCGGTGGTTCTCATCCCCGTCGGCTTCGTCTCCGACCACATGGAGGTCAGGTACGACCTCGACGTGGAGGCCGCCGAGACGGCCCGGCGGCTCGGCCTGCGGATGGTGCGGGCGGCCACCCCGGGCACCGACCCGGCATTCGTCGCGATGATCACCGAGCTGGTCAGGGAGCGGACGAACGGCGCGCCCCGGTCCGCGCTCGGTGACCTCGGCGGGATGCACGACATCTGCCCGTCCGGGTGCTGCGCGGCCCGGCCGGCCGGGCCGGTCAGCGCAGACCCGGCAGCGGTCAGCGGAGATCCGGCAGCGGTCAGCGGAGATCCGGCAGCGGTCAGCGGAGATCCGGCAGCGGTCAGCGGAGACCCGGCAGCGGTCAGCGACGACCGGGGGCGGCCGTGAACCTGCCCCGCGCGGGCGAGCTGCTCGAGCTGGCCAGGTCGGTCGCCGCCGAGGCGGGCCGGCTGCTGCACGACTGCCGCCCGCAGGGCCGCCCGGCGGTGCTGACGACGAAGTCGAGCCCGACGGACGTGGTGACCGCGATGGACCGGGCCGCCGAGACGCTGATCAGGACGAAGATCCTGGCCGAGCGCCCGGACGACGCGATACTCGGCGAGGAGGGCGGTGAGTCCGGGCACGGCCGGGTGCGCTGGATCGTGGATCCGCTGGACGGCACCGTGAACTACATGTACGGCCTGCCCGACTGGTCGGTGAGCGTGGCGGTCGAGGTCAGCGGCACGGTGGTGGCCGGCGCCGTGATCGTGCCGCAGCGCGGGGAGGAGTTCTGCGCGATGCTGGGGGCCGGCGCGTGGCTCTGGTCAGGCGCCGGGCCGCCGGCCGCGCTGCGCTGCACGGCGGGCGTGCCGCTCGGCCAGGCGCTCGTCGCGACCGGATTCGGCTACGGCGCCGCCATGCGCCAGGTGCAGGGCGAGGTCATGGCCGCGGTGCTGCCCAGGGTGCGGGACATCCGCCGGGGCGGGTCGGCCGCCGTCGACCTCTGCTCGCTGGCGGCCGGCCGGGTGGACGGCTATTTCGAGCGCGGGGTGAACTACTGGGACATCGCGGCAGGCGGCCTGATCGCCACCGAGGCCGGGGCGCGGGTGGCGGGCCTTGCGGGCCGGCCGGCCAGCCCGTCGATGACCGTCGCGGCGGGCCCTGGCCTGTTCGGCGAGCTGCACGACCTGCTGGCCGGGCTGAACCCGGAGCGGGACGAGTAGCGCCCGCCCGGCTATTCGCGCGCGCCCGCTCGCCCGCTCGCGGGCCCGGCTACTGCCTGGTCAGGGTCCCGGTGGCGGCGAGGCTGGATGCGCCCTTGAAGTTGAACTTCAGCGAGCCGTCTGGCTGCTGCCGCAAAGTGACGGTGCCGTTCAGGCAGACCCCCGCGACGATCTCCTGGTTCATCGTGTAGGTCGAGTGCGACACCGACCTCAGGGTGAGGTTGCCCGAGCAGGTGAACGAGGTACCGGAGTAGGTGATCGTGCCGTCCGGCGAATTCCCGTTGAGCTGCACGTCGGTGTCGATGTTACCGCTGCCTTGCTGGACGCTACCGGACCAGGTTCCGTCTACCGTCGCGGGCAGGATCGCGGTGGGCGACGGGGATGGCGCCGGGCTAGCCGGACCGGACGCCGAGCCGGACGAGGCCGGCTGGTTCGCCGAGGCCGGCTTGACGGGGTTCGGCGAGCTGCCTGACCCAGCGTCCTGCAGGACGTGCACGGCCACCGCGATCGCCGCGACGCAGACGGCCGCGGCGGCGGCCCAGCCGATCGCCCTGGCCCGGCGCGGCCGCGGCGGCGGCCCGGGGCGCGCGGCGCCGGGCGGCGGCTCGGCCGGGACGCGGACCGCCGCCTTCGCTGCCCGCCGGGATCCCTCCGCGAGCACGCCGGCCGGCGGATTGTCGTGGCCGAGCAGCCGGATGACAGCCTGCCGGGCGGCCGGCCGGGCGGCAGGCTCAAGCGTGGCGCAGCTCGCCACCAGGCCGCGCAGCGGCTCGTGCAGGTCGGAACGGTCCAGCCTGCCGGGCGGGCCGGGCCCGGCCGCGGCGGACAAGACCGCGTGCGCCCAGGCGAGCATGTCGGCCGCCGGGGTGGCCGCGCCGTACGGCGGCGTGATGGCGAAGCCGATCACCCGCGGCCCGTCGGCGCCGAGCACGACGTGCTCGGGCCCGAACTCACCGTGCACAAGGCCGGCCTGGTGCACGGCGGCCAGCCCGGTCGCCATGCCGATGGCCACCGCGTCAAGCTCCTCGCCCTCGCGCGGCCCGTCCGTGGCCACGTACTCCGACAGCAGCGGCCCGGCCACGTACTCGCTGACCAGGTAGGCCCGGTCACCCTCCAGCCCGGCGTCGACGATCCGGGCCGCGCAGAACGGCGCGACCCGGCGGGCCGCCCGCGCCTCCGCCGTGAACCGGTCCCGCGCGGCGCCATCCGGCGTCCGGTCGCTGGCGAACAGGGTGACCGTCACCCGGTCACCGTCCGTAGCCCGGCCGAGGTACGCCGGGCTGCCAGGTATCCCGGTGATGCGCCCGGTCAGCCGGTAGCGCCCGACCCGCTTGGGATCATCGGGACGCAGGGGCGCGACCTGAGGCATGCGTCGTCTCCGCGAGGTCCGGCGTGGCATGATGTGCGGTTCGTACCATACGCACTATCGGCTGGTGAGCTGTTCTGATCTAGTAAGTTACTCGTCGGTAGGGCACGCGCCGCGCGGTCCTCGGCTGTCCTCAGGGCGACACGAATCTTACGCTGTGGCCGGCTACGTGTGACCGGTGCCGTGACGTGACAGAATTCGCCGCCGGAATCGGGCACAACTACGGCCTCCCGAGCGTTACATCCCGCGCGACGAGCCGCATGACATGGAGGGGTATGGGCCAGATGGCTACTGACTACGACAGCCCGCGGAAGACTGACGACGAACTCACCGAGGACAGCCTGCAGGAGCTTCAGGCGCGCCGGATGGACAAGTCATCTTCCACGATAGACGTTGACCCGGACGACGTGGCTGAATCACTGGAGCTGCCCGGAGCCGATCTGTCGAACGAGGAGCTCTCGTTCCGGGTGATACCGCGGCAGGCGGACGAGTTCACCTGCTCACGCTGCTTCCTTGTGCACCATCGGAGCCAGCTTGCCGAGACCAAGGGCAACACGCTTGTCTGCCGGGAGTGCGCGGCGTAGCTCCCCGATGAGCCGCAGCTTTCCGATGAAAGCCGACCTGGTCTTCACCGGCGGCCCGGTCTACGCCGCCGACCAGGCCGGCCGACGGCTGGTTCCGGCCTTGCCGACGGCCTGCGACGTCGCGGTCGGCGGCGGGCGGATTCTCGCCGTGGCCGCCGCGGGCGACCAGCAGATCCGTGACCTGACCGGCCCGGCGACGGAAACCGTTGACCTGGCCGGCCGCGCGATGGCGCCCGGATTCCAGGACGCGCACGTGCATCCCGCGTTCGCGGGCGTCACCATGATCCGCTGCAACCTGATCGGCGCCGCGTCCCTGGACGAGGCGCTGGCCAGGATCCGGTCCTACGCAGACTCCCGTCCCGGCCAGGGCTGGATCTCCGGCGCCGGCTGGCGGATGGAATGGTTCCCCGGCGGGACGCCCGGCCGTGAGCTGCTCGACCAGGTAACCGGCGGCCGCGCCGCCTTCCTGGTCAACCGGGACGCGCATGGGGCCTGGGCGAGCACCCGGGCGCTCGAGCTTGCCGGGGTCGACGCCCGCACCCCGGATCCGCCCGACGGCCGGATCGAGCGCGACGCCAGCGGCGCGCCGCAGGGCACGCTGCATGAGGGCGCCGCCGCGCTGGTCGGACGGCACGTGCCGCCGGTCAGCTTCGATAACCGGCTGGCCGGCCTGCTGCTGGCCCAGGCGCACCTGCACGCCAGGGGCATCACCGCCTGGCAGGACGCGATCGTCGGGGACTATCTCGGCTCGGCCGACCCGCTGCCCGTGTACGTCGAAGCCGCGCGGACCGGGCAGCTGACGGCCCGGGTCGAAGGCGCGCTGTGGTGGGACAGGAACCGCGGCCCCGGCCAGCTCGCCGACCTGCTCGGCCGCCGCGAGCAGAGCCTGGCCGGCCGGTTCCGCGCGAACACGGTCAAGATCATGCAAGACGGCGTGGCGGAGAACTTCACCGCCGGGATGATCGAGCCCTACCACGACGCCTGCGGCTGTCAGACCGGCAACCGCGGCCTCTCCTACATCGACCCGGCCGAACTGCGCGACATCGTCACCCGCCTGGACGCCGAGCGCTTCCAGGTCCACTTTCACGCCATCGGCGACCGCGCGGTGCGCGAGGTGCTCGATGCCGTCGAAGCTGCCCATGCCGCCAACGGCGCCAACGACAACCGCCACCACGTCGCGCACTTGCAGGTCATGCAGTCGGCCGAAGTATCCCGTTTCGCGAAATTGAACGTCACCGCCACCATGCAGGCACTCTGGGCCGCGCACGAGCCGCAGATGGACGAGCTGACCATTCCCTTCATCGGGCCGCAGCGGGCCGCCCGGCAGTACCTGTTCGGTGACCTGCTCCGCTCCGGCGCCCGGCTCGCCGCTGGCAGCGACTGGTCGGTGACCAGCGCGAACCCGCTGCGCGCCATCCACGTCGCGGTGAACAGGGCGCTGCCGGGCGCGGCCGAGGCCGAGCCGTTCCTGCCGGAGCAGGGCATCGATCTCGCCGAGGCGCTGGCCGCCTACACGATCGGTTCCGCCTACGTGAACCACCTGGACGGCGAGACCGGCGCCATCGAGCCGGGCCGGCTTGCCGACCTGGTCGTACTCGACCGCGACCCGTTCCGCCACCCGGCGGCGGAGATCGCCGCCACCAGGGTGCTCGCCACCTATGTCGGCGGTGACCGCGTTTACGCCGCCGATGACCTGTAAGCCTCGCAGGTGCGCCGGCCCGGCGGCGCTGGCCGGCCGGAAGTTCGCAGGATAACGGGATTGCCGGCGCCGGGTCCCGGGCCTGCCTTGCTGACCGGCGCCCCCGGCTGCCCTGCGGCGGCGGCCCCGGGCCGGATCAGCTCAGATCAGCGACTCGGGGATAGCGGTCATCTTGCCGCCGGCGTCGCCGGTGTTGACCACGCCGGCCGGCTCTATCAGCAGCAGGGATGTCTCGGTGGCCGCCCGCGGCCGGTGCCGCAGGCCGGCCGGGATCGTCACCGTCTCCCGCGGTCCGAGCACCACCGCCCCGTCCGGCAGGTCTATGGTCAGCTCGCCGTCGAGCACGAGGAACACCTCGTCGGTATCGTCATGCTGGTGCCAGACGAACTCGCCCTGGACCTTGACGATCTTGAGCTCGTAGTCGTTCAGCCTGCCGATCGTCTTCGGCGACCAGTGCTCGGTGAGCGTCGCGAGCTTCTCGGTGAGGCTGACCTTGTCGATCGGCATGCTGGCCATTGTCTCACCCGGGCCGGCCGCCCGGCGGGCGCGGCTCCCGGCCGGCCGGGCAATCCTTGACCGGAGCCAGCCGGGGGAGCCGGCCGGTGCTGGCCGGGCGGTTCGCCGCCCAGCTCCTGACCGGCGAGCGCTCGCTGCTGGTCACCTGGCTGAACCGCGGAACGCTGCACCTGATCTGCAGCGAGGACTACTGGTGGCTGCACAGCCTCACGGCGCTGCGGTCGGCCACGGCAAGCACGCGCCGCCTGGCCCAGGAGGCCGTGCCGCCGCGCTGCGGTCCGACGCCGCCGACGTGCTGCGCTTCTCAGCCTCAGCCCGGCACCCCTAATGATCAGGGAGACTTCGCGGTGCGCTGACCCCCCGAAGTCTCCCCGGTAACGGACTGATCCCGCTCACCTCGGCATCGAACACGGCCGCGGTGGTGCCGTGGTGAGGCCGGGCTGCCTGCGGAGCCGCGAGGCCGGATCTCACCGGGATGAACCCACGTCTATCTTCTCCGAGACGGCCCCGGATTCGGGCGGCCTGGCGTGCTGCCGCAGGCCGGTGACGGCGCGCTGCACCAGCAGGACGGCTGCCAGCAGGACAGCAGCCACGATCCCGTCCAGCCAGAAGTGATTGGCCGTCACCACGACCACGAGGCCGGTCAGCGGCGGGTGGGCCAGCGCCAGCCAGCGCCACCGGCTGCGCGCCGTCTCGATCACCAGGATCACGGCCAGGATGGCCCAGCCGACGTGCACCGACGGCATTGCGGAGAGCTGGTTGGGCTCGAATCCGGGAGTCATCGCGTACACCGACTGGCCGTACCGGAGCGCCGTATCCACCATGCCGGTGGCGGGCAGCATCCGCGGCGGCGCCACCGGGATCAGCTGGATGAGCAGGCAGCTGGCGGTAAAGGCGATGAGCGTGGTCCGCGCTGTCCGGTACTTCTCCCGGTGCCGCAGGAACAGCCAGATCATGCAGCCCATCAGCACAGGGAAGTGCAGCGCGAAGTAGTAGATGTTGCACGCCTGCACGATGAGCGGGTACGGCAAGAAGGCATGCTGGACGGCAGCCTCACTGGGCAGGCGCATGACCTGCTCGGCATGCCACAGCCAGTCGCCCCTGGCCAGCGCGCTCTGCGGCCGGAGGAACGCATGCGAGCCCGCGAACTGCCAGAGCGCGATCAAGGACAG
>WNGG01010366.1_pt1 | contig 13766 bp, 18 predicted proteins | sample 5400661 | NCBI WGS metagenome assembly WNGG01 (sample SAMN13153372, study PRJNA577476) | soil metagenome | isolation source: 100 cm soil or saprolite under Garry oak tree replicate 1 | place: USA:California | collected 2016-06-15
AAGGAGTCTGCGGAACGATGGACGAGGAAGAAGAACCCGGCAGTCAACGAAGTGAGGCGAGAGATGGAGCTCTGGCTCGTCTGCGCCCTGCTCACGGTCCTGTGCTACGGCGTGGGCGAGGGCCTGTCCAAAGAGCCGACAGTCCGGCTCGGGTCAGCTCGCATGCTCGTCCTGTACGCGCTCGGTAGCGCGCCGATCTACGCCGCATGGTTCATCCTCGGATCCGGCTGGGACCGCCTGACGCCGTTCGGCGTCGCGTTGGCGACCGCGAGCGCGGTCTGCGGGTGCTTCGGCACGATCTTCTGGTTCCGCGCGATGGAATCCGGCACCGCGAGTGTCGTCAGCGGATTCACCGCGGCCTACCCGGTCATCACTGTCGCGGCGGCCGTCGTCATCCTGGGCGTCTCGCTCGTCCCCGTACAGATGATTGCGATTGCCTTCCTGCTGATCGGCGCCGTGGTCCTCGGGCTGCACGACCACCCCGGCGAAGCCGCGGTCGGAAGGGCGTGGCTCGCCCCGATGCTCCTCGCGGTCGTCCTGTGGGGCGCGTGGGGAATCGTCGAACGGATGTCGATCGACGCGCTCGGCTTCGCCGGTAATGCGGGAATCTACGTGCTCGTCTCGACGCCGATCTATTTGGCCGTGGCCTCGCGAGGCTTGCGGGGAAGCGGTTCGTGGGATCGCGCGGGAATCCGCGAGGCGATCCCGTCCCTATTCCTGTTCAGCGTCGCAGGGATCACGATCTTCCTGGCGATCGGACTCGGCCCGATTGCGATCGTCGTGCCCCTCACCACCGCGTACCCGATCGTCGCGATCCTCGTGAGGCGGTTCTGGATGGACGAGCGGCTCACCTTCCCGCAGAAGTTCGCGATCGCCCTTGCCATGGTCGGAGCCTTCCTCGCGACGCTCTGATGCGGCAAGCTTTTCAACGGCGGTCCGTCTCCGATCGGCGTGTTCCGCCCGTGGCGCTCGTTCCCGACGATGGTTGCCTCGGGCCTCGTGGTCGGCTTCGCGACCGGCGGCTTCCCCGCGTACTCGAAGGAGATCTCGCAGCTCGCGCTCGTCCTCGGGATGACGTTCTCGCTGACCGAAATCTCGATCGCCGGCATCTCGCCTCGGGCGGAGCTCCGGCGGTTCCTGATCGCGTTCGCGATGAGCTACGTGGTCCTGAGCGGTCTCATACTCACGTTCGCAATCCTCAGTCCGGACCCTCAGATCCGGAACGGGTGGGTCCTCATGGCGGCCGTCCCTCCGGCGATCGCGGTCGTGCCGATTACCTCGATCCTCAAAGGGGATACCCGACGGTCTCTGGTTTCCCTCGCACTCCTGTACGTCTTGGGCCTCGGGCTCGTCCCCGCGCTTACCTTGGTGTTCACGAACCAAACCGCGCCCTTCGAGGAGCTCGTCGTGCAGACCATCCTCCTGATCGGCGTGCCGCTCGTGGCATCCCGTTTCTTGCGACGGTGGCCCCGCATCGTGGATCTCCGCGGAAGTGCCGTGAGCATTTCGTTCTTCTTTCTGGTCGTGGCTATTGCGGGATCGACACGGGCCCCGTTGCTTGCGCATCCCGAGCTCATCGCCACGCTCGCGGTGCTGTCGTTCGGGAGGACGTTCCTCCTGGGCGGGCTCGTGTTCGTCCTCACGCGGGCCCTCCACGTTCCGTGGGCTGAACGCGTGGCCGTGACGGCCTTCTCGTCGTTCAAGAATCTCGGGCTGACCGTCGTGTTGGCGTTCGCGGTGTTCGGACCCGTCGCCACGTTGCCCTCGATCGTCTCCCTGGTGTTCGAAATCCTCTGGCTTGGGGCCCTGCCTCTGCTGTTCCGAGGAGACTTGGTGAAGGACGCGGCCCCAGCCCGGCGGTGGTGACGCATTACGCTAGCGCAGGACGAGTCGAGAGCGCCCGCGAGACGGCGCCTTTGATCGGATCGGAGTCCTTGGGATCCCGAAACACCTCGCGGCCGTCCACGATGACCGCGAATCCTTTGCCGATCTGGTGACGGAGGCCCAGCCACACCCCCCTCGGCGAATCGAATCCGACGACCTCGATCCGCACCCGGTCTCCGAAGTCCCGGAACAGGTCTTCCGCGATCCGGTGCGCCCGATCCGCATTCGCGATCACGAAAGCCGGGGTCTCGTGCCACTCCTCCTCTCGCAGCGCCTCGACGTTCCGGTTCGTGAAGGGCTGGGCACAGGCGGGCCCGCACGGTTTCAGGATCGCGGGGAGCAGCCCGAGGAGCTGGACCCTCGGGGGTCGTGTCACCACGATTCTGGAAAGGGCGAACCTTCCTAAGTGCCTTCCGCGGCGTTGAGCATGGCTGGCACCGGGCTGGTGCGGTCCCCGCGAGGGGTCGGTAAACGTGACGTTTAAGCGCCCTGACATCGATACCCGTGGCAGCTTCTCGCATGGGGTTCGGGGAGCAGGGGAGGAGGTACCGTGGCGGACATTCTGTCAACTCCGTTTCTGTGGGTCGTCGTGACGATCGGATTGTATGGGATCGCGTACTGGGGATACGGGAAGTGGATCGACCGGAACGTGTGGCGATCCGACGCGAAGAAGGCGACGCCGGCGCACATGTACATGGATGGCGTCGAGTACTTTCCCGTGAGTCGGTACGTCCTCTGGGGCTATCAGTTCAAGAGCGTCGCCGCGCTCGGACCGATTTTGGGTCCGTTCATCGGGATCACGTTCGGATGGCTTCCCGCGCTGCTCTGGATCATCGGCGGGAACTTTTTCATCGGTTGGCTTCAGGACTACGGCGCGATGATGTTATCGGTCCGGAAAGAAGGTCGCTCGTTCGGGCCGATCACGTATGAGTTTACCGGAGCACGAGGGAGGACCAACCTCCTTGCCTTCGTGCTATTCTACCTAATCATCATTTCAGCGGCGTTCATCGCACTCATCGCATCGTTCTGGAACGCATTCCGGAGCACGTTCATCGCGACCCTCGGGATCCTTCTTGCCGGCCTTCTTTGCGGTCAACTTCTTTATCGGGTGAAGATGAATGTCTTCGCCGTCACCGGGATTGGACTCGCCCTGGTCGTGGCCAGCATCTACGTCAGTGTCTTGTTCCCGTTCCCGTCGTTCGCCACTAACCCAGGGTGGCCCTTCGGTGTATGGAACGTCCCGTTCTGGGCGCTGATCGCTTCGATTATCTTGTACGTAGCCGCGATCCTTCCGACACCGACCTTCATCCAGCCCACCAATTACCTGGCATTCTATCCAGCCTACGCCGCAATCATCTTGATCATCGTGGGCGCCCTCGCGACCCCCTTCACCAACATCAGCGTCCAGATGCCTGCCGGACCGTTCTTGTACGATCCGCAAGGGATTCTCGGCCCAATCTGGCCCATCCTCTTCGTTGCGATTGCATGCGGCGCGATTTCGGGATGGCACAGCCTCGTGAGCAGTTCGTCCTCATCGAAACAACTCGATATCGAGACGGACGCGTTGCCCGTCGGGGGTGGCGCGATGCTGTCGGAAGGACTCTTGGCCCTGGGATCGTTGATTGCGTACATGGTCCTGGCGCCGAGCTTTTTCGTTGGCCGAACGAATGTAACCGCATGGGTCGCAGGGGCCGTCGTGCTCACCACACCCTTCCTTGGCGGACTGACAGCACCGGTGCTGACGACATTCTTCGGGCTGGTGCTCATCATCTACGCACTCACGGTCCAAGCTTTGGTGACACGCTTTTTCCGCCTCGTGGCGGCAGAGTCGTGGAGCGAAGGTCGCTTCCACGTGTTCGGTAACAAACATATCTCCACGGTGGTCGGCCTGGGAATCCCCTGGGCGTTCGCGGTGACCGGCAGCTGGTGGGCCCTCTGGCTGTACTTCGGCGGCGCGAATCAGCTTCTCGCGGGCCTCGCGATCATGCTGATTACAATCCATCTGGCGCGAGTGCGCGCCCCAACGAGGTACTCCCTCATCCCCGGGATCTTCATGATTGTCACGACGTTGGCCGCGCTGGCCTGGCAAACGGGGACGTTCCTGTACTCGGTGTATGCATACCTTCAGGGGAACTCGAAGTGGATCAACCAGAACGTGCGACCTCCGATTCAGAACAACAACGACTACGCCCTAATTGCTCTCGGGATCAATGCCGTGTTCGTCGTCGTGGGCGCGGTGCTGTTCGCCGTCGGCTTGTCCATGGCGGTCCGGTTGTTCCGCAGCTACCGCAGGAGCATGGCGGAGCGTCGGGCTCGGGCGCCCGCGGCGGCCGACGGCGGCAAGCGAGAGAGTTAGGCGCACCGACAAGACTCTTGAGCCCGTTGCGCATGGGGAAGGCGAGGAGCGAGGCGAAATGACCGGATCGAACGACCCACCGAAGCCGAAGGGCCGCGGCCGAAAGATGAGAGACGCCGCCAAAGGCGTCTTCTACGGGATGGCGGCCCATGGCCACGTAACGGCGGCGCTCCGCACGCGCATGTATCTCGAGCACCTCTTCATGTTCATCACCCTTGGAGATATGCTCGGCGTGCCCGTGATTCCGCCATACTACGCCCTCAAGATCCTGCCGTACGCGGTCCCGAACATCAAGAGCTGGAAGCAGCGCGTGTTCCGGGAGCGGGATTTCACCGACCAGGTCTTCTGAGGGAGTCCATGGGCCTTGCCTCCTATTTCGAGACGAAAGGCGACAAAGGGATCGTGATCTTCGCCGGGAAAGGCGGTCTCGGCAAGACGACCTGCAGCGCCGGCCTCAGTCACTACATGGCTTCGAAGCGGAAACGGAACGTGCTGTGTTTCTCGACGGACCCGCAGGCGAGCCTGAGCGATATCTTTGACCGCGACATCTTCGGTAAAGGCCTGGTCTCCGTCATCCCGAACCTCGACGTCGTCGAGATTGACGCGGACCGCCGCGTCGCCGATTACCAAGAGGAGGTCAAACAGAAGATCCTCACGATGTACGGCCTGACGGAACTCCCCGCGGAAATCGAGGAATACATCGATTCGACGTCCGCCGAGCCCGCGATGTACGAGTCCGCCACGTACGATGCGATGGCCGATCTCGTGTCGACGAGCGGCCACGACCTCTACGTGTTCGACATGCCGCCGTTCGGCCACGGAGTCCGCATGATCGCAATGGCGGAGATCCTCAGCAAGTGGGTCGGGAAGATCACGGAGGCGCGAGAGAAGGCCCAGGAGTACGAGGCGGTCGCGGCGACCTTGAAGGGGACGAAGGTCTCGGAGGACGAGGTCCTCAAGGAGCTCCAGGACATCCAAGAGAAGATCACGAGGTTCACGGACCTCATGGTCGACCAGCGGCGGACGTCCTTCTTCATGGTCCTGATCCCGGAGCGCATGGCGATCCTGGACACGGAGCGCGCGCTCGAGATGTTCGACGCCCTCGGCCTCCAGATGGCGGGGCTGATTGTGAACCAAGTGTATCCCGCGGAACTCGCGGAGGCGAAAGGGGGCGAAGCGGTCGAATTCCTCCGGAACCGCGCGCGGATGCAGCGGAAGTACCTCGACGAAATCAAGTCGAAGTTCGCGGGCAAGGTCGTCGCGATGCTGCCAATGTACCCGCGGGAACCGCGAGGCCTCGACATGATCGAGCGGGTGTCGCAGGACCTGCTATTCGGACCCGCGCTCTAAGGGGATCCCATGTGACGACCCTTCCCGAACTGCTCGAGCAACGACCGAAGCTCCGTTACATCTTCACGGGTGGGAAAGGCGGCGTCGGAAAGACCGTTGCGGCAGCCGGACTCGCGTACCACTGCGCGTCCCAGGGAGAGAACGTCTTAGTCGCGTCCCTGAATCCAGTCCACTCCCTGTCGAGCCTGTTCGGCCAGAGCCTTTCCGGCGGAAAGGTGATCGAGGTGAAAGGCGCGAAGAACGTGCATGCGGTCGAAGTGGAAACGACCGAGGTCGTGGAACGTTACCGCAATTCGATTCGAGGCCGCGTCAAGGAATTCCTGAAGTGGGCGGACATCCCCCTCGATGCGAGGCCGTTCATCGAGATTGCCGCGACGAACCCCGCGTTCGAGGAGAGCGCGATGTTCGACCGGATGGTCGACTACATCCTCAAAGAGGGCGAGGCGTACGATCGGGTGATCTTCGACACCGCGGCGGTCGCGAACGCGGTGCGCCTGATCGGCTTGAGCAAGATCTACGGCCTTTGGCTCACCCGCATGATCGACTCACGCAAGGAGGCGTTGAGCATGCGCGTTCAGCTCTCCTTCCGGAAGGAGAAGGTCATGGCCGAGGTGAAGAAGGATCCGCTGATGGCCGACCTAATCTCGATGAACGAACGGTTCGAGAAGGCCAAAGGCGTCCTCGTGGATCCGGAACGGACCGCGTTCTTCTTCGTCACTCTACCGCTCGCTCTCCCGATCGCCGTCGTACGCCGGTTCATCGGCATGGTCCAGAAGTTCAACATCCCGATCGGCGGAGTCGTTGTGAACGAAGTGCTCCGTCCGGAGATCGCCCTGCAAGACGGTGCGGGCGAGTACCTGGCGAACAAGTACCACGAGCAGATCGCGTACATGAAGGTCCTGTACCGCGACGTCGGTCCGCTCGTTCGGTCGTACATTCCGCTCTATCCGTCCGAAGTCACGGGCGTCGACATGGTGCGTCGGGTCTCCGAGGACATGATGACGTACACGCCCCCGTTCGCCGCCGAGTTGACGGGCGCCGCATGAAGCCGACGACGCGGGATCACGTCGTCGCTGCGACGCACTTCGTCCTTGGGCCGTCCAATTTTGTCGTGATCCGCCTCCCCGATCGATGGGATTTGCGGCTCGGTCGCCATCCGATGGATGTGGACTACACCGTCGTGTATGACGGCGTGCGCTGGGCTCAGGAAGGCCGGGCCTCGGGGCTCCTCGTCGACGCGCAAGCCCGGCGGGCGATCGAGCTATCCCTCCGGACTGCGCGCGGATCCATTCCGCCGCCGAAGCTCGATGAGTCCCGCCCGGGCATGTGCAAGATGGGTGGCCACTCCGTCTCGTACGTGCTCGGGTCGGCGCACTTCGGGCTTCTCGGGACGAAGCTCTACCAAGTCCTCCATATGTCGTACCGCTGCGACGAGACCCAACGTCTCGTCGACCTCCGGTTCATGCACCGAGGGACCGCGGAACTCCTGGAGGGCCTCCTGACTCCGCTCGCGGGAACGCGGTGCCACTAGCCGGCGAGCCGTTCCGCCAAAGCGCGGATGGCCGCGATGCCTCGAGACGCGGCCCCCGGCGCCACAGATACGGAAGCCGCGATGCCGGGCTGCTTCCCTGCGGTCACATGAAGCGCCGCGATTGGGGCAAGGGTGTCGGCGTCGATGTTCTCGAGCATCCGCCGCACACTGCGCTCGTCATCCGAGGAAAGAAGAAGGTCACGCCCACCGAAGGAGACGTTCGACCAACCGGCCTTCGACCGACTCCTCCGCTGGCCGATGCGCGTGTGCGGATCCACGAGTTCGAACCCGATCCGCGGGTCCTTGCGCAGGGAGGCCTCGACCAGGGCGGCATCCCTCCGGCCCTGAGCCGTCCCGATTGCCCAGTTGATTGGCATCTCCCGAGGTCGCAGGGTCACGGTAACGGAGAATTTCTGAAACGGCGGGTTCGCTCCCTCCGTCGTCATCCGGAAAGCGGTCGTCCCGAACCACTGGATTTTCGAGGTTCCTCCGAGGCCGACGACGGCCACCTTGAGTTCCGTCCCGATCCGGCGGGCGATCCGCCGGGAGTAGACGAAGGCGCCGTAATACCACACCAAGAAGAAGCTGGCGACAGCGACGACTGCGACGATGCCGGGGTCGAGATCCGCCACGCGGACCGAAACGCGGGCGCGCGCTAAAGGCCTCCGGCCGCGGAGGAAAACGTTTAGCGCGGGCCGACCATCCGCTGGGATCGGGGGACGGCGTGAGCCGCTGGAGGCGCGCCTTGCAGGTCGTCAAGGAGATCCTGTGGGGTCTCTTCTTCTTCGACCTCTACACGGAGAACATGAAGATGCGCATCCGGTACAACGACGCCGTCAACCTGCTCGTCTTCTCGGAGCAGCTCGGCATCCCGCTCATGAATTCCTACGTTTCGATGCGTCTGCTCCCGTACTTTGTCGGGGAGCTCGAGGGATGGAAGCGCCGCGAGATGCGAGAGCGCGAGATCCTGGAGGAAGCGCCCGAGATCCACTAGGGCCGGCTGTCGCGCCGCACCGCCAGCACGTCTCCCGCGCAATCCCGTTCCAGGCCGCGCAGGCCGCACAGGGCCAACGTCGCGCGCGCGGAATGTGACTTGGATCGTGGACCGTCGTCCCGGCGGCTCGCCCGCAGCTCCAACATTGGTCCAGCTCGAACTCGTTGCGTTGCCCGCATCCAAGACAGAGCCAGTCACGACGCCGCACTCCCGGTCGGAACGCTTGCCGTCGTCCCCATGCGAAGCCGGCCAAGCACGAAAGGAAGACGGCCACGGCCGCAATCGCGAGCGAATCCATAGGAGGAACGTCGTGTCGTTCCCGGACCGAACTAAATACGTTCCTCGCTGCCTATCCAAAATGAAACTCTTGCGGGGAAAAGCCGCGGGATCGCCGGCTAATGTCCGATCACGCGGGACCCGAAGTAGAAGGTGACGACGAGCGACAGCGCCGCCTCGGCGCGACCCGCGAAGACACTCTGTTGGTTCGTGACCAGCGCGAAACAGATGTAGGCGGTCAGCCCGAGTGCGCCCGCCGCGACGACATCCCGGAAGACCGTGGCCAAGCGATGCCGGACATGGCTCTCGTGCGCGCGTCGATGGACGAGCCAGGACGCCGTTGCTCCGAGGACGTAGCCGCCAAGCACCTCGAGGACCGCCACGAGCGCGGGCGGGATGCCTGGGAGGGATGGATCGTGCACCAGGAACCAGGCCGTGAGGCCGGCGAACCCGAGGAACAGCAGGATGCGGACGAGCCGCGGCCGGTGTGGGGCGGGCTGCCCTGGGGCCGTCGGCGGGGTCGAGGTCGCATGGCTCCCGAAGTAGAACGCGATAACGACCACGACCGCGTTCACGAGGACGGTCGGCACGACGGTTTTCTGGAAGACGAGGGCATAGCCGTACGCCGCGGCGACCACGACCGCAATCGCGCCCCGAACACTCCCATGCGGGAGTCGCAGGGGTTCAGGCAGTTGGCCGACGGGAGGAACGGCCATGTTCGCGCACCATCGATGGTGCGCTTAAGGCTGACGATGGACGCGTCGATTCAGAAGAAGGAGGCAATCGCCTGCGTTAGGCGTCGAAGCAGGCGACCGTCGTTGTCGGACTCGCCCGATCCGTGGTGGGCGTAGTCCACGTGATTCGAATGGACCCCGTTCGCGAGCCACCGGCTCTCGCAGTCCCCGAACTCGAGGCGCACGTAGCGGTCCAGGTCCGTCGAGCGGCTCCGTTGGACCCCGGCGACGACCGAGGTGTACGGCGGGATGCTCATCACTGAGGCGACCTCCGGGTCCACGGATCCACCCCGCGCACGGCCCAGGCGTAGCGGACCGCGCAGTCCGAGGGGTGGGCTTCGTTCGTCTCAGCACTTGGCTTCGTAAATCGTCCGTTTCTCTTGTTCCAATGCATGTTTGGCTCATTGTAACGCCTGTTAATAAAGCCTTTGTTTTAGTTATGGAAACCTTTATCTTAGAGCACAAACATACATTGTTCCGGAGGCGGCCTATGAAGGCATTCAAGGTCATCAAGAGCCCCGAAGCATTCCAGCTTCTCGCGGACGAAACAAGGAGACGAATTATCTATCTTCTCCGGGCGAAGGAGATGACGGTGAGCCAGATTTCGGCGGAGCTCGGACTCACGCCGCAGGCGATCTATCATCACATCCGAAAGATGCGCGACGCGGACCTCGTCGAGGTCGCTCGCGAGGAACGCGTGGACCACTTCATCGAGACCTACTATCGCGCGACAGCGGAGATGTTCAACCTCTCCCACGGCGAGGGGATGTCCCCGGCGTATGCCGCGGAGAAAGCCACGGAAGCGTTGCAGGCGCTGGCGAAGATCGGGCTGCGCGTGCGGACCGACCCGGAAGTCGTGGCTCGCATCGTCGAGCTCGAGAAGCGCATGGAAGGGGTCGGCGAGAAACCGGAGTGGGCCGAGGCGATCGCCGGCCTCGAAGACGTCGATTTCTTCGTGAAACAGGGAATCACGCATCTCGCGAAGCGAGTTCACGGAGTACCTGGGCGTCGAGCGCGAATATCGCAAACTGCTGCGGTCTCTGCTCGAGGACCCCGCGAAGCTCGAGGCGCTCGCCCGGAAGGCCTAGAGCTCCCCGATCTCTTCGCGGGAGATGACGAGTCGCTGGATCTGCGACGTCCCTTCCCAGATCTGGAAGATCTTCGCGTCCCGCATCCACTTCTCGACCGGCTCGTCCTTCATGTAACCCGCGCCGCCGAGGATCTGTACCGCGTCCGTCGTGACCTCCATCGCCATGTCGGCCGCGAACAGCTTCGCGATGCTCGCTTCCTTGTTCATCGGCTCGCCGTGGTCGAGCATCCACGCGGCCCGCCACGTCAGCAGACGCGCGGCGTCGATCTTCGTCTTCATGTCGGCGAGCATGAACGCGATCGCCTGCTTCTTCGCGATCGGCGTGCCGAACGCCTTCCTCTTGCGCGAGTAGTCGAGCGCGTACTCGTACGCAGCGCGGGCGATGCCGACGGCGCCCGACGCCACGAGCGGTCGGGACGACTCCAGCGTCTTCATCGCCCCGTAGAACGCGGTGCCCTCGTCCGAACCGAGGAGGTTGTCCTCGGGGATCCGGCAGTCGTCCAGGATGACTTCCGCGGTGTGGCTCGCGCGAACCCCCATCTTGTCTTCGACCTTGCCGGCCTTTAGGCCCGCCGTGCCGTGTTCCACGACGAACGCCCGGATGCCGAAATGGGCCCGGCTCTTGTCGAGCGTCGCGAAGACCACGTGGATGTCCGCGATCCCGCCGTTCGTGATGAATCGCTTGACGCCGTTCAAGACCCATTCGTCGCCGTCCTTCTTCGCAGTCGTCGAGATGTTCGCGACGTCCGATCCCGCGTCCGGTTCCGTGAGGCAGAGCGCGCCGAGGCGCGCCTCTTTGCCGGTGAAGCGCGTCAAGAACCGCTTCTTCTGCTCCTCCGTCCCCATGTGGATGATCGGGAGGTACGCGAGGCCTGCGCCGATCAGTCCCGTCGCCATGCCGGCGCAACCCCAGTTCAGCTCTTCATTGACGATCACGTGGGTGAGGGCCGAGTCGATGCCGCCGCCGCCGTAGGCCTCCGGGATGAAGGCGGTGTCCAGGCCGATCGCGTGCGCTTTCTGGATGATGTCCCAGGGGACCGTGCCTTTCTTGTCATACTCGAGGGCGACGGGCCGCATCTCGCGTTCCGCGAACTCGTGCGCCGTCTTCTGGAGGAGCCGTTGTTCATCCGTCAGGTCGAACTCGACCATCGTCTCCGCGCCCCGCTTCATGGGACGATGAGCCCCGCGATATTTAATCGTTCGATAGCCATCCCCGCGGTGTGCGAGTGCTCGTAGCCGGGGCCAGCGGCGTCCTCGGCCGTCGGATCGTGAGGCAGCTCGTGGCTCGCGGTCACACGGTCGTCGGTCTCGTCCGGAGTGAAACATCGGCAGCGACCGTGAGGTCCCAAGGGGGTGAGCCCCGAACGGCCGACGTGTTCGACATCAACGCGGTCGCACAGGCCGCGGACGGATGTGAGGTAATTATCCGCGCGGCGACCGCCATCCCGACGAAAGTCCGCACCAGGTCCAGCGATTGGGCGATGAACGATCGAATCCGGCGCGAGGGGACGCGCTCCCTTATCGCGGCAGCGACCCATGTCGGCGCCCGGGCGTTTCTCCAGGAAAGCGTCGTCTGGGCCGTCGGGACCTTGGACGGACGGCCGTTCGACGAGGACGCCCCGCCCGCGGGGGATCCCGTCTTGGCCTCCGCCCTCGATGGAGAGCGGATTGCGCGGGAGGCCGGTTCGGCACACGGGTTCGACACGCTCGTGTTGCGGTGCGGCGGATTCTACTCCGCGGACGGCTGGCACACGCGGATCCTCGCGGAATCGATCGCGCGGGGACGGCCGGTCCTCATCGGCCGACAGAGCCCGGTATGGTCGCTCATTCACACGGACGACGCCGCGAGCGCGTTTGTCACCGCCGTGGAGGCGCCGAAGACCGGCGTGTGGCACATCGTCGACGATCGGCCGGTGCCGCTGGCCGATTACCTGGGAGAAATGGCGAGACGACTCGGCGCGCGTCCGCCTCGCCGCATGCCGCGGTGGCTCGCGCGCATGTTCCTGGGACGATACGGTACCCGGATCCTGAGCTCGTCGTTCTCCACGTCGAACGCGCGGTTCCGGCGGGATTTCACGTGGCGGCCTTCCTTTCCCACCTACGTGGAAGGCATGGAGCAGGTCGCGACCGCGTGGCGATCCGAGGGATTTCCCGGTCGGAGGTCATGAAACATGGAGCGGTTCGATCGGTACCTGATCGGCCTCGTCCTCGCGCATTTCATCGTGACCCTCGTGCACGCCACCGCGCACTTCGCCCTTCAGATCGTGCCCGCGGGGATCGACCTCGTCTTCATCGTCGGCGTCATTTTGATCGGGCCCCTCGTGGCCCTCGTCATCCTGCGATTCAATGCGCCGCTCGCGGCCGGGCTCTTGGCGGTCCTGATGGGCGCCTCGTTCGTCTATGGACTGGTGAGCCACTTTCTCGTCGCCGGTCCCGACAACGTCGCGTTCGTCGGATCCCAAACCTGGACCGTCCTCTTCGTGGGGACCGCCTTCCTGCTCGGCGTCCTCGAGGTAAGCTGCCTCCTGGTCGCGGTCATCGCGTTCTGGGCGGTGGCTAGAACTCCTTCGGAACCTGCTGCGCGAGCTGGGTAATGCGGCCCAGCGGGCCCATCAGGGCCATGACCTTCGGCATTGAACCCCGGAACCGGATCTTCCCACCCAACACGAGCCCTTGGAAATCCGCCTCGCCTTTCCCGAGTTTCATCCACGCATCGTAGGCGCCTTCGAACTTGAAGTCGGCGGGGACGTCGGGCGCGACCTCGTGGACGGCCACCTTCCCGCCCTGGATGTCGACGAGAAACGACGCGTTGCGATCGGTGCATGTGAGAACGATTTTCGCGGTGATCGTCGCGGCTTTCTTCCCCCACCCGGGATCCGTGTTGAGGCGACCTGTGGCCCGGAAGTCGGCTCGCAGGAAAAAGGCTCGGATGGGGGGTCCCGCTCGCGGCGAGACGCGAAAGGTTTTACGGACCGCGGTCGCTGCGCGGCCGCGCGTGGGTAGCCAAGCCCGGTCAAAGGCGAGGGACTCAAGATCCCTTCCCGAAGGGGTTCCCAGGTTCGAATCCTGGCCCACGCATCTTATCAGCGGTAAGGTCGGACTCACCCCTCGGCTTGCGGCCAGCGATTCCTTGGCGGCTCAAGCCGCTCACCAAGTCATCGTCCTAGTCGTGCGACGATTAGTCTCGTAGGACGCTGGCCACTGGCCACCTGCCCCATAAGCGGTTTGATTCGGAGCCACGTTCCAACGGCGCGTCTGACGAGAGGTGCCGCGATTCACCCGGGCGGCTTGACTGCCGGTCGCTGCTGGATTTCGCATCGATCACGACCTTCCTCCGATTGTCGTGGCCTTAAGGCTCATTTGACTGAAACCGGAGGAGATTCCCCGAACCCCCGACAAACGGCCTCATGCCCCGGGGTCTAGCCTCGCCCAGATTCCAGAAGCCGCTTCATGTTCTGATTTCGGGTGATCATCTGGCGCCTCAGATAGGGCCTGACGAGCGGCGAGAGGAGCTTCCAAATCCCTCGCGGGTTGATTTCCATCACAGTTAG